>Ga0137308_102652_pt1 | contig 11129 bp, 9 predicted proteins | sample Inofrocosms_June_FD_97181 | JGI IMG/M metagenome (GOLD analysis project Ga0137308, IMG submission 97181) | Mouse cecal microbial communities from Vienna, Austria - N-Acetylneuraminic and N-Acetylglucosamine D2O microcosms_June | ecosystem: Host-associated > Mammals > Digestive system > Large...
AAACAAAAGTGTGTTTGCAACACACTTTCTTATCCGATTTGCCGCCCGTCTGAACTGTTACCATAATATACCCAACACCCCTAAGGAGGACCCGCACGTGTTGAAACTGAAAACTCTCTATATAAGAAACATTGCTGAAGAACTTCTGGCCAAAAGGAAACCTGTTACTATCTTTATTCTTCTCTGCGCCGCCCTTTTTGCCGTTCTCGGCGTCCGTCAGGGCAGTGTAGCCCATACCCTTTCTGAGGAACAGCAGCAGGAGATCGCAGAATACCAGGACAAGATAAAGGAATACGACGAAGCGCTGGCTGATATTGCGGCAGGCCAGAAGGAAGTCGAAAAGCAGGTGGCAGAACTCCAGGAATATGTGGACAACTCCATTTACATGCAGATCGACCCCCAGAATGTTCAGGTGGTCAGCACCCAGTACGGCCTCCAGACAGGCGGAAATGTGGGAAATATTTACAATTCCTTTATTACCTTTATCAATGACGGCGGCATGAAGGAGAGTCTCCCTGAGGAGTCCAGGGATCTGAAGGTAGAATACTGGCGGGATATCATAAACCCCTATCAGAGCGGCAATGTTTTTACCATCACCGTCATTCACCACGACGCGGCCCAGGCCCAGGAGATCATGGACATCGTGAAGCAGCGGATCCAGGACCATGTTCCCCAGGTGAAGAATGTCCAGGGGGATTTCAACCTGATCGATATGGGCACATCCACCTACGTGAAATCAGATGTGAACATTGTCAACGGCCAGAACGGTCACCGGAACAATCTGAAAAACTACGTCAACAACCGTGCCGACTTCCACACCAAGCTGATTTCCACCCAGACCAACAAGGAAAATTTCATTGAGAAAAATGAACCCGAAACTCTGGAGGCATCCGCTCCAGGCAAGCTGACAACCATCATCAAATACGTGATTCTGGGCATCATCTTCGGCATCGCGCTCCCATGCGCGGCCATTGCCCTCCGCTATATTCTCAGCGACCGGCTGCGTTCCGGCAAAGACCTGAAGGACTCCAGCCTGAATGTGCTGGGCACCTATGGAGAGCAGAAGAAATACCAGCCCGCGCTGGAACGGACCCTTATGGACATCCAGGCTCTGGCCGGAGAGGCCCAGGTTCCATCTGTCTACCTGAATGCCCTGAGTGACGATGACCTTTCGAAAAATGTTTCCGACACTTATGCCAAAGCCCTCACCGAAGCCGGACTCCCGGCAGAAGCCGGAACCGGCGCCGGCGAACATGCTGCAGAGCTGAAAAAGATGATTGCCAACAAGAGCTGTATCCTGGTTGCCCAGGCAGGAAAGACCACATACCAGCAGCTGGAGCAGCAGCTGGAGCTTTGCGCCAGATTCAAGGTGGCAGTGCTGGGCTGTGTTGTGATTGAGTAAGAGAGAAGAGCCGGACATCCATTACCGCAGACAATCCGGGACGGAAAGCAATTTTCAAACACGCTCTAAAAATTGCCTGCGGTAACATGGAGGAGAAAGAATGGATTGGAAGAAGAAAATTCAGATTAAGAAAAATAGCATCATAGAAAGCTATAACCGGCTTACCGCCAATGAGCACACTGGTGAACAGCTGTTTCTGCTGGGACTGGCAGCATATCTGGCGATCAGCATGTGGGCAACGACCATGTTCCCCCTGACAGCCCTGGTGTCTAAGATATTCAAGCTGTCATTTCTGGCCCTGGTGGGGTTAAAGATCCTTCTTTACGACCACTATCATATGAAACCACTGGTGGCCATGGCCCTGGCAGGCGCCTGCATGGTTCTGGCCTTGTACTTCAGCAGCTATGCGATCATCCTGGTGTGTCTGGTGATGGTCGCCGGAAGCAAAGATGTTTCCTTTGAGAAGATACTCCAGACTTACCTGCTCATCATCGGCGGGATCATGCTTCTGGCTTTTGTGGCATCGCTTTTGGGAGTCATCGAGAATCTCCAGTATGAGACCACCAGCCGGGGCATCCGCAATTCCTTCGGAATTGTCTATACCACCGACTTTGCCGCCCACGTGTTTTACCTGATTTTGACCTTCTTCTATTTAAAAGGGGAAAATCTAAGATACTACCACTATATTCTCACTCTGGGGATCTGCGGCCTGGTCTACTATTTCTGCAATGCCCGGCTGGACTCTGCAAGCATCGCCCTGGTAGTGCTCCTCTTCGCTCTGGGCAACGGAGTCCTTCACGCAAAGCACATGGGCCGCCGTCTGCAAATACTTTGGACACATCTCTGGGAACAGGCAGGCCCTCTGGTAGTTCCCGCTATGGCAGCATTTGCCATCCTGATTACAGCCACCTTCCACGAAGGCAATGCCCTGCTGGATGCCTTTGAAAAGGAATCCGGACGCCGGATCGGCATGGGCAAGGAGGCCATGGACGAATACGGGATCAAGCTCTTCGGCCAGTATATTGAAATGGTCGGAAATGGCGGTACCACCGAAAGACACGGCTCCGAGTACTTCTTCCTGGACTGCTCCTATGTGAATATCTTCATGCGCTTCGGCGTCATCGTCATGGTGCTGACTGCCCTGGTCTATCTCCTTGCCTGTCTGAAGAACCGTCATGACCAGTATTTCCTCTATGCCGTGGCGCTCCTGGCCTTTAACAGTCTGATCGCCCACCATATGCTGGAGGTAGAGTACAACCCCTTCACCCTGGCATTTCTGGCCACCTGCGTAAGGAAGCCGGCGGCAGAAACGGACTGGCCGAAGGCGAAAGGCGGTTTGTGGCCGGAAGGGCGGCTGAAGGTGAAAGGGAGATTGTGGCCGGAAGAGCGGCTGAAGGCGAAAGGTGGCTTGTAGCTGGAAGACCGGAAAAGTACCCAAGACAGGCTGCTTCGTGTAGAGCTAACCACTATCAAATCAGATGGAAAAAAATATTTTATGGGCTATACTTATAATAACCGTTGTGACGAGCGGTTCGCATAGAAGTGAGAAGTCAGACATTTTAAAAGGATTCGTTAAGTTGGTAGTCAATCGTTTAAATATTATAGAAGTTAAAAATATAAAAAAGTAAGAAGTCAAAAGTAAAAGTATATATTCGTAGCGAACAAGAACGTCAATGATATACCCAACCCTGGGCCTCCGAAAGAGCAAACTGTCAATTACGGAGACCATTCACATTTTAATCGGAGCAGAAGGAGGCTCCCTTGCCAAGGAATTCCATAGGGCAGGATATGACGTGTCAGCCTCCGCCCTAACGCAACGCAGGGCGCAGATTCCGGCCAATGTGTTCCGTGATATTTTCATGGGGTTCAATGGCAGGTGGGCTTTTTTCTTTAGCATAGAAACGATTATCTTAATGACATTGATGCTCTCACTCTGCTTTTTTCGTATGTAAACGATTTAGTTCAAAATACAACGGCATCAGTACCGCATTGATAACCAGGGAGTAAAGCAAAGGAAGCAGCGCTACCGATATATCCCCGCATAAGAAAGCAAATTTGGGAGCCGAATGCTTTTAGAAAGCCCCGCCAATACCTTGTACACAGCAGCGTTAGCAGGCAGGGGATCAGGATAAATTCCATACTGATAGAATCTACAAAATATCCCGTTCTGCTGCCGATTCCATATTTGACTATAAACAATACTCCTAAAATCAGGACTACAAGCTTTACAAGTAAATTCGAACTTTTTTGGGCGTTATTTGCTTTTTGCTGCAATTCCACAAGATTTTCTTCTGCTCTTTTTTGATAATTTTCCATGGCAATCCTTTCTCCGCTGAGCAGTTCATTGGCGCTGATACCAAGTATTTTACATAAGTCCAGCATAATGGCGGCATCCGGAATGCTTTTTCCGGTTTCCCATTTTGATACTGCCCGGTCGGTAATATTTAACTTTTCTGCTAACTGTTTTTGGGTAAGCCCCTTCTCTTTTCGACAGGTTGCAACAAATTTTCCTATCGTTTCCTGGTTCATGTTTTTATCCTCCTTGCCGTCAGTATAATAGAAAAAAAGCCGCTCTGAAACTAACCAATGGTTGATTTTGGAAGATTCAACCGGCAGTTGATGGCTTCTTATACCATAAGGGACTAAAAGAACCATCAGAAATGATTGTCTAATAATGGTATTCGTCCGGAATATGCCTCCTGGGCAATATATCGTGGTGATATCCCACAGATCACCTGATATATCGCAGGCAGGGAGCAATTTCCCGACAGCCCCTTTCTTATCTGATTCGCCGTTTGCCAGAACGGCTGCTATCAATATTCATCTGTCACTCCTGATCCATCAGTCCTCATCCAGATGATCAAAAATATCCGAATTATAAAATTCCCGGATTGTTATCCCCAGTCCACTGGCAATGCGGTTGATATTCACAATACTCGGATTTCTGCTCACTCCCGACATGATACAGCAATACGTCGACGCCGGCATCCCTACCCGGCTGCATACTACGTACCCATTCAGATGCTTCTGCTTACACAACTCTGCAATTCTGTAGCTTGTAGCTTCACGAATTTTCATAGCCCTTTAAACTCCTTTGCGGTGACACACACATAAAACCTGCTTTCCATGCAACAAGATGTAATAGTTCAGACAGGCCATCTTCCTGCCCTCGTCTGAACTATTACAACGATATATCTGATTCTTTTAATAGTTTACCAGATTGAAGCGGGATTGGGAATGGAAGAATAGAAAATATTGGAAAAATATTAGCTATTAGTTACAGCCAACGAGGAACAACCTGGCCGTGAATAGTAAGTGCGCCCAGCTGTTAACCAGGAAATTCGTAAAAATTAATAATTCTTAAAAGGATTTTGGTGAGATTGTGTGGTATGATACAAGAAATGGCTAAAAAGCCAGTGATACCCTAATAAATCCATAAATCAGTTGCGGAAATTTAAATGAAAGTGTTGAAGTATAAGGAAAATGGTGATAATATAAATGGGCAACTGTTTTTTAATAATTTAACTACAAATAATTAAAATTATTTGTAGTTAAATGGAATGAATGATTTTATGATATATTAGAGTGTGTTTGAAAAAATAAATTATAAGAGGTAGAGGGATATCAATGTATGCTATTATCGGAGCCAATGGTTTTCTTGGGAGTTATGCAATTAGGGCGATTCTGAATAAAACCGATGAGAGTATCATAGCAACTTCAAGAAATCCAGAAAATATGACCGGGCGTAAAAGGATCCAATGGATAAGGTGTGATGTGCAAAACGAGTGGTCTGTAGATGAATTGCTTAATGCCCTTTCAGCATATGACAACGTCAAACTGCTATACCTTGCAGCTTATCATCATCCTGATAAAGTTGAAGAGAATAAAAGGCTGGCATGGAATATTAATGTTACATCTCTTTCAGATTTTATCAGCAAGGCAGCCTTTATCTCAAAAATCATATATGCTTCAACGGATAGTGTATATGGGGAAAGTGTTAAAGGTTACCGTTTTCGTGAGACAGATGCGTTGAATCCAGTAAATTTCTATGGCTGTAATAAATGTGCGGCTGAAGCAATTATGATTTATCTGGGCCGCAATGTAGTAAGGTTTCCTTTCCTGATTTCCCCAAGTATCGTACAGAAACCTCACTTTTACGATACGATTGTCGAAAACATAAGGGCTGGGAAAACATTTGAAATGTTCGAAGATTCCTATAGGTCATCCTTGAGCTTTGAAAATGCCGGAAAGCTATTGGTTGATCTGTTCGAAAAGGACAGAATACCTTCGATTATTAATATATGTGGAGATGAAGTGCTTTCTAAATATGAGGTTGGCCGGATAATTGCAAAAAGAGAAGGACTTAATCCTGAACTGATTATTCCTGTTTCCATGGACAAGCCCCAGGATAATTTTAAGGTCAAACGGGCGAAAAGCACTTTAATGGACAATGGCTTATTAAAAGAAACATTAGGACTCAGACATATTGACATATTTGATGAACCCGGGAGTCTATGAATTGCAGTTTGTCCGCTATATATATCGGATACGTTTAGAATTAATTCGGGAGAGAACTATGATCATTACCAGAACACCTTTTCGGATGTCCTTTTTTGGTGGAGGAACCGACATAGAAGATTTCTTTAGGAACTATGGCGGAGCTGTCCTTTCTACAACTATAGATAAGTATTGTTATGTAAATGTCCGTCATTTGCCCAGGTTCTTTGATTATAAAAGTCAGATTACATATTCCCAGATTGAACGGGTGCAAACGCTAGAAGAAATTCAGCATCCAACAGTGCGAGAAGCAATGCGTTATCTGGATATGCAGGAGATCATCATGGGATATGATGCTGATCTTCCGGCAAGAACAGGACTTGGCACCAGCAGTTCCTTTGCAGTAGGTATGCTCAATGCATTTTATTCATTGAAAGGGAAATATGCCGGAAAGAAAAAGTTGGCGGATGACGCTATATATCTTGAACGGGTTTTGTGTAATGAGGCAGGTGGATGGCAGGATCAGATTGCGGCCGCATTTGGCGGATTGAATAAGATTGAATTTAGCCCAGATGGCTATGTGGTGCATCCGGTCATTATATCTCCCGAAAGGAAAAAGGCATTAAATAGTAATCTCATGCTTTTCTTTACTGGTTTCACAAGATTTTCAGCAGAAATACAAGCAGAGACAAAAGGTAATATTCCTGATAATACCAGTCGATTGCTGGAAATGAAACAACTTGTAACAGAGGCTGAAAAGGTTTTGACAGATCCCAATATATGCCTGGATGAATTCGGCAGGTTACTTGATTATACATGGCGGCTGAAAAAACAGACTGGAACAAAGATCAGCACAGATGCCATTGATCTGCTCTATGAAAAAGCGATTCAGAAGGGGGCCAGCGGCGGTAAGCTTCTGGGAGCTGGAGGCGGTGGTTTCTTATTATTCTATGTTGAGCAGGACAAACAAAAATTTGTGAAGGAGGCTCTGGAAGACCTGATGCTGGTACCATTTGAATTTGAGAATGGAGGCGCTGAGGTCATCTATTACGTGCCAGAACAATATCCGCCAGATCTTTTTAAATAAGAAATTTTGTACCTTAGACTAATTTTTAAAAGGAGTTTAAATTATGGCAACGAAAGCTTTGATAACCGGTATAACCGGTATGGTTGGCTCTCATCTGGCTGATTTTCTGTTGGAAAATACGGATTGGGATATTTATGGAGTATGCAGATGGAGAAGTCCTTTGGATAATGTAGCACATTTATTAAACAGGGTGAACAAAAAAGACCGTATTTTCTTTGAATACGCAGATCTTAATGATGAAATGTCACTTATTACCTGTGTGAATGAGGTCAGACCAGACTATGTATTTCATCTTGCTGCACAGAGTTATCCTCTCACCAGTTTTACTGCTCCAATTGATACGCTGAACACCAATATTCTTGGGACATGCCGTTTGCTGGAAGCATTACATGCAGCGATGCATACAGACCTCTCCTACCGTCCGGTGATTCACGTATGTGCATCTTCCGAGGTGTTTGGCAAAATTCCTGCCGAAAAGAAACCGGAGACAGGAATTCATGAAGAGTGTCCATTCCATCCTGCATCGCCATATGCAATTTCGAAAGTAGGTACAGATCTTCTTGGCCGTTATTATGCAGAGGCCTACGGTATGACGGTAATAACGACCCGTATGTTTACACATACAGGTCCCCGACGTGGAGATGTGTTCCATGAATCAACATTTGCCAAACAGATCGCAATGATTGAAGCAGGACTGATCGAACCCAAGGTTATGGTAGGAAATCTCAAATCTCTGCGGACGTACGCTGATGTCCGTGATGCAGTCCGCGCTTATTATATGCTTGTGACTGTCAATCCTGTCCCAGGCGAGTATTACAACATTGGCGGTTCTTATACCTGCGAGGTGGGGGATACCCTCAATACATTAATATCTTATTCACCAATGAAAGACCAGATCAAAGTAGAGACTGATCCGGAAAGGCTGCGTCCCATTGACGCGGATCTTCAGGTTCCGGATTGTCATAAGTTTAAAGCTCATACAGGGTGGGAACCACAGATCAGTTTTGAACAGAGTATGCATGATCTGCTGGATTACTGGCGGGCACGTGTTAATAAGAATGAGGTTTTCCTGACAAGATAAATAAGAAAGCTGTGAGGATATATAGGATGCTGGTTACCATAGCCAAACCGGATTTTATTTTTGAGAATGAAGCTGGAAGTTTAAAGCAGCTAGTTCACGAAGGATGGAAACAGATTAATGTCATTACATCGGTTGCCAATGCTGTCCGCGGAAATCATTACCACAAATTTAACCAGGAAGGGTTTTATGTTGTAAAAGGCAGCTTCAAATTAGAACTGCGGAAAGATACTGTCCATGAAATATATACTTTCAGAACCGGAGATATGTTTTTTATAGCCCCATATGTTTTTCATACATTTGAATATCTGGAAGATACGATTCTGGTTTCTATGTATAGTGACGGTGTAGAACTATCAGAGACTGAAAAAGATATATGGACAAAATAATACATTTGAAGCAGGAGCATTCAAAAAAGAGGGAAAATAAAATGAATTTGCATAGGATAAAATTGCTGAATACTTACGTGAACAGTTTATCACTAAAAGAAATTTTATCCTATATGGATGTATGTATTAGCAGCCAGACATGCATACATCTGGTTTCTCTAAATGTAGATCAGATAATAAAAATTGAGAACAATCCGGAGTTTAGAAATGCTGTGAATCATGCAGATCTTATTATTACAGATGGAACTCCCCTGATGTGGATATCCAGATTGTTCGGAACACCTATCAGGGAAAAAATACCTGGCCCATATTTGGCAGAAGAGGTATTACGATATTCTGCGAAAAAAGGGTATAAGGTTTTTCTTCTGGGAGCAGCGGAAGGGGTAGCTTCTAAGGCTGCCCGGAATATGGGGACCAGGTATAAAGGATTGAACATTGTTGGGACATATTCTCCTTCATATGGATTTGAGAATTGTGAAGAAGAGATAAGTCACATAAATGATCTTCTACAGGCGAGCGAGGCAGATATAGTCATCGTTGGTCTGGGTGCTCCTAAGCAGGAACTCTTTGTGTATGGAAATAAAGATCATTATAGGGTTCCGGTATCATTATCTTTGGGAGCTGCCATTGATTTTATGGCAGGAAATGTACAAAGGGCCCCAGGATGGGTAAACCGGCTGGGATTTGAATGGCTCTTCCGGTTTTTCCTGGAGCCCAGGCGCTTGTTTAAACGGTATTTCCTGGATGATATAAAAATAGTCCATTTGATATTCCGGTATAGAAGATAGCTTTATTGCGGTTTCCTTGTCTGTCCCATTATAAGTATAGATTGAGTGGTGGTGGCTATGCGAATTCTGATTGTACATAATTATTATAAGATTCCGGGCGGTGAAGATACGGTTGTTGACAATGAAAGCAGATTGCTGTCGCAAAAAGGTCACAAGGTATATTTTTACAAGAGGAATAATGGGGAAATGGCGCATTATGGAAGGCTGCGGAAGCTGATGCTTCCTATTGATACTATTTTTTCCTTAAAGTCATATAAAGAGGTTCTGGACATTATTGACATGAAAAAAATAGACATTGTACATGTCCACAATACCGTATGCGTCATAAGCCCGTCTATATATTATGCCGCTTTTAAAAGAGGAGTTCCGGTTGTCCAGACGATACACAATTTCCGTCTGATTTGTCCAGGTGCCTCTTTGTCCAGGAATGGAAAAATCTGTGAGGAATGTGCAGGAAAATCATTATTCCATGCTGCAAGATATGGCTGTTACCGTAACTCCAGAATGAACACATTTGCAGTTGCCACTATGGAAAGTATTCACAAATGGATAGGCACCTATCACAAACTTAACTATATATGCCTGACTGAATTTAACAAAAAGCAGCTCTTAAAAATGAATGCCAGGAAGGAGTATATAAATCCTGATAACGTATATGTAAAACCCAATTTCGTTGTATGCCATAGAGAGATGATTCCCTTTAACAAACGGAAAAATCAGATTGTTTATGCCGGAAGACTGGACCCTACCAAAGGGATAAGGCTGTTATTTCATGCCTGGAAAGCGATCGATGAATATGAACTGATCGTATGCGGCACTGGTCCAGAGGAGGCCTGGTGCAGGGAGTTCATCAAAAACAGTCATATTTCCAATATCCAGATGCTGGGGTTTGTTCCAAATAGTGAGGTAATAGAAATAATAGCAGATTCAAAAGCACTGATTCTCCCGACACAATGGTATGAGGGCTTTCCGATGGTGCTGGTGGAGAGCTTTTCATGTGGGACACCGGTACTGGGAAGTGACATTGGAAATGTTAATGACATTATTGTGGAGGGGCAAAATGGGCTGCATTTTAATCATGCATCTGCGAAGGATATGGTGAGGGCAGTAAAACAGCTGGGAGATATGTGTTCTTCAACACGGGAAGTTTCACAAACGTTTTATAGTGCAGAGGCGAACTATGGAATATTGATGAACATTTATAATAGGTGCACAAATGGGGGTAAATAGTGAGCGATGAACTTATTTCAGTTATTGTTCCGGTATACAATGTGGAACAGTATTTAGAAACTTGTATTGATAGTATTCAGAAACAGACGTATTCTCATTTAGAAATAATCCTTGTTGATGATGGATCCAGGGACAGATCTGGGGATATTTGTGATAACCTTGCGATGAGGGATCCACGCATAAAGGTAATACATAAAGAAAATGGTGGTCTTGCAAGCGCCAGAAACGCTGGCATAAAAGAAGCACAAGGGGACTATTTAGGGTTTGTTGATAGTGACGACTGGATCAAATCAAATATGTATGAAGATTTGTTGAACGGAATTTTAGTCAGTGGGGCAGATATAGCCGTCAGCGGGCGTGTTCTATATTATGGAGTACACTATAAGAAGAACTTATATACATTGAAAACGGTTGAAGTCTGGAAACCTAAAGAGGCCATTGCCCGTCTTTTAGCGTGGGATGGTATTGATTCATCTGCCTGTGATAAGTTATACAAAAAAGATATATTTACAAATATTAAATTCCCAGAAAATCGGCTACATGAAGATATTTTCGTGATGTATAAGATCTTAGGGAATGTTAATAAAATTATTCATATTGGTGATTTTAAATATTTTTACAGACAGAGGACAGGGGGGATTACCCGTACTGCTTATTC
>Ga0137308_102654_pt1 | contig 11109 bp, 7 predicted proteins | sample Inofrocosms_June_FD_97181 | JGI IMG/M metagenome (GOLD analysis project Ga0137308, IMG submission 97181) | Mouse cecal microbial communities from Vienna, Austria - N-Acetylneuraminic and N-Acetylglucosamine D2O microcosms_June | ecosystem: Host-associated > Mammals > Digestive system > Large...
AGAAGAAAACAGTTACTGCCTATCCGAAACACAGCCGCCCTATTATAAAGTTTGGCAGGGTAAGAAACAGTGAGTTTTTATAAGGGGTAGATTCCTCGGCTAAGCTCGGAATACTCGCCTACGGCTCGTGGCGTTCGCTTCGCGCATAGCGCTCGCTCGGCTGAGGACATTTAAAGAAGAATGACCGTTAATAATTGTACGGCGACCGACGGCGTAGAGGCGAGCAGTGCTAGGCAGGCGCGGATTTTGCGAAGGGAGCGTACACAGACGTACGTGACCGAGCAAAAACGTAAGCCTAACGACGCAATGCGACGCCTATACGCCGTCGGAGCTATTTGGGCAGTTTCATGTCGCCGCTTTTAATCCACCCTACTTTCCGCAAAAGCTCGCTTGTGCCGAAAGCGACGAGCGCGGGAACTATGATATAGCAGACGAGAACGCCTATAAGAACATACCACCACGGCATGCCGTTTTTCACCGATACGGAAAAAGTTTGAATGACGCCGACAAGTCCCGCAGTACCCATACCGCCGCCCGTCGCGTCGCACATCAGTTTGAACGCCGCGGACGAAAGCGGACCTGCGACCACAGACGCGGCGACCGCCGGCAGAAGTATTCTGGGGTTTTTCGCGAGGTTGGGGATTTGCAGCATGCTGGTGCCTATCCCTTGCGAAACCAGTCCGCCCCAGCCGTTTTCGCGGAACGAAGCCACCGCAAATCCGACCATGTGCGCACAGCAGCCTGCGCAAGCCGCGCCTGCGGCAAGTTGTGCCGCGCCCATAAGTTCGGGCGTTATAAGCGCATTGGAGACGCCGAAAAGCATGACCGAAAATGCCGCGCTGGATGTGGGCAGCGTGAGCAGCAGTCCCATGACTGCGGAAATGATTATGCCGAATATTATACTGTTCCAGCGGATAGCGTAAGCGATGCCTTTGCCGAGCAGTGCGAACAGCATGCCGAACGGTATGCCGAAAATTATGCCTGCGACGCTGCCGACCGCTATACCGAGCAGCGGCACAAGCACTATGTCGACAGGCGTTTTACCCTCGACAAGGCGGCAGATTTCCACGCAGAACACCGACGCGAAATATGCGGCTACGGGGTCGCCTATTCCTATCGACGCGTTTGCCGACGCGCCGAACACGACTATGCCGCTCATGGCGAATATGTTTGTCATGTTCGCGCCTATCATGCCTGCCGCGGCTGCCGTGAACATGGTTAGTTTTTTCGCGCCGAGCGAGTGCGCTATGCCGACGCCTATGCCTGCGCCCATTATCATTTTCGCCGCAGCTGCGATTTTGGAAATTATATTTCCTACGGGATTGCTTCCGACAAGCAGTCCTATCTGACCGATTATCGTGCCGGCAATCAGCGTGCAGAAAAGCCCGAGCGCCATGCCGGAGAACGCATCTATGAGATAGCGTTTGACAAATCCTTTCATAAACGCTTCGAATCCGCGCGGCTTTTGTTCTTCCCGTTTCTCCTCGGGCGGCAAGTCGGCGGCTTGCGCCTCGACGGGCTCGGTATCGTTTTGTTTAACGTCTGTCATAACAGTTTATCTCCCTATGTAATGCTTCGATTGCGTAAAGTATATCACACATAAAACAGCTTTGCAAACATTCGAGTGCGCATAAGAAAATTTTTTGTAAACCGAGCGGCGGTATTTTTTCAACGGACGGGATTTGACGGCTTGTGTTTTCTAAGGTTGAGATTCCTCAACTACGCTCGGAATGACACTATAAAGAAGGTCGGAGTGGCGGTATAAAAATAAGACCGAAACTTTCGGCTTCGGTCTTATTGTTTTGGTTTATTGTTTTATAAATCAGTCTTCTTTCGGTGCGGAGGGTTTCTTTTTGCGAATCACGAGGAACGCCCAAAGTCCCATTACGCCTGCAACTACCACGTCGACCGCAACCAGCACGGGAATCCACCAAGCGAACACGTCTACGCTTTCGCCGATGAGCGAGCCTTTTTCCAGTCCCTGCGCGGTTTCGGCAAAATGTATCGCGTCTGCGTAAGAGAACAGAATGTCCTTTGCCGACTTGAATATCGCTTTCTGCGAGGTTGCGCTCTTGGAGTCGTCGAACCAGTTTATGCTGCCCTCGGTGTAAAGTATCTGGCTGTTGCCTGCGCGGACGCACTCGTCCACGTCGTGGATTATATCGCCTGCGCTGCTTGCCGCGCCGTTGTGCGCGCACTGGTAGTAGTCGGTTATTACCGTACCGCGGAAGCCCCATTCGTCACGGAGCACGCTTGTAAGCATTGCGTAAGAGCCCGATGCGCGCGTGGAACCGACACGGTCGACGCTGCTCATCATGCCGTTGCCCTTGCCCACTTTGACGATGTATTCGAACGGTTTGAGGTAGTTTTCGCGCAGGTTCTGTTCGGTGAGCCATTTGTATGCGCCGTTTCTGCCCGATTCGCAGTCGTTGACGGCAATATGCTTGACATAAGCCGTTACACCCTGCTCTTTCGCGCCGTAAACGTGGTATGCGCCGATTATGCCCGAAAGGTAAGTGCCTACCTGATACGCCATATACCAGTCCCACGTGGACGCAAGAATGGTAGGCGAAGGATAGTTGACGGCTTTGAGTCCGCCGTCGCCCGTTACGGAGTTGTTGAAACCCGCAGGTCCGTCTGCGTCAACGGTCTTTTTCTTGCCTATCGAATCGATTTCGATAGTGCCGAAGCCTGCGCGGACAATCAATTCGCCCATTTGGGAAATAGTGAGCTGGCTTACGAGTTCGTCCCACTTCGGGTCCTCGTATTTGAGTCCCATGACGTCGGTTATCTGCCAGTTTGTGTCCTTGCTGCCCGTTTTGGGAGCGACGTCGCTGCTATCGGTTTTGGGGTCTTTCAACACGTAAAGGGTATCGCCTTTAAGGCTGCCTGCATTACGCGAAAGTTTGGCTTTCGGGAAAGTGCCTGCGAAGTCGGCGCGCGTCATATACGTAATCTTCACGTCCTCGTCGCCGCCGTCTATGGAGTGCGCCTTTTTCGCCGCAGGTTCGTTTATTACACTGCTTGCTCCGCTCACGGGGTTTGTGTATGTCGTGAACCGGTTTTCGACTTTGGTTCCGTTGTCGGTTTCGTATCTGTAACCCGAGTCGGGCACTTTGAGCGTTATGGAATTGCGTCCGTCCGCGTTCGCTGTTTTTGCGAGATTGTGGGCGTCGGTGCGCAGGCTTACGGTATAATTTCCGCCTTCCAACTCGTAGCCCATAAAGCCGTTGTTATTTCTGTCATAGCAGTCGTAGCTTTTCATATCCCCGACGTTGAATTCGAGTTTTACCTGCTCGACCTGACCCGGTTTCAAAAGCGCGGTTTTGGCGAATGCGGCGAGGTTGACTTCGGACTTTTCTATTCCGCCCTTTTTATAAGGCGGCGTATAGTAAAGTTCGATTACATCTTTGCCCTCTCTTTTGCCGATATTTTCGACAAGCAGGTTTGCGACTATTTTGCCGTCCTGTGCCAAGGTGTCGCCGTCGTCGAGAGCATTGCCGCTGCCGTCGGCAAAGCCCGTCAAAGTCCATTTGAAATCGGTATACGAAAGCCCGTAGCCGAACGGGTACTGCACAACGGCGTCGTAGCCCGTGCCGTAAGCATTGCTTTCGTTTGCGAAGTAGCCTTCGGCGTCTGCGGTTTCGTACCATTTATATCCGATGTAGATGTCCTCGGCGTAGTCGGAGTATTTGTTGATTCTCGTGCCGAGCGTTTCGTCGGCGCTTATGTCCTTATAAGAGCCCGTGCCTTCTCTGCCCGAGTTCACATAGGACGGCGCGGTGGACAAATCGTAAGCCCAGGTATCGGTGACTCTGCCCGAGGGGTTGACTTCGCCCGTAAGCACTTTGCCGACGCCTATCGTGCCGCGCGTTCCCGGAAAGCCCATGAAGAGTACGGCGTCTATTTTGTCGTTGTTTTGAACGAATCCGAGTTCCATGGGATTGGCGGTGTTGAGCACGACTATTACCTGGTCGAAGTTGTCGCATACAAGGTTGAGCAAATCCTCTTCCTCGACGGACAGCGCCTGCAATTTTCTCGTATCGTCGTTTTCGGTTTTTGCTTTGTACTGCTTATGCGAGTAGTCGTTGCCCTCGCCGAGTATTCTGCCGAGCACCACTACCGCGGTATCCGAAAACTCCTTTGCGTCCGCCATAAGCGAATCGGTATAAAAGCTTTTGGGGGCTTCGTACACGCCGTAATACTCTTTGTAGAGCTCGTCGCTGTACGCTTCGATGACATAGTTGCCGTTGGTACGTTCGAAACGACGCCATTTGAGGTCCTCATAGGCTTTGGCAAGTTTTTCGTTGTAAGTTATGCCTGCCTCTTTGAGTCCTCCGAGGAAGGTCACAAGGTCGTTTCTCGACCCCGTGCCGCTGCCCGTGCCCTGCGGAATAAAGCCGCTGTCGCTGCTTGACCAGCCGAACACGTTTACCTGATAGTTTTTAAGCGGCAGTCCGCCGTTGTTTTTGAGGAGTACGACGCCCTCTTCCGCCACCTGCGCCGCGAGCGCGTTACCCGACTCGCGGGCGGCAACGGACTGCTGACTGTTTTCGTCCAGTCCGAAGCCGCAAAGATATTGAGTTATGATGTTTTTGTACAGACCGCAGAATACGTTGCCGACTATCAGCACAACGGCTATAATGCCGATAAGTACGAAACTGACTATCATAACTATGCGTTTTTTCATTGTTTCAGTCATTTAGATTTCTCCTGTGAATTATGCTTCGGGATTGGGTTCGTGACCCGTGCATTTATCCGCGCATACGGGGTCGGTGCAAGCTGCGTCCGTGCATTTGCCGCAGTCCGTTTCGGGGCAGACATGTTCGCATGCGTGCGCTTTGACTCCGTCGTATTCGGTAGCCGTAACGGTGAAGCAGTCGAAGTCGGGAGGATTGCCGTCGGGACCGGCAAATTTCACGGTAAGCGTATGAAGTCCTGCCGTAAGAGTCATATTTTCGATGAACGTAACGGTTCTCCACTCGCCCTTGCTTATATCGCCTACGAAATTGCCGTCGCCGTTATATTCGACGGGTTCGCCGTCCATGGTAAATTCCATTTTGTCTTTGACGGGATAGTTGCCGCCTGCCGTCATGGAAACATTTATTTTTGCTTCTTTGACTACGTAGATTCTTATAGTGAACACGGTTCCGTTTCCGAGGAAATGGATTTTATAGCCGCCGCTTGCCCACCGGTTTGCCGCAATCGCATATTTTTTATCGCCTACCGCACCCACGGCGTCGGGTCTTGTAACGACACCCGAATCGTCGAGGTCTTCGACTTCCTTGACGACGCTGCCGAGTTTCGTAACCGCAACGTCATATTCGGGACAGTCGCATTTTTCCGTGCACTCGCCGCCCTTGTCGCAGTCGGTAAGGCATTTTCCGCACATATCGCATATATCTTCGCAATGGTGCAAAGTGCATTTTTCCGCACAAGCGGTGTAGTCGCAATCGGGGTCGTGACATTTTTCGCAATTCGTGTACGTATGTCCGCACTTATGCGCGCCCTCGGGAAGCGTTGTTTCGCCCACGACCGTGAATTTGAGGCAGTCGACGTTGCAGTCTTTGCCCGTTACTTTGACGACGAACATGTGGTCGCCCTCGGTCAGCTCTACTATACCGACCCTCGTCCAATGCCACTGCCAGTATTGACCGAGTGATGCATTGCCGTCTTTGATGTTGAGTTCTTCGACTTCTTCGAGTTTCACGCCGTCGAGCTCGAACGCCCAGTTATCCTTTACAAGATAGTTATCGACGCTTGCGCATGCGATTTCTATTTTAACTTTAACGTCCGCCGCCGCACGGATTACCGTGCTGACCTCGCTGCCTGCCATGGTAGCGCCGCAGGATTTGCCGCCGCTTGTGCCTTCTATATTGGTGTTAGCGGTTTCTACAAACGCCTGACCGTCTTTAAGTCCGTGAGCCGCTTTTATGTCCGCGCGGACAATTATCTTTTCGAGGTCGAAATCCTCGAACTCTTTTACATAAGTCGTTTTTTCGGTGATTTCCAAAAGACTGTTTGCGCCGTAAGGTTTACCGACATAGAATTCGATGTAGTCGATGTTGGGTACGGTTTCGCTCTTGACGTCGAGCGAAAGAGTATTGGTTCCCTTGGGCAGCGAAAGGTTTCTTATGACCTTGCTCTGCCAAACGAGTTTGGTTTCGGGTTCGGTCGGGGTTTCGTCCTTTGCTTCGGGTTCGGTCGGGGTTATCACCTCGACGCCGGGAAGCGTAGGCATTGCGGAAATATCGATTGCGCCCGTATCCGAAAAGCCTTTATAGTTCATGTAAAGATTGAAGCTTTCGCCGACCGAAAGAACTTCCTTATACGGGTTGGACATATGCATGACAAGCGTCACGTTTTCATAGGCATATTCCGTCGTAAACGTGAATCCGATGTAATTTTCTTTTACGCCGTAATTGGCAATATATTTGCCGCCGCTTACATTTGCGTCGTCGACGATAAGATTTTTGCCGCCTGCCGCCTGCACTTTCGTTGCATTAAGGTCAACCGATTCCATTTCCACTTTATAGGAAGCGTTGGGTTTTTCGCCCTTGACCTCGAACAGCGGCGTTTCGCTTACCTTCGGTATTTCGCGCTCTTTGAGCGTTACTTTATATGTCGCGCGGACGCCCTGATACATGACGCGCACTTCCTTCTCGCCCGGCGAGGTAAAGTCGGGTTTGGTGACTGCGCACTTATTCACGGGGATTTCCTCCGTGGTCTTGTCGCTCTTGTTGGCTATGACTTTCAGTCCGTTCGTCGTGAACTGTTCGCCCCATTCGTAAGTAGTTTTTACTGCGCTTGTGTCGAGAGTTATGGACTCGACGACGGCTTCCTCGGGCTGAGGGTCTTTGCCGCAACCGACAAGCGTTGCGCTTGTGAGCGCAGCAAGCATACACAGTGTGAGTATTGCCACGGTCAAGCGTGAAAACAGTTTCTTCTTCATCTTTTTTTCTCCTTTATATGGAAATTTTATTTCGAGCACGGTTTTTTGCCGTGCAAAAAATACGACGGTTATTATTTTTTCTACATTGTACCACCGTTTTTTTTAATTTCAAGGACTAATTCTTAAACTTGGATTTTGACTGCATAAGTTTAAAAAAGACGCCTTTTGGACAAGGCGTCTCGATTGTTTTTACAAAAACAGGTTAAACAGACAGCTCTCGCTCGTTCGGGTCGAGCGAAAAGAGTATGTTTATGTTGAACACGTTGTTTTCGGCGTTTATGGACAAATCGCCGCCGTATTTGCGGCAGATGTACTGTATGCTTTTCATACCGTAGCCGTGATATTTTTTATCGGCTTTCGTCGTTTGCGGTATGCCCCCTACGAAGGTTATCGGTTTTTCGTAGTAGTTGTGGACATTGACCGAAAGCAGATTTTCCACGGCGCGGACTTTGAGTCCTATGACTCTTTTTTTCTCGTCAAGCTGCGACACCGCCTCTATCGCGTTGTCTATTAGATTACCGAAAAGCGAATATACGTCGTCTTCGCGCATAAAATCGAGGCTTTTCCCGTCGGCTATACAGCCGAGTTTTATACCGCTCTGATTGCACGAAAGCATTTTTTCGGTCAGTATTACGTCGAGCGCGGCGTTGCCCGTGTGCATTGCCGAGTCGTATATGGAAATTACGTTTTCTATTTCTTTGACGGATTCTTCGCCGAGCGTACTGACTCCGCGCACATTGCGGATTTGATGTTTCAAATCGTGGCACTTCATGTTTATGAGCGCGATATTTTCTTTGGACGCTTCGTACTGCCGACGTTCTTTCATTCTGAGCAGGTTCAAAGAGTGCAATGTGTCTTCCAGCTTGCGCCGCATGGCGACTTCGAACATCAGCAAAAGTACGACGATACAGCAAACGACATTGTAAATTCCGACTATCGCCAAATACAGGGAGTTGCCCTCGCCGGCTATGTTATAGAGAATGACGGCGTTGAGCACTATATCGACGACAAGCAGCAATGCGGCGAAAACAAGTATGTAGCTGTTGGTGAGTTTGAGTTTTTCGCCCTTTTCGATTTTGCTTCCGAAAAACAGAAAGGAAAAGAAGTATGTCACCAGATAGATACACAGATAAATGACCGCAACGAACGGGTCGTGAAACGGCATGACGCCGCCGTCGCCGTAGAAACCCATGGGCGAACCTTTATTTGCTCCCATAAGTATTATGACAAGATTGTACATTTCGTAAGCCATGTGCTGGACGGTGTAGCCGGCGAGCATTCCGAATACGACTTTCAGCGGACTTTCGCGGAACATCACAAGCGCCATAGCCGCGGTGAACGCCCATATCGCAAAGAACGTGAACGACACGTAAAACGCATTTTGGCTGATTACGGGGAAAAGCCACGAAAACAGAAATACCGCCGCAAGACAAAGCGGCGCGCGCAGCCAAAATTTAGACCGCCGCGCAAACTTTATGCAAAAGAGCGTTTCGGCTATGAGCAGTTCGGCTACGAACTGGAACGATTTGTAAAACTCGAACTGCGTCACTTAAAAAGTACCCCCCCCCGAGATAGTCGTTGAGCGCGCGTATAAATTCTTTGCGCTTGGGGTAGCTCATTTGAAGCTCTTCGTCCCCGACTTTGACGCTTTGACCCGAGACTCCGCGTACGAAACGCAGATTTACGAGATAGCAGCTGTTGCACTTGGCAAACCCCGCGCCGCGCAGCTGCTCCTCGACGTTTTTCAGCGTGCCCGTTGTGGGATGCACTCCGCCGTCGGCTGTGTGATAAATAAGTTTATGACCCGTTACTTCGACGTATTTCAGTTCGGACGGAGTGATTATTTTCACGGCGTAGTCGACGACAATCTTTATTTTGATTTCGCTGCCCGCCTTTATTCTTTCGACTGCGCGGTTGAGTTTCAGCGCGAAATCCTCGCTGGATACGGGTTTGACGATATAGTCGAACGCATCGACCTCATAGCCCTGAACGGCGTACTGCGCCATATTCGTAACGAAAATGAGCGTGACCGACTTATCTATGCGCCTTAATCTTCTCGACGCTTCCATGCCGTTCATGCCCGGCATTTCGATGTCCATGAGCACGAGGTCGTAGTTGGCTTTATACCCAGTCAGAAAAAACACGGGATTATCGAAGCATACTACATTAAACTGCTCGCCCGTCGATGCGGTATAATCCGCAAAATATGATTTCAGCTTTTGCTGCATTGAGATTTCGTCTTCGACTACCGCTACGTTTATCATCAAATCCGTTCCTTTAACCGACGTTTTTCTATTATAATATACTACTTCGCAAGAGTTTGTCAAGCGCCGCCGTTTTCTCCCGTAACAATCACTTCCGCCTCGGACGGATAGACGCTGTCTTCGGTGCGCAAAACTTCGCCTGCAAATCCGACTTTAATATGTCCGCTGCGTGGATTTTTTATGCTGTCTATGCCGCCCTTTATCTCAGCTTCGACGTCGCTGTATTCAAAGGCGAGGTCGCAGTCCTCGCAGGTGCAATCTATCAGGCGCAGATTTTTGCAATAGCAAAGCGGCTGGGTGCCTTTGATATGACAGCGCACAAACGTGAGGTTTTCGCTGTACCAGCCGAGATATTCGCCTTCCACGGTGCTGTCGGTTACGGTGACGTTTTTCGCGTGCCAAAAGGCGTCTTTGGTTTTGAGTACGGAATCCGTAATTTCCACGTTCTCGGTATATTGGAAGGTATACTTGCCGCCGAGAGTTATATTGTCCGCCTTTATGAAAGAAGAATGTAAAAAAGCGTATTCCGACACGATGTCGCAGTGCGAAAGCGTTATGCCCTCGCTCTGCCAGCCGAATTCGGGCGAAATTATGTCGCATTTCGAAAAATGCGCATTTGTACATTCGCGCAGGGCTTTGATTCCGCCGAAACGAGCCGAGTCCGCCTCGATGTCGCGGCTGTACCACAGCGCGGCACGGCAGTCGGAAGTCATTTCCCCGCCCTCGATTCGCAGCGCGCTCACGTGCCACAGAGGATAGCGCAAAGCCATGTAACAGTTTCTGACTGTTATACCGCGGCACTCCTTCATTGCGGACTCGCCGTCCTCTTCGCCCTCGAAACGGCAGTTTTCTATTATCGCATTTTCGGTTGCGTAAAGCGCGCGCTCGAAACCGAAGCGTTTATCCCTGATTGTTTTCTTCTGCATGTTTTTCTCCTTTGAGAATAAACTCGTCCACCACATCTTTGTACAGTTTGTACATGTGTTCATCTACAAGAACGAAGTACACTTTTTCGACATCGTCGTTGCGTTTGAGAAACCCCATTACCGTGCTGACCGCAATCAGTACGGCGCGTTCGGGCGGAAAACGGTAGATACCGCAGCTTATCGCCGGAAACGCAATCGTTTTTATTCCGCCGAGCACCGCAAGCTCGAGCGAGTTGAGATAGCACTGTTTGAGCAGTGTTTCTTCGGATGCTCCGCCGCCCTGCCAAATAGGTCCGACGGTGTGTATTACATACTTTGCGGGAAGGTCGTAGCCTTTTGTTATCTTGGCACCGCCCGTATTGCAGCCGCCGAGTTTTTTGCACGCTTTGTAAAGCCGCGTGCCTGCGGCGCGGTGAATAGCCCCGTCCACGCCGCCGCCACCGAGCAGCGAGCGGTTTGCCGCGTTGACTATCGCATCGACTTTCATGGACGTTATATCCTGCAACACTACCTCTACCGACATGATTCCCTCCGTAAAAAAGCTTCCGATTTTCTCCCGTGTATTTTATCATATTCCGTATTCTTTGGCAAGCGTTTAAGACCGCAGACAAAGCCTGCGGTCTTTCGATAAAAGTTATGAACCGAAAAACAAATAACCGTTACTTTTTTATACGGGGTTTTTTGACGGGAAACACGACGTCTTGCGTGCGCTTGAAAATTACCGCGCATTTATCGGGTACATTTCCGTCAAACGGTTTTAACGTGAGCAAGTCGGTATACTCGTCTTTTTCCTTGCCCGAAGGAAGGAACTTGACCGCGCTTCCGCTGTTGTTTGCGACTACGTAGAGCGTTTCCACGCCGTTGTCGCGGCTGAATGCGTAGAGTCCGTCCTGCGCCGCGAGCTTGCGGTACTTTCCGCAGGCGAGAATGTTTTTCTCGTTTGTACGTATTGCCCCGATTTTTTTAT
>Ga0137308_102656_pt1 | contig 11103 bp, 6 predicted proteins | sample Inofrocosms_June_FD_97181 | JGI IMG/M metagenome (GOLD analysis project Ga0137308, IMG submission 97181) | Mouse cecal microbial communities from Vienna, Austria - N-Acetylneuraminic and N-Acetylglucosamine D2O microcosms_June | ecosystem: Host-associated > Mammals > Digestive system > Large...
CTGATATTTTTAACTTCAATCAATAGCACCACCTCCTCTCATTTTAGGTACAAAAAAGGATGCTCTAGCACTTTCAGCCTTTGCATCCTAATTATTCTTGTTGCTAAAACACTATTCAATTTTTCTTGTCACTCACATTTATATTAATTCATCCTTTCATTTTAATTCTGTAATATACTTATCAATAAATTCCCATATTTCTTCTCGATTGCACTCTGGATTTTCTTGGTCAAATTCTACTACTGCTTTCATGATTTTCCCTAATTGTTTTTTACTATTAATTCCATATTTTTCACTTATTTCATCCGGATGTACCAATAATTTGCGTTTAGGGGGAGTACTAAAAAAGACCCGACAAAAGTAATCATTAATTTGTTTTTCGACATCATCACTTTTCCAATCTATAAATTTCAATGATTCCCTGAATTTTCCCTGATATTGCCGATAATATTTTTCCGTGTCAAATTCATAATCATAATCAGACTTTATCTGTTCAAGAACAAGCAGTGCCCTAGGAAGTGTTATTTCTTGCTTTTGATAACGAAACCATGATTCTTGAAGTACTTCTCCGCCACAAGAAAACTTTTTAAGAATACATACCCCCTTCTCAAGATACTGAATCCCATTCTCTAACAAATAATGTTCACATGTTCTCCACTCCGATTCCTCTGATGGTTCCATCTTATTAATTGCTCCCAAAGCCCATTCCTTACATATTTTTTTTAATTTTTTATATCGCATATCTAATGGCTCGTGTTGATCCAATGTCCTGTATGCATGTACAACATCAAAAAACTCTTTTGAAAAATCCCTAGGTTCTTTTATCAAATGAGCATATTCGTTAATAAATTTTGTGTTATCCGGCTTACAATCCATCAGTTGCTTATAAAGATACGAAACTGTCTGCTTAAAAGATGCATCTGAAGATTTATGTATTACACTATTCGGCTCAGAACATATGCGGATATAAAAATGTTCTTGCATTTCATCCAGCCGTATGTTGCTATATTCCTGCTCTATCTCCTTCTGAAGGGAAATAAACTTTTGTAACATACTTATAGATTTCTTCATAAGTTTACCTCCCCTTATTATCAATGCCCGCCACTTGAATCCCCAGCATATTAAACCCGAGTTTTATGCCATTAATTGTTTCATTAAGCGTTGTATGTTTCTGCGCAAACTCGTCATTAAAGTATGGCACTTCAATCCCTAAATCCGGAATACTGATAAATGACTCCTTTTCCTTATCACCAAAGCGGGATATTTTACCAACATATTTCTGAATCTGTTTATTTTTTCCTGTTGCAAGATAATTGATAATAATTCTTTTATCAAACGGATAATTAATGTTTTTCAATCTCCTAAATACTCTCTGCGATGCGGAGATATCTTCTACATGAAACAGCGCAATAGCATATATATATCGGGGAATCGGATAATCCCAGTCTGGCTGTAACTCTAAAAGTCGTTCTGTAATAGCAATTATATTTTGCCACTCATCATTCGCTAAATAAACAGTATCTTTTTCTCTATACAAAAGAGGTCTTCCTGTATATTTTAGCCAATATAATTGTAACATCATATATAAGCATGCAGTATTCTGATAAACCAATTTTTTATTTTCTTCAAAGACCTGTAATACCTTGTCTACAATTAATTGCTCTTTATCTCCTACTGGCGAATAGATACTAACCTCTCCAAGGCAATTTTTAGCCCTAAAGAAAATACCAGCTGTTGAATTCTCATTCAATAATTCCTGATATGTTCTCTCTGCCAGTTCTACATCTCCTATTCTCTCTGCAACCCTATTAATTCCTTTATTATAGACCTCTATATTGTAGTTGCTTCCGTTTATGATGCGATATTGCTCAAAGACTTCCAAAACAGTGGAATATATAATAACCCGAGTTTGTTCGCGCAATTTATTTTTGGCAAGAACAGATTCTCCAGTCCATGACAATACGTCAATCGGATACACGGATTCAGGAAGACAGTCCATAACCTCATAAGCATTTTCTGCTAAAACTTTAAATTTTGTTACTATTTCAGTGTCGTTCAAAGCTTTTGCATCACTTAACACTTTGATTTCTGTTCCCAAACAGGTTACCTTTTCACCTAGGAATGTCCCAAATTTTTCCCTATTCATTCTTGTTTTATGCCGGTTTATTAAACTAATCTGATTTTCAATAATTTCTGCGGCATCTTTGATTTTGTCCAGTTTATCTTCATGGTTTTCTAGTGCCCGGATGCTTTCGCGCCTAAACATTACTTCTTGGAGCACAGTTCTATCATTATATATTCCATCAATACGCTGCTCTTTTAGAGCATCCGCAATTTGGGCATAATATTTTTTATATTCCTCCTTTGTTTGTCCATTAGGACCTATAGCACGTACCAAATCTGCAATCAAATCTAAATCTTTATATGAATTATTATCTTCATAAGAAGCAGAAGCACTCTTAATCATTTTACAAATAATTTCGATAAAATCATCCCTATTTTTTACTGTAGCCCGCACCACCATTTCTGCTTCCACATCATTTCTTGTTTTAATAAGCCAATGACCATATGTATCTTCCCATACCATAAAAAAATCCATCTCGTCAACCAATTCATAAATTTTTACGGCATGTTGATATCCATAATAAGAAAATATCAAGTTCAACGGCACAGCTAGATTATATTTTCCTGCAATGCATACCATATCCATTATCATTGTCATGTCATATTTAGCATCTTCTAAATTATCAGCATCAACCTCAAAAGGTATTGTTAAGTTTTTCAAGAGATCATAAAAAGGATAATTCCCATACTCTGGAATACGTTCCAGAACATTTGACAACACCATTCGGTCATTCTTTGCTTCCTCCACAACCGATCTATTAATTTTCCGCCTAGCATTGTTCAATAATCTATATAATGAAATTAGCAAATGACTTTGCCCAATTCGAACGAACTGTTCCCGACTCATCGAATCTCCCGAATAGTTATTATATACAGACAACACATTATCTATTTCCAAGTCTGATAATTTAGGATCAATGTTCAACGGAACACAGTTCCCCGCCTCATTTTCATCCCATATACCATGAGATGTTCCCACAAGTACAATGTTACGCCCTTTAGATGCTAGCCAATTTTTCAAGTTAATATAAGCATCTATCTCTTTCTGATAGACCGATTTGTCCCAAAAAATAATAACACCGTCTGCTTTACAACTTTCCTGAAACCATTTACAAATATTATCAATAGTTTGATAATCGACACTATTAGTACATTGGGGTATATACAAAATAGGGTATGTTTTTTCGCATTTCAATGTATATGCAGCCTTACCTAGCATAGTGCTTTTTCCAGAACCTGCTTGCCCGAATATCACAATTGGTTTAGACTGAAATGCATTCTCGACAGCTTTGTTTATGCAAGAGACTAAGTCTTTATCTTTATCCCTAGAGGCATAAAAACCTGCCGCATATCCTTTCCAAAGGGGATTAAGATCTGAATTACCCAAAAAATTCTCGAAATCAATCTCCCTTTCTTCTATTTCTTCCAACATAATCGAATCGTCCAAAAGAATAACTTGTTTATCAACTTCAGAATAAATTTCCGTCGGAACAAGATACGAATGATTCTTTACAAAAACCCTCTTGGTATTGCGTCTGTTCAAAACTAGTTCATCAACAGATATTAAGTTATTCTCCTCTAAATATACTATATACTCGGACAAAGAACACTCTATTTCGATAATCCTTCCTTCCTGAACCATTTCCTGCCATTCTTCATTATCCTGTGATTGACTTTCTCCAAAATACAAAATATGCTTGAAATTTGCATAATCAATGAATGCCAACATATCATCCATTGCAAACCAATCGTTAGCAGGAACATAATGGCTTATTACTAAAACGCTTTTTGAACCACCAACATTTTTTCCATAATGTTGTAACATTGCCAAAGCATCAAGTCCCTTACTCCTCAGTTCTTTTTTTGACATAGGTATCAAACTATCTCTATCGGTTCCACAAATATTCCCATACAATTCACCAATAATTAGATTGTCCCTGTCACAAATGCTTTTTCTTTCCAGCTTCTTTACACCATGAACAGCTTCTGTCCTTCTCCATGTCGTTCCCATCGCCCTATTCAGCATCGAATCTATTGATGATGTAATAATACCATTCCACGGTATACTAGACATAAGTAAATAATCATCCGGAATCGGTATATAATCGACTTTATCCTGTAACCAAGCGAAGTTTATATTAGGTATTTCGAAAAAAACATTAAAGTTTGATTGCTTTCCGATTTCTCTTTTATATTCATTGCTGATCAAATCAAGGATTGGATTCCTTTCTCCGTAAGAATTCTGCCCTTCGAATAAATACAACGAATACTCCTTAAATAATTCACAAATTTCTTGTTCTGTCATCTAAACCTTCCTTTCACTGTTTTCAATTTATAAGTTCATTCTACAAAACAGTATATTTTTTGTTTTTTGAGAACAAAAATATTAGCACATTTATAATCTTCAAACACTTTTTCCTCTATATTGCTACTTCATGAATATTCTCTGTAGTAATCTCCCATATGCAGATTGCAAAAGGTCTTTTGGGGATTTTTACAATCCTTTAACTATCATCTATAAAAAATATATCATTCAACTCCATAATCACTCTTTCGATCAACTCTTTATTCCTTTCGTATGAGTCTCTCCGAATCTGCACCTTCCTTTTTACATCATTATAAGTAAATTCTTTCCCGCCAGTCTTTTTCTTCTCAAGTGCAATCTCCGTATACCGCCGCCAAATCCATTCTTCCTGTGTTTCACATACCTCATCAAAAAAACTTTGCATCTCCGGCAGATATGGCAGCCTTCCATAGATATCATCCCTGTTCAACCCCGCCACTCTTGCCAGCCAGCTGATGTTGACACGTTTCCTATGATCCCCAAAAGCCTGGATTTCAGCATATGCGGCTTTCAGTTCTATAAGCGCTGTCTCTCCCCATTCCTGCCACCTCGGCTTGTCAAATTCATGGGTGAGTTTGCTATGTATCCACTCCGGCGCCTTACGGATCAGCCACTCGTAAGCTCCTGGGACACTCTCTTTGAGGTCTTTGCAGGATAGTACATGCCTTTCCTGTAATTCCTCCATTACACGCATACAGTAATAATCGGTCCTCTCCCTGCAGGCAGCTACCTTCCATGAAGGGCACCGTTCCTTATACTTCTTGCCCAGATCAATACCGTTTTTTCTGGCATATTCTACTATCGTCCGAGTATCTACCCCGAGCCTTTCAGACATTGCCCGGAGCGGCATTTCCTGGTCTGAAAGATATTCCTTTAACTTTTGTTCATACAGAAATCCCCTGTCAGAAACACATGGCTTCCGCAGATATTCTTCAAATGGCTGGTCAGACTTTGACCTGCGGTACTTCATCCCGCAATGCGGACATTCAAACCATGCCCATATCTCATCCCCCATTTTCTGGATATCCGTCCGTTCCGCAACCTTCGCCTTATAATGGACACATAAGCTGTTGGCGCATGGCCACGGCCCGCTTCCATATGGCTGCGTTGGCTTTACTTCCATATCCTTGAAATTTCTTGCAGACCCTGCAAAAAATCCCATGAGCAGGATATGGTGCAGTGGCCGGAGGTTAAAGCCAATACTTTCCTGCAAATACCGCAGCCAGTACAACGGATTCCCGCTATAGGGGAGGATTTCGGAAATAAATCCATCCCCATACATTTTCCTGAAATCATTCACAAACGCTTCCCTGTCACAGATTATCCCACGGTAGTCTGCATAGCCACGTTCTATCATGCATTCCCTGTATTTACGGCTGATGTTTTTATAACCTCCAAACTCTCTGCCATGCCTAAGAAGCCATGCCGTCTCCCTGGCAACGAAAAAATAGTTTTCTTTATAACGCTGGATGATTTCTGCATTGTCTCTTATATTGCGGAGTACATAAGAAGCTGGGTATATCCTGACCCTCATTTCTTCAAACGGCGCATCACTGTCCCTGATGCGGCAGCCATGTTCCGGGCAGTATAAAATTCCTGGAAGCTGGGGTATCCTGTGCCAGTAAGCCTCTCCATATCTGCGGAAATCCTCTCTGGCGCAGGCGGGGCAGTAACGCAGGTATTGGCCTGCGGAAACATACTTGCTTTTGCTCATCATCCTGCGCACAGTCCTTTCAATGCCAGACTCCGGTATGCCGCTTCTAATGGCTTCCTCCATCTGTCGGTATAAATCATCCACATGGGAAACTGAATGGTACGGATATGACGTATGGTTACATATTAAATCTCTTTCAGTAATGCCGCTGTCTGGATCAACCCAATAATCTAATAACTCAAATTTCCTGGGGAAATAGACTGTTGACACCAGCAGCGACCTGTCGCTCCTGAAGAACTTCCGTGTCGCCGCTTCGGGAGAACTAATCCCACTCCGCACATAAAAACGGCAAAAAATGCTGTAAAAGCATTCATCCGGGTAAGGCGTCGGAAAAAAGCTGAGCCTCTGCATTCTTACCACTCCATTTCATCAACAGCCCCGTTTTGCCTGAATCCATCATAGCTGTCATTATTACGGATATCCCCTGGCACATCCTCTGCCAGCACAGCCGTATCTTCCGCAATATACAGCCTGTACGCTTCTTTAAAAGCCTCCCCGACACTGATTGGATTTTTGTGGGAAGCAAGGACTTTCCCTGCAAGCCTTCTCGCCATGGCTGGATCTACTTCGACCTCCATCAGTTTAATAGACGTCTGCTCAAGCACTGTCAGTTTCTGTTCCGTTGTTTTCTCCTGAACTTCTGTTTTCACAGCTTTATATGCGGACAGATAATCCTCGATATTCACTGGGGCTATATCCTCATATTTCAGGATTCTCTTCTTATCCCCGCTCCTGAGGGCATCCAGCATCGGCTTTACAAGGCCGAGTTTCTTTTCTGCAGCCTTACGGATATCTAGCGCAGAAAACTCTTCTGTTCCATTTGTTATCGCATCAATCTGTATAATGGCATACAGCTTTACAGCGATATCAATGATTCCCTGGCTCACATCGTAAAGCACATTAGACAGTTCATCTGTATAGGCAACATTTTTTCCTGTCCATTGGTAGCGCCACATGGATTTTACAAAAACATTCCATGCAGCGTCATTCCCCATCCTGTCCCAGATCAGATCTCCCTGGCCGCTTCCCCGCCTTGCCTGCCTGAACTCGCCCTGCAGGATTGACATGGCCTTCGTAGTCCCGATCATGACAACGGGAACGCCGATGGTATTGACAAGCGTCACAAAAAAATTCAGCATCTTGTCAGAACCGCCTCCTTTTGCCTCGCTCAGATGCTGAATCTCATCAATCACGAGTATGCCGACCTGGAACTGCCGGACAAGCTGGGTCATGATAATCAGGAGCATGTCCAAGGCATACCGCCCTTTGGTATACTGCTGGAAATAATCAGTTCCTGCCGCCATATCCAGCACATAAAAGAACTGATAGCAAAGCTGCTTCAGTGAACCGTCATGCGGGCAGTCAAGCTTCAGCCATACAAGCTGTGTCAGCGCAAGCGGTTCTTCTTTATACCTGGCATGGATAACCCTCTGCGGATACAGTGACAGTATCCTTTCTACTGCCGTACTTTTCCCAACCCCGGATACGCCTATAATGGTAAAGCCGGAGGCTGCCGTTTTCATTCCCGGTATCATGCTGTAACTGCCTTTATCTTTCATAACCGCAAAACCGTCAGCCATGCCCCTGGCATACTCTGATGTAAGAGGGTTCCTGCCCAGATATCCCTGCCGGATGCTCCGGGAAATCCTCTGCTCAATGTCAATGTGCTGCTCCAGCGGCTGGAAATACCGGAACAGCCTGTGTATGCAGTGAAGCCTGTATTGGATGTCCAGCTTCCGTTCACCATTATTATAAGCCGCTTTATCGGAGAGCGTCCCTATTACCTGTTCCGTAGACCAGATATCCGGCAGTGCCTCAATCAGTGGATTCCCCTGGTATTCAGGAATGATCTGGTTCCGGTATTCTGCTTTCACTGTATAAGGCATCATCTCTGATTTCATCCTCCACCTGTCGCTGTATCATCCGCATGACCGGTGACATCTCCGGCTGCTTTGCTTCTATTACATTGTCTGGATTACTTTTATCAGGCATCTCTTTAACAAAAGATTCCTGTTTTCGGATTTCTTCCCTCTCATTTCTGCGGTTGTTACGGATGTTTCTGATCCGTTCCGACTTTGATGCTGTTTTATCGGTTCCCGTCATTGATTCGGCAGAATCCACAATGGATTCTATCTGTTTCCCCAGGTTTACCTTTGCTTCTGTTTCCCTGACCTTATTCCTTTTCTTTTCGGATTTTTCCTTTTCCTGTTCATAACTGACTTCTTCAAGCTGTTTCCCGGCATATTTCGCTTCCCAGTCCACAAGCCCGCACCGGATCATGTCCTTGCTTTTCGGTTCTTCCACCAGGATAGCGCCCATATCGCGTGGATCATAGCACACCTTTACTTTATACGTCCCTTTCGCCCTCGCTTTTTCAAACCAAAGTCCCCGGAGCGCCTCCTCACTCGAGTAGAACAGCCCTTTAAAACGAATCCCCCTTTCCGTTACGCTTGCGCTGCCAGTTGGCATGAGCGCCATACGGACAGCATCCCGTGGGACGCTCCTAAGACTGCCTGAACAATAACGGATCCCAAAATTCCAAATCTCCAGGGGAACTGCATTAACACCTATCTGCATCATCTGTTCGCTTTTTTCAAAATAATCCATATAATGGCTGTTATTATAATAAAGCACACAACGGATGATGATTTCTGTGAACTGCCTGATGTCCAGTTTTGCGTCAAGCCGATAATCATGTCCTCCCCGCTCGCTCATATCTGGAAGCACTTTCCCCGGTAGGAATGGTGTCGCATCCGTATTGATCGTGCGGAAATGCTGTTCAATGATCCCTTTCAAATCCGCCCTGTACGGCGGGGCATTTTCAATGCGGATGCCAAGCATCTGAACCAGGTTATCAGCAGATCTGCTCTCCATTTCCCCCCTGTCCGCAAGGATTGCAGTGGGTATATGGTGGCACGGCCATTCTTCCTCAGTGATTGTCACTCCGTATGAAGCGCAGTACGCCACTTTATCGCTGGCAGCATTTTCAATGGCCATCATCGCCCCGGCCCAGGACGGCCCTTCAAGGCCAACGTACATCCCGGTGACCATCCTGCTGTAACTGTCCATGACAAAATACATTACCGGCCTCCCTATGATATCCTTACGGTTAAATTGTGAAACCAGGTAGATATCGCCAACCGTTGCGTCAATCTGATACTTTGCGCCCGGCCCCATCAATTGATAATCGGATCTACCTGTGATTGCCCGTCCTGTCAGTTCAAACTTTGCATCTCCTCCCCGTTTCTGTGCCTCCGTTTTCTCATCCCGGTTCTTCCGGTACCAGTATTGGAACTGATAAATGGAAGGGATTTGATCCATTGGCAGAAGCCTCAAGCACTCCTGCCCGTTTTCACCTTCCCCTGATACCGAATAGTAATCCCCCAGCATCTTTTCATAAGCAGCTTTCATGCTGGCTCCCTTACGGCTCAGGTAATATTTCCTGATAGCAGATTTGAAATTTCTTACATCTTTTTCTGTAAGGATTTTCCCAAATCCTCCCTCATGGACTACCGGACGACCCAGTTTTTTATTGGCCTGTGTTTTCTCCCCCTTCCCGCAGTTCCTGTAATCCTGAAGGAATGCGTTTGGCGTCTTCCCCTTTTTCCAGTATTTAATAATGTAGCGGTATAAGTTGGTTTTTGATTTTCCATTTTTTTCCGCCGCTTCTGCCAACAGTTCACCCCTGCGCTTCCGTTCGTATATATCCGGCTCGCTTTCAAGAACCGGTTTTAGGATACGCCACCACTCATCCCTTTGTTCCATAGCCTCTGCGGTCATATTTATGTCGCGGAACGTAATAGGGTCATCCGCAGATGTAATTATGCCCTCTGCCAGTTCCCCTGCTACTTTCTTGCAGTCAAACTTTACAGGGATTCCATTCATCTTTCCATCAACAGGAATCCAGTACCCGTATTCCTGTCCGGCTGAAATCCATAATACCCTATATAGCTGCTCTTCGTCATTGCAGTATAAAACCTCATTTACAAAAATATTCCGTTCCATTACATTCCTCACGCCTTGGCTCTGTCAGATTAATCTGCTTGTTCAAATCGACCGCAATTAGCCCGTCCCGTATTAAGAGCTTAAACAATGCTATGCCAACGCCTTTCTCAAGGCCATGCATATTCTCCACATGCATGGCAATAGCTGCAACAGCCGATTTCCCGCCGCGATACATTTCCATAAAAAGTTCTTTGCATTCCTGTTCCACTTTTTTGTCGTGTATCAGTTTGGCAAAGTCATTTCCGGAACATATCCACTCGATATTTCTGATCTTCGTCCTTGGAAGTTCGTGTTCCGTCACCACCTTCCAGTCAATCCCTCTCTTGAACCAGTACCGTCTTTCTATTTCAAGCTTTTCCTTTACCCGCCGTTTCTTAAGCTCCTCCGATGGCTTGATAGACCTCGCAAGATATCCGCTGTGCGTCGTAATCAGGAAATCAGTCGTCATCACATAGGGGAAGCCGCTGATATTATCATAAGGATAGGATATTCCACAACTGTCAGCAATCCCAATGGCATCAGATATATCGCCAAGTGGAAACTGCTCCCTGATGTCTGTAGTTTTTTCAGACCAGTCAATCAAGTAAAAATACCATAGCTCCAAGTTGGATACCAGATGGTGTACCCTGCCAGTAGTACGACCTTTTACACGGGAAACGATGCCTTTTGACGGGAAATCCTGGATTTGAATCCATGGCACGTATTCTAATAGTTCCCCCTGGCCTCGCCCCTCTGCCAGATATCTGCGGTATTTGCTTTCGTTCCAAGTTCGCAATCTCTTTGGCATAGACACCACCCTTTTATCAATCTTTATTGCAAAATCGGCATTTATTATCTAACTTTATTTCAAAATATTGTCCTGTGCAAATATTATACATCTTTTTTACAAAATATCCAACAATATTATTGAAAATAT
>Ga0137308_102419_pt1 | contig 11095 bp, 7 predicted proteins | sample Inofrocosms_June_FD_97181 | JGI IMG/M metagenome (GOLD analysis project Ga0137308, IMG submission 97181) | Mouse cecal microbial communities from Vienna, Austria - N-Acetylneuraminic and N-Acetylglucosamine D2O microcosms_June | ecosystem: Host-associated > Mammals > Digestive system > Large...
ATTACGATACGGGTGAAATACCGCTTTACGATTGATTGACGCCAAAAAGAAAGGACCCCAAAATGTACCGACTAACCGCGCCCTGCCTTTTCGGACTTGAAAAAACTCTTTCCTTTGAAATAAAAAGAGCAGGCGGAACGAATATTGCCATGAGGGACGGGAGAGCGTTCTTTGACGGCGGCGAAAACGTTATCGCCAAAATGAATATTACCTCCTCCGTTGCCGAAAGGGTACAGATTGTTTTAGGAGAGTTTAAAGCTTCCGATTTCGACGCGATTTTCGAGGGGGCAAAAAGTGCTCCCATAGAAGAATTTGCGGGAAGCGAGGACGCTTTCCCGGTAGCGAAAGGACACTCCTTAAACTCGCAAATAACCAGTATCCCCGCCATCCAGAGGACGGTAAAAAAAGCCCTTGCGGAACGCATGAAGAAAAAATACGGAACGGAGCTTCCGGAAAGCAAGCATACACTTCCCGTGCATTTCCTGCTTCAAAAAGACGTTATGCTGCTTACTCTGGACACAACGGGCGCCAGCCTGCACAAAAGAGGATACCGAAGCAGATCGGGCGAGGCTCCCATAAGGGAAACCTTAGCGGCGGGAATGGCCGATCTCGCTCATGTGAGAAGCTCCGACTTAATCTGCGACCCCTTCTGCGGAAGCGGCACAATACTTATTGAAGCGGCGATGAAACAGCTAAATATAGCTCCGGGAATGAACAGAGCTTTTATAGCCTCGGAGTGGGACTGCTTCCATAAGGACATATGGGAAAGGGAATTCCGCGAGGCCGGGGAAAGAGTCAAAAACGATAAAATTACCCTTTTCGGCTGCGACAAGGACGGAGAAGCCGTAAAGCTGGCCGAGGAAAACGCATGGAAAGCGGGGGTAAATAAGTATATAAGATTTGAAAGGCGGGATATCAAGGACTTCCGATATCCCGAAACATCGGTTAAAATAATAACCAATCCCCCATACGCTCAGCGTATGCTGACGGAAGAAGAGGCGGACGAGATTTATCGGGTTATGGGAGAAAGAATGCTGCCGTTAGGCAAAAACAGCCTTTATGTCATTACCTCGCGGGAAAGCTTTCCGGAGCTTTTCGGGAAAAAAGCGGACAAGGACAGAAAGCTATACAACGGTATGCTGAAATGCCGTCTTTATTCGTATTTCGGAGAACGCCCCGAAAAAATCCGTTAACCAATACTATTTTAAGCTGACGTAATATCAACAGTTCCAAATGGGAGCAATACTACCCGAATATCTTTTTCAGCCATTCAAAGAGCGCGAATTTTATTTCGGCCGGCCGTTCGGGATCGTCGGTATCAGCGGCATTATAAACATATTCCTCCACCGCGCCCAGACAAAGTGGAGGAAACATCACGCACCACCAGTTTTTTCCTTCCCCCTCTCCGATAAGTATGCGAAGGGCGTCGTACTCCCCTGCGGGAACCGTAACAGCGCCGTACTGTCGGGTGGTAAAAAACACCTTTTCAACGCTGGCGGTGATTTTGTAATCATATCCGCTGTCATAAACGAACCGCTGCGCCTTCACGGTTATTTCCCGAAGATTTTTTTTTGCGGCGTTTTTGGCGTCCTCGGCGGTGGAGCAGCCTTCAAAAATATATTGCATATCCTCAGACAGAAAATCCCGCAGGGCATATTTAAGCGACTGATCCTCTTCGCTGTCGGAATTTGCCAGAATGTGCATACGAAAAAGCCGCTCGGGCATGTCCGCGCATTCTCCCGCAAAAGCGGAAAAGCTTCCGATAAGCACCGCCAGAGCGGTTCCGAATAGCATGGACAGAGTAAGCGCCCTTTCCTTGGACAAAAATTTCATGATAAAAGCCTCTCTTTCATTTTTCTACGGTGATTATTGGAAGAACATGGTCTAATATACAGGCGTACAGGAAATATAAAGGGATTTTCGCTCAAAATTTCAAAAGCTGAAACTTTTTACCATAAAGTCCTTACTACTAAGTGTAAGGCGGAAAGCGAGGTGAAACGCTTGAACCGAAAAGGTGAAGCCTCTCCGGAAACCTACTTTAATACCGTTTACGACAGTACAGTGAAATCTCTCACCAGATTTGTCATCAGTAAGTGCGGAAACATACTTGACGCGGAGGACATTCTTCAAAACATCTACGCCAGGTTTTATCAGCGCATAGTGAAAAAAGGCTATGACGACATAGAAAACGCCGAAGCGTTTCTGATAAGCATAGCAAAATTTGAATGCAAAAGCTATTACAGCGCACAGAAAAAGCACAGCGTCACGGAAAGCTTTTCCGACTACACCGATGAGCAAATGGTCATGATAGAAAACGAAATGTCCAAAACCCAGAAAAATTTTGAGGACATTCTGTGCGACGAGCTTCTGGCTCGCGAAATTTTCGATGATATTGCCAATACGGACGAACTGACGGGTAAAATTTTCTACCTGTATTTCGTCTGCGATATGAAGCTTTCGGATATCGCCGCAGATCTTGATATGAATCTTTCGGCGGTAAAAAACAAGCTGTACCGTACAATTGAACGGCAAAAGAAAAAATTCAGACTTTAGGAAGGAGGGAAGCAATGTGGATAAAAAAGAATTTTACAGACAGCTTATGGAAAGTTATACCGTCGACGTCGAAAGGGTAAAACGCAACGCTAAGCGAAAGAGCCGTAATGTAAAGAGCAAAGCCCTCGTGATCCGCAGATGGACGGTGGCCGCCGCAGCGTGCAGCGTGGTGACCGCCGCAGCCGTTGCAGCCGTTTCCCTTGGTTCTTCCGGCGTACCACATATAGACAGCTCCGAAGGATACAACATCACGGACGGCGGCTTGGAAAACGCCAGAGCGAGACTCAGCGCCGCGGAGCAGCAGTATTCCGCGCTTTCGGCAAGCAGCAGGATGGAGGAGTCCTCCGATTTGTACGTTTCGTTCCGTAAGCCGCTTAAATACAGCGAAATTACCATGGTGCTTTCAGTAATCGAAGACTATAACGATATCAGCATAAGCCTTCTTTATGAAGCCGACGGAAGTCATTATGACAACTCTTCCGCGCTTGACGATTCACTCAGCTTCTTGGGAGCGAAAATATCCGTTCCCGTATCAATGCTTCCGGAGGTCAGGGGCTTAAAGGAAATAACTATGATGGAATACCCGGAAAGCGGTATTTCCGACGATAGTTTTGTTCCCATAAACAGCCTGCCCGCCGACGTTACCACAACACCCGAACCGGTAAGCGAAAATATCAATATTTCCATTCCGGATCCCGTTACCGAACCTCCCCTTACCGCTCCGGCAACGGAAACTCCTACGGAAACGGAGCCGCCAGTAATAACTCCTGCGGAAACCGAATCGGAAACGAAAACAGATATCCCACCGGAAGAAACATTGCCTCCCGATACGGATACAAGCACGTCCTACGATGAAACCGCTTCTTCCGTTACAACTGGCGAACCTGTTACCGAAACCTCAACGGAAGCATCCGAAACAGAGGAACCCGTATTCGACATGGTAACGGTACCTCTTCAGGGAATCAAGACAATAAACTTCATAAACAAAAACCACTTTGTGGCTACCACTGAAGACAGCATACGGCTGTTCAGATGCGAAAAGGGCGAAATAAAGCTTGAAACAACCTATTACGCATCCTCGGCGAAGATCAGCTCCTCTTACGACGGTTCAAAACTGTTCATCATAGCGAGAGACGGGGAAAACATGTCGAGACTTTACTACGCCGACGGCGAGACATCGCTTTTAAGCGAAGTGGACGTAAAATATATTACTTCGGGAGGAGCGGAGCTTTCCTCCGTTTCATGCAGCGGAGACGGCAAAACCGTGCTTATGAGAGCGGTATCCTTGGATAAAACCATAGTATACTACGGCGAACGCTCAGAAGGTACAATATCCCTCGCCAAGCACGAATACGCAAGTCCCGTATCGGTTCTCGCCTATTCAGACGGCACGGTTTACACCGCCGTCACCGATTCAAAGGAAAACACCGTAAAGATATACAGCATATCGGCTGCGGACGGAACGGAAACGGAGTTAGCCTCTTATACGGGAACGCTTAAGTATTCGAGAAGCCCGGATCTCAACATGGCGCTGCTCACAGTTACGGGCGATTCAGGCGAAGTTAACGTTATTCTCAACAAGAATGTTCTGATTCCCGTGGAAAGCGGAAACGCGGTATTTTCGGGTAAGAAGAACGACCTTATAATGTTAGGCGGCGTTTATTATACCGTAACGGAAGGCGAACTGACCGAGACGGCCGAGGAGGAGGCTAAGCCTTTCTTTGAAGAGGTAAACGGACCGGTATATGAGATAACGGAAAACGGAGACGCTTCCGTTGTTATACAGATAAATTAAACGGAATATATACAGAGATAAAATAAGGAGAAGAAGCGGAGTCCTGTTTGCAGGGCTCCGCTTCTTTTTGAATAAGCTTGGGAGATGGGAAAGAGGCGGGTAATATCCGTCGGCGGTTACGGCCACATTTATTTACCTTACTTTGAATAGTGCAAAAATCAAGCAGTATTTTGTATAAACTGCCGAATTTCTTTAGGAAAACGTTTTAACAGCACTGCAACAGTCAATACAAAAAAACCGCTGATTGTCCCAAAATTTTATTGGTAACGTTTACAGCCCTTGAAATTTTTATAAAAATGTTATATACTAATGAAAGATGCCGTGCGAACACTCAAAATTGCACCGTAAAAAATTATTAAAGAGCAGTTTATAACACGTAACAATACGAAAGGAAAGGGAAACTATGAAATTCGGCTTTTTCGACGACCTCAATCGGGAGTACGTCATTACCTCGCCCAAAACGCCTTATCCATGGATAAATTACTTGGGAACAGAGGGCTTTTTCTCACTTATTTCCAACACTGCGGGAGGATACAGCTTTTACAAAGACGCCAGACTCCGCCGCATTACCCGCTATCGCTACAACAACGTGCCCGTGGATATGGGCGGGCGCTATTTTTACATCAAGGACGGGGATACGGTATGGAATCCCGGATGGTCGCCCGTAAAGACAGATCTGGACAATTACTCCTGCCGTCACGGTATGGGTTATACCGTTATTTCGGGAGAAAAGAACGGGGTAAAGGCCGAAGTCAAATTCTTCGTTCCCGTAGGCTTTAACGGCGAAGTACAGAAGCTGACCGTTACCAACAACAGTGGAAGCGCAAAGAGTCTTAAACTATGGAGCTTCCTCGAATGGTGCCTTTGGGACGCCAACGACGATACCACCAATTTCCAGCGCAATTTCAATACGGGCGAAGTGGAAATCGACGGCAGCACCATTTACCATAAAACCGAATACAAGGAGCGCCGCGATCATTACGCCTTCTATACCGTAAACGCAGATATAAATGGCTTCGATACCGATAGGGAAAGCTTTTTGGGACTTTATAACGGGTTCGGAGAACCTCAGACCGTGAAAAACGGAAAGCCGTCCAACTCGGTAGCCGACGGCTGGTCGCCCATCGCGTCCCATTATCTTGAAATAGAGCTTAAGGACGGTGAGAGCAAAGACCTTATTTTCCTTTTAGGCTATGTGGAAAACGAATTTGAGGAAAAATTCGCGCCCGACCTTACCGATAATGACACGATAATCACCACCGCAAACAGCAGAAAGAACATCGTAAACAAGAGAAAAGCAAAGGAGATGATCGAGCTTTGCAACACCTCCGAAAAGGCCGAAAAGCTGTTTGAAGGATTAAAGAAATACTGGGACGCTGTACTGAGACAGTACAGCGTAAATTCCCCCGACGAAAAGCTCAACAGAATGGTCAATATCTGGAATCAGTATCAGTGTATGGTGACCTTCAACATGAGCCGCTCCGCATCCTACTTTGAGAGCGGTATAGGAAGAGGTATGGGCTTCCGCGACAGCAATCAGGATCTTCTGGGCTTTGTGCACCAGATTCCCGCAAGAGCGAGGGAAAGACTTATCGACCTCGCCGCCACGATGCTTGAGGACGGCGGCGCTTATCACCAGTATCAGCCCTTGACCAAGATGGGTAATCACGAGCTGGGCTCAAACTTCAACGACGACCCGCTGTGGATGATATTGGCTGTGGCAGCTTACATTAAGGAAACGGGCGACATCTCCATACTTGATGAAAAGGTGCCTTACGAAAACAAAGACGAGCTGGCGGACACCATGCTTGATCATATGAAGAGAGCGTTCTATCATGTATGCACCAAAATAGGTCCCCATGGTCTGCCGCTGAGCGGACGGGCAGACTGGAACGACTGCCTTAACTTAAGCTGCTTCTCCGATAAACCGGGACAATCCTTCCAGACCTTCACCTCTCCCAAGTACGGGGACACGGGTTACAGCAAGGTGGCGGAATCCGTAATGATCGCGGGTATGTTCTGCTTTATCGGCCCCGAATACGTAAAAATGTGCAGAATAAAAGGGGATAACGAAGAAGCGGAAAAGGCTCAGGCGGAGATAGACAAGATGAGCCGCGCCACAATGGAATACGGCTATGACGGAGAATGGTTCCTCCGTGCCTACGATGACAACGGCAACAAGGTAGGCTCTCACGAAAACGAAGAAGGCAAAATCTTTATTGAACCTCAGGGCTTCTGCGTAATGGCGGGCTTTGGGAAGGAAAAGGGCGCCCACCTTAAAAATTTGGGAAGCGCTGACAAAAATTTTAAAAGCAAACACGGTCTGGTGCTCAACAATCCGGCATTTACACATTACTATATCGAATACGGCGAAATTTCCACCTACCCCCCCGGATACAAGGAAAACGCGGGCATATTCTGCCACAACAACGCGTGGATAATCTGTGCGGAAGCGTTTGTGGGACACGGGGACAAAGCGTTTGAGTATTACTCGAAGATTGCTCCCGCCTATAACGAGGAGATATCCGACCTGCACCGCACCGAGCCTTACGTATACGCTCAGATGATAGCGGGCAAGGACGCGCCGAGATTCGGCGAGGCCAAGAACAGTTGGCTTACAGGTACCGCGGCGTGGAATTTCGTAGCGGTTTCCCAGTATATATTGGGAATAAAGCCCGATTACGAGGGTCTGACCGTAAACCCCTCAATTCCTGCGGAGTGGGACGGATTTACCGCTTCGAGACAATTCAGGGGCGGCACTTACAACATTACAGTCAAGAATCCCGACCATATCAGTCAGGGCGTCAAAACTATGATTTTAGACGGTAAGGTTACGGCAGGAAACGTAGTTCCCGATCTGGGTGAAGGTGAACACACCGTTGAAATAACCTTGGGCAAATAAAAAATACCGCGGAGTATCCAAATCTTTACGGAAAAACAAAAAACAGCGTATCAAAGGGTTTTGGTACGCTGTTTTATATTCTTAATAAAACAAACGTAGATTTCCGAAATAAAAAATGTCATAATATTTACTTTTTCTCTTGACACCTTTTTAAAAAAGTGATATAATGTTTTTTGCGTAAAATCCCCCACGGGTTGCTCCCCGTCGGGCTGAGAATAAAAAGAAAAGGCGGTGACATTATGAAAGACGGTATTCATCCCGATTACAAGCCCACTACCATTAAGTGCGCCTGCGGCAACGTGATCGAAACTCGTTCTACTAAAAAGGATATCAAGGTAGAAATCTGTTCCAAGTGCCACCCTTTCTTCACGGGTAAGCAGAAGCTTGTCGACAGCGGCGGACGCGTTGATAAGTTCAACAAGAAATTCGGCTTGAAGAAGTAAGGTCAGAATCCCTCCCGATTTATATCCGGAGGGATTTTTGTTATACACGGTACTTTCTGGATAAAAGGAGTTTATTTTGAGCACAAAGATTTTTTTCGGGGAAGCGGGCACGGGAAAAACCACGTCAATGTTCCAAAAAATAAAGGAGCTTGCAATGAAGGGGAAGGAATGCGTTCTATTTGTCCCTGAACAGTTTTCCTTCGACACGGAGCGCAGAGCTTATTTTTCCGTAGGGGCGGAAAACATAAGACACGTAAGTGTAACCGGCTTTTCCAAACTTTCAAGAGCTATACTGAAGGAATTCAGGCAGGCCAAACCCGTGGCCGACAACGCGGTGAAGCTTGTTACAATGTGGCTGGCTGTGGAAAAGCTGAAGGGCAATTTTCTTTATTTTGACAAAAACGCAAACTCTCCCGCTTTCTGCGGCGTACTGCTAAAAACGGTGGCGGCGCTCAGAAACGGAGGGATTTCCCCCAATGAGCTGAACCGTTTTCTTACTTCGGAAAACGTTCTCGACGAAGAGCTGACGGATAAGACAGGCGACATTCTTGCCGTTTATTCCGAATATGACCGTATGCTTACGGAAAATCTCGACGATAAACTGGACGATGTGTCAAGGGCGGCGGTGCTGGCGGAAAAACATGATTATTTTTCGGGAAAATATCTTTTTTTTGACAACTTCGACACCTTCTCCGAGGTTCAGAAAAAAATGCTGGAAACGTCGCTGAGACAGTGTGAGGAAAGCGTGTTCTGCTTTACTTCGGACAAGCCCGACAGCGGCAAAAGAGAGTTTTTGTGCGTAAGCAGAACCATAGCGCAGGTAAAGGCAATTGCTCCCGATTACGAGGAAAGGGAATTTTCCGTACCGTACAGAGCGATGGGAAGGGACAAGCCCTCGGCGGAGCTGTATTCCGCCAAGGACACTTACGAGGAGGCAAGGCTTATAGCCGCGAAAATTCACCATGCGGTAAGAGACGAGGGTTTCAGGTACAGGGACTTTTTGGTGCTCACCCCCGACAGGGAAAAGGAGCCGATAATTTCCTCCGCTCTGCGTCTCGGAGGTATACCGGTATTCAGTGATTTTCCCCGACCCATGACCGAAAAGCCGGTTATCGGCTTTGTGCTTCGTATTTTCAAGAGTCTTGAACTTGACACCGAGGAACTGCTTAAGCTCACGGAAAGCGGATTTAAGCGGATACGGGATTTCGAGCGACCGGAAAGAGGAGTAAGGCTTATGTTCCAAAGCGAGGTCTATCGCCTGAGGCTTGCCGCAGAGCAATACGGATTAAGGGCGGAGGATTGGACTAAAGACTGGAGCGAAGAGATCGAGCCGAGAAAAAACCTTAATCCGCTGGAAAATATACGAAGGGGGATTGTGGAACCGCTGATCAAGTTGAGGGAAGAGCTTGAATCCGCCGAAAACGGAAACGAAATGTCTAAGGTATTCATGAGTTACCTTTTCGACAGCGAAAATATACGCTCCACCTTTATAGCCCGTTCCAAGGCGGGGCAGGGCGGAGAGACCGATACGATTGAAAACGACGAATCGGAGGCCGAGGAATACGGCAGAATATGGGACGCGCTGAGTGAAGCGCTTACTTCTGTCGCCTACGGCCTGAAAAACACACGAATCGGATACAAACAGTACGGAGAGCTTCTGGAACAGATTCTTTCGGGAATAAACTTAGCCAATCCCCCCGCCGTATTGGACAGCGTCACGGTAGGTGACACAGAGCGCACCAGAAAATCCGAGCCTAAGACGGTGTTTATAGCGGGAGTAAACGAAGGAGCGATGCCGAGAGAAAGCAAGCTTCAAAGCGCTTTCTCCTATTTTGAACGGGAAAAGCTGTCTGAAAGCGGTCTCCCCCTTTACGACAGCGGTATAAACAGGTGGTCGAAGGAATACTATTTCGCCTACCGCGCCATGAACCTTTACGGAAAAAGGCTGATTCTTTCTTACAGCGCTCAAGCGCCGGACGGAAAGGAGCTTGAAAAAGCCGCCATACTAAAGGAAACCGGTCTTAAAGCGATACCTGTCGACGAGCTGCACGACGAATATTTCTTAAACACCGAGGATGACGTGAAAAGAGCCTTGGCGGAAAGCACAGAGCCAAAACTTTCCGATATGCTGGAAAATATTCTTAACGAAGTACGCGCGGAAAGGGCAGGTAGCGAATTCAGGGCAAAGCTGGCCGACAGCGAAGCGCTGCTTTCGGGCAAGAGGCGATTTTCTCTTTCCCCCAAAACGGCTGAAGCTCTTCTGAACAGCGCCGAATACTCACCCACAAGACTGGAAGCCGCCTTTTCCTGCCCGCTTATGTATTTCTTTAAATACGGTCTTTTTATAAGAGAGCCGGAATCAAACGATCCGGAGGCTCTCAACAACTTGGGATCAGCTGTACACGACATTTTAAAAACCGCCCTTTCCTCCCACGGGGACATTACGGACAAAACATGGGAGGAGATTGACCTTATAGCGGAAGAGGCGATTTTCGACTCGTTAAAACGCGCCACAGAAAAAGACCCCACCTTTCCACAAAAAACCGAAGCGGTATACAAAAGCCTTTTCGGAAGGATCAGGGGCATTCTCAGACAAATAAGTCTCGATTTAAAAGTCACGGGTTTTACTCCCGTAGAATTTGAACGCATGGTAAGCTATATTATTAACGATCCGGAATTTCCGGAGGGGCATATTACGATAAAAGGCAGCGCCGACAGGATAGACGCGGTTCCAAAGGAGAAAGAAAACGATTCCGCCGCCCTTGAAAGCTACATAAGAATATGCGATTACAAAAGCTCTGAAAAAAGCTTTACGCTTGACGGAATCGCGGGGGGCAAAAATCTTCAGCCGCTTTTGTATCTGTTCGGAAAGTGCGGAGAGGAAAAAAACCTTATTCCGGGCGCGGCGTGCTATTCCTCCATAGGCGGACTTTCCGCCCTTAAGACCGAAACCTCTCTCCCTCCCGACCCCGACGAGCTTCTGAACGAGTGGTACGGAAAGCACGCCGTCCACGGCGGATCCCTTTCACAAGAGGTCGCGGAAAAGACCGCGCTTACTAAATCGGCGGCGGGAAAACGAAACGGGACGGACATACCGTTAGGCGACGCGGAACAGCTTAAAAAACATATTGATAATGAAATTATCCTGCCGAAGCTCAAGGAAATTATTAAGGGAAATATCGAAGCCCTGCCTCTGGAGCACGAAGGCGCACTGCCCTGTCCGTTCTGCGGATTCAGATCAGTCTGCGGGAACAGGGAGTTTAACGTCGTTTCCTCTGAGGGAATGTGGGAAGAAAAAAATAAAAGGTGATAAGCATGACAGAACTTACACAAGAGCAAAAAAAAGCCATAGAGTACGATCTTTCGGCGCCCGCCTGCGTATCCGCGTCGGCGGGAAGCGGA
>Ga0137308_102659_pt1 | contig 11093 bp, 4 predicted proteins | sample Inofrocosms_June_FD_97181 | JGI IMG/M metagenome (GOLD analysis project Ga0137308, IMG submission 97181) | Mouse cecal microbial communities from Vienna, Austria - N-Acetylneuraminic and N-Acetylglucosamine D2O microcosms_June | ecosystem: Host-associated > Mammals > Digestive system > Large...
ACCGCCGGAACAGGTCACAGCAGCCGTGCCGCCGGTGGGCAGACCGGAGAGGGTCAGCGTCACCGTGCCGCCGCCGCGCAGGGAGGCGGGGTTCGCTGTCAGGGACAGCGTGGGTGTGATCTTCTCCACGCTGACGGTGCAGTTTGCCGATGCCCCGTTGTGGTTGCCGTCCCCGGAGTAGGAGGCGGTGAAGGTGTAGGACGCGCCGCCAGCGGGCAAATCAGCCGTCCAGGTGTCGCCGCTCCCCTCCGTCACGGTGATGTTTTCATCCGAACAGGTCACGGTAGCCGAGCCGCCGGAGGGCAGACCGGAGAGGGCCAGCGTCACCGTACCGCCGTTGGGCAGCGTGGCCGGGGACGGCGTGAGGCTCAGGCTGGGGGTGGCCTTGGTGATGGTGACACGGACGGTCCCGGTGGCGGGGGCATAGTCGTCCTTGAATTCATCCGCAGGCGTGAAGTTCACAGTTTTCGTCCCGCTGTCGGCCACATTGGTCAAAGCCTGCCCATCGGCAAAGCTCCAGGAGCCGGGAATGTTTTTCCCGTCCGCCATGGCCGTGCCATGGATGGCATCGGAGGGGACGGCGCTGCCGGTGTAGGATACGGAAATGGGGGTGACGGTCAGAGTGGGCACGATCTTGTCCGTCACGGTGACGGTGATGGTCAGGTCAAACTGGTTGTAATTAGTGGATTCCGTCACGGGAACGGTGATCGTGCCGGTGCTGTCCACCTTCTGGCTGTCATTCACCAGCTTATAGGTCAGCGCGGTTCCGTTTACGATAGGATCACCGTCAAAAATGTTGTCGGTATCCGTTTTGGCAGGCGTCCCCAGCTTATAACCATCCGGGAGCAAATCGCTTAAATCATAGGTCTTTTCCCTACCGTATTTGCCGGAAGTGCTGGCGGCAGTTTGGCCGGTGTAAGTCGCCTTGTTGATGGTAAGCGTCATTTCCCCGCTCTCGGCTGCGGTGTAGTTGCCCTGGGCCGGGATGCTGGCCTTGACGGTGTACGTCCCGGCGTTGACAGGGATGCCGGTGCCGGAACTTGTGCCGGTGTAGGAGTAGCTGATGGTCCCGCTGAATGTCTCCCCATTCACCAGCGTCACGGTGGGAGCGGTGATCTGCGCGGGCTGGCCAGTGTAGGTAAAGGTCTGCGCCGCGCTGCCCCAGGCGATGGTGGGCGTGGCCTTGTCAACCGTTACGGATACATTGACCGTGGCTGTGTTGTAATTCGTGGTATCAGTCGGGGTAAAGATCACTTCATGCTGGGCGGTTCCGGCGCTGGGCTTCACGGTGCCGTCTTTCCATGCGAACGCTCCCGCAACGTTGCCCTCGCCGCCCGTCAGATTGCTGTCGCTCAACGCCTGCCCGTAGGTGATCCCGCTGGCGGCGGGGGCTGTGGTGATGGAGCTGCTGGCCTTGGTGATGTCGGCGGTGGCCGTAGTCGTATTCTGAGCGAGACCGTAATTCTTCGTCTTGTCGCTGGTGAGGGTCACGGTGACGGTGACGCTCTTATTCTCCCCAGCGTCCGCGCTCCCAAAGGTGCCGGTGGCGGTGTAGTCTGTGCCCAGGGCCAGCGTTTCGCCGTTCACCAGCCCGGTGAAGGTCACGCCGGTCACGGTGGCGGTGTCGTTGGTGTCGTAGGGCTTGGATGCTGCTGTCGCGCCGGTGATGGTCAGAGGGGCCTTGTTGATGGTCAACTGCGCGGTGGCGGTGGCCGCCTCATAGTTGCCGGTGGCCTCAACCTTGGCGGTGACGGTGTAGGTTCCCGCGTTCGTGGGCCAGCCGGAGATCGGCTCGCCTCCCTCGCCGGTGATGTAGGAGTATTTTATATCTGCGCTGGCGGGGTTCGCGGTGGCTCCTGTCGGAGCATCGCCGTAGGTGATAGTTTGGTTGTTGAAAGTCAGCGTCACCGGGGACGGGTTGATGGTCAGGTCCCCCGGTACATAGGTGATATTGTAATTTGCCGTTACATCTTCGCCGCCGCGCTTGATGACTGCGCTGGAGGGTGTGATGGTGCCGCCCGGAACATTGGAGGTGCTGGCCTCCAGGGTGACGCTCTCCAGCGTGTCGCCGCTGGCGAGGCCGGTAGCTGTCACCCGATCCGTACTCGTGGCAATGCTCCCGCCGTAGGTGATGGTCTGGTCGCTGGCCTTGATGCTCAGTGTGGCCTTGCCAATGGTGAAGTTCCCTGTGTAATTGCCCTGATTACTCCCGATGGTCACGGCCACGGTGGCTGTCCCGGCGTTGGTGTTGTCGGTGTAGGCAACCGAATAATCCGCGCCCGCCGTCAGCGCCGTTTCGCCCCGCATGACGGTCACGCCCGGCGTTTTCTCGGTGCCGTCATAGACCGGGTTTTCCGTGCCGGAAACCGCCACGGTCAGACTGTCACCGCACGCCGCGCAGGTGCCGGTGGCCCCGCTGAACGTGTAGGCGCAGGGCTCCGCATCCCACACTTTGCCGCAGTCCAAGCAAGTGCGGACGTGCGTTGCCGTTCCTGCTATGTGTGCATATGCGCATCGACCATCCGGGTGCGAGCAGGCGGCGATCGTGATCTGGTCGGGAGTATAGAGATAATCGTCTTTCAGATTTTCCGTTCCGGCTGGAGCCAGCACGGTGTACGCATAATGACTGTACCCTGTTATCAGCGTTTCATCCTTCCATTTTGTCGTTACAGGCCGGTTGCCCTCTGACGAAAATCCCTCTCCGATGGTGATGTTATGCGTTGGATTGGTGGTGGCATCATTTGTAACAGAGCAGGCCATAAACGCCGGGTCGTATGTACCCGCTTTTGCAATAACATTGGCGTTCAGGCTGATCGTACCCTCTTCATTATAGATGGCACGATAGTTGGCAGACACCGCTTGGACCTTGGTGCTTTCTCCTGCTAAATTGATCTCCCCTTTACGGGAATACAGCCCGGCAGGCTTCATAGTTGGTCTGCTTCCCGTAGATTCAGCATATACCTCTCCGCCGCTGACGGTGATGCCGTTTGTCGCTGAAATCGCCGGGCCATCGGATGTGACTGATTTTACATATCCACCGGTCATTTCTACTTTGTAGCCAGTGAGGGGATACGCACTTTGGGATTCAATACGCGTCGTCCCGGAAATAGAGAGCGTTCCCCCTCCGTTGTCCTCCTCCACCGCCGCCACGATTCCGTTGCCATCATCAGAATGTATCGTCAGTCTGGAATCTGTTATAGAAACGTCCCCGTTAGAAACAATGGCGCTTCCCGCAGTCGTGACGTTTACATTCGTGCATCCGCTGATGGTAAGCGGCGAGCTGGCATTCAAAAATATGCCCGAAGTATACTCATCGGACGTAAGGGTCAATTCAGAGTTTTGGATCGTCATTGGGGCGGTAGTATAGATAACATGATTTGCTTCCGAATGGCCTGTTACCGTTGATCCGGAAATGTCCAATTCTCCCGGCGTATAGATTGCACACCCATTTCCACCTCCCCGTGCAATAACTTCCGCATCTTGAATTTGAATACTGCTGTTAGAATAGATGGCACTGGAGTTGGTGGATATTGCGGTGATTCTGCCCCCTCGGATGTCAACAGCCACTATTCCGCAAATTGCCAGATAATATCCCGTAGCATTGAGTTCCGAATTGGTAATTTGAACAATATCGTCAGAAAAGATTGCATTAGAGTTGGTACATGTTGCGGTGATGCTGCCTCCTTGGATATCAACAAGTGCTGCTCCATAAATTGCCGGATAACCTCCCGTAGTACTAACATTAAGTTCTGAATTGATAATTCGGACATTCCCTGCCGAGTAGACCGCATTTGACCCTGTGGATTTTGCGGTGACTATTGCCCCCTCACCAATTTGAATGTTATGGTCAGAGTAGATTGCGGCACTTGGGGATTCTGCGGTGATGTTTCCTCCCTGAATCTCAACACCCGTTCCGGCATCCAACCCTCCATAAATTGTCTGCCCACCCGAACGCAGATTGAAAGTACCGCTTTTTATGCGCAAATTGTGATTAGCGATGATTGCATTCTGGCCATAATTCTGTTCAGGATTTGTGGTAATCTCTAAAGCTGCGCTATCCTCCGCTTCTATTTCCAATGAACAGACTGTTCTTAACGCCGCCGCCAGGTTCTCTTCACTGCTCGATATATCGATCCTGTTCTGCCCCTTCAGAATTACCTTGATAGTTCGCGAATCGTCCACTGCGTTAATTGATATATAATCAGAAAACGTTGCATTTTCCAGCGTCAACACAGCTGATGCAGGGTCCCAGACAGCAGTTCCTTCTCCTGCGTCAATAGTTGTTGTACTTGCTTCATCCGTGACAGTTGTTCCACCGATATAAACCGAGTGATAGGATGGTGAAGCGGCCGCCAGCGCCCAGGTGGGGCAAAGGCTCAGGCACAGGGCCAAAGCGGTGATGATGCTTAAAATTCTGCGTTTCATGTCAGATCCTCCTTAAATCAAATGCAGTTTCAGGGCGGCGTCCTTGACCGCGCCCCGGTTTTTCACATCCAGCTTCCGCAGGACGGCGCTGACGTAGGTTTTCACGGTGGGGAGCTTGATGCCAAGAAGCTCCCCGATTTCCGCGTTGCTCTTGTGGTGGCACAGTAGCCGCAGCACGTTCAACTCCGCAGGGGAAAGCGGTTCCAGCAGGTCCCCCCGGAAGCGCAGGAAGTCAGGGTACTGCGCCGCCTGTTTCCGGGCGGCGGCGGTGAGGCGGTCCAGGAAAACCGGGTCAGCCGTCCAGCCGCCTTTTTCCAGCAGGGGCAGGATGGCCGCGCCGTATTGGGACACGGGCCGGATGAATCGATAGTCCCAGCAGGTATCCAAGGCGGCGCACAGGGATGTTTGCCAGTCCCCGTCCCCGGCCCGGAACTGGCAGATGGCGGTGAGCAGGTCCAGATAGATACCGTCCATCACCCTATGGGCGGCTTTGAAGTAGGGCCGCAGGGGGGCCAGTATGAGAAGCGCCTCCTGATGCTTACCGTAGACGATCTCCACCATGGCGCGGGTCATGTACTGATAGCGCAGCATGACCCGCAGCTTCAGCAGGTCCTTGGGGGCCTTTTCCCTATACCATGCGTCAACCGCCTCGTCATTCCCCTGGTACATAGCCGTCCGGCACATCAGCGCGTCCAGGTTGGGCAGGAAACGTTGGCAGTCAGGCCGCTGAAACCGCTCCCGCAGGGCTTCCAGATGCTCCATGGCCCGGTCCGCTTCTCCCTGGTCGATCCGCAGCCGTACCAGCAGGCCGATCAGGGCAAATTCAATGTCCGGGGTCCCTTTCTTCTGAATCTTTTCCAGACGGCCCAGCAGGTCCAGCATCCGCCCGGATATTTCCTCGCCCTTCTCGAATTTACTCTCTGCAACAGCGCACTCCGGGAGAGCCACGCCGTCCCGCTTCAACAGGAAACTGACCGGGACGCGGTACTTGCGGTAGAGAGCATCATCGTTCCTGCTCCATTCGCAGAAATCCTTGCCGCCGTTCATGATGCTGGGCAGACGGCTGGTGACGGAAAACTCCGGCATGACGATCTCCTTGCTGGTCAGCAGGTTTACCACATTGTTGAGCTTGGTCAGAATGTCGTTCACGTTCCGTTGAGGCAGACCAATATCCAGCCACGCCAGCCAGCCCCGAACGGATTTGTAGTCTGTGTCAGAGCGTTTCAGCCGTCCGGCGCAGCGTTCCAGTTCCAGATACCACGCCTCCGAAGCGTCATAATCCATGCAGATAGAAGAAAGCATACTCATCCCCGCCATCAGCGCGGGAGAGGACAATATCTGCTCCCTGGGCAGGGCGCGGTAGTAATCCTCCATCTCGTCATAGTGGGCAAGGCCTGGGTGCAGTTCGCTGTTCTTAATCAGCAGATCGGACACCTTCTGATATTCGCCACATCTGGTATAACAGTCCAGTGCGCTTTTATAGTCGTCATGCAGTTCGTAGTAGAGAGCGGCGCGGCTATAAAGCCGGTTTTGTTCCTCTGCGCTGTACTCCCGCTCCTGCTGCCAGAGCAAATACTGGCGAAAGTCCGGCAAAAACCGGCAGTGGTGCAGATCATCGTATAGGAACATGGAAGTGTCCTGCTGCAACTCCCCCAGCAGCTCCCCGGCGTGGCTGTTGCCGGAGAGAATTTGGGCAAACTCCACATCAAAGGGTTCAAAGGGCACCAGATTCAGCAGGAGGCGGCGGGCTGGAGGCTCAAACCGAAGGTATACCGCCGTCCGAAAATGGACAAACAGCTCCCGCCGCACATCCGCATCCACCGCGTCCCCGTAGCGCCTGCCGTCCTGCATTTGCTGGCAGAGGATGCTCATTGCCAAGGGATAGCCCATGCTGCGTTCCATAATCACGGACATTTCCGCAGGTGAGGGGGAGATGCCAGCGAGGTTCAGCACCTTCTCCGCTGTTTCCTGATCCAGCATAAGGTCTTTCATTTCAAAAACCTGCATCCTGGGTTCGTAGCGGAAGGGCATCAGCCAGCCGGGAATCGTCCCCCGGCTGAGAAGAACAAAATGGATTTCCGGGTGCTGCCGAATAGCTTCACACAGGGACTGCTGCGCGTTCGGGTTTTTCATTGCCTGCAAATTATCCAGCAGCACCGCGTCACAGGTGAAGTCCGGCACTGGTTCTGGTGGATCAGAAAGTGCATCCCACCGGCAGACGGTGTGCGGTTCCAGCAGAACCGAAGCTGCGGCGCTCTTGCCACAGCCGCAGGGGGCGGTGAACAAGATCACCTGTCGCTGGCCCCACGCCGACTTGAATTTTTCTTGTAGTTCAGTCGTTAAAACAATGTTCTGCTCCATACCCCGCCTCCCTCTTGAAATTTCTCCATGTGTACTTCAAGAGATGGCCGGGAGTTGGGGGAAAGAACGCAAAAAAACCCCGGCATCACAAGGCTGTGATACCGAGGCTTCTCTATTTATCGGAGTACACTCCGCAAAATTTTTGCGCTCACAATGAACTGACTGTATTTTATCACACAAAATCTTTTTGCGGTATCAGTCCAAAGTATGAATTGGGGCAGTTTTTTCAGTTTTTCTCATCGTCATTTTCACCAAACTTTTCGTTGCAGTTTTTATCAAATTTTACAAAACGATAGGCGGTGCTTCTGGACACGCCCAATCGCCGCCCGATTTCCTCTAACGAAATTTTTTTCTCTCGCCAGAGTACCGCATAATCGTCTGCTTCTGCCGGACGCTCAATGCCTGGATTTCCCCAACACCGTCCCGCCGCCTTTGCCGCCGCGATCCCCTCCGCCTGCCGCTGGCGAATATCCTCCCGCTCCTTCTGCGCGACATAGGCGAGTATCTGCAAAACAAGGTCCGCTACAAAGCGGCCTGTCAGGTCCTGCCCCTCCATCCGTGCGCGGGTGTCCAGCAGGGGAAAATCCAGAACCACCACATCCGCGCATTTTTTCTTGGTGATGATCCGCCACTGTTCCAGTATCTCATCATAGTTGCGTCCCAACCGGTCAATGCTCAGAATGTAGAGAACATCGCCGGAGCGCAGGCGGCGCAGAAGCCGCTGATAAGCGGGGCGGTCAAAATTTTTGCCGCTCTGCTTGTCCCGATAGATGTTACCGGCAGGAATGCCGAGGCCGGACAGCGCGGCAAGCTGCCGGTCCTCGTTCTGGTCACGGGTGGATACCCGAATATAGGCGTAGGTCATGGGATATACCTCCACAATAGATTTTGTCCTGTCTATTGTAGAGGATTGGCCCCTGCTCTGTGGCTCTATATTTTAGGAGACGCAGTTTCTTCGTGATGGATTTGTCTGGTAATGGGCTCGATTACGATGATCTCCCGGCCCAGCCTCCGGGCGTAGTTGACTGTGGCCCCGGTGCCGCTACGCCGCGCTCCAAGGAACAGCGCAACGCACTCAATCTTTTTTGCGGGCCTTTGTCGATGGACAAATTCATGAAGAATAAGGAGCCTCCCATGCCAGACGGTGTGGGTGGCTTCTTGCAGTTACCGTTCCGGCTTGCTTTCTGAGGGTATACTTTCCTTTTGACTAAAAGTGTGGTATCATGTTGGTCACACATCTGGAGAAACCGAGGATCATCCCATGCCAAAGAAGAAATCAAGCCGCCCCCACGGCCACTACTGCAAGATCTGCGGCGAGTACAAGGCCAACGAAAAATTCTCCGGCAAAGGCCACGCCGCCCACATCTGCAAAGCCTGCTCCCGGCTCTCCGCCGAAGAAAAGGCGGAGGCCATGACCATCAACCGGCTGATGAATTTTCCAATGGGCTGGTTGAGTGAAAGCGAGAAAAAGTGGCTGGAGAACCGTGTGCATGACCGCCGCCTGGAGGTAGCAGAGCTGGCGCAGGAGGTCTACAATGCGCACTTTCCCTATGCCGAGCGGAACCGGCGGAAGAAGTAGCTCATCATCAACACGCTGACCTATGAGCTCCACACGGCGGTCTTTGACGAGTATGGAGACGAGGTGCTGGTCAACGTGCGCTTCACCGCCGACCGCATCAGCCGAATCCTCACCATGACCGATTTTGATGGGGATGGTGCAGAGCAGTCCTTGGCACTGGACGGGAAGAAAATGTCCACGCTGCTGCGCTGGGCAGTCCACAGCCTGGAGATCTTTATGTGGCCGGAGGACTATGATCTTACGCCCTCCCGTAGCAGCATCCCGCCCTATTTTGATCTGCTCCCGGAGTATTGGCCGGACGAGTGGGACGAGGAAGAAACTGATGAGGACGATGAAGATTCCTGTGATGAGGAAGGTGTCCCGGAGCCAGAGGGCGAGGTCAGTTGGCGGGTGAACATCGAATATTCTAACCACACATCCCAGGAGATTGTTTCCTATCAGGAGTATCTCTCAGACCGCCCGGAGGAATTATATCTCGCACTTTTGGAATATTTTGTTCCGGAAATAGACAATTTCGACGAGGAAGACAGCCCCTTGTTATAGCGCCGGGAAACAGTAGCCGAAAGACGCTGGATACAGGTCAGCGGAAATCTCCGGTAATAATTATCGAAAAAATCTGAAAGGATGTCGGAACCGTCGGGTTCTGCGTGGAAAGACTTTCGATAAAAATGAGAAAGGTGAAGTCCGTTGGGGCACTGATTGGGGATTATTACTATGGGTACCGTTTTATGTTGTTGTTCTCTGCTCTAAAATCTTAAAGTATTCCCTTCTGGATGGCGCACTGTGAGACGGTCCTGGTATCAGCCAACGAGCAGACCTCCCCCTTGGCGGAGAAGTCTGCTCGTTGCGGTTCTGGCGCTAAGGGATTTTGTAAAGATTGGATGTTCTTCCGCCATTTTCGCGCCAGCGCTCATCCTTGGTCAGGAGACCAGCCTTACAGAGATCGTCCAGCGCACGGCAAACTGTCGCGCGGGAGAGGTTCAGCTCCCGAGCGATTGTCCGAATCGATGGCCAGCAGACGCCATCCTTATTGGAGCGGTCTTTGAGATACATGTACACTGTTCGCGCCCGGTGAGGCAGGTCAGAGAAATAAATCGAATCAAAATATCCCATAGAATCCACCTCACGGGCGGAGGGAAGAAGCATCGTCTTCCGCTCTGCGCATGGGCGGCCTGGGCCTGGTAAAACGCTCTGCTCTCGGTACCGCTTGTGGCTGGTGGGAATCAGGATTTTTCTGCGGGTATTTCTCCAGGATCGCCTCCTCCAACTCTTTCCGGTCCGCATAGTAGACCTTCCGCTGACCGCAGTCCGGCGTCTGATACGCTTCTCCGAAGGTGATCCCCCAGTCCAGGAACAGGCGCAGGTGCGTCTGCATCGGATGTGCCCCGGTTTTCATGACGATAAATTGGCCTTTCGGAATCGCTTTGAGCTCATCCGGCGTCATAAGCGGACGCTCCACCATTTGCAGGGACTGACTGGTTTCACCCTTCCCCTTACTGATGGAGCCGCCCTGCACGGTCTGACTGCCCAGAGCCTTGGACAGCGCCTCCGCTGTTTGGCTCTGCGGTGCGAAGCCGCCAAAGATCGTGTCTTGGCAATTATCCGTAAGAATTTCCGAGCCTTCTTTTCCGTAGTTCTTCTCCAACTGCGCCAGACTCTGAATGATAGGCACCAGCGTCAGCTTTCTGGAGCGTCCTGCGGAGAACAGCGGCAGGATATCAAAGGGCGGCATGGTGCCGAGCTCGTCGCAGAAGAACACTACGCGATTGGGCAATCTCCCGCCGTTCTCATCCGCGACCATGAAGAGTTCACGGCTCAGATTCTGGATCAACAGCCCGGCCATGAAGTTCTTGGTTGCGTCCTCTTCTGGCAGTATGAGGAAGATCGCAGACTTCTGGCCTGCCAAGCTTTCAGCGGTGATGCTGCTGTCAAAGCAGATCACCTGCTCGAGCTCCGAGTCAAGAAACGCGTTCAGCCTGGAGAGCACAGTGGACAGGACTGACGCCATCGCCTGTTCTGCGGAATTGAGCGCGGCACCAGCGAACCAGCGGGCCTTGTGCTCTGAGGGAAGTTTGCTCATCAGTATCTGAAACTGGCTTTTGCCTTTCATCTGGGAGGGCTCCAGCAAGTCCTGCACCAGCTTGAACACAGACACAATGTGACGCCGCTCCCGCAGTTCACCGTCGATCTCTTTGGGCGGCAGGAACTCCGCCAGCAGGAGAACAACAGCGGTCAGCAGTCCTTCAGCGGCGTCGTAGAAAAACGCATTCTGACCGCGGCTGGAGCTGTCTCCATCGGGACTGATGATCGTCTTGGCCAGGATTTTCGCGTACTTTTCCGCCCTTGCTCTGGATGCGATATCAGCGGGATCTTTCACTGCGATGCTCATGTATTTGTTCACGAGTGTGAGGAAATTGCTGCCGTCTGACCTCGTAGGATTGCGCAGATCAATGACAGAAACCTGGTACCCGTAGCACTTTTCGGCAATCGTTCCGTAGTTCCTGGCGAGGTCCCCTTTTGTATCTAAAGCTAAGAAACTCATACCACTTGCACACGAAAACTCGAGATTCGGGTACAAAAAGAAGGCAGTTTTACCCACACCGCTTGCCCCAATCATCAGGCAGTGGACGTCATCTGTGTCTATCAGCGCAGTCACCTTACCTTTCTTTCCAATGGAGCCCAGGATCAATCCCTGGACCTTGGGCAATTCCCGGCCTTTCCTCCAGTC
>Ga0137308_102661_pt1 | contig 11087 bp, 7 predicted proteins | sample Inofrocosms_June_FD_97181 | JGI IMG/M metagenome (GOLD analysis project Ga0137308, IMG submission 97181) | Mouse cecal microbial communities from Vienna, Austria - N-Acetylneuraminic and N-Acetylglucosamine D2O microcosms_June | ecosystem: Host-associated > Mammals > Digestive system > Large...
ATGCGTATCTCCGATTGGTTCATCACAAAGGTACGTCCCTCCCTGCCGCAGACATAGATATCCCCCTTCTCATCGGCATAGGCCCCAAAGGCGGGCTGCTCCTGCCGGGAGAAGCTCCAGAGATTTCCGCGGATACAGGGCGCAAAGGAGAAGGCGGTTTCGTTGTCCAGGTTGAGGACTGTCCGGGAAAAGGCGTCCTGATGGAGGAAGATATTCTTCTTGGCGTCGATGTACTCCTCCATGGTCCCGTGGACGTCCAGATGGTTGGGGGAGACGTTGGTCACAACCGACACCTGGGGCGCAAAGCGCATGGATAAAAGCTGGAAGCTGGACAGCTCGGCAACCACCCTGTCATCCGGCTGAACCTGTTCCATCATGGGCAGCAGCGCCTTTCCGATATTTCCGCCCAAATGGACGGTCTTCCCCTCCGCCTTCAGCATTTCAGAGATCAGGGTAGTGGTGGTGGTCTTCCCGTCGCTGCCGGTGACAGCGTAAACCGGGCAGGGGCAGAGTCGGAAAAAGACCTCCAGCTCACTGGTGACTACACATCCGGCCTTTCTGGCCTCCGCCAGCTCCGGGCGGTAAAAGTACACGCCGGGGGCCCGGAGAATGATATCAAAATCGGTCAGGCGGTTCAGATATTCGTCCCCCAGGCGGAACTTGACCCCCAGGGCGGCGAACTCCTCCGCCAAATCCCCCAGTTGTTCCCGGCTCTTCCGGTCGCATAGGGTCACGTTAAGTCCCTTTCGGGCCAGCATCCGGATGACATCGTTGTTGCTGACCCCCACGCCGATGACCGCCAGCCGTTTCCCTTTCCAGCCCTCAAAAAAATGCGATATCTGATTTTGCTCTGTTATCATACCCGGCCCTCATCCTTTCATCACAGAAAATACCGACAAGCCCCTGCGGGCACACCAAATGTTTGGTGGTGCTGCGTACACCACCGGAGAAACCGGCAACACCGGCGAACCCTGGCGGGCTACGCCGGTGTCAATATATGGAAAATCAAAGAAGTCTGTCAGCGGACATACTTTACAACCCCGGTCCGTTCCCGCGGCTCCGGGGGAGCGTCCTTGGCATATCCCAGGGCAACTGTCGCGCAGACGGTATGGGAGGCGGGCACCCCGAATTCATCCAGCAGCGCCCGGACCTCCGGGACGTCGCAGGTATCCTTCAGCTGGTTGATCCACACAGTGGCCAGCCCCAGAGAGTGGGCAGCCAGGAACATATTCTCCATCGCGCAGCCGGTATCCGCAAAGGCGTTGCCGTTTGCCCGCTCGTTGGAGACAAGGATCAGCGTCGGGGGCAGGTAGAAATTATAGTTGGGGTTATTCAGCGCCTTTTGCATGGCCAGGGTCAGCCGCCGCCGGCTGTCCTCGTTCTGCACCACGGTGAACTGCCAGCTCTGGCGGTTCATGGCGCTGGGGGCGTACTGGGCGGCTTTGAGAATCTGATCCAGCTCTTCTTTTGGGATCGGTCTGTCCTCAAAGGCCCGGATGCTCCTTCTGGTAAGCAGATTTTCCATAACAGCGTTCATAGTGTGTCCTCCTTATGGTTCGGAGCATATGGTAATATCTCCGATTCTGCTTTTATTGTACTCTTAACGGGAAAAAATGCAAGAGGAAAGCGTATATAATCGCTGCACCAGGACGGTGGTGGCAATGATGAAAAACACTTCCAGGGCGCTGCTGATGATGCCTGCCATAAGGAGCAGAAGGCCGCTTACTACGGTAATGGCTACCATGGAGACGCGGTAGGGGCGGAGAAACCGCCGGGCGGCAGGAGACAGGGCAGACAGACGCCACAGGATCAGGTACAAACACACAGCCAGCAAAACGGAGGACACAAAGGCGAACACTACATGGAGAAAGGACTGGAGGGGGACGGTTTCCGGAAGGTAGGGCGTGGTGACAGCTAAAAGCAGGAGGAAAAGAGCCGTCAAAAGAAGCCGGTGTTCCCATATGTGCCGGGGCAGATAGATAAGCAGTTTTTTCAGCGCTTCGTAGTAGTACAGACCAATGATGACGCCCAGGAGAAAGAAGGCGGCGCGGCGGGTGGGACGGCTTCCGATGACGGACAAGTTGGAGGTGAACCAGTTGGTCCCTCGGATAAAGAGCAGGGTGTAGATGGGGATGACGGCGTAAGCGATGCACGACAGCAGCATAAGGTTCCTCCTTAGATAACATTTGGGATCTATGTATAAATAGTATTTGCCGGGCGCCGCCGTTAGATACCGGGAAGAAATTGGAGACAGTATTTGATTTGCCCGGGAAAATGGATATAATATTGGGTAAGGTGGCTATTTTAAAATTTTGCCATAGATAATATAGTAAGAAATAAATGGAAAGAGGATTCATAATGGAAGGAACTGCATTGATCTTAGCCGGAGGCGGCGGTAAAGGCGCTTATGAGATTGGAGTATGGGGAGCTATGAGGGAGCTTGGCATTGACAAGGAGATAACGGCCGTGTCGGGAGCTTCCGTGGGAGGTCTTAACGGGGCATTGTTTGTTCAGGGGGACTATGACAGAGCGAGACAGATCTGGCTAACCATGAACGCGGAGAAGATCCTGGACCCGGGCAGACTGAATCTGATAGATGAACTGAAGGCCATGGTGGAGCGGTGGCCCGATGTAGAGGCGGAATCACTGATGAAGGAGGGGATCTTTTCCAGAGACGGGCTGGTGCAGATCATCCGGGAGGAGCTGGATGTAAACCGGGTGGCCCAAAGCGGGATCCCCTGTTGTCTGGCCTGCTATAATGTCACATCCAATCTTATGGATTACATTAATGTGACGGGAATGAAGCAGAATGATATGGAGACCATCCTTTTGGCCACGTCGGCGCTTCCGGGGATCTTCGGGCCTGTGCGGTTTGGGAAGAGTCTGTATCTGGACGGCGGCCTTAAGGACAATATTCCGGTGCGCCCGCTGTACAACGCGGGGTACAGGGATTTTCTGGTGGTGCATCTAAGCCGCCGCAGCCTTGTGGACGAGGAGGAGTTTCCCGGAGCGTCTATGGTGCAGATCGTCCCATCCCGGGATCAGGGGGATTTTGTCACGGGAACGCTGGATTTTTCGGCAGAGGGAGCGAAGCGGCGGATGGAACAGGGGTATGAGGACGCCAAGGCGATCCTGGGAAGATAACAAACGCAAAAACGATCAGGGAAGATTTTATTTTACAAATGCCGATTTCTGTTATATAGTATAGGAAAAACAGGGGTTATGGCAGGTAAACGAGAAAAAGGAAGGCAGAAGAACAGGAAGGCAGGGAATGGTTTGAGCAAAGGAAACGTTAAGGAAAAGGGACAAAGGACACACCAGAACGGAGGATTTCAAAATTCTCTGGGATTTGTGTTGGCCTGTGTGGGGTCTGCGGTGGGGATGGGCAATATCTGGCTGTTTCCCTACAGGCTGGGGCAGTACGGAGGCGCGGCCTTTTTGATCCCCTATCTGTTATTTATCGCCCTGTTTGGGCTTACAGGGCTTTCGGTGGAGTTTGCCGTGGGACGCCGGGCAGGGACGGGAACGTTAGGGTCCTATGAGTATTGCTGGGCTGCCAGGAAGAAGGGGAAGCTGGGGTATGTTCTGGGATGGATCCCCCTTATGGGTTCCCTTGGCATTGCCATCGGATATTCGGTCATATTGGGATGGGTGTTAAAAACTCTGGGCGCCAGTCTGACCGGAGAACTGTTTGTCAGGGATACGGGGGAATTTTTCGGGGAGATGTCCTCGTCATTTGGCAATATCCCCTGCCATGGGGCGGTGGTTCTCATAGCCTGCGGCCTTTTGATGGCCGGAGCCACAAAGGGCATTGAGAAGATCAATAAAGTGCTGATGCCGGCGTTTTTCGGATTGTTCGTGGTTTTGGCCGTTCGTGTGTTTTTTCTGGAGGGAGCCTTGGAGGGATACCGGTTTTTGTTTATTCCCAAGTGGGAGTATCTGTTAAAGACCGATACCTGGGTCATGGCCATGGGGCAGGCGTTTTTCTCGCTGTCCATCACCGGATCGGGCATGATCGTGTATGGTTCCTACCTTGGACGGGATGAGGATATTGTGGGAGCGTCGGTGAATACGGCGGTGTTTGACACCATTGCGGCTATGCTGGCCGGCCTGGCGATCATGCCGGCGGTGTTTGCCTTTGGCATAGAACCGGCCAGCGGGCCGCCGCTGATGTTTATTACGCTGCCTCAGGTATTTGCCCAGATGCCTCTTGGTCGGTTGTTTGCGGTGTTTTTCTTCGTGTCCGTGGCTTTTGCGGGAATAACCAGCCTGATCAATATGTTTGAGGCGGTGTGCGAGTCCTGGCAGACCCGGTTCGGAATGTCCCACAAGGTCATGGCAGCCCTGTGCGGCGCGGTGGCCCTGGCTGTGGGGATCTTTATTGAGGACGGAGACAAGGTGGGAGCGTGGATGGATTTTATCACGATCCTGGTGGTGCCTTTCGGCGCGCTTTTGGGAGCTTTCTCCATCTACTATATCCTGGGCTGGAAGGAGATAAGCAAAGAGCTTTCCCTGGGGAGAAAACGGCCTGTGGGCCAGTGGATGGGGATGCTGGGAAAGTATGTGTACGTGCCGTTGGCGGTATTTGTTTTTGTTCTTGGGATCGTATACGGCGGCATCGGCTGATACAACATGTTGAAAATACAGGCTTATATTTCGAGGTGAGTGAATGAAAAATGATTTGTTTTCCATAGGAGGTTTTACGATCCACGGCTATGGCCTTATGATCGGCATCGGGTTTTTGGCCGCCTACCTGTTATCGGATCACAGGGCAAAGAAGAAGGGACTTGACGGGGATCATGTGCTGGGGCTTGGGATGTGGGTCATCGTCATCGGGCTGGCCGGCGCCAAGTTTCTGTATTATATTACGACCATCGATGAGATCATAAAAGACCCCGGGCTCCTTTTGGACATTGCCAACGGGTTTGTGGTGTACGGAGGGATCATAGGGGGGATCTTAGGCGGATACGCCTATTGCAGGAAGTACAGGCTGGATTTTCTGAAGTACGCGGATCTGATCCTGCCTTCTGTGGCGCTGGCCCAGGGATTTGGCCGGATCGGGTGTTTTCTGGCCGGATGCTGCTATGGTATGGAGACGGACGGGGCTTTTGCCATAATCTTCCGGGATTCTGCCTACGCCCCCAATGGGGTCAGGCTGCTGCCTACCCAGCTGATGTCCAGCGGACTTAATTTTCTCCACTTTTTTGCGCTTCTGTGGCTGTCGGGGAAAGTGAAACGGGACGGCCAGGTGGCCGGCATGTATCTGGTCTTGTACAGTTTGGGACGTTTTGTTATGGAATTTTTCCGGGGTGATCTGATCCGGGGCAATGTGGGAAGTTTGACGACCTCCCAGTTCATCTCTCTGTTTGCGGCTGCGGCAGGCGTATTTCTGCTGATAGTCAGCAGGAGATTGCCCAAAACCGCAGATTAAAGGAGGAGGGGACGTGAAGGGGATGAAGAAGTTTCTTTTGGCCAGCGCCCTGGGACTGGCGGCGCTTTGCATTGCCTGTTTTGCGTGGCTGGGAATGTTTATAGGGGCCAAAAGTAAGGAAGCCATTGATCAGATAGGCATTATCTATATGTCAGAGGTCAGCAGGCAGCTGCAGGAAAAGTTTGACGCGGTCATCAGGCTGCGACTGTCCCAGATCGAGGGGATCATAAAGAGGACTCCCTGGGAGAGCGCGGTTTACGGGGAGGAGATGAAAAACGATCTGGCCAGAAGCGGGAGCATCCGGGAATTTGATTATCTGGGGCTGTATACCGAGGATGGAAGGTGTGAGGTCATCTATGGAGATCCTGTGGTGATATCGGACCAGGGGCAGTCCCAGCTGGGGAAGGAACGGGCGGTCATCAGCGGTACCAATGAGGCGGGGGAGCGGTTTCTTTTGCTGGGTATTAAGGCAGGGTATCCTATGGCAGACGGCGGGACCGGCTCCATGCTCATTGCAGGGATTCCCATCGAATATCTGGACAGCGTGCTTGGCCTCAATGAAGAAAAGTCTATGATATACTCTCATATCATCCGCCGGGACGGCACTTTCATCATCCAGAGCCAGACAAAGAACGGGGACGAACATTTTACTCAGGTTAAGGAAATGTTTGCGGAATTTAACGGAAAGACGCCTCATCAGTACGTGGAGGATATGGGCAGGGCCATGGACGCCGGGGAGGATTATTCCGCCATAGCCATGGTGGACGGCGTGTATCAGCACTTTTACTGTTCCGACCTTCCGGATTCCCAGTGGTATTTGGTGGCGGTGATGCCTTACGGGATCCTGGACGATATTATCAGCCGTTTAGGCGGCGTGCGCCAGTACACCATACTGGGCGTCTGCGCCGTGATCCTGGCAGCCGGGGTGATCATCTTTGCCATGTATTATAAGCTGTCCCAGAATCAGCTGCAGATCCTGAACAAAGCGGAACAGGCCAACCGGGCCAAAAGCGAGTTTCTTTCCAACATGAGCCACGATATCAGGACGCCCATGAACGGGATCGTGGGAATGACGGCTATTGCCATGGCCAATGTAGGCGATACGGCTAAGGTGAAGGACTGTCTGACCAAGATCACCTTATCCAGCAAGCATCTGCTGGGGCTGATCAATGACGTGCTGGACATGTCCAAGATCGAGAGCGGAAAGCTGTCTTTAAATCAGCATCAGGTATCGCTGCGGGAAACTATGGACAGCATAGTCAATATCGTGCAGCCTCAGATCGAGGCCAGGAATCAGCATTTTGATATTTTTATCCAGAATGTGGCCCAGGAGCAGGTGTACTGCGACAGCGTCCGCTTAAACCAGGTGCTGATCAACCTTTTATCCAACGCCATAAAGTTTACGCCGGAGGAGGGGACCATCAATGTTTTTTTGAGCCAGGAACCTTCGCCTGTTGGGGACGGCTGGGTGCGCTGCCATTTTAAGGTGAAAGATAACGGCATCGGCATGACCCCGGAATTCCAAAAGACTATTTTTGAGACATTTACCAGGGAGCGGAATCTTAGGGTGGACAAAACCGAGGGCAGCGGCCTGGGTATGGCGATCACCAAATACATAGTGGATGCCATGAAAGGCACGATCCAGCTGGACAGCGCTCCGGGGATGGGAAGCCAGTTCCATATTACGGTGGATTTTGAGAAGGCTACGGTTGCGGAGGAAGATATGGTCCTGCCTAACTGGAGGATGCTGGTGGTGGACAATAATGAGGACCTTTGCCAGAGCGCCGTTTATGAGTTAAAGCAGATCGGGATTGACGCCCAGTGGGCCCTTAACGGAAGGACTGCGGTGGAGATGGCTTTGAAGCGCCATGAGGAGCATAACGGATATCAGATCATCCTCCTTGACTGGAAGATGCCGGGGATGGACGGTGTGGAGACCGCAAGGGAGATCCGGGGTAAAGTGGGGGATGAGGTTCCCATTTTTCTCATATCCGCCTATGACTGGGGGGATATTGAGGCGGCGGCAAAGGATGCGGGCATCCAGGGATTTATTTCCAAACCGCTGTTTAAGTCCAGTCTGTATCTGAGTTTGAGCAGGTTTATGCTGAATGCGGAAAGCCAGGAGGAGGAGAAGTCCAGGGAGATCATGGATCTTTCAGGAAAGCGCATCCTTGTGGCTGAGGATAATGAGCTGAATTGGGAGATCGCGGAGGAACTGTTATCGGAGACGGGACTTGCCATGGAGCGGGCGGAAAACGGCAGGGTATGCGTGGATATGTTTGAGGGCTCGGAGGAAGGGTATTACGACGGGATCCTTATGGATATACGGATGCCGGTGATGAACGGATATGAGGCGGCCGGGCTTATCCGCAGTTCTTCAAGATCCGACAGGGGGCTTCCCATCATCGCCATGACAGCGGACGCGTTTTCTGATGATATCCAGAGATGTCTGGACAGCGGCATGGATGAGCATGTGCCAAAGCCGATTGATGTGAAATTGGTTTTTGAAGTGTTGAAAAAGCATTTGTATTAGAGATCCGCGGAGGCAGGGAGACCTGCCTCTTTTTTACGGCAAGAAAAAAGTTGTGTAAAATTTACAAAAAGGGTTTAATTTTTAATGGATTTGTGGTATTATTTACCTGTGAAATTCATATTTTAAGGAGGACGAGGTTATGAAGAAAAAACTGGCATTGTTGTTGACCTGCTCCATGGTACTGGGCTTGACTGCCTGCGGCGGCAGCGGCGGTGAGGCTACGACTGCAGCCACAGAGCCTGCGGCGGCTTCCACGGAAGCTTCCGGTCAGACAGAGGCAGCCGACAAGGCAGAGGCTGACAATACAAAAGACGGGGATGGCATGGAAGCCCTGATCGAAGCGGCAAAGGCGGAGGGGGAGCTGACGGTGTACGGTTCCTGTGAGGAGGAATACCTGTCTTTGGCATGCAAGAATTTTGAAGATCTGTACGGGATCAAGACAAAGTTCCAGAGACTTTCTACTTCCGAGGTATACACCAAGATCTCCGAGGAGGCCGGAAAGCCGTCGGCGGACGTATGGTTCGGCGGGACCACGGATCCTTACAATGAGGCTGTGGCAGACGGGCTCCTCATGGAATATAAGGCAATGAACGCGGTCAACTTAATCAGCGAGGATTACAAGGACCCCACCAACTGCTGGTACGGAATCTACAAGGGGATCCTGGGATTTATGGTGAATACGGAGGAACTGTCCCGTCTGAATCTGGAAGCGCCCAAGACGTGGGACGACCTGACAAAGGAAGAGTACAAGGACCTTATTATGCTTTCCAACCCCAACACAGCCGGTACGGCCAAGCTGGTGATCAATACCATGATCCAGATGAAGGGACATGATGAGGCGATGGAATATTTTAAAGCTCTTGACGGGAATATCAGCCAGTACACCAAGTCCGGCTCCGGCCCTTCTAAGATGGTAGGCCCGGGCGAGTGCGTGATCGGCATCGGATTCCTTCACGACGGTATTTACCAGATCCTTCAGGGCTATGACAATATCCAGCTGATCGTGCCTGAGGACGGGACTTCTTTTGAGGTTGGCGCTACCGCTATCTTTAACGGCTGCGCGCATCCCAACGCCGCCAAGCTGTGGATCGAGTACGCGCTGTCTCCGGAGTGTGTGGACCACGCCAAGGAAGCCGGCTCCTATCAGTTCCTGGTGCTGTCCAATGGAGCCCAGCCGGAGGAGGCTGCCAAGTTCGGTCTGGATATGAATAACACCATTGATTATGATTTTGAGGACGCGAAGGCCAACAGCTCCAAGTATGTGGAAGATTTCTTTGCGGCTTTGGGAAGCTCTGCCGACGACAGATTTAAGACGGAATAGCCGTTAAGGATTAAAAGGACAGGAACGAAAATGCTGCGTGATGCGTGGTCGCACACGCGGCATTTTGGTTATGGATTACGTTTGGGACATTTTTTTCTGGGGAAAGGGGGATGGATATGTCCAAAAAGCAAAGCGCGTCTCTGGAAAGGAAAAAATTTTTTTCCGATCCCATCCTTATCAGCATGATCGTGGTCTTGCTGGTATTTTTGGCGCTGTTTATCTTGTATCCCCTTCTCATGCTGCTGGTGGACAGCTTTTTTGAGGAGGGAAAGGTCACCTTTGCCGTGTTTGGAAGGGTGCTGAGCCTGGAGCGGTTTCAGACGGCGTTTAAGAATACGCTGGTCCTGGGGTTCATCACAGGGATCGCGTCTACGGCTATCGGGCTTTTATTTGCCTATGTGGAGGTTTACGTAAAGCTTCGGACAAAGGTTCTGGAAAAGCTGTTTTCCGTGGTGTCCATGCTGCCGGTGGTATCTCCGCCTTTTGTGCTCTCGCTGTCCATGATCATGCTGTTTGGGCGCAGCGGCATCATCACCCGTTCGCTTTTGAAGATTTATGATTCCAATGTCTACGGCCTTAAGGGCATTGCCATTGTGCAGACCCTGACTTTTTTTCCGGTGTGCTATCTGATGCTTAAAGGGCTGCTTAAGAATATTGACCCGTCGCTGGAGGAGGCTACCAGGGATATGGGAGCTTCCAGGTGGAAAGTATTTACAAGCGTAACCTTCCCTTTGCTGCTTCCCGGTCTGGGCAACGCGTTTCTGGTGACCTTTATCGAGTCTGTGGCGGATTTTGCCAACCCTATGCTGATCGGCGGCTCCTATGACACTCTGGCCACTACCATCTATCTGCAGGTGACGGGGGCCTATGATTCTACCGGCGCGGCTGCTATGTCCGTGGTCCTTTTGTCTCTGACTGTGGTGCTGTTTTTGATCCAGAAGTATTATCTGGAGAAAAAGACGGCAGCCACCCTTACGGGAAAGGCGTCCCGCACAAGGATGCTGATCGAGGATAAGAGCGTTACGGTGCCTTTGACCATCTTCTGCGCCCTTGTGGCGGCGTTTGTGGTGCTGATGTATGTGATGGTGCCTTTTGGCGCGCTGTTTACCTTGTGGGGCAGGGATTACAGCCTGTCTTTAAAATGGTTCCAGTACATGCTTAGGACCAGCGGCATCAAGGCGTTTAAGGATTCTTTTGTGCTGTCTCTGATCGCGTCTCCGCTGACGGCCTTCTTGTCCATGGTCATCGCTTATCTGGTGGTGAAAAAGAGGTTTAAGGGCAAGGGATTTATCGAGTTTGTGTCCATGCTTGCCATGGCTGTGCCGGGGACGGTTCTGGGCATCGGGTACATCAGGGGATACGCCAACGGATTGTTCCGCACAGGAATTATGAGCGGGCTTTACGGCACCGGGCTGATCCTTATTATCGTGTTTATTGTGCGGAGTCTTCCCACAGGAACCAGAAGCGGCATCTCAGCCCTGCAGCAGATTGACAAGTCTATTGAGGAGTCGGCCTACGATATGGGCGCCAACTCGGCCAGGGTGTTTATGACGGTGACGCTGCCGTTGATCAAGGATTCGTTTTTCAGCGGTCTGGTGACGGCATTTGTGCGGAGCATTACGGCGATCTCGGCCATCATCCTTCTGGTTACCCCGGATTTCCTTCTGATCACCTGCCAGATCAATGAGCAGGCGGAGAAAGGCAACTACGGCGTGGCCTGCGCTTACGCCACGGTGCTGATCGCCATTACCTACGGGGCGGTCATTATCATGAATACGCTGATTAAATTTTTTGGGACCAGC
>Ga0137308_102662_pt1 | contig 11083 bp, 9 predicted proteins | sample Inofrocosms_June_FD_97181 | JGI IMG/M metagenome (GOLD analysis project Ga0137308, IMG submission 97181) | Mouse cecal microbial communities from Vienna, Austria - N-Acetylneuraminic and N-Acetylglucosamine D2O microcosms_June | ecosystem: Host-associated > Mammals > Digestive system > Large...
AAAGATATCGAAAGAGCTGCCTGTCTGGTACTGCCGCAGCAGCCCGCTTAAGATAATCTCTCTTTCCTCTCTGTCAAAAAGCTTCATCTCCTCCATCATGATTTCCCCAAACAGATGACTGGAAAAATCATGATAAAGCAGCTTTTTATAATATTCTTCCTTTGTCATCCCCGACACGGCGTCGCTTTCCGCCAGCTGATGAAAGATCAGGTTTGTCAGACTTTCCCGCAGCTGACCATATTCGGTCATCTGGGGATGATACAGTTCTTTAAATATGTCAAAAAACCGGTAATAGGGATTGACTTCCACCTCGGTATATCCGCCTGTCTCTACATACGCCTGATTCAGACATGGGCAGGAAACCTCCATATAGGGACTGTATCGTTTCGCTTTGCGAAAAGCTATACACCCCTCCGAAATCCCCTGGATTCTGGCGCTCACCATAACCTCCCACAGATAATTCATAGCAGCACTCCTTCGCACTGGTATTCTGGATATAACTCCTGGACTTCGGATGTGATAAAACTCGCCACGTCTCTCAAAAGCCACTCCTTTTGGCTTTTCGGCCTGAAATAGAGACGCAAAAGACGCTTTCCCTTTTGTTCTCTCACTTCCTCTTGCATAAAAAAATTCATAGGATAGGTTTCTCCCCTTCCGCTTCCCGGCTCCTCCAACCCGCAGTCCTGGTATTCTATGTAGTCCTCCAGCCCAAATCCCAGAATAAACCTGCGCAACTCCCCTTTTGTCTTAACAGGCTGTCCGGCCCGGATCTTAAACCGCTCCGCAAACCCATCCTTCCTAAAGTTCTCCATAACCGGATAGGTATAGCGGTCTATCTTGTGTTCCTGGCCATTTTGTATCATGTACACATCCCACTTTTTCGCATTAGCGGCTTTTCCCGTAATCAAAAGCCTGTCTCCATTCTGCCGTATATGCCGGATCCCGCTTCTGTCCTCCACAAGGTACGCGTGCTCTGCTCCGTATTGGCGGACAGAGATGGTATGCTCATAGTTTTCGTGATCCTCACACGCCACGGGAAAGCCCACACTGTCTAATTTCAGCCTTCGAATATTCCATATGGGAACCATGTCATAATGGATATATGGGTTATATGCTCCAAAATCCATCCCCAACCCTGTCACCGGCACATCGTCCGGTATCTCCTCCGGAATATTCCCAATACAGATGTCCGCCATCTTAAAAAAATAGGGGGCGTTGACCGTCTTCCAGGGGACTCCATTTTTCATAAACAGATGATACAGATGTTCTATTTCTGACAGGTATCTTCTCGTCATCTTAGCTGTTACCGGAACCGGGTACTCCTTTTCGGCATATAAAATTCCGGTAAAGGAGCCCTGGTCTTTATAAAAATTTTTCAGTTCCAGAGCATCACACTGGACAAATACCGTTGTCAGGCACGCCTCTCCCTGGTTTTCTATCTTTTCACGCAGATCCGAGGCTTTATAAATAGGTTTTTCCAGATCCTCCTGACACACCGCCGCCATTGAATGATGGGACTGATCCAGATAGGCCCGCTCTACCAGTCCGGTCTTGATCTGATAACGGTTTATATCATAAGCCAGTTCATCCATGACCCGGGATTCCAGCCGTTTATACATGGTTTCATTGGCCTCATATAACGCCAAGAATACGCCCTCTATCATCTCTTTAAATGCTACCCGTTCTTCAAGTCCTTCAATAGACTGGATCTCTCTGTGAATCATCTCCTTCATCTGTTCCATATGGTCCATAACACCCCTCTACTTTCTCCCATCAAAAAAGTTCATTTCCCAGGTATCGTCCTCAAAGTCAAAGAAGGTCTCTTTCCCCTTATACAAAAGCTCCCCTTCTCTCAAAACCGGAAGGACCATAAATCCCCATCTTGGTTTCGATACCCAAACAAAGAACTTCATCTCCCCCTCCACGATGATGTCCGTCTCCTCCTGAATCACAGTACCCATGTACGCCTGATCAATGGCTTCCTGGGTCGTTCTCTCAAACTTTGTGGTATCGTACTCAAAATAGTAGGTTTTCAGCCGGTTTCCCCTGCTGTCATTGAGATACAGGTCAAGCTGCTTTCCGACCCGGAACCTGGAGATGTATCCGATATGATCCTCCGGATCCAGGCTCTTTATCAGCACCTTCTCCTTGTTTTCATGGGTAAACGCCATGATCTCGTAAGGCAGGGAGCCTACCTGATAGTTCTGACTCATCTTCATATACCCCAGCTTGCAGTTGAGGAAATAGGCCAGGGCCCCTTCCAGGCAGCACATTTTAAGCTCTGTGCCTTCCTTATCCTTTTTCGTATCCTGTATCAGTTTTCCCGGAACATACTGCTTTAGGGCCTCCGTAAAAAGACTGGACTTGCAGGATTGCCCTGTCAGCTTTATCATCTCGTAGTTCTGCAGTTCTCCCTGACAAAATTTTTCATCCAGGAAATGTTCCATCAGCTGATAGACTTCGGGACGCAGCAGCTCTTCCACCTCGTTAAGGTACAGCCGGATCTCCAGGGGCTGTGTAAGATGCCCCAGCTGCCCATCCTTAAGGACAGCCAGCTTCCACCTGTCCAGAAACACGCTGTCTTTTTTCCCCTCCTGCTTTTGTGTGGACACTGTCAGCTCATACCGAAAATCCGGCTGGAAAAACTTCTTCTTTATGGTTTCCGCCGTCTCAAACAGATAATAGTAGTTATTCTTTACCACAAAATACTGCTCCCTGCCCTGCTCCTCATACTCCCCGAATCTGGTGGGGATCATGGCCTCCGCCTTCCTGTATGCCTCCTCCAGCTCCCCGTAAGGGTCATCCCCTTCCCGGGTGGCAAACCTTGGGGCGCTGCCTCCATTGAGACAGGCTCCTATAGATACCTTTAACATCTGCATGATCCGATAGGTAAGGTTATTGCCTCCGAAATTCGTATCCCCGTTCTCATAACGGGTCTCCAGGTCAATGATATAGGAAACCCGGTTGTTATCAATCCGAAACCGCCCGGATGTCAGATCTGTGGTCCCTCCCCCACAGTCAATGAGCAGGGCGTGATACCACCGATTTTGCTCATACCGGTTCTGACTGATCAGCTGATGGATGTCATGGAACAGCACCGCCATCCCCTCGTCCAGCTGACAATTTACCGTGTATTCCGGCAAAAGCTCTTTGAACAGCTGCTGAAACTTCTCTTTCTGGCGAATAGGCGCTAATAGCTGTATGTTGGAAAACCGGCATTTAAACTGCTGGCTGGCCAGTTCCAGAAGATAGTCCAGATACGCGCGCAGCATATCCCGCCTGGGGATCTGGTATTTATAACCGTTTTTCAGGATCACGCTCTCTTTTCGGTCCGCGTCGCTGACCCACCTTTTCACATCATAAAAGATGGTCACATCCTCGTCCTGGTACGTCTGTTGATACAAGCTCAAAGCGTCATGCCCGAAGACAAACCGCAGTCTGTCTTCCCGGATCTCCTTTACCCCGATGATGCTTGGAATAAGTCCGCTTCCATGATCAACGGCCCTCCGGATAGTCCCGTCTGTCATGGAGATCCCCATGGTAGTGTTGGAACTTCCAAAATCAATAACCAGGGGAAGATCCGCATCCGTCAGCTCCCTCTCCTCAATATCCAGAAGCGGGATCCTGATTCCCTCAATATATCCCGGGACCATGGCCGGATTGCCATAATAGCAGTCGTAGAAAAACTCTGAATCCCTCTCATTGGGAAAATACAAGATAAAATACTGGTGCTTTCCCAGTGGCCGCACCGGCACATCCTTTCCCTTAAACAGGTAATGCTCCCCATCTACCTGACGGATATAAAAACAGGTATAGATCTGAAAGATTTCATCCACTAAAAGAAGATTTCCCTCGTAGATATCCCCTTCCGACTGAAATCGATAACCATCCAGTTCATTAATGCCCGCTCCTTTATAAAGGATGATCGTCCCTGATATGCGGGTCTTCCTATCCCGTAATATATGGACTGTCTTTTCGTTTATCTGCTCCTGAAGCCGCTTAAACCCCTCCGGTTCCCCTGACTGGATATGGCGGTACTCCTTCCTCCCTCTGAACTTCATGATAAGACGGATAAGCCCCTCCCGGTCTGCCCTCCAGGAAGGCGGCGCCACCAGATGCTCCTTCCGGCAGATCTCCCTGAGATGAAACAGGGTCATCTTTTCCAAGTCCCTCTTCTTATAGGCGCCTGCCCTGTTTTCCTGTTTCTCCTGATTCAGGATATATCCGTACTGTGCCATACTTCCTCCCTGCATGTTCTCATTTCTATCTTGTCTGCATCCATGGCCCGAATTCCTCGCTCTGTTTTTTGGCCTCCTCCGCCTTGCGAGACTCTTCCTCTGCCGCTGATTCCGATTCCGCTGCCGCCTTTGACTCTTGGATCGCCTCGATGCCGGCCCGGGCCGCCCCGATCTTACTGTTGAGTCCGTCCGCCAGATCTGCCAGCTCCAGCCGGATATAGATCGCCTGCGCTGTCTGATAGAAGGTGATGGCGCTCTCGTATTGTTCCTGGGTCATCAGCTCGTTTCCCTGATTCTCCAGGTCAATGGCATTTTGCTGGTCATTGGCTTTCTGCTGGTTTTCCAGCTCCTGCTTTGCCGCTTGCTCCTGCTGCTTCTTCGCGGCCTCCTCCGCCGCCGACTCCTGGATCTCCTTTTGCCTGCTGACGGCTTCCTGGGCCTCTTCCTCGATCTTCTCCTCCGCTGCCATCTGTCTGGCCAGCGCTTCCTCTTTGCCTTCTTTGTAGTACAGATCCGCCGCCTTGGCTCTGGCCTCTTTATAGGACTTGACAGCCCCTTTTAAGTCCCCGTATTCCTCTTTCTGTTCCCCTATATCAATCAGATCAAATATTTCTATGTATTCCTTCGTCCTTCCCAGCTGACTGTAAATATAGGCTCTTCCTATATTCCCTGACTCTGCTGACATCCTGCCCGCTGTCAGGTACAGCTCCTGAGCCTTCTGGTATTCGCCTGACGCCATGGCCTCGTCCGCTAGCATGATCTGTTCCGCCAGCTTTTTATACTGGTCCGCCTCTCTGGATTCATCCTGTCTCTTTAACCCCTTTGCCAGCTTTAAGGCTTCCCCATACTCCTCTGACGCTTTCTGGTAATTGTCATAGCGAAGGTAAAGTTCCCCGCTTTCCATATATTGATCCAGGCTCCTTATCTTGGCCTGAATGTTCCTGTGCCGCAGGTAAAAGCCCAATCCTATCCCACCGCATACCAAGAGAACAGGCAAGACCATCATCATGATCTTTTTGAATGTCCACTTTTTCTCGGGAGGCCGGTACACCTTGTTAACAAAGGTCAGGGCCAGGGAATAGTTGTCAATTTTAACCTCTTCCTGGTCTCTTAAGACCGCGTCCTCCACCTGCCCTAAGATCTCATCCAGGTCCTTTCCGTCATTGATCAGTCCCAAAAACTCCGGTTCCTGACACCGCTCCCAGACTCCCCTGGTCAGCAGGGCGAAGATATCCCCGTTCTCCAGTTTCACCTTCTTAGAAATCCGGATCTTCGGCGTTCCCCGTTCCCCTAAATAGGAATACAGGTTGTTCCGCTCCTCATGGGCCGCCGCCTGATCCAAAGGCGCCTTCCCCTCTGATATCAGGTTCTGGGTCAGGGACTGGTCTATAGTCCGTTCCAGGACCCTTCCGTTTCGTATCAGGCAGAACCGGCTGTTTCCCGCATGACAGTACCGGATCTTTTGGTAGTCTGTCACAGCGATGACTACGGAAGCTTTCAGATGCAGCCCTTTTTTCTGCCGCTGCAGTTCTCTGTGGGCCTGGCGCAGATACCGGGATAAAGCCTTCTTTTTCATGGAAGGGTGTTCCGTAAAATCCCGGATCAGCGATTCCACGGCGATCCGCGCGCTGTTTATGACCAGCTCCCCGTCCAGGCTGTCCGCCATGGCATAAAAAGCGAAGTCATCCATCTCCACATATCCAAAGTAATCTCTGTTGGCCAGCTGCTGCCCTTCCTCTGACAGGTTGCCGGTCTTAAACTCTGAATTTATCCTTCTCATCTGCTGCCTCCGCCTTTATGTTCAGGAGCAGGACGCTGCCATTCTCCATCTCCGGATCGTTCTTTGCGATTGCCGCCTCCACCAGCCGGCCCGTCAAAACTTTAGCCGTTTCCCGCCCTTCCAGAATATCCTCGATCTCGCTCCAGGATAATTCCTCAAAGATCCCTCTGCTCATCATCAGAATCTTATCCCCTGGCTTTATGCGTATGGGCCTCTCACACAGCTCAAGCTCCTCAAATCCGTCCCTGCCCACATAATTCCATATGCGTTTCTCATCTATGCTCCATATGGCCTCCTGCCTGGACAGCCTGCCCTCTCTGTATGCCTGGATCGCCAACACATCCATGGTCTGACCCTTGCTTAAGGGGATGATCTCGTGATTCCGCCACAGAGCAATCCGGATATCTCCGGCCATGGCGTAATGGATAAATCCCCCGCCGCAAAATACCGCCGCCAGGCTGGCGCCTCCCCTCCGCTGGCCGATGGTCTTCTGGATCCGGCTGTTGGCTTCCATAAACGCGGTCCTGAAAAAATACTCCGGATTATGCAGCTCATGATAGGGCTCGAAACTGTCCAGGACTGCGTCCACTGCCAGCCTGGCGCACACCTTGCCTGTGTTTTCCCGGCCTATCCCGTCGGCCAGCGCCAGCATGACCCCTGCTTGGCTGGTCATGGCCATTGCCGCGTCCGCCTGTATTTCCTTCGCGCCTGTTGTCTGGCTGATCCCCACGCCGTCCCCACAGGTTTCCTCACCATGGCTTTTACCAAGAGCGATCCTTGCCATGAGAGCGCCGGCCAGTATTGTCATGAGCAGAAGCGCCGCTGCCCCTCCCGTCATGTCAGATCTTCCCAGCTAAAGCTTGTCCCGCACAAGGGAAGGAACAAAAACCGGCTCTTGCCCAAACTGATGGTGTCATATGGTTTTAGTTCTGTAGGAACGTAAACTGCCTCATCATTCAGGTACGCCAGACCGGCTGCGTCTCCGGGAAGTATGACCGTATTCATTTTCTTCGCGTCATAGACAATGATGGTATGGTTTCTCCGGTTGATTTCGTTATCCCCAAGAATCTGGATATCCATATCATCTCCCCGCCCTACAAAGTTTTTTCCATCATGGATCTTGTAATCCATTCCCACCCTTGCTCCCTCAATGCATACCAGCCATCCGCAGACAGGACGCACGGCCTCCTCCAAAAGTTCTACCGGAGGCTCAAAGCCCAGAGGCTTTGCTGCGGTGGTTTCTTCCTCGGTCTTCATATTGCAGTAGGGGCAGGTCTTCCCATACCGCCTTCCATTGTATACATGTCCGTTTGGACATCTCACTAAACTCATTGTGTTCGCTCTCCCATCCTATGTTTCTCCAATTTTTGTCCCAGAGTGGGTCTGAAGGTCGCAGGAGTGGATCTTCAGACGCGCCCTGGCCCCTATGTAAGCAAAAGCCTGGTGTTCGCGATATAAAGGATGTCCCCTGCGGAAAGCCTGCATGGACGGTTCAGCACCTTGTAACAGACTCCGTCCTCCACTTTTCTGACCATCACCCCGTTTTTGGAACCGAGATCCTCCACGTACCAGGAATCCATACAGAAGTTAAGAATCCCATGGCACGGATCGATAAAGGCGCCGTATTCACAGTCCCCCAGGTCAATATCCACCTCTTCCTCCTGATCCTCATCCCGCCTGCCGATAACCGCGCAGGTGCGGCCTGTCAGCTCCCAATGCCTCACAGGCTTATCCTGTTCATCCAAAAGGATCAGCCGGCTGATCCCCATTGCCCTTGATGGCGGCATGGGCGGTCCTTTCTTTTTCAGACACTGAATCCCCAGATCCGCCGCGGCGCCAACCATACACAAAACAAGACCTATGAAAATGCCGGAAAGCCACGACCACTCCGGCCTGGATCGGTACAGCAGCCATGCCGCCCCTCCGCTGCATAGGAAGATCACGGCATCTGTTGCTATTTTTGCTTTTCTCACCCTTGTCATCACTGCCTGCCTCCATTTCGTCCTCCTAAGAAGAACTCAAACATTTCCTCAGGCTTCATGGGACCCTGAGGCTTTTGGGCCTTCTTTTTATGCTGGTATGTTTCCATGCCTTTTCCTGGCTGAAATCCAAAAAACCGTTCAAACTGACTCATATCCGGCGCCATGCCCGGTCCGGCTCCGGACTGCTGCCCGCTTTTTTCCGGCTTTCTTTCCCTTTCCCCTGTTTTTTGACTGTCCCTCTGCCACGCCTCGTCGTATTTCTTCCGGCTCCCGTCATCCCCCAGGCAGGCATATGCCTCCTGGATTTCATACATATAGGTCTCTTTTTCCTTGTCGCCTTTTACCACATCTGGATGGTATCGTTTTGCCAGTCTGCGGTAAGCTGCTTTGATCTCCTCCGCCGAAGCCTGCCGCGCGACTCCCAGTATCTTGTAATAATCTTTCATAATCTCCCCCAGAGCTGCCAGACCATAAACTCTACGCATAAAAAGGGCTGCCCTTTAAAAGAGCAGGCAGCCCCTATCCAGCGTTTGTCCGTAATATCCGTCGCCTGGCAGGTTCTTTGGCATTTAAATGCTGTATCCACCTTCAACGGCAACCTGCGCCATCTTATCCTTCTTTTGTTTGATGATCAGTGTAAAGGTACCTACGCCCTCCGTATCACCGTACTGTTCCTTGTAGTCAACCACAAAAGCGTTTGGGTATGTATATTTGCGCACCACCTGGGACGCGGCGATGACTTCAATACTGGCCTTCCGGTAACAATCTGATTTTTCCGCAGGAACCAGCGCCCACAACCCCAGCTGCCTTGTGCTGTCAAAGGGATCTCCGTCAACAGCCGTCAAAATCTTCCCGGTGATCTCCACCGTGCTCCCCATGTCTGTAGAGCGGGCGTTGCTGTCATGGGGAATGTCTGTCCGGAATTTCACTCCGATGATACTGATTGTCCCTAATTCGATGTTTGATGGTCCTTCTACTTTTAATGTGAATCCCATAGTTTATTCCTTCCTTTCTCTGTGATGTTCACCTTTATTCTCCGCTGAAACCGCCCTCAAACTTTAAGTTCACCATCTTGTCCTTCTTTTGCTTGATCAAAAGCCGGAACACGCCCGCGCCTGTCTCATCCGTGAAATCCTCCTCATAATCAATGACAAAAGCGTTTGGCACGGTGATCTGCCTTACCACCTGAGACGCATTTACCACATCGATCTGCACATTTCGGTAGCAGTCTGAGTTTTCCGCGGGAACCAAGGACCAGCGGGCGATCTTGCTGGTATCGTCAGCCGCCTCCCCATCCACAGCCGCCAGGATCTTCCCGGTGATCAGTACCGTGGAACCCAGGTCCGTGGACCTGGCATTGGAATCGTGGGGGATATCCGCCCCAAAATCCACTGTCATGATGCTGGTCTCCGGCAGGTTAATGGACTCGCTGCCTTCAATTTTCACACGTAATCCCATTCTTTTTTCCTCCTACTTTTTCTATTTACCTTTTTCAGGTCTTTGTAAAAAACTATTTCACCCCGGCCTTCCTGGTAAGCTCTACCTTCAGGTTTCTGGTGGTGTTGGCAAAGGTGACCTGCACATTACAGATCCCGTATTTTTCATCTATGGAAAAGTCAAGCTCATCCCCATCCTGTAAGATGGAATTTACATAACTCCTGTCAGCATCCCAGCGGCTTTTCTGGCTGCTTGGGTTGTTGCTGAAAAATTTCAGCACTTTATCCTGCTTAAAGTCCCCGCTGTAGAACCGCAGCATCCGCTCAATGTACGTCACCACCAGGGTCTTATAGATTGGTTCAAACTGGGTTCCGCTGCTCAAAAGATTTCTTGCCTTGTAAACGGTGATGCTCTTGATCTCTTTGCCTTTATACTGGGCATTGTCCGATGAGAAGACGAACCCAAAGCCTGTATGGTTGATGGAGTTCTTGATCGTGTTGGTAAACCCGGAGATCTCCTTGGTCATACTGGTAGCGGCCAGAAGAGCGTTATCATCCGCCTCTATGTCAAACCTCACCCCTGGGTATTCATGGCTGGTATTGTTAAACCGCTCTCTAAGGTACTCCGGACACTGCCATGCCGCCGTGATCCCCGCTGCCTCGTAAGCCGCTCCCACATAGATACCCTCCAGCCACATCTTCATGATATCTTCTTTCTCCCCGGAAAGGGTCACATTGCCCTCCTCGTCCATGACCATCCGCTTATCCAGCACCAGCCCCGATTTATCCTTGGGGATTATGGTAGCATTGGGAATACAAGGAACAATAAATTCGCTGTAATCCCTTCTCATAAGCAGAGCGCACTTTTCCTTAAAGATCTCGATCCCCTCTGTTGCCACATAGTTAAAGGTGGTCTCCTCTCCGCTGCAGAAACTGAAAAATGTGGTAATGCGGTATGGATGGATGGCGTTCATCAGAGTTGCCAGACTCTCCATGGTGTTGGTTCCCTGTTTTTCCACCTTCTGATTTCCCGCAAACCGCACTCTCTGAAGTTTTCCTCCGCCGGACTGGTTCAGCTCCACATCCGGCACGATGCCGAACCAGATGGCGTTGTCAAACTCGTTCTTATCATTGGTAGTGTTCAGATAGGTAAGGAGCCTGGGCAGGTTGCTGGATTTTACCATCATATCCAGGGGCGTGTTGCACACCAGAAGTTTGGGACGCATCCCTTTTTCCTTCACCTGATACTGGTCAAAGAAGATCTTGACGCCCAGGATCTTTTCAATAAGGGGTTTCACCGCTTTCACAAAGTCGTCCTTGCTCTTTTTATAGAACTCCAGATACTGGTTGTAATGGCGCACTTCCAGCTCCCGGTCAACGGTTGTCTCCATTCCTGAACTTAATGGGCAGAATGTCCTTACTACCAGATCCCGCACATAATCAGAGGGATTCTCATTTAAGGCGTCATAGTCCTCCCGAAATGCTTCCACCAGTCCTGTGTTGATCTTATCATCAATCACCGCCAGCTCCGTACTCTCCTCCTGTTTCATCTCCAGGATCTTTAACTCGCCATCCTCTCCCATGCTCAAAAGCCCGGCTTTAAAGTTTGGTCCTCCCCGCTTTGATTCTCCTGTTCCTAAGAGCAGT
>Ga0137308_102663_pt1 | contig 11083 bp, 11 predicted proteins | sample Inofrocosms_June_FD_97181 | JGI IMG/M metagenome (GOLD analysis project Ga0137308, IMG submission 97181) | Mouse cecal microbial communities from Vienna, Austria - N-Acetylneuraminic and N-Acetylglucosamine D2O microcosms_June | ecosystem: Host-associated > Mammals > Digestive system > Large...
CGTTATGATCAGATTTTCATCTCCCTTTTTCATATGTAAGGAAATAGAACCGACTTCGGTAATGCTCTCGTCGATCTGCGTGATCAGGACATACTGTTTGCTCTCCCCCGCGCCGATCTCATCCTGTGCAAAAGCAAAATCATTTAAAAGCATTGTCACAAAAGCCATATTGCTGACGCCGCCATCTGCCGAAATAGAGAACATCATATCCTTAGAGAGCACATCCGCCACTGCCGGTGCTCCCGAAATATTGGTCACCTTTAATTTCACGACCAGCAGACTCTTGCCTGCGGTCGCATCAAGGGTCGGTTCCCACTCCTCCGTTTCGTCGGCGGCGTAACTTTTCCTGATCTCGTATCCGTCATAACTCACCTGAAAACCGTCCAGACCGATAAAATCCGCGATATTTTCCACCTTCTGTTGGCTCTCCTCAGCCCCGCCGGCACTGCTGGAATATTCCGTCGGCTTTGCCTCTTCCTCCTCTTCGAGCTCCTGTTCCTTCTGCATCGCTTCTATTTTTTCCGCAAGTTCCTCCAGACGGGCGGTTTCCGCTTCCGTATCGATCAGCCTGGAGGCATCGGATTCCCTGCTGTGCGAAAGCGTCACATCCGCAGCGTAGGTCGCGATCAGGGAAGCTTCCTCCTCCGTCAGTTCCGGAATGACATTTCCACAGCCTGTAAGCAGGCAGGATACCATGCCGGCTGCCAATATCTTTTTTAAATTTTCTGTTTTCATAACTGTTTCCCACCTTTATATTACTATCGATCATCCATTGCAAAATACTTGTCGTTCTCTTATAGATTATAACTCCTCCTCCGGTTTTTGGCTACTCTCTTTTGCTTTTTCGAGTTCAAACCAGAATTCCACGCCATTATCATAGTTCACCACCCCGTATTGCTGATGGAGCGAATCCATAATCGCTTTTACTATGGAAAGCCCGATGCCGCTTCCGCCGTACTCCCTGCATCTCGCCTTATCCACTTTATAAAATTTTTCCCACAGATGGGACAGACTCTCCTCGGGTATCGGATCTCCCGTGTTGAAAACAGACAGCCTTACCGTCTCTTCCCGCTCCGCAATCCTCACATCAACGATCTTATCCCCCGAAAGATGATGCAGGGCATTTGTGAAATAATTCATAAAGACTTCTTCCACTTTAAACTCGTCCGCCCAGACATATATTTTTTCTTCCGCCACAAGCCGTACCTTTGCCCCGCTCTGCCTGATCAGTATATCGGCCGAGAGCAGATAGTTCTTTACCAGCATCACCAGGTCAAAGCGTTCCATCGTCACCGTGTCGTTTCCGGCCTCCAGCTGATTCAGTGTAAGCAGCTTCTTGACCATACTGTTCATTTTGGAAGCCTCATCCATGATAACCTCACAGTAAAACTCCCTGCTTTCCAGATCGTCGTTAACGCCTTCTTTCAGCCCTTCGGCATACCCCTGGATCAGGGCGATCGGCGTTTTCAGTTCATGGGAGACATTGGACAGAAACTCCCTCCTCATCTCGTCGATCTTTTCCTTTTTCTCAATATCCCTCTGCAGTTCATTATTCGCAGTCTTCAGTTCTGAGATCGTACTCTCCAGCACCTCGGAAAGCCCGTTGATATTCTTCCCGAGTATTTCCACCTCCGCGGCACCGCTCCCCTCATACTTCGCGTCGAAATCCAGATGCGTCATCTTTTCCGAGATATTCGCCAGCCTGAGAATCGGCCTGGAAATACGATTCGCCATGACATCCAGAATCAGAGACCCCAGTACGATCACCAGCATGCCGGAATAAAGCAAAAACCGGTTGGATATCCTTACGCTTTCCTCAATGCCTTCCATCGGGCTTCGGATCAGAAACAGATTGCCGTTGTCCAGCACGCCCCACATCTCCACAAAATCCGTTCCTATGCGCGGATCTTTCACGATCTGCATGGTATACTCGTTCTCTTCCCGTACAACCCGCGGATTCTGATCCTTCTCGATACTCTCTCTGTTGAAAAAACAGTCCATAAGCTGCCGTACCAGAAATTCCGCATCATTGCTGGAACATTTCACGGTTCTCGAATCCGCGTCCAGGATGATCACATTGATATTGTATTTATTGCAGATCCTCTGCCAGATAATATCAAATTCGTCCGTATTCAGCACATTCTCATCCGCCGCCCTGTTAAACTGCAGATAGGCATTGTAAATGGCGTTTTCCTTATTCCACAGATAGTACCGCCCGAGCCAGGCGGAATTCATCAGCCAGAAAAGAAACAGGACAAAGATCATTGTCAGAATAAAGATAAAAGAGAACTGGCTTCGGATCGTAAATTTTTTAGGTTTCTTAAAAATATCCATGTTAATAGTATGCCACGAAAAACAGCCGCTTGCAAGCGGCTGTCTTCCGAAAAGGGTTGTTTTATTTTATTTATTTACACAGTTTCTTGAATTCGTCAGCCACAAACTGAACTTTCGTACCGATGATAACCTGCACTGCCGTCTTGCTGGGCCTGATCACACCCGCAACGCCTGCGGATTTGATCTTCTTCTCGTCTACTGCCGTATAGTCCCTTATCTCAAGACGAAGTCTTGTAATACAATTATCGATAGAAGCAACGTTCGCCTTGCCGCCCACGCCTTCCAGAATCAGAGAAGCAACCTGTGTATAGTCATTATTTGCAAGAACTGCGCTCTTTTCCGCCTCTTCATCATCATCCTCACGTCCGGGAGTCTTTAAATCCCATTTTGTGATAGCGAAACGGAATACCACATAGAACACGATAAACGCTGCGATACCCAGAGGGATGATCAGCCATGTTTTAGCAGCTGCCGGCAGGGATGCGGAGAACAGAAGATCTGTCGCACCCGCGGAGAAACTGAAGCCGGCACGGAAGCCGAGCATAACGGTGATCGTTGTAAAAATACCATATAACAGAGCGTATACAAGATACAGCACGGGAGCCAGGAACATGAAACCGAATTCGAAAGGCTCCGTTACGCCGCAGACAAACGCACAGACCGCTGCAGAAGCAACCAGGCCGATCGCAACTTTCCTCTTGTTTTCCTTCGCGCACTGGATCATAGCCAGCGCCGCACCCGGGATACCGAACATCATACAGGGGAAGAAACCTGACATGTACATACCCAGTGACCAGGATACGTCTGCGGAGGTTTCGCCTGCCCAGAAGTGAGTCAGATCGCCAAGTCCGATGGTATCAAACCAGAATACGTTGTTCAATGCGTGATGTAATCCCACCGGAATAAGTAAACGGTTTAAGAATGCATAAATACCTGCACCAACCGGGCCGAGGCCTACAACGCCTTCGCCGATAGCGATCAGTACACTGAAGATCAGCGGCCATACGAACAGTAATACCGCGGAAACCAAGATAGAAACAACACCTGCCACGATCGCCACGCAGCGCTTGCCGGAGAAGAACGAAAGCCAGTCCGGAAGTTTTGTTCCCTTAAACTTATTATAGCAGATCGAACCGATCACGCCTGCCAAAATACCGATAAACGGATTTGCAACTTTGTCAAATGCAAGACTAAAGTTTACATTATCAGCTACAGACGGTCTGATCGTTGTGACAAAACCGGTATTTAACAGGGTTGTCATCATCAGCCAGGATGCCAGTGCAGCCAATGCAGCCGTGCCGTCATTGTCATCGGCAAGGCCAACGCCCACACCTATCACAAATAAAACAGCCATGTTGTCAATAAGTGCCCCCCCGGCTTTCACGAGAAACAATCCCAACAGATTTCCAAAACCTGAGATGTCACCGCCCTGCATAGTGGCGGGACACAGAAGATAGCCGATACCCATCAAAATACCGCAGATGGGCAGACATGCTACGGGAAGCATCAACGCTTTCCCCAACTTTTGAAGATACTTCATAAACTTTCCCTCCTTATTTTAAAACCCCTTTTTATTTTAAGGCAGCTGATTATCTGCCCAAAAACCTGTTTCGGCTATTTCAGTGAAATCCTCAGCACATCATCCCCCGCATTTACATCTTTCCCTGCCAGGGATTCCACATCTTTATATTCATCCGTATTGCATACGATCACCGGGATAATGGTATCCAGCCCCTCTCCCTTTATCACTTCAAAATCCGCCGTAAGGATCAGATCCCCCCTCTCCACCTTATCGCCGGCTTTTACATGCGCGGTAAATCCTTTTCCTTTCAGGCTCACCGTCTCCAGACCCACATGTACAAGGATCTCCGCGCCCTCTTTCGTCGTCATCGAAAATGCATGCAACGTGTCGAATACCATGCCGATCTCTCCCGATGCCGGCGCGCAGATCTTTCCGTCCTTTGGCATGATCGCCACGCCTTTTCCAAGAATTTCCTCCGCAAAAGTGGGGTCATTTACCTGTGATATCGGTACCGCCTTTCCCTTTACCGGAGAACCTATAATGATCTCTTTGCTTTTTCCTTTTAAAAACCCAAACATATTTTTCCCCTCTTTTTCACTATTTTGTGTTTAGGCAATCTGCCTATCAAATTTGATTTATTCTATCATTTTGTTCGCAAATTAGTCAATACATACTTCCATATTTTTCCTGTTTTGTATAATATTGCTAATACCAATTATGCATTTTTACCATATGATCAGACCGGAAAGCGGTAACCATATCCGATATCGAACTTTGTACAGGGTGCTTATGAATCTTCCGATTTTGCGGAGGAATTGTTCAGTATTTTCTTTGAATTTGTGGCAGCGGCAATCGGTACGGCTGCTGCATCTGCGCGGATCGGTGCAGGGCCGGCGATTCGAAGGATTTACCTGCGGCATTACCGCCTGATCAACATCTTTCTTGCTGTTACTTTATTGGAATGTGTATACAACATACTGAAATAAAGATCTGTGGATATAGAGATGCCTGTCAGAAATTCAAAATGTATATATCTTTTGGGTTTCATTACATAGCTGAATAACTCTGAAAAACGGATATGCACACCTTTCGATGTGGTACCCGCTTTTTTGGTATCCGTTTTGATCGTATTAAAGTTTGTCGTGGAATCCGGTAACAATCCCCCCGGTTCCATTTACATCTTTTATTGAAAACAACCGGAAATCAAGGTTTCCGGGACTATGACTGATTATTATCCACTTCAAGTTTATAGCCAAGCCCCCAGATCGTTTTTATCATTTCACCTTTGCTTCCCAACTTACTGCGCAGTTTTTTTACATGGGTGTCTATGGTTCTGGCGTCGCCGAAATAATCATAATTCCAGACACTGTTTAATATCTTTTCCCTGGAAAGGGCGATCCCCTGATTTTCCATAAAATAAACCAGCAGTTCAAATTCCTTGAAACTCAGTTCCACTTCCTGACCGTCTATCATAACAATATGAGCCGACTTATCCACAACGATCCCGCCTGCCTCCAGCTTTGTCTCGGCAGACGCCTGTACGGTCCTTCTTAAAATGGCTCCGACTCTTGCCACAAGTATCTTGGGGCTGAACGGTTTGGAAATATATTCATCCACCCCCAGCTCAAATCCCAGAAGTTCGTCCCTCTCATCACTTTTTGCCGTCAGCATGATGATCGGCACTTTTGATACCGCCCGGATCTCCCTGCAGGCCTGCCAGCCGTCCATCCGGGGCATCATCACATCCAGAATAACAAGATCAATATCATTCTCCGCGAAAAAAACATCCAGCGCTTCCCTTCCGTTTTCCGCCTCCACCACCTGATACTGGCTCTTCACCAGAAAATCGCTGACCAGTTTTCGCATGCGGCTCTCATCGTCCACAACCAATATCTTATATCTTTCCATCCTTCAGCCTTTTCCTACTCAATGCCCAATTCCTGTTCTTTTTCCCTGACAGCCTGTTCCCTCTCTGTCAGTTCCTGTTCCCAGGCTGCATATTTATTCAAAACAGCATTTTGATAGTTCAAAATATTAGGATTGTTTCCGGTCATTGCCACAAAAAACATCCCTGCGACAAGCAACGCCAGAAAAACATTAAAAAACACGGAAACCGCCAATTTCGTCCATTCTTTTTTCGGCTCCGGCGCAGGTTCCTCTTTTACAGGCTCAAAGCCGCTCCTCATTTTATTCTGCACCACATCATAATATACAGGAATCGGTTCGATATCAAATTCCTCGATTCCCGCCTCGATCAGCCGACCTCTCAGTTCATTCACAAAGGCAAGCCCCACCGGCGTCTGAAAGGTTCTTTCCTTCAGTGCCTTCCGGTAAAGCTGCAGGATCATATCCGCCCCTTGATAATCCAGATGACGTTCCAGATACCTTGCCTTTTTCAATTCCTCTCTCGCTGCCGCCGCATCCTCCTCAGAAAGGAACAAAAAACCATCCACGATATATTCTTTTTTGCTTTCCGTTTCCTTCGTTACTTCCGCCATCTGTATAACCTACATTATTTTCTGAAATTCTCTGATATTACCCTCAATATCTCCCTCAAACACGGCGGAACCCGCCACCAGAATATTGGCGCCGGCCTCTATCACCTGTTTAGTATTGGCTGCCTTGATGCCGCCGTCCACTTCGATATCGATTTTCAGGTTCTTTTTTGCGATCAGTTCCCGGAGCCCGTGTATCTTTTCATACATCGCCGGAATAAAGGACTGACCGCCAAATCCCGGATTCACAGTCATGAGAAGCACCATATCCAGATCTTCCAACACATAGTCAAGCGCCGACAAAGGCGTCGCCGGATTCAGCGCTACACCGCATTTTTTCCCGAGCCGTCTGATCTGCTGGATCGTTCTGTGAAGATGCAGACAGGCTTCCGCATGTACAGTAATGATGTCCGCACCGCCCGCCGCAAACCGTTCCAGATAACGCTCCGGTTCTTTGATCATCAGATGTACGTCAAATATCATTTTGCTGCTTCTGCGGATAGACTCGATCACAGGAAAGCCCAGAGAAATGCTCGGAACAAACATACCGTCCATCACATCGATATGTAATATGGAAACACCGTTTTTTTCTACAAGTTCCAGTTGTTCTCCTAATTTTAAAAAATCTGCCGACAATATGGACGGCGCTAAATAATTCATAAGAATCCCCCTCAGAAGAGCGTTTTATTTATTTTCTTCATAATATATTTGATCTTGCCTTCCATCTCATCGCCCAGATCGGAAATCGCTTTTTCCGCGGCTTCCGCCTGCCATTCGTTGACACAGAAAATACAGCTGTCCTTTCTGTCAGAAGAAAAAAAGCCCGGTTTTTCCCATTTGATAAAATAGGAAATCCGCTCTCCCAAAAGCGCTCTTTCAATAGCTGTTTTCACACTTTTATCGTTTACCTTGCAAAGTTCAATCTCGTTATTGACTTTTCCCTTGGAAAACTTCGATTCCACTACAGTCTTCGCCATAATGCCGCACCCCTTACTCCTATCGTAACTCTTTCCCCAAAATATTTCTCTGTTGTACTTTCAATGGATTAGGCGGGAGTCGAACCCGCGTCCAAAAGCCCATTCCCTGTCCTTCTACTATCATAGTCAGTTATTTTTCATTCCCTCCGCCATACGGGAACCGACACCCTTATGGTTTTAGTAGCTTCATAGTACGCCCATATACGCAAAGCTTAGTATATGTCGTTTCCTGCTAAGTCGATGCCCGGGCCCCGATATGCAGGTACATCAGGCCGGACAAGCTGCGCTTAGGCAGCTAATGCTAATTTATTATCAGCGTTTATATTTAGGTTTGCGATTTGACGCATCGCCTGCGGATAGCTTCTCCAGCTGCAAGACCCCTGTCGAAACCTTGACTAACCCGGATGATGATATATTGTATATCATCTGTATTTACCGGAAAACCGGTATGCCCCGTCTTCCTTTCCGTATATTATAGCATACCCCGGAAGGAACGTCTATAAATTTTTGATCTTAAAAGATCTCTCATATTCTCTTCTCTGATCCTTTTTCGCGATGGCTTCCCGCTTATCGTAGTTCTTTTTTCCTTTTGCAAGCCCCAATTCCAGTTTTGCCCTGCCATCCTTAAAATATACCTGAAGCGGTATCAGTGCATACCCCTTCTCCGCGAGCTGCCCCGTCAGTTTCCTGATCTCCTGCTTATGCAGCAGAAGCTTTTTAGGGCGCAGCGGATCACGGTTAAAAATATTTCCTTTTTCATAGGGGCTGATATTCATGCCATATACATACGCCTCCCCGTTCTCAATCTTTGCGTATCCTTCCTTGATACTGCACTTTCCGAGCCGCAGGGACTTTACCTCCGTGCCGTGCAGCACCAGTCCGGCTTCATGTTTTTCTTCTATAAAATAGTCGTGGTACGCTTTTTTATTGTTCGCTACCAGTTTCATGCCTTCCTTCGCCATATAGATATTCTCCTGTTCTGTTCTCATAACGGGAACCGCTGCAATCTGACCTGCGCATCGCAATACAGTAAATGGATCTGCCTGTCGCAGATCTGTTCTTTATTCCGGCTCTGCCGGTATAAAATCTACATATTTCAGTGTCTTATCCGCCCGTTTTACTTCCACCTTAAGGCGCTGTCCCAGCGAAAAACATCTGCCGGTATGTTCTCCGATCAGCCGGTAGCCGCTCTCCTCATACCGGTAAAAATCCCCCTGCAGATCCGAAACCGAAACCAGCCCTTCCACCGTATTTTCCAGTTCCACATAAATACCGAATGCATTGACGCCGGAAACCACGCCCCAAAAATGCTCTCCGGTATGCTGTTCCATGTACTCCGCCTTTTTGATCTTCTCACATTCCCGCTCCGCCTCGGCGGCCCGCCGCTCCATAGCGGAGCACTGTGCGGCGACATCATCCAGAATCTCCCGGTAATGCGCCTGTTTTTCCTCGTCCAGTTTTCCCCGCAGATGCTGTTTGATAATACGATGAATCTGCAGATCCGGATATCTGCGGATCGGAGATGTAAAATGGCAGTAATACCTGCTGGCAAGGCCGAAATGCCCTAAGGAAGCCGATGTATATTTCGCCTGACGCATGCTGCGCAGTGCCAGCCGGCTCACAAGCGCTTCGGACTCGCTCCCCTCCGCCTGCCACAAAAGTTTCTGTATCTCCTTCGGATGGATCTCTTCCCTTCCCGTTTTGATCTGAAAGCCCATATTCCGCATCAGAAGCGCCAGTTTCCTGACTTTCTCCTGTTCCGGGCTCTCATGGCTGCGGTATACAAAGGGGATATCCAGCCAGTAAAAATGCTGCGCCACCGTCTCGTTTGCCAGCAGCATAAATTCCTCGATCAGCTTCGTCGCCGTATTGCGCTCATAGGGCCTGATCTCCAAAGGCACCCCCTTTTTATCCAGGATCAGCCTGCTCTCCGGGAAATCAAAATCAATGGAGCCTCTCTTCTCCCTGTTCTTCCGCAAAATCGCCGAAAGTTCCCCCATTTTTTCAAGCATCGGCACAAAAGCCTGATATTCCTCCTTCAACGCCTTATCATCGTCTTCCAGAATCCGCTTTACCGCGCTGTAACTCATCCGTCTGTCTACCCGGATCACCGATTCCGTGATCCGATAATCCACGAGGGTCCCGTCCCGGTCGATCTGCATCAGACAGCTTAACGCAAGACGGTCTTCTCCCGCATTCAGAGAACAGATGCCGTTGGATAAAGCTTTCGGCAGCATCGGTATCACACGGTCCGGCAGATAAACGCTGGTGCCCCGCTTTAAGGCTTCCCTGTCCAGCGCCGAATATTCCTGTACATAGTTGCTGACATCGGCAATATGCACCCCCAGTTCAAAAATCCCGCCATGCACGGATAAACTCACCGCATCATCCAGATCCTTCGCGTCATCACCGTCGATCGTCACCATCTGTATCTCCCGGAGATCCATGCGGCCCGCCCGGTCGGCTTCGCTGACATCCTTCGCCACCCGTTCCGCCTGCCGCAGTTCCTTTTCGGTAAATGCGTCCGGCAGTTCGTAATTTCTGACCACAGAGAGGATATCCACCCCGGGTTCCTCCGCGTTTCCGAGAATTTCTATGATCTTCCCTTCCGGGTTTTTATGCTCCTCGGGCTTTGCCGCCGCGCTGATCTCCGCCACAACCTTCTGGCCGTCCCGGGCGCCGTTCGCCTTTTCCTTCGGGATAAAAATATCCGCGGAATCCCTGCGCCGGTCCGGCACCACAAAACCATAATTTTTACTCTGCTGATACACGCCCGTCAGTTTTATTTTATTTGCTTTTTCTTTGATCCCAGTCTGTTTTTCCGTCAACATATCTCCTGTTCTTTTCTGCTTCCCGTCAGGCTCTCAGCCCGCTCCGCGGCCCGTATGGCGTTTCTATCGTATCGGTTCCCGCACCTTCCGGTATCAGTCCCGGTCCGCAGATCCGTATGCCGTTTCACCCGGCAGCAGCCGTTTTCCTTATGCGCGCAGTGCGCATCCCCCGGAGGATCCGTCATATAGGATGAACTTTCCTATATGACAAAACAAAAAATCCTGCTGTCGCAGGATTTTCTACTCGCTCTTAGAATTTGTTGATATTCAGCACCGCAGCCAGTACGATAAAAAGAATCGCAAGGATCTTTGTCAGCCTTACAAGATTCGCTTCCCTGGAACGCCCTTTATTCTTTCCCCAGTACGTATCTGAAGAACCGCTGATAGCGCCGAGTCCGGCGGATTTCCCTTCCTGCATTAAAACGAGAACCACCAGTACGAGACAATCTAATATAAAAATTCCTGTCAATATATATCTGAGTATTTCCATTTCCAACCTCCTAATATCACGCAAAACTAAGTTTAGCATACAAATATGGGTTTTTCAACAGTTTTTTCCAATCTTGTACGAAAAATATTTTAGTCCAGACTTAACGCTTCAAAAAAATCCGTGTATCCGATCTCCTCCTCTTTATATTTCAGGAACCATGCCTTCATTTCCGGATAATTTTCTCCTGTCTCCGATAAGATCCGGTCAAAGTTCTCTTCTCTCAGACAGCCGATCTGTGTAAACAGTTTATAATACTCACTGTCCTCCCCGTGCTCCGAGCCAAGCACCTGCCAGGTCTCATCCAGCGCCCCGGTGTTTTCCTTTTCCAAAAACGCCGCCGGAGAAGCGCCGCAGCCTGCCGTATGCTCCAGCAGATACAGTTCCAGTTCCTTTTTCACCGTGTCCTTCAGCCCCAGAGGATGCAGAAGCCTCAT
>Ga0137308_102666_pt1 | contig 11056 bp, 12 predicted proteins | sample Inofrocosms_June_FD_97181 | JGI IMG/M metagenome (GOLD analysis project Ga0137308, IMG submission 97181) | Mouse cecal microbial communities from Vienna, Austria - N-Acetylneuraminic and N-Acetylglucosamine D2O microcosms_June | ecosystem: Host-associated > Mammals > Digestive system > Large...
GGAGCAGCGGACGCAGGGAACTACCGTGAAAAAGAAGGGAGATACCTATTATCTCTATAAACGTACATCCAAGCGTGTCCCTGGGAAAAAATACCCACAGCCGGTAGATACTTATATCGGTATCATTACTCCGGAAGGAGTCATAAAGAGTGAAAAGAAAAAAATATCCCTGGGGGGGATCGAAGTGAAGGAGTATGGATTTTCCAGAGCCGTATGGCAGCTGTGCCCGGAAGGCTGGAAGAAGCCGTTAGGGAATGACTGGGAAGATGTCCTTTCGATCATCCTGTGGAAATGGTCACCGGAAACTTACCTTTTGAAAGAAAAAGTCCTAAAGGCTGAGCAGGACTTCCACTATCAGTTCAATGCCCAGGCAGCCTCATTGGGCAGGCGGTTCTATAAAGAACATGGGATGGATATCAAAGATCTGCAGATACTGAAAAGTATTTATCTGCTGTATTTTGAAAAGGAAAAGGCAGTATCCAGGATAAGCCCGGAACAGGAAGAAGTACTGTGGAAAGCGGGGGTAGATCTTTCCGTGTGCTGAAAAAGGATTCTGGTCCAGACCGCTTTTGGAATATATGAAGGCGGTGCCAGACCCCAGATGTGGGCGGGAGACGAAACATGACCACGCAGAGGTATTGGTGTGCCTGATTGTTGGTTTCCTTGTAGGAAGGACTACCATACGCAGAAGTTTGAAATGGTGTAAAAAACATTTGGAAGAACTGAGAGAATATCTTCCATTAAAGAACGGGATCGCGTCCCCTTCAACAGCATGCCGGATCCTGTCTAGGCTCGATGAGGAATTGTTCGCGCTGGAATTCATGGAATGGATCGGGGAGATCGTGAGCACGGAAGGGATCCATATTTCAATAGATGGGAAGGCATTGCGGGCTTCCATGGAGAAAGTGAAGGATTTCAGGGCGCCGATGGTATTGAATGCGGTAGATGCAGCAACGGGACTGGTGCTGGCACAGATGCCGATCCAGAATAAAGACTGTGAGATCAGGGCGATACCGGAGCTGCTGAAACTGCTCGACATAAAGGGAAGCACGGTCACAACAGATGCCATAGGGACGCAGACACAGATCATGGAGCAGATCCTGTCACAGGAGGGCCATTTTGTACTGATGGCCAAGAAAAACCAGCCGCAGTCTTATGATGAGATCGTGGGATATTTTGATGAGATGTCGGAAGACCATAAAAAGATGGGGGAAGACAGCAGCTACAGGCCAAGGCATCCGGAAATGCAGGAAAAATATGAAGAGATCAGCTGTCCAGAGAGAAACCGTGACAGACAGGAGTACCGTTGGTACAGCGTATGCACAGAGTGCGGGCTCCTGACAAAGACACAGAAAGAATGGCCTTATATAAAAACGGCAGGGCTGGCCATACAGATACGGATACCGGTAGAGAGGGATGCACAGGGAAACGATATCACACCGGATATAAAAACGTTTCTGGAAAAAGGCTCCAGGCGTAGGCCAAAAGCGGTGCAGGATGAAGAAACAGGAAGGGATTTACAGAAAACAGGGATGATTTCAGACATGGAACTGACGGCGGGAGAAATGGGTAAGATAAAAAGGGAACACTGGTCGGTGGAAAACCGCCTGCACCATGTGTTGGATGATACCTTCCGCGAAGACAGGCCACCGGCAAAGAAATCGAAGAACAATCTGGCACTGGTAAGGAAGTTTGCCTACAACCTCCTTCGGATAGCAATACTGTCCGGCGATTGTTCGGGGATCATGACAGAAGCAATGGATGATTTCGGCGATGCCCCTGATTTAAGAAAGAAATATGTCTTCAACGGTATCCAAAGTTTTTACTAAAACAGGCAGACAGAATATGAAAAAAAAGAGTAAATAATATACAGGGGAATTTCTGCGCTTTTTTATCGGACAGAAGCTTCCCGTAGAGGGATAAAATGTAAGGGCGGTCATCACAGGCCGGACTCCAGCCTGATTCACAGTATGCCTATAATGAATACTATCGTTTGAGGAGCTTCGTGAAACAACCCTGTCTCTCCTGCTTTCTCTTATTGACTTTGCAGCTTCTGGTTGCTAAAATCTTTTATGGATAAAATCACAAATTCATAAAAAGACACACAAACTGCTATGGAGCTTCACGGGCATCTGATGCCTGCTGTGAACCGTGGCAGTTTTTTTATTACCTATGCCGTTCTCCGAAGCCGGACAGCCGGACGCTGTCCATAAATGGGCGGTAACGCCCGTATGAGTTTTGGACAGGCTGCCTATGCAGCCTAAAACTCGCAAATTCCCTGCGGGCAATTTGCCAAAGATACAAGCACTGCCTGTGTTCCCTCACAGGCCCGCAAATCGGCTTCACCGATTGCTGTCGCGACATTCGCCAAATGAGAATGCAAGCATTCTCGCATGGCTCATTGTTCGCGCAATTTTCCAAAGTTTCTTCCAAGTAGAAACTTGAAAAAATTGGCTTGCATGGGGCATATCCCCCCTGACCCCCTTTGCACTCCAAAACTCAGCAATTACTCCACGGGAATTTCTGAATTTTTACATTCAAAAACACACCGCCGGATACGGCATATCAGAAAATTTTCTTCATAAATAAGAAAGGGAAAGGGCAAGGCAATGGCAAAAAGAGAAAGACAAAATGAATTGAAAATATATCTAAGCGATGATGAACAGTACATCCTAGAACAGAAGTGGAAAGCCTCCAATATGAAAAGCAAATCCGCCTTTATCCGGCATCTGATTTTGTACGGATATGTCTATGATGTAAACTATGAACACCTACGGGAATACAACACAATCCTCTCTCGCATCGGGAACAATTTAAACCAGATTGCCAAGCGTATGAACGCCACGGGCAATGTCTACGAAGCCGATGTAAAAGAAGTAAAGGAGCTGATGAAACAGGTATGGCAATCACAAAAATCCATGCTATCCAAGCAACCGTCAATAAAGCAGTAGATTACATCTGCAACCCTGCAAAGACAGATGAAAGCATTCTCATTTCTTCCTTTGGATGCAGTCCGGAAACTGCTGCTTTTGATTTCAAGTTTGCCCTGTCAAAAACCAATCAGGCAGACCCAAACAAAGCCTTTCATCTAATACAGGCATTTATGCCCGGAGAAGTATCTTATAAGGAAGCTCATCAAATCGGTATAGAGCTTGCCGACAAACTGCTGGAAGGAAAATACTCTTACATTGTGGCTACTCACATTGACAAAGGACACGTTCACAACCACATCATTTTCTGTGCTGCAGATAACATCAATCATGAAAAATATCACGATTGTAAAAAGACCTATTATCACATCCGACACTTAAATGATGAGTTGTGTTCCGAGCATCAGCTATCCGTTATCCCGCCGGCAAATCAGTATGGCAAAAAATATAAAGAGTGGCTTGCCGGGAAAGACAAAACTTCATGGAAAACCACACTCAAAAATGACATTGACGAAGCTATCCAAACTGCTGATACTTATGAGGACTTTCTTGACCTTATCCGTGCCAAAGGATATGAGATAAAAGGCGAAACCTTTGATGAAAAATCTTTAAAATATATCTCTTTCCGACCACTTGACCGTGAGCATTTTATCCGTGGCAGAGCCAGCTCTTTAGGTGCGGAATACACCAAAGAACGAATTAAGGAGCGGATCGAAGCAAAGGCATTGACACAGCCTAAAAAGCGTATTCCATTTCCTACAAGAAAGAAGCAGTTTGTCAAAGATTATTCTTCCAAAAAGCTCATTGACACCTCGGAAGAAAAGTTTGAACAAAGTCCCGGGCTGAAGCATTGGGCGGACATCCAAAACCTAAAAATTGCTGCCAGCAGTTACAATGAAACAGGCTCCATTGCCGAGCTGAAAAAACAGCTTGCTACTAAGTCGGTTCTTGCCAAAACTGCACGAAACAGTCTTGTTGAAACCGAGCATCAATTAAAGGATTTAGGACAGATTTTGAAATATGCCGAACAATATCAGTCCAATCATATCTATCATGTCCGGTATCAGAAATCTAAAAATCCGGATGCTTACCTGCGAAGTCACGAAACAGAACTTCTGCTCCATGACGGTGCAGAAAATATGCTAAAACGTCTTGGAATCAGCCCTAAAACGCTTGATATTGAAAAGCTCCGTAACGAATACAATTCTTTGTATTCCAAGAAAGAAACCTTACAGAAAACCTATAAATCTGCTGAGAAAGAAATCCATGCTCTCAACAGAAAATTAGATAATCTGAATCAATATCTGAACCGTAGTTCGTCAGTTCAGCAGTCTAATGACAGAAAACCGAAAAAAGACCAAACTACACTCTAATTTTGCCCATCAAAAAAGGTGTATCGCATTGAAGTTTTTCACTTCGTTACGATACACCTTGATATGTGTAGTAAGCTCTTGCTGCTCTATCTACTGATATTCTATTTTCTCGTATTTTCCACTTTTGTTTTATCATGTATTGTACTCCATATTCACTCTGTATTCTAATGCAATTCACTCCTGTCGATGTGTAATGTAAACTACTACCGAGGTGAATTACAATGCAGGATATAAAACAAAATCTTGCCAACGCAGTACGTGAAGCCCGTACAGAACTCGGTCTTTCACAGGAAAAGCTGGCAGAAATTCTTAATCTGGATCAACGCACCATATTGAACATCGAAGCCGGACGTGGAAATCCGAAATTTGAGGTGCTTTATCCTTTAATTACATATCTGAAGATACCGGCTGACAGAATTTTCTATCCATATAAGGAGAATATATCTCCTAGCCTTCAAAAGCTCTTAACTCTGCTAAATGACTGCACAGAACAGGAAGCTCATGACTTGCTTCCTATGGTTCGTTATCTGCTAGATTTGATGCGTAAGCAAGACCATCCAACACTATGAGAAAACCAATAGAATCCCTTGCAAAGCTATTGGTTTTCTCAATTTTCAAAAATCTTATTTCTTCAAAGTAGGTTGGTGTAGCAGCACCACTAGCTTAGCTGGTGGTGCTGCTCTGTCCCTGTAGTTTTACCGTAAAAGTAGTTTTTACGTTCGGCTCGCTGTCAAGGGTAATCTCCCCACCAAGTTGGTGTGCGAGATTTTGTGCGATAGTCAGCCCTAGTCCGTTCCCCTGTATCTCCCGGTTTCTGGAATCTTCTATAGTAAATAACCGCTCCAATACATTCTGCGCAAATGCCTTCCTAACGATAGAATATATGTGAGGTGAATGATTATGCCGAAATACAAATTAGCACATTTGGGCAGCTGTATCCGCGCCGCAAGGCACGACTGCAAACTAACCCAACAGGAACTGGCGGACGATTGCCATGTGGCAATCAAGACCATCCAGAACATAGAGAAGGGGCAGATGAACCCTTCCTTTGAAATCCTCTATCCGATTGTGAATCGGTTAGGAATTTCAGCGAACATACTGTTCAACCCGGACAGCACAGAGGATGAGGAAGAAATACAGCACCTCATCGGGAAATTCCAGGTGTGCAACTCCGAGGATCGGAAATTCATGCTGAACACCGTGGACTGTATGGTCGAGCAGCTACTTGCCCGCCAATCCGGGTCCGAAACGAAAGACTCTGAGTGAAGCCAGCAGAACAAGAGTTCCTTGTTTCTGCTGGTTTCTCTCGTTTTCTGCCATTATAAACCACCGACTTCTGGATAAGTTCTGGTTGAGTTCTGGATGGTCTAATATTTCAAAAATCGTTCGACAGAATGTGACAAAAAAGTAGAAAGCTACCCCGGAACAGTTTGATTGATACATTGCTCTGGGGTATTAATCTGCTCACAATTTCCCATTCTAAAGATGCTTTACTTACCGGAGTTACTTATTGGAACAGCATAATTATCCTGAACAATTGATGGCATATCTTCATACTGTATTTCAGCCCACGTAATAACACCACGAATAGGTACAACTTCTAGGCGGATAAAAGCTCCATCTCTTAATTCTTTTGATGTGTTAAAAGTAATGCTCTTTTCTTCTCCACTATCATTGAAAGCGGGTAATCTATACGAATAATCTAATCCTCCATTGAAATCGATCACTCCTCCATCTGAGGAATTAAGACTCATTTTGCTATTATCGATTTGAGCATAGTAGTATTGGCTGTCAGTGCCTATGAAAAGCCACGCGCAAAAGCAAAACAGCAATATCACTACAACAGGGATACCAATAATAAACACTTTTTTCTTCATATTGCCTTCCTTTCTTACCATCCTTTTTTGGTTTTGACCTTTTTAGATTTTTTTACAGTTTTCTTCGGTTCTACATTTTTTGATAACATTACCAGAACAGCGGATATTACAATAACTGCCACAATGCTGCACAGGCAATGTATAATGTTCCAATTCACAGCCGCATCATAAGCACGGTATCCAATCAGTCCCAAACTTGCTGTAATCGGATAGAAATTAGCCAGCGTCATATTACCAGAAGCAAACATTCCACCGTAACCATAAACAAACGCAATAATACAGCCAATCAATGCACCATTTGACATACGGCTGGTCAAAATAATAATAGGCAACACGGCAATGTAAAGGAATATATTAAGCGCAGTAATCTGAATACTTGCGTACATCGCCGCACTAAGTGTTAATCCCGGATATCCCACAAAAACATCAGCAATGATCGTAAAAATGGCGCTTACTAATCCCAACAGAATCGATAATGCTCCACACACCACCAGTTTTCCAACCATAAGTCTTTTTAGAGAAACCGGAATAGTTAAAAGATTTTTCAGTGTATCGTCTGTTTGCTCTCTTGAAACCAAATAGCCTGCAATCAAAGTGATACACATCGGAAAAATCATGGACATATTGTTCTTAATTACCTGTTCTGCTAAGTAACTAAAAGTCCATACAGAACCGTCATTTGCCGTAGAAGTAAACAAGGTAAGTAATACTGAAAGTAACATCAACCCCACACCAGCCCAAATGATATGGTATCGTTTTATTTTCAAAAATTCTGTCTTGATAATAGCCCGCATAGTCAATCCTCCCTTTTCTTGTATAGTAAGTCAATCAGCAGAATAGAGATAATTGCCATAAGACCTAACGTAACCAGCACCCGCCATGTTGGTGCAATCAAATCATACTGCAACATTTCTGAAAGATTGAACTCCATACCGTGCTTTACCATGTTACCAGCGCCCCAAAACATTGTCAGCGGAGTCGGAAGCAAGAGGAAAAGATTACGTGGTAATACATCATACAGTGCCGTTGCACTCAAGTTCAAAACGCTGTAAAAGACGCATAACAAAATGGAAAAAATATAATTCTTGCTGAAAAATACAATGACCACTACCAGCGGCAGAGTTCCGGCTGTAACCAAAATGCCATTCACAATCATAAACCACATTTTGTATAGGACGCCGTTTACTTCACAGGTTAGAAATCCGCATAGAATTGTTGCGGCTGTTGTTGCGACACAGAATATAATTCCAAAAAGAAATAAGGTAATAATTTTTGCAATTATCATTTGTGTACTGGAAACAGGGATAGTTTTTATATTCTTGAATGTGTCATTATCCCTTTCCATAAAAAAGAGCATGGCCGCAATTACGCCAATCACACAGGGCAGCAAAAATTGAACGCCGAACTCCAACACCATATTGTATAAACCATCAAACAGACTCGCCTTATCTGCATACCGTGATGCAATGGACGGTGTGGTTACCATATACGAAAGCGGTACAGGGAACATGAATGCCGCCAAAAATACCAGCAGAATAAACTTTTTTCGTTTTAGCTTTTGAAATTCACATCGGATCAGCTTAAGCAATTCCCTCACCTCCGGTTACTTGTTTGAAATAATCCTCCAAAGTATCTTCACACATATGGGCCTCGGAAACCTCCAATCCATTCTGAATAAAGGTTCGATTGATTAGAGCAATTGGTACATTTACATCCATGACCTGTAAAATGTGTTGATCGCATACTTTGAAATTCTGAATCCTTAAGTCACTTTGTAAAATACGCGCTGCTGTCTTACTGTCAGATACGCCAAACTGAATATAGTGCCGATTCTTATTCTCCAACTCAGTAAGGCTTTCTTCCTCCAACAGTACCCCATGATCGATAATACCAATATCATCAGCCAGCAAAGCAATCTCTGAAAGGATATGACTGGAAATCAGAATGGTCTTTCCCTGTGCATCGCACAGCTCACGAATAAACGACCGCACTTCTGCAATTCCAATAGGATCAAGTCCGTTGATCGGTTCATCCAAGATTAAAATGGAAGGATTGTGCATGACAGCCAACGCAATCGCCAGCCGCTGTTTCATGCCCAGGGAATATTGCGAAAACAATTTTTTGTCCCGGTATGGCAAGCCTACCAGTTCCAATGCTCCCTTGATGGCATTTGCATTTTTAATATTACGCAGTTCAGCAAAGATACGCAGATTTTCAGTCCCGGTCAAATTAGGATAAAAACCCGGTGCTTCAATCAAACTGCCAATATGGGGCAATACCTGTTTATTGTTTGTTCGGATGTTCTTACCCAAAATCTCAACTTCACCAGATGTGGGAGCCGTCAATCCTAACAACATTTTCATAGTGGTGGTTTTTCCTGCCCCGTTGCGCCCTAACAAGCCATAGATGCGCCCTTTCTTTACATGAATATTCAGATCTGAAACACTCGTCTGTGTACCATACTGCTTTGTCAAATTTCTTGTCTCGATAACATAATCACTCATAATTCTGTACCTCCTTTGGTAGCTTTATTGTAAACAATCTACCTTGAGGCATCTTTGAGAGAACCTTGAGATTACCTTGAGATTTCAGATGGCGTTATCTAAAAGTTGCATGGGTATGGTATAATTAGTAACGAAACTGAAAACACTTTCGGACTGGAGGAACTGCTATGAACGAGATACATGATAAATCCATTCTTGTCGTTGACGATGAACAAGATTTGCGGGTTATGATAAAATCTATTTTTGAACGCGCAAGCTATACACAGGTAATAACCGCTGCTTCCGCACAGGAAGCATTAAAAATACTCTCCAAAAAAATGCCGGAAATTATTATTTTAGATGTGATGATGCCGGGAATGGACGGTTTTGAACTATTACAGGAAATCCGTGCAGTCAGCAAGGTTCCTGTCCTAATGCTGACTGCAAAAGGGGAAGCTGAAGACCGTTTTTCCGGTTTTGAGTTAGGTGCGGACGATTATCTTATAAAACCGTTCTTGCCTAAAGAACTGCTGTTGCGTGTGCAGGCAATTTTGAAACGGGCTTATCCAGAGAGTAATCGGATTGTATTTTTGGATGCAGTATCTGTTGATTTAGACAAAGCTGAAGTACATCGTGACGGTGAAATCATTCCATTAACAGCTAAAGAATATAGTATCTTTACGAAATTAGCTGAAAATGCGGGTCACATAGTTACCATCGGTGCGCTTTGTCAAACTGCCTGTGGTGAAATATGGCAAGGATATGAAACCACGCTGATGACTCATATACGTCATTTACGGGAAAAGATAGAAAAGAACCCCTCAACTCCGGTTTCTTTGATCACTGTCAAAAGACTTGGCTATAAACTGATCGTTAAAGGGGTGAAGTAATGGAGAACATCAATCGCTTTTTTCGGAAATATCTTTTGAAATCGGCTGCGATTCTAATACTATTTTTCATTTTAAACATTGTGCTGATTTTTTGTGTTTTAATATGGGCATGGCAGAGTTCTTCCAGGCCAGAAATCCCACTCCGACAAATTAGTGAAAGCATCACTCTTGATGAAAATGGCACACTCACTGCAGCCGATACTCTACCTGATATTTTGGATGATAAAAAAGCATGGGCCATGATGTTGGATGATAGCGGACAAGTTTTCTGGCAGGAATGTATGCCAGATGAACTGCCAAGAAAATATGCTGCTACTGACATTGCAAAGTTCAGCAGATGGTATTTACAAGACTATCCGGTCTATGTCCTGGAACATCCTGCAGGTTTACTTGTTATTGGGTGTGAACCAAATAGTATTGTAAAATATAACTTTGCGTTGGATGTTACTTATTTGACTACCATAGCTTTGGGAATTGGAATCGTCATCATTGTGAATGTCCTCTTAATTGTCCTTTTGTTCTGGAGAAATACCCGTAACGTGGAAAAGGCTGTTGTACCTATTTTGAATGGAATTGAAACTATATCTCAAGGCAACCCGATAGATCTCCCGGCAAAAGGAGAATTGGCTGAAATCAATATCAAACTAAACAACGCTGGAGATTATCTGATAAAAAAAGACAATACACGGGCTGAGTGGATTCGTGGAGTATCTCATGATATCCGTACTCCACTTTCCATGATCTTAGGTTATTCCAGCGAAATGGAGGATAACCCTGAATTGCCAGCAGCCACCAGAAAGCAGGCCGGAATTATACGAGAACAAAGCGAAAAACTGCGTGCATTAGTTTCCGATCTGAATCTAACAACAAAATTGGAATATTCCATGCAACCTATCCGTATACAAGCGATTGATCCGCTTGAGCTGCTCCGCCAAGTTATAAGCGAATTTTTAAATAACGGTCTTCCGGATGGGTATGAATTGGAACTTTCTGAAGCTGATACAAACAACATAACGCCTATATATGGTGATGTTTCTTTACTTAACCGAATGTTGCAAAATTTAATACAAAACAGCATTACGCACAATCCGAATGGATGCCAAATAACTGCTTCTGTCAGAATGAATGATGGAATATGTTCATTTTGCGTCATTGACACCGGATGCGGAATAAGCGAATCTTATCTGGCACTTTTAAATAACGATGTCAATATCCCAAGTTCTCAAGAAGAAACAGCCGAAGGTGAACATGGATTAGGGCTTAAAATTGTACAGCAGATTGTCAAAGTACATCAAGGGAATATTCAGTTTTCAAATATTAACCCACATGGCCTGAAAATTGAAATCTGCTTACCGCAAAAAAGATAATAGGTAAAATAAAAACGTCCCAAAGCAGCAATCCTACATTGCTACCCTGGGACGTTCTTTTACGCAACAAACCGATACCCGCTTCCAACCACCGTTTCTATGTACCCATCTCCAATTTTCCGCCGAAGCTGACTAA
>Ga0137308_102667_pt1 | contig 11048 bp, 10 predicted proteins | sample Inofrocosms_June_FD_97181 | JGI IMG/M metagenome (GOLD analysis project Ga0137308, IMG submission 97181) | Mouse cecal microbial communities from Vienna, Austria - N-Acetylneuraminic and N-Acetylglucosamine D2O microcosms_June | ecosystem: Host-associated > Mammals > Digestive system > Large...
GAGAAGAAAAGAATTTGCTGCCTTTCCATATCATTAAGGCAGCATCAGAAGGCGATGTACTGGCAATCAACACAGTCCTGAAGCATTATGAGGGATACATAATTACCCTGTCCACCCGGAAGATGTATGACGAGGGAGGGCGGCTTCATTATTGTGTCGATGAAACACTGCGCCGGAGGCTTGAAACAAAGCTAATCACAAAGATACTGGCGTTTGAAGCGGTATAAAGGGCGGCTTGCTGCCCTTTTCCATAGCTGACAGGATTTACAGCGGTGTACCTTGAAAATTGAATATACAATAACCTCACAGGACGTGAGAAACTGTGGAGCTACGCAGCAGATACGCTATGACTGTCTGTTCCGGTAAGGAATTGAAAGTGAAGAAGCATCTGATGATGTTGAAGCAAAGGCACGAGCGAAAAAATATCAGTGTTGGAGTAGAAAACTTCCTATACAGGAAGAGGGGATTCTATTGGCGAAGAAACAGTTTCGTGATAATGATACTTCTGGCGAAAGTCAGTCACATAGAAAAGATGATGGTGCAAGTCCAATGTGGGCAGGTTTCCCGCCTGTCACCTGTGAGGATATTTTTAATATGTTTATCAATGAAAGTTTATCTTACAGACGAATTTTCATTGATAAACATATCAAAAAATAATGATTTGGCGTGGGACATGATACATATAGGACAAGCAGATGTCAATATAATGGAATGTGGAAAAGTGAAAGAGGTGTATGTATATTGAGCATAGAAGAAATGAAAAATGTGGATGTAAGGACAGTAAAAAGGGAGGAACTTGCAGATATAAGAGAAGTGGAAGTAAATAAAAGGAAAAGCCGGGAAGGACAGATTAAGGACTATCTCGAACAGATTAAGAATCCTTACTGTTATAGATATGGGGAATATGTTGTTAAGATTGGCTTTGAGGATACAACAGTGACACTTACGGATCGGCTGCAGGAGCTGATATTAAAAACTGCCAGTGCAATGTGAAACTTTCACAAGTGAAATTGCGTATTTCTTCATTGGACAAAAGCGGGAATCTGTGCTAAACTATATTCAGGACTAAATTCATATGTGGAACCCTGATTTTATGGTTTGTCAGCACTATAAAATTAGGAGGAAGCGGTATGGGTGAATACATTTCATACATATCTTATTTGGCTGCTGTGTACCTGCGTCTGTCAAAAGAAGATGAAGATTTGCGGGAGAGCAAGGACAAGAAAGAAAGCAACAGCATCGCCAATCAAAAGGCATTGATATTAAAAGCAATAGAATCTATGCCAAATGTTACCCTTTATGACATTTATATAGATGATGGATTTACAGGACTTAATTTTGAACGTCCAAGTTTTCAGCGTATGTGCCAGGATATTTACGATGGTAAGGTGAATATGGTCATTGTTAAGGACTTGTCAAGGTTAGGACGTGATTACATTGATTCTGGACGCTATGTGAAAAAAATTTTCCCGTCCTATCATGTCCGGTTTGTATCTGTACTGGATCATTTTGACAGCCTGACAGCTACGCAAAGCGATGTAAATCTGCTGATTCCGGTCAAAAATTTTGTAAATGATAATTATAGCCGGGATATATCTGGCAAAGTGAGAAGTCATCAGGAGGTTATGCGTGAAAGCGGGCTGTATATCGGCGCTCATGTTGCATACGGCTATAAAAAACTGGAAACGGACAGGAATAAAATCATACCAGATGAATATGCGGCTGATATTGTACGCAAGATTTTCGACTGGAAGTTGAAAGGTATGAGTTCGGCGGCAATCGCTGAAAAACTCAATGAACTTGGTGTAGCAGCGCCTTCCGAGTACAAAAGACAACTTGGGGGAAATTATAAATGCGGTTTTCAGAAAAATGCAAAAGCAAAATGGTCGGCGGTATCTATTAACCGCATATTAAAGAACAAGATTTATATAGGTGTGCTTGAACAGGGAAAACGTGAAAAAGTCAATTATAAGCTGAATAAGGTTATAGAAAAGCCGGAAACAGAGTGGGCGGTAAAAGAAAATACCCATGAAGCGATTATCAGTAAGGCGGATTTTGAAAATGTGGCAAAACTCTTAAATCTTGACACCCGTAAATCTCCGGATGAAGAAACTTTGTTCATGCTGTCCGGTTTGATGTTCTGTGGGGAATGTGGCAGGAGTATGGTCAGACGTTGTAACCGTTATAAAGCGAAACAGAACATATACTATATATGTGCCACTTATAATAAAGGAAAAGGGTGCAGCCGCCACAGCATAAACCAGTCAGTGGTAGAAGATATACTGCTGGATGCAATCAAAAGGCATATTGAACACGTTGCCAAACTGGATGAACTTTTGACTTTAATGAAAGAGAATGAAGCCTGTTATGATGATGTGGTGGCGAATGACCGGGAAATCCTTGCTAAGTATCAAGAGCTGGAACAGTGTAAGAAGGTGGAAATGGCTTTGCACAGAGATCTGGCGGCAGGGATTATTTCCATAGATGAATATGAGCAGTTTAAAGAAAATTTTGCTCGTAAGTCCGCAGAGATAGAGGAAACAATCAGAAAATTGCAGGCGGAGATAGAAACAGTTTTTAAAGAAGGACTGTTTGCGAATGAATGGATTGATACATTTACGAAAAAAGGAAATATCACATCGTTAGATAGAAGTATCGTTCTGTCATTAGTGGAGAAAATTACTGTTTATGAAGAAAACAGAATTGAGATCACCTTTAAGTATCAGGATGAATACGAAACCTTATGTAAAATTACAAGTAGTATTGCCTGCAATCCTACTGGGCACATTCCGGCATCTATGAAGGGGGTGGGCATCAATGGCTAGGACAGCGGACAGGTATAGAAAGAACTATGTTAAAACAAAGAAAACTGACAAAGTATATCAGGTTGGAGATTATTTAAGGCTATCGGTGGACAGTGACTATACAGGGAGCGACTCCTTAGAAAATCAAAGAAAGCTGGCACAGGAATATATAAGTAGACGTCCTGACCTGAATATAGTAAGAGAATATGTTGATGATGGGAAAACAGGAACAGATTTTTCACGTCCGGCATTTAGCCGGATGATAGCAGATATGAAAGCAGGAATCATTGACTGTGTGATTGTCAAGGATTTATCCCGGTTTGGAAGGGAGTACATAGAAGCCGGCAATTATATTGAGAAGGTATTTCCGTTCTTAGGTGTGCGCTTTATATCCATTGTTGACAGGTATGATAGTGCTGATGCAGATTGCAGCAGAGAACTTTTGCTTATTTCTCTTAAAAACCTTATGCATGAGATGTATGCAAGGGATATTTCCAAGAAAGTAGGAAGCACCTTTCGGACGAAACAGGAAAAAGGGATGTTCTATCGCAGTGCTACGATTCCTTATGGATATAAGATGAATGGAAGTGGTACGAATTATATGATCTGTGAGCAGACGGCTCCGATTGTACGGGAGATATTTAAACAGTGCGGCGAGGGGATTTCTAATTATGCAATAAGCCGATGGCTGTATGATAACCATGTTTATACACCACAGCAATATGCTTTGACAGGCAGTGTATATAGGAAGCCGGAAGAAGAGCTGAAAATATGGCATTGTTCTACAATTAAGCGGCTTCTGGAAAACCCTGTTTATATCGGAAGGGTTATAAGACATCAATCAGAGCAGAGCTTTTTTGCGGGGAAAAAGGCAAGTCCAGTACCGGAACAGGAGCAGATTGTTATTGAGAATAACCATGAACCGATTATTGAAAAGTCGATGTTTGAGATTGTCCAGAAGATACTAAGTCAGACAAAGGATAAAAAAACCGAATCTGCCTGTGAACGCCAAACGGTTGTATTTGAGAGAAATATATTTCAAGGGAAGCTGTTCTGCGGCTCTTGTAAGGCAAATATGGTCAGGGTAGGCGCTTATCGCTCTGTCAATGGGGTAAAGGAGCAATACAAGATTTTTAAGTGCAGTACTCATAGAAATCACTGCGATTTATGTGATACAAGGTGGATTGCAGAGGACTTGCTGTGTGATATTCTGTATGGCACGATACGCAGGCATTTGAGTTTGATAAAAGGGATAAAGAAAAAGATAGAAAAAGATATTCGTTATTCCTTTGAAGAAAATCTGAAACAGACAGAATGGAAAAGACAAAAGATTGTGAGTACAAAGAACCTATTGGAGCAAGAGTATATGCAGAAATATTCAGATTATGCGGAAGGAAGTATCTCACAGGCGGCATTTCTGCAATATAAAAGTACCTATCATGAGAAAATAGGACTATGCGGGAAACAGGAGAATGTTTGTGCTAAAGAGGTAAAAGGGATAAAGAAGTGTCAGGCGGCTTTGCAAAAACTATTGTCGGACTGGCTTTGCTTTCAGAATACAAGGAAATTGACGGAAACAATGGTAGAAATCTGTGTTGACAGAATAGAGCTTTTTACTGATAACCGGGTGGAAATAAAGTTAAGGTATCAGGATTGCTTTTCGGTTCTTGATAGTTGGATGCAAAAGGAGGTGTGATTTTATGCTGTTTATGATTCTGGCACTGTATTTAAGGCTGTCAAAAGAAGATGGTGATATGGTTGATGAAAGCAATAGTATCACAAATCAAAGGCTCATTCTACGCAAGTTTGTGGAGCAAAAACCGGAATTTGCGGGTTTTGAGATAAAGGAATACATAGATGACGGATTCAGCGGTAAAAATTTTGAAAGACCGGGGGTTCAGGAACTATTGGAAGATGTAAAATCCGGTAAAGTGTCCATTATCATTGTGAAGGACTTCTCACGCTTTGGAAGAAACCATATTGAAGTCGGTAATTACATTGAAAAGATATTTCCATTATTGGATGTTCGATTTATCGCTGTCAATAACAGCTTTGACAGCAAAGACTATAAAGGAACGACACCAGATATGGATGTTGCGTTTGAGAATCTGATGTATGATTATTTTAGCGAAGAAAACTCTGTTAAAATTAAAAATGACCTGATGGGAAGGCGTAAGAGAGGAAAATACCTTGCTACATTTGCGGCGTTTGGTTATAAAAAATCGCCTACTGACCATAACCGTATAGTAATAGATGAGGAAGCGGCGGCTATTGTACGCATGATTTTTGAGAAGTATGCAGAATGTGGAATTAAGGCGGAGGTGGCGAGGTATTTAAACCAGAAAGATATTCCTACGCCACAAATCTATGCAGTGAAAAGCGGCAGCACCTACCAATGGAAATATCAGGGCGAAAAAAAGGTGTGGAATGGCTCTATCATAGGAAGAATTTTGAAAAATGAGATATATGTGGGAAATACAGTTTTTCACAAAAAGGAAACTATTGAGGTCGGTTCAAGAAGAACGAAATGCCTGTCGAAAGATGAATGGGAAGTCTGCGAAGGCACACATGAACCAATCATATCAAAGGAATTATTTGAATATGTGAACAGCATGGATGCCCGGACAAGCAGCATAAAAAAACTTGCAGATCGAGAAAATTTAGATAAGACGGTATATTGTGAGGGAGAAAAGAGAAAAAGGGGAAGTGCGGATTCGCCTGTTAAGGGATTGGTAAAGTGCGGTGGATGCAGACACAATATGCAGCGTCGAAGCAGATTAAATGCGTCTTATTATTGCAGATATTACTATGAAACGAAGCAGGAGGGATGTTGTCCGGAGAATGTCAAGGAAACGGAACTCATAGCAGTTGTTTTGTCAGCAATCAGGAATCAGGCAATGCTGGCAGGGGAAATGGGAAGGTTACAGGATTTATATAACAATCAGTTCCAGGAGCGTGTCAAGGCGGATCAGGAGCAAAAGGAGCAGCTTCAGGAACAGATTCAAAAACTTACAGATAGCAATTTTTCACTGTATGAAAGCTATGCAAAAGGTGAGATTGATGCTGACTGTTTTTTACAGAAAAAAGAAAATAACAATAAGCAGATAGAAATATATGAAGCAGAACTTAGGGCTTGCCATTCAAAAGAAACAGCAGTACCGGATGAAAAGTCTGATTTGTTAAACTTGTTAAAAGGAAAAGAAAATCTAACAGACCTTACAAAAGAGGTTGTCAGACAGCTTGTAGATGCGGTTTATGTATATGGCGGCAACCGGGTTGAGGTTGTCTTTAAGTTTCAGGACAAAAGCGTGGAAACATTGAAAAATTAAGGTTTTTATGATATTATAAGGACAGGAGAATAGGATATGACAAATGAGCAGAAAAGGGAAGAGAAACAGAAGCTGCTTTTAGAACGCTTACAGGAAATGAGTTATTTTGATGACGAATTTATGACAAAATGTCTGGAAGATTATTCCAAAGGGGTAGAACTGATGCTGCGCATTATTATGAATGATGCAAAGTTAGTTGTAAAAGAAGCACAGGTACAGGCGGTAATAAAGAACCTGCAAGGGCGTTCTATCAGAATGGATGTTAAGACAAATGATGTGTCAAAGAAACAGTACGATGTAGAACTGCAACGAGCCGACAGTGGGGCAAAGCCGAAACGTGCGAGATATAACAGCAGTTTAATGGATGCAAATTCCATTCTTCCGGGAGATGATACGGAAATGCTGGCGGAAACGTATGTGGTATTTATTACAGAGAATGATGTGCTTGAAGGTAATCTCCCGATTTATCATATTGACAGGACAATTCAAGAAACAGGGGCGTTGTTTAATGATAAAGCACATATTATATATGTAAACGGAGAGATTAAAGATGATACACCATTAGGGCGGTTGATGCACGATTTAAGCTGTGCTGATCCAGACGATATGAATTATAAGGAATTAGCAGACCGGGCAAGATATTTCAAGAAAGATGAGGAAGGACGAAAAATTATGAGTAAAATCATGGAGCAGCTTTTAAATGAAGAAAAAATTGAAGCAGCAAAGCGTATGCTGGAAAGAGGAAAAATGACAAAAGAGGAAATTGCAGAGGATTTAGATTTGCCATTGAGTGTAGTGGAAAGACTTGAGAATGATTTACAACTGGCATAATGAATTTTGCGGTGGATTGTGAAAGCAGGAACTCATGAAACGGAGAAATCCTGCTTTTATTATATTGATTTTCTTGTTTTGGTATTATTCAACAATAAGAGAAAGGAAAAAACCATTATTACAAGATATTTTTCACAAAGTTCGTGTCACTAACTTGACACAAGGGGGGCTTAAGGCGATGGAGGAGCTGGCGAAGCTGGAGGATGAGAGGGGGAATCCGGGGTATATGCATGCGGACGGGATTATTACAAGCGGCGGTGCGGAAATGGCTGGCGGAAAGAAAGGAAAACAAGAGCGAATTGCCAGCAATGAGATGTGTACGTTTTTGATTTTGAATATTTCTTCCCTGCAGTTGATACCGGTGAATATGATTGCGTACAGAAGCCAGTATGGCAGTGTGAACCCGGCAGGGATTATTGCGCCGGCAATTGTGGCGACGTTTGTCAGTACGTTGACGGCGGTGGTGTATTGTAAAATGAAAGATAGGAGACGGAGAGTGTGAGGACTCTCCGTATTTGTTTTGCGTAAATCAATTAGACTCATTTGAAAATAATATGAAGTAAAAAAATATATATTTATAAAAATATATTCTGTTTTATTGGATATAAATATATATTATACAAGATCTAATCGAATAATTGACCCAATAAAATCATAAAATTATATATTGACTTATAGATAATATTGGTATAATGTATAATAAAATTATATGGGAGGAATAAAATGGAGTATAAAGATATTACAGATAAATTTATAAAAGAATATTCAGACTATAAGAGTGATGTTATTAATTTTAGTGAGTATATAGAAGTAAATTGGAAAAATTCCTTGTCTGGAGATCAACTTCGTATTTTATTACAGGGTATAGATGTGGATTTTATATTAAAAAGCCTGATTTATAATGTTGAGACAGTGAAAAGATATAAAAGTAAAACAAAAGCAAAACGCTATGCTACAGTAATTGGGCAGTTTTTCAATTATATAAGAAAAACAACGGATATTGTAAATCCCGATTTATATGATGCAATTTCATATAACCGATCGCGAGAAAACTCGTATATGCAGCAAATGATGGCTTATATAGATAAGTGCGAAATGCTGGCTGGGATTGTTGAGCAGGAGCCGTTGACATCAACTGAAGCCGAAAAAGTATTAATATGGGCAAATGAACAATTTACTGCGCGGGAATGGGAGGATGCAACCAGTTTTAGAAAAGCAGTGGCAGCTATAGGGATAAAGATGATGATGTTATATGGAATTACATATCGTGAATTAAGAAAAATGAAATGGGATGACTATAATGAAGTGTATGATTGCATCACTGTTAATGGTTTTGAACTTCGGTTGCCGTTGAAATTATCTATTCAACTAAGAAATATAAAAGATTTCGTTTTTGATAAAAAAATTGTAAATAAAGAAAAGTTAATGTTTGCTGGTTTTCGGGGGGAAGCATGGAATGATATAACATCATCTTCCGGAATACCTGATTATATGGGGATGCTGATTGGTATTACAAGTGTGACAAGTGTTGTAAAATATGGTATAAGTCAACTTTTGAAAGCGGGATTAAGTGATTCGGTTATAAAAAAGATGACAGGCGCGAGTGAAAAAGTTATTCAAGGCTGTTTGCTTCAGGAGGACAATGAGTTGAAACAGATTATTAATACAAAAGTACTTATGGCAGATTGGTATTATGAATTTTAAAATTTCGACTATAGAAAGAGGAAGAAATTTGGGAGAAATATATGAAAGATTTTTCTTTTTGGGAAGAGTATGAAGGTACACCTGAGGGTAGCGGCCGTAGCGAAAAAATATGGCTGATGAATCCTGACACAGGACGGACGGGTTTATTTAAATTTAAGAAAGATATTTCGACAACGGATCATGTTTCGGAATGTATAGCAAGTGACTTGGCGAATATTATTGGGATTCCTTGCGCTAAATTTGAGGTTGGATTATATAAAGGCAGAGAAGGCTCTATGAGTTACAGTATAGTTGACAATAAAAAGGAAACTCTTATTGAAGGAATTTATTGTATTAGTCTGAAATACGAGCATTTTGATACTGAAACCTTAATGGACTCAAAGACAAAAGATAAATATTCCTTGGAAATGATTAAAAAAGCATTGGAACCATTAGGATTGTTTTGCGATTTCCTGCCGATTTGCATATTTGATTTTTTGATAGGGAATACGGACAGGCATCAGAGTAACTGGGCGTTAATAAGAAAAGATAAGGTAATGCGATTGAGCCCGCTATATGATAACAGTTCTTCTCTTTGCGCTTATGTCGCAGAGTCAAAGATCAATCAGTATTTGGGAAATGATTTAATGTTATGGAAATCATTGGTTGATACGAAGTCAAAGTCGATTATTCGCATTAGCAGCCGAGATACAAAACAGCCTACACATTTAGAGGTAATTAAATACATTCATAATAATTATTTCGAGCAGACAATAGAAATTGTAAAGAAAATAAAGGAATTGCTGACAGAAGATGTGATTTGCGTGGTAGTAGATAAGTATATAGAAATGATTTCAATAAACAAAACAGACCTGATTAAAAAGTATCTTTTTTCAAAATTGCAGTTACTGAAAGAAGTATATGGAGATGTAGATTATGAGTATTAAAAATGGTAATGATTATTTGTATTTAATTTGGAAGTCAGGGCAATCCGGCCAACAATACATTGTTGGTCAGTTGACGAAAAATAGTCGTTATGAATTTCAATATTGTGATGAGGTAAAAAATGCAATCGAGGATGGATTTGCACCATTACTATGTTTCCCTGACCTAAATAAGCAGTATGAAGATGAAAAACTTTTTTCAGTTTTTTCTAGTCGTTTGCCAGACAAAAAAAGAAAAAACATTAAAGATATTTTGAAGAAATATGAATTAGAAGATTATGATGAGTATGCATTACTTAAAAGAAGCGGAGCAAGGCTTCCAATTGACAATTTGGAGTTTATTGATCCTATTCTGGATGGAGAAAAAGATATAACGAGAATTTTTTTTGTATCAGGAGCCAGACATTACCTGAATTGTGAAGGTGATGATTGTTTAAAAGCGGTAGAAATTACAAGAGGAGATGAGGTTTCTTTAAAAAAGGATTCAGAAAACAAATATGATATAAATGCAGTGCAAGTGTTGGACCATTCAGGGAAAATATTAGGTTATATTCCGCGATATTATAGCAGTAGTGTGGCTGAATTGTTGGAAACAAAGAAAAAGATTTCATGTCATGTATATAATGTTGATAAAAATAAAAATTGTAATGAGTGTATCAAGATAATAATGGAAATTAAAAATTAGTATATTTATAGCTATGGTAAACGGATAGATGGTTTTAGCAAGTAATAAATCTTGGTTTTAAAAAAGTTATCAAAAAGTTCGTGTCATTAACTTGACACAAGGGGGGCTGAAAGCGATGGAGGAACTGGCAAAGCTGGAGGCGGAGAGAGGCACGCCGGGATATGTGCAGGAAGGCGGAAATGTCAAACATAGCGCGGAAGCGGCTGGCAGTCTTGACGGAGGAAGCGCGGTGGATGGTTTGGGAGCCACCGGCAGGAGGAAAGAGAAGCGGGAGCGTGTCGCCAGCAATGAGATGTGCACGTTTTTGATATTGAATATTTCTTCCCTGCAGTTGATACCAGTGAATATGATCGCTTACAGGCAGCAGTATGGCAGCGTGAACCCGGCGGGGATTATTGCCCCGGCGATTGCGGCGACGTTTGTGAGTACGGCGGTGGCGGTGGTGTATTGTAAAGGGAAGGATAGGAAGCGGAGGGGGTGAGGTTTCTCCGTCTTTTGCGCTGAGCAAACACGGGAGTTTGTTGAATACGTTTATAAAAAATGATATTATATGAGTGTAGTAGCTGAGCAGTGAAAAGAAAACAATAAAATTGTGATAAAACATATAAGGTTTTGGTTCGCCTAACATATGATAGTCAGATGCTTAGATCTGAAGACGGTTTAATGTAGCTATAAATGTGCAATATGAAAAAATGGAGAGTTTGAAAATCTAGGGAACCGCTGATTAATTAGTTTTATTTTCAGCATTATCCCGTTTTGTCAGGTTTTTTAG
>Ga0137308_102668_pt1 | contig 11045 bp, 18 predicted proteins | sample Inofrocosms_June_FD_97181 | JGI IMG/M metagenome (GOLD analysis project Ga0137308, IMG submission 97181) | Mouse cecal microbial communities from Vienna, Austria - N-Acetylneuraminic and N-Acetylglucosamine D2O microcosms_June | ecosystem: Host-associated > Mammals > Digestive system > Large...
ATCCTTATACAGAACAAGATGGAGCAGACTATATTTCTTCTATGCTCTCTGCAAATGAAAATGATACTTTTGCATTTGCAATTACAGTAGATAACAAAGTGGTTGGAAGTATCGGAGTTTTCCGACAGGAAAACATACATAGGCAGACTGCTGAATTAGGATATTATGTTGCGGAAGAATATTGGGGCAGGGGTATTATGACCGAAGCAGTAAAGCAGATTTGTGAATATGTTTTTTGCAAAAGCGATATTCTCCGTATTTATGCAGAACCGTTTGCGTATAATGCTGCTTCTTGCCGGGTGCTTGATAGGACGTAAATAAATGCAGAACGATATTTTATACCTTTACCCTCAAAAATAGGTTTTTACTGCGTAACATTTGAAAAATGGCTTGCTAATTTGTGGGGTTTTGCTATAATAAATGCGTGGCAACATTTTGGCAACAGAAAATCAGCAAGCCATAATAAATGATGTAATTGAAGTAAAAAAGGGCGTGTATTTGCACAAAACTTAAACAAATACAGTTAAGAGCAACAAAGAACACGCCGAGTACGAATCTCATCCGTGTCATGCAATGCGACACCGCAGCAATATTTTCTTTGCCGCCCACCAGCCGCAGCAGCTCTTTTGCATCTTCCGCATACTTACCCATGTTTTCCCTCCTTTTATTCTTGTTTAAACAAGTTGTTATTTATTTTATAGCATACTTGTTTAAACATGTCAAGCGCAATTTTAAAATTTGTTTAAACAAGTATGTATTGCACTTGACTTTTTCATATTCTGTTCTATAATAAATATAGATGTTTAAACAAGCAGGAGAGATTACAGATGCCAAAATCAAAATATGATAAAATCTACCACAGCCTAAAAACAAAAATAGAGACCGGAGAATATGCATTTCAGGAACTGCTGCCATCGGAAAACCAACTGATCCTTACCTACGACTGTTCCCGCAATACGATAAGGCGCGCCGTCAGCGCCCTTGTCACAGACGGCTACGTACAGACAATGCAAGGCAAAGGAATCCGCAATATCTTCCAGCCAGCTTTGCAAACCTCCTTTACAATGGGCGGCATTGAATCTTTTAAAGAATCCGCCATGCGCAACAACCAGGTTCCCCGCACAGAAGTGCTTTGTTTTACAGAAATAAACGCAGACCCAAAAATAGCCTCCCGCACAGGCTTTGCTATCGGCACGGATCTGTACTATATACAGCGGCTGCACTATCTGAATGAAAAAGCACTGATCTTAACCCACAACTATTTTTTAAAAGATATCGCAGCGAATCTAACCCCAGAAATTGCCCAAAACTCTATTTACGAATACTTAGAACAAACCCTGCATGTATCGATTGTAACAAGCAAGCGTGTAATGACCGTTGAAAAAATGACCGAGATCGACGAAAAATACCTGCATTTAGGCGACTATAACTGCCTTGCTGTCGTCAGCAGCCAGACCTATAACAGCGACGGCATTATGTTTGAATATACCCAGTCCAGACACCGCCCAGATTATTTTCGTTTTCAGGATAATGCGGTCAGAAAGACAATCAGATAATAAAAGTGAACGGAGGAATTCCCGCTTCCACATCTTAGAAGACACCCGCCATTTCATCTACACCGACAAAATGGAATTCCACGTCATCGAGCTTCCAAAGCTTCCGAAAGTCTTGCGAGATGACTCTGGTAGCCTAGAATTATGGGCAAAATTTATCAACGCTGAAAAACAGGAGGAATTTGCCATGATCGCTGAAAAAGACCCTTATATCCAAAGCGCCTATGACCAGTTACAGGAAATCAGCCAGAATAAGCAAAAGCGGTTGGAATATGAAGCCCGTCAAAAAGCCATCCTGGATCATAACCAGTCTATGCTTGAAGCAGAACAGCGTGGCAGGGAAGAGGGCAGGGAACTCGAAGCTGTTTCTATTGCATTAAAGATGATTTCGCTTGATATAGATGATGCAACAATAATAGCTGTAACAAGCCTTTCCCCTGAAAAAGTCAAATCTCTGCGCGAAGACCTAGAGCGTGTTTGAAAAATGCTTTCTGTGAGATGTGCTTCACAGTTTGTGGTGAATTTATCCCAAATTTAGGAGTCATAGCGGGCTATGTTGACTAAATTTGGGATAAATTCTCCGCAAAATGGGGAGTGCAGATCACGGGAATGATTTTTCAAATACGCTCTAGTACTACAGCGAACAAACTATATCGGGCTCGTTTGGCAGCACTTGCGAAGAACAGCCGGGAGAGAGGATGGGTACACTCTGGCGGTGGCTTTGGAAGAATGTTTAGAATTGCTTGGTATTCTGCAAAACAACTAGGGGCGCAGCCAAGCGGCACCTTTAGCTGCCAGCAGGCAGCGAACTAGGTGCCGCGACCGGACACAGCCAGGGCGTAGCAGCAGGATACCTAGCAATTCTTAACATTCTGGAACGGACGCCGCCAGAGTGTACCCATGCTCTCTCCTGGCGTCCCTTCTTGTAAAAGTTTACCAAAGTAACTCAAATTTGTTCGCTATAGCACTAGCCTTATTATAATATATCCCATAAAAGCCATTGGTTTTTATCAATCCGCTTTCACAATTATTGTCTAATTTCTTTAACAACGCTGTTTTTTAACATTTGTCCCGTCGGCAGAAGAACTGCCAAGACAGATATAACCATATTAAATACCACAATCATAATAACAAAATGCCTTGGCACAGAAGCCGAAATATGCAAAAACTGGACGACATGCTGCATATAATAAATCATCATCTTTTGCAAAATAGTACCAAACAAAAAGAGAAGCAGTACATTCGTCAAAGCACCATACCAAATCCCTTCTTTTGCAATGATGCGATACAGCTTGCTGTCAGTTATCCCCATCGCCCTTAATATGCCAAATTCATAACGGCTTGTCAAAATAGAAGCTCTCATGCTGTTCATAATATGAAGCAGGCTCATAATCAGCACAATCATTGCAATCGCTGTAAAAAACATCTGCTGCTGGCGCAAATAATTTTCCTGAGTCTCGATTGCCTTTGTATAATCCTGCAATACAGCTTTTGGTATATCTTGTATCTCCGTAAGCAGTTGTTTCGTTACAGCTTCCCTGTCTGCTCCTTCCAGGCAGGACATACTTATCATCTTATACTGGCGGATATCAAAATTCGCCTGCATCTGGCTGTTTGTCATTATAATGGAAGGCGCTGTTTTCCATACTCCCCGAATCAGAAATTTTTCTTCTGTTACAAGCGCGCGGCTGACAATCGCCGCAATCTCCATTTCTGTCTCTATATATTGATCTGGCGATGCTTCAAACTTTAACAAATGATCGCTGTTTTTCTGGCTTTTAGGAACTTTCACTTTGATAAAATCTCCTGGATGCCTGCCATAAAAATTATAATTGCCCTGCGCATCTATGCAAAGCAACGTTATCATATACATTCAGCACAGGCATCAGACTATAATTTTGAAAAACAAATCCGATATTTCTCCCTCTGAAAAGTGTCATCTCTTTGCGGCAAAGCTGATGGATCTCCTTGCCCTTAACAATAATTTTCCCTCTCGTTAGTTGGTCAAGTCCGCCAATTAAGTTCAGCAATGTAGATTTTCCAAAACCGGAAGTACCGATAATTGCCGTAACCTCTTCCTCGTGGATCTGAAAGCTGACATCTCTGACCGCCTTAACCGCATGATCATTTGCCCTGTAAGTCTTTTCTACATGCTCTAGTCTTAATACTTCCATAGTTACTCCTTCTTTCTTTTATTCTTAAACTTATTCGCTCTAGCTTTAGTATATCAGAAATTTTATTAACAGTGGCAGAACCAGTTATTAAGAATTGCATAAGAAATAATTAAATAGCATAACTGCAAATATTATTCATAAAAAATACAGGTCATAAAAACAATCTAAGTTTCAGAACTGTTTTCATAACCTGTATAAAATTACCTTTCAAAAATATCTATTCCTTTTCGCTATATAAAGTCTCTAAATCAAATAGTTTCCGCAATGTGGACAATAATGATGCTGATACCGTGTTCTGAGAAAGCCTCCGCAATGCGGGCATCTATAAAAAAGAATGATAAAAATAATATCTCCAACAGCAGTAATCAATGCTGCTATTAAAAAAACAACAGCCAGCATACCAGGAGCAAGGCCCCTGCTGGCAACCAGAAAAAGAATACTTAAAGCAGCAAGTATTTTTGATATTTTTGTTACGATGGAAAGCGGGATAGGTTTTTTCATATTGGTCATTCCCCCATAAAAAGTATAAATCTGTGAACAGCTTTCAATTACTTCGCCCTATGGCATCGTATAAATTCGTTTCCTACTTCATCTTCGATTTCTTTCATCTTTCCAAAAACTCGATACTTTTATTCTTTGTATGTACGATAATCTTATGTTCCTTTACAGAAGTTTCAAAAAACAGAATCTACTGATATTCCAGTGTAATCTTACGCCTGCTCCTTATAATCATAAGTGTTTTCCTGCTTCCGCGTGCAATTTTACTGTATTTTTGTACAACATGCTCCATACACTCACAGATCTGCTGCTGTAATTGCTGCGGATGGTCTTTGAGTATAAAATCAAGTGCTTCCACTTTGTATTTAAAGGGTAAAAAGGACATTTCAGCTCCATCTCATATTCCTCAATCAGAATTGCTGAGCGAATATACTGTACAATTACCTTTCTCTGTTCCTGATTATCTTCACAGATATACACATCTATCATCTGATTAATCCATCTTACTCCAAAAGACACTGCTATTTTGCTGCCAACATTGTACCTTTCGTATCAATATTGGCAGCGACATACAAGAAATCACTCGGAACGTAATAAATCGTCTGCCCACTCTGTTTCCTTAAATCCGGTAAGCACCCTGTTCTCACCGACAATCAGCGGGCGCTTTACAAGCATCCCATCTGTAGCAAGCAGCTCTAGCTGCTCGTCTTCGCTCATCGCAGGCAGCTTGTCCTTTAACTGCATCTGCCTGTACAGCATTCCACTTGTGTTAAAAAACTTTTTCAGCGGCAAACCGCTCTTTTCATACCACAGCTTTAATTCTTCATAAGAAGGATGATCCTCCACGATATTGCGTTCTGTGTACGCAATTTGATGTTCATCCAGCCATTTTTTCGCCTTCTGGCAAGTGGAACACTTTGGATAATGTATAAACAGCATATGTCCTCTCCTTTCTTACCGCTTTGCAGCTTCAAACTGTTCAAAGCTGTCATACTTTTTAATATGCCCTCCATTTTGCGTTATAAACTGCACAAAATCTTCCTCTGTCTTGCGAACCGTTTCCGAAAGTCCGCAAAGGTCTTTATAATAAAATCCGCTTAACAGGTCATGCACAGGGCAGCCTGCTTGTCTTATTCCATCCAGTTCCTGTTGCAGGCATACCGCCGTAAGACATGACTTGCAGCAATGAAATCTCTGCTCCTATCGATCTGCACACATCCTCATACATACTGACTGCATATTTTACAACATCTTCTGCCGAGGCTGCTTCCACAACCTTTCCTGCATCCTGTGAAACCGCTCTATATCACTTTTGCTGTTGCTGTAGATGATCCGCACATCACCAACTAACGCTGCCAGGTTTTCCTGCAAATCAGCAATCCTCCCAACCCTTTCCCATGAGATCGGAAATATATCATATCTAACGCCATCAATCATAAATGCCTGACCTTTTTAATTTCCAAATTTGTTATAAACATTTGCTTCATTCAAACCCTCCGTCATCAAAGAAACTTAACCCCCTTCCTTATATTAACCATCTTTTAATCTCTCCACACTACAACCTCTTCAAGCTGTTTCCTCTGCCTGGCTTTTGGAAATTCATTTGGATAGCCAAATGCAACTGCTGCTAAAAGCTGTCCCTCACTGTTCAGCCATTCGCACAATTCTGCATATGCAAAGAAAATATCACAGATCCACAAACTGCCGATTCCTTTTTCTGTAGCAGCAAGAAGCATATTCTGTATCGCCGCACTGACAGACTGTACATTGCAGATCTCGGAAACGCGTTCCTCTGCTGTCAGTTCTGCTTCCATGCTTTTTCCTAATGTATTCATCACAAATACGATCACAGGGGCTTCCTCCATAATCGTAGCTGTATGTTTTGCCCCATCCAGATGCTGTCTGCTCTCCAGCAATAATGCGCATTCATTTTCTTCCCGGGAAATCCCCTGGCGAAACGCTTTGAGCATTTCTTCTTTTTCCTTACCCTGCACTACAATGAACCTCCAAGGCTGCCTGTTCTTGGAAGAAGGGGCTTTTATTCCATTTTGGATAATCTCTGTAATATCCTCTTTCGCAACCGGCTTGCCCAGAAATTTTCTTATACTTCGTCTGTCAAAAATTGCAGAAATCATATTCTCCTCACGTTCACATAACCTCTAGTACTCCATCATTCCAAAAAATCCCCTATTTTGCCAAGATTCTTCCCAAGCGAATGATACTGCCCAGAATAAATGACCGGGTCAAACTTTGTCAAATCAATCTCAAACGTATCTCCAACTTCTATGCTCTCATCAATCTGAATATTGCGTATTTTGCAAAAAAAGGTATCAGAATCGCCTGTCTTTACCGACGAAACAACTTCACATTCATATACCCAACGGCTTACGTCTAACACCGGAGCATATACAAATTCACTTCTGTCACAGCAATACGTTCTTTTATAACTGTCTTTTTCAGGACTTCCAAAATAGTCAACAAGACCTAACATATCCGTACTTACTAAATTCACAGTAAGCGCCTTTTCTCTTATGACGTTTTGCTTCGTTTTCTTCGTGCCAAACATGCTGACGACCAGCAAATACTCCTGCCCTTCACAAGATGCGCTCACCCAGGTAATCGGCGCAAAATTGGGACTGCCATCCTCGTTATAAGTACCTACCAAAAACGTTGGCTGCACACACATTGAATAATTTGTTCCGATTGATTTCTTTTTCATAACAATCCCCTTTCCAGCCGTCAGATCAATTTTTGTACATAAATTTTTTCCACCGTACCCCATGCGGCAGCTTTACGGTCTATAACGTTAAATCCGTATTTTTCATATAAATTTTCGTGGTCACTGACGATATATACCTGCTCAAAACCGATAGACTTTAAATAATCCATCGCATACTGAATAAGCTTTTGGCTCAGCCGCTTCCCTCTGTATTTTTCACCGACAAACAGATAGCCAATATAAGGAGTATAGCTTACATCCGGGATACAATCTGTCTTTGTAACCGTACAATACCCGCAGATCTTCTGCTGATCCAAAGCAGCCACAACCCGTTCCCATTCTGTAAACGTATCATGATCCATTGCATCAGCTAATGATTTTCCGGCACGCCACGAACAGTCTTTTGCGTAATCTCTTACTTTGCTCCACATCTTATCTGCGGAAGTAATCATTTTAAACTCCATATGTTCTCCATTCTATTACTGTGATTTCTAACATTACCTAGGCGTTCCGACCTCAATCAAATTCCCGTCCAAATCATAAAAACGAATGACTTTCTGTCCCCAACTATGTGTCATAAGACGATTGACATATCGAATCGAAGGATATAATTTTTCCAGTTTTTCCGCAAATGCTTCGATCTCACGTTCCTCAAAATACAGTTCGCAGGCGTTGTTTTCTGGAAGAATCTCCCGCCCCAAAAATTTCTTCCAGATCTTTTCGTCCTGTAGCACAAGTCCTTCTGTCAAAATCAGATTACCGTCATTGTCAAGCACCTGGTCAAGCCCGAACAAATCATGATAAAACTGTCTGGATTTTTCAATGTCTTTTACAACAATCAAAATATTCTTTAATTTCATTGCACATCTCTCCCATCCTTCTATAACGCTTTTTCGATCGTACACTGCAAATTGATCTCGCCAGCCCATCCAAAATTCAATCCCAAAGGTAGTGAAACCGCATTTCCGTCATTGATTCTGCCAAACAAATCCATTGCTGTACAACGATACAGCAGCTTATTTTTATCTCTTTGGGACGTTGCCTGAATAACACCTATTTTCATATTAAAATCCTCTCATTCGCTTCCAGCCTGCGCCTTAACAATTTGCGAAAAATAAAAAAGACCAGGACATAGTAACCTAACTGCTATCTCCTGTTATCATTTCTATACTTCTCATTTTGAGATCCATACGCCTGCAAAAACCGCAATCTTACTTGTCTCTTCCCACTGTAATAATATCATATAAACCGCTGAAATACAAGACTGTTTATGCACGCTGACGTATGCTAAACTAGAGCAGCATTACAACAAGGCATTGTCTTTTCTTTTTATGAAGGAGGTCATAATTATTATGGAACATAATCAGACAGAAAGAACATATGAAGAAAAAAGATTAAAACAAACCATATCTTTAGCTGAAGAACAATTAAAGCAGGCAAAAGAAACCGCTGAAAAAAAGAAAACCGAAATTGTTGAAGCAAAAAAAGAAATACGTGAAAACGCAGCACACAGCATTGCAAACCTGTATTCTTCGGACGGCTTTGAGGCACTCGTTGAGTTAAGCCAATATGTCAATCCTGTTACCGATAAAATAGTAGATTATGAAGAAGAAGAGCATAAAATCATTTTGCTCGAAAAAATGATAAAATCACCTTACTTTGCCCGGATCGATTTTAAATTTGAGGACGAGGAAGAATCTGAACAAATATATATCGGGCGTTCTTCTCTGCGAAACAACAATTATCAGCAGATGTACGTTTATGACTGGAGGTCACCGATTGCCAGTATTTTTTATCGCTTTATGAAAGGAAAAGCATACTATGACGCTCCATGCGGACGGATTGCAGGCGAACTTAGCCTAAAACGCCAGTATGAAATAAAGAATGGAACGCTGGAATACTTTTTTGACGCAGATGTACAGATTGTAGATGAATTTTTAAGGCAGCTATTATCGCAAAATACGACCGCCAAAATGAAAGCGATTGTCGAAACGATACAGCAGGATCAGGACGTTGTAATCAGAGATATGGAAAATGACCTGCTAATGGTACAAGGAGTAGCAGGAAGCGGCAAAACATCCATTGCACTCCACAGAGCTGCCTATCTTATGTATCAGGGACTGCAAACAAAGCTGTCTTCAAACAATATTATGATTATCTCCCCAAATTCTATATTTGAACAATATATCTCTAATGTTCTGCCCGAATTAGGAGAAGACAATGTTGTTACGCTTGTATTTGAGGATATCCTCAGCACAATTTTAGCAGACAGAAAAATCCAGTCCAAAAACGAGTTTTTAGAAACTATGATGGCTCATTCACAGTCCAAAGAACTTTGCAAAAACAGTATCGAATTTAAAACGTCAAAACTTTTTTCCGAGCAATTAGACCGCTTTCTTTCTGATATACCAGAACAATGGATCGATTTTGAGGATGTTTATTACGAGGGAACTTGTGTCGTAAACAAGCAGACGCTAAAAGATAAAATCTTAGAACGTCCAGAAACCCCATTAGGCTTAAAGTTAGAACAATTAGAGGATTATATTCTGGAGCTGATATTTGGAACCGGAAGGGGACATTACGCAGAAAAAAATTCCGTCAAACAGGAAATACAGAAATTTATAAAAATTGACGTCGTTAAACTTTACAAACAATTATATACGAATGAAGCCTATTTTTACAGTTTATCGCAGCATAACCCGCCGTCAGAAAGCCTCAAAGAAATCTGGAAATATACAAAAGACAATCTGGATACAGACCGCATATATTATGATGACGCAATAGCAATCACGTATTTATATTTAAAAATTTATGGATCCAATAAATATAAAATCATCAAGCAGGTAGTCATAGATGAAGCGCAGGACTACTACCCGCTCCAATATGAACTGTTCCGCTTATTATTTCCAAACGCAAAGTTTACCATTTTAGGAGACATGAATCAGACCCTCGCAAAAAAAGAAGACTTGTCTCTATACGAAGAAATTCAAAGTATACTGAAAAAGAAAAAATCTTCTCTTATTACGTTAGACAAAAGCTTTCGCTGTACAAATGAGATTTTAAATTTCAGTTTAAAGTTCATCGATCAAAGCCCGCAGATCAAAAGTTTTAATCGCAGCGGAGATCACCCAGAAGTATTCATTGCCGGTAACACCGAAGATTTTACGCATAAGATTACTCAAGAAGTAACACTATGTCAGCAAAAAGGGCTGCGATCCATCGGCTTGATTTGTAAAACCGAACGCAATTCCATCCGCTTATTTGACAAGCTAAAACACAGGCTGAATGTTCAATTAATCAGCAGCGAAAATATTTCTAAGCTACAGGGCGTATTTATTATACCAGTATATATGTCCAAAGGATTAGAATTCGATGCCGTCTTAATCTGCGATGCGGACAGCCAGAACTACCACGACGAAGATGATAAAAATCTCTTATATGTCGCCTGTACCAGAGCGCTGCACAAGCTTATCATAATTTGTGAGAATGAGATAAGCCCGCTGGTATAGATTTTTTCTCAATATAACAAATATCAAAAACAAACGATTGCCAGAGAATTTTATAACCGCTATCTCTGGTAATCGTCTGTTTTTTGAAAATCCAGTGCTTTACAAAGCTTGCTCTTTTTTCCATTATCCATATAACAGATTAAATCATACATGGTAATCTTCTCATAATCCGAATCATTCTGATTGTCTTTATACATCTGATAACGCATCTTTGCCTGTTCAAGGGTGTCATGATAGAACTCATTTGTGGTTTTATCGGTGCAGGCGGCGGTATGATTATACTGTTTTTTTAGTTGGCGCAGGCGTGGCACGGGATCGGCTGCCTTTTGAATTTAGAACCCCGTTTTGAGGGGAACAGGATAACTTTATCCACCGCCTGCCGATCATGCGGAAACCGTTAATTTCCGTGGACTTTTACCACCCTAAATGCGTAGACGGATACAAATTATTTATGTGATATGGCCGTCTACCATATTGACAACTGTTTTTTCGTGTGTTATACTGTATTTGTAACAGTAATACAGTATAACACAGAAATGGTGGTGAAAATTTGGAAATAGTCGTAAGTAATAAAGCAAGCCGACCACTGTAT
>Ga0137308_102669_pt1 | contig 11044 bp, 10 predicted proteins | sample Inofrocosms_June_FD_97181 | JGI IMG/M metagenome (GOLD analysis project Ga0137308, IMG submission 97181) | Mouse cecal microbial communities from Vienna, Austria - N-Acetylneuraminic and N-Acetylglucosamine D2O microcosms_June | ecosystem: Host-associated > Mammals > Digestive system > Large...
CCCGCCGGAGGAGGATATCCGGGGGGAATATGTGGAATAGAACCAGCGAAGCTGGAAAGGAGCGGGAGCATGTCTGTATCCCTTTATTATACGGCAAGATCTTGGCTGAATTGTCTGGAGGAAGCAGCAGGTGTGCTTGCAGATGTGCAGTGGAGCGTACATCTTGATGATATGGAGTTCAAATGGTCCGGGGAGAAACATGGTTTTTTACCGGACATGTAAATACCGGAACAGGAGGAGATAGTTGTGGCAACTGACAGATATGTGAGCCCGCTTTCGGAGCGGTATGCCAGCAAGGAGATGCAGTATATTTTTTCGCCGGACAAGAAATTCCGGACATGGAGAAGGCTGTGGATCGCCCTTGCGGAGACGGAGAAAGAACTGGGGCTGGATATCACCCAGGAACAGATCGATGAATTGAAGGCGAACGCGGACAATATCAATTATGATGTGGCAAAGGAGCGGGAGAAAAAGGTGCGTCACGATGTGATGAGCCATGTCTATGCCTATGGGCAGCAGTGTCCGAAGGCGAAGGGCATTATCCATCTGGGCGCCACATCCTGTTATGTGGGCGATAATACGGATATTATCGTGATGACGGAAGCCCTCAGGCTGGTAAAGAAAAAACTGGTCAATGTACTGGATGAACTGGCGCAGTTTGCAGATACTTATAAGGATCTGCCGACCCTTGCCTTTACCCATTTTCAGCCGGCGCAGCCGACTACGGTGGGGAAGAGGGCAACGCTCTGGATGCAGGAATTCTGTCTGGATCTGGAAGATCTGGATCATGTGCTGGACGGTATGAAGCTTTTGGGTTCCAAGGGAACTACCGGTACGCAGGCTTCTTTTATGGAATTGTTTGACGGGGATCAGAAGGTTATCGACATGATCGATCCGATGATCGCGAAAAAGATGGGCTTTAAGGAATGTTATCCGGTATCCGGACAGACCTATTCCAGAAAGGTGGATACAAGGGTCTGCAATGTGCTGGCGGGGATCGCGGCGTCCGCCCACAAGATGAGCAATGATATCAGATTATTGCAGCATTTGAAAGAGGTGGAGGAGCCCTTTGAGAAAAATCAGATCGGTTCTTCCGCGATGGCTTATAAGAGAAACCCGATGCGGAGCGAGCGGATCGCTTCCCTGTCCCGATATGTGATGACGGAGGCATTAAATCCGGCGATGACTTCCGCCGTGCAGTGGTTTGAGAGAACGCTGGATGATTCGGCGAACAAGCGGCTTTCGATCCCGGAGGCGTTCCTTGCCATAGACGGCGTGCTGGATCTGTGTCTGAACGTGGTGGACGGTCTGGTGGTTTACCCGAAGGTGATCGAGAAGCGGCTGATGAGCGAACTGCCCTTTATGGCGACAGAAAATATCATGATGGATGCGGTGAAGGCAGGCGGGGACAGACAGGAGATCCATGAGAAGATCCGCAGGCTGTCCATGGAAGCCGGAAAAAACGTGAAGATGGAGGGCGGGGAAAACAACCTGCTGGATCTGATCGCGGCGGACGGGACCTTCGGACTGACAAAAGAGGAGTTGGAAGCGTGTATGGAGCCTTCTAAATATATCGGCCGGGCGCCGGAGCAGGTGGATGCTTTCCTTAGTAAAGTGGTACTGCCGATCATGGATGAAAACAGGGAACTGCTCGGGATGAAGGCGGAGATTCATGTGTAGCATGAGAACAAATGGTTTCACAACCCTGATTTGAGTGCCAGTTAAAGCGGGCACATGGGAGTCAGCGTGAGAACAGATTGTTTCACATAACAAATAAAATCGCTGTGTGCAGGCCTGCGTGAGAGCGGATCTGAAAAGCGCAGGGAAGAATGGAGAAAAGAAGATGGTTAAAGCAGTTGTAGGGGCAAACTGGGGAGATGAAGGAAAAGGCAAGATCACGGATATGATGGCGGAAAATGCGGACATCATCGTCCGTTTTCAGGGCGGTGCGAACGCAGGACATACGATCGTGAACGAGTATGGCAAGTTTGCGTTGCATACGCTGCCTTCCGGGGTGTTCTACGGACATACCACAAGTATCATAGGAAACGGTGTGGCGCTGAATATTCCCGTACTGTTTCAGGAAGTGAAGTCGATCACGGAGAAGGGGGTGCCTGCGCCGAAATTACTGGTTTCCGACAGGGCGCAGATCGTGATGCCTTATCATATCCTGTTCGATCAGTATGAGGAGGAGAGGCTCGGCGGAAAGTCCTTTGGCTCTACAAAGTCGGGAATTGCGCCTTTTTATTCCGATAAGTATGCGAAGATCGGGATTCAGGTCAGCGATCTTTTTGACGAGGAAAAACTGCTGGAAAAACTGCAGAGAGTATGCGTGACCAAAAATGTGCTGCTGGAGCATCTGTATCATAAACCGCTTCTGAAACCGGAAGAACTGCTTGCTACGCTGCGGGAATACAGGGAGATGGTGAAGCCTTATGTATGTGATGTGTCTTTATATCTGCATAAGGCGCTGAAGGAAGGAAAGACCGTTCTGCTGGAAGGGCAGCTCGGTACGCTGAAGGATACGGACCACGGAATCTATCCGATGGTGACAAGTTCTTCCACACTGGCGGCATACGGTGCCATCGGCGCGGGTATCCCGCCCTATGAGATCAAACAGATCGTAACGGTCTGCAAGGCGTATTCTTCCGCTGTGGGCGCAGGGGCCTTTGTGTCTGAAATTTTCGGTGACGAGGCGGATGAACTCAGACGCCGCGGCGGCGACGGCGGCGAGTACGGCGCGACCACGGGACGTCCCCGCAGAATGGGCTGGTTTGACTGTGTGGCTTCCAAGTATGGCTGCCGTCTGCAGGGAACAACGGATGTGGCGTTTACAGTGTTGGATGTACTCGGATATCTGGACGAGATTCCGGTCTGCGTGGGCTATGAAATAGACGGGGAGGTGACAACGGATTTCCCTGTTACCCATAAACTGGAAAAAGCGAAACCTGTGCTTGAGACGCTGCCCGGTTGGAAGAGTGATATCAGAGGCATCAGGAAGTATGAGGATCTGCCGGAGAACTGCAGAAAATATATCGAGTTTATCGAGCGGCAGATCGAATATCCGATCACCATGGTGAGCAACGGACCGGGAAGAGAGGATATCATATACAGGGAGAGCGCTCTGAAATAATCTGGAAAGAAATGGTTGGATATATGATCAGGAATATTATTTTTGATATCGGCAATGTGCTGGCGGATTTTGGCTGGAGGGACTTCTTTGGGAAGTTCGGCTATGAGGGAGAGACGCTTGAGAGACTGGCGGCGGCTACCGTAAAAAGTGCCGTGTGGGATGAAGTGGACAGAGGCGTCTGGAGCGAGGAAGAACTGGTGGAGGGATTTATCCGAAATGATCCCGGGCTGGAACCAGAGATCCGCCGGATTTTCGAAAATGTCCGCGGTATGGTGTCAAAGCGGGAATACGCCATTCCCTGGATCAAAGAACTGCGGAAGGCGGGATATCGTTGCTATTATCTTTCCAATTTCAGCAGCAAGGCGCACAGGGATTGCATAGATGCGCTGGGTTTTCTGGAATATATGGACGGCGGTATTTTATCCTACAGGGACAAACTGATCAAGCCCCAGAGAGAGATCTATCAGCTTTTGCTGGAGCGGTATGGACTGAAGGCGGAGGAGAGCGTATTTCTGGACGATACGGAAAAGAATCTTTCGGGGGCGGAAAAACTTGGCATCCGTACGATCCTGTTCCGGAGCAGGGAGCAGGCGGTGGAGGATCTGGAAAAACTGGGTGTTATCCTATGATATCATGAGTGCCGGCGGGAGGAATGTGCCTGGGTATCCGGCGGGCTGCTTCCGCTTATAAAATAAATAAGATACAAACAAAAATAGGATCAAAAAAATATTGAAGGAGACAAACGACAATGGCTTTATTAAAGAAATGGCGGGATATGGCATATTCGGAGACCGCGAACAAAGGCGACCTGCAGAGGCTGTGGAGTCAGTATTTTGAGGAGGAAAAGGGGATTTACGCACAGCTCCTGAAAAATCCGGATGAAGTGGTGACCGGTACAGTAAAGGAACTGGCGGAGAAGTATGATGTGACGATCATGACTATGACCGGTTTCCTGGACGGCATCAATGACAGCCTGAAGGAGCAGAATCCTATTGAAGAGATGGAAGAGGATACGGTGGTAAATCTCGGGTTTGAGAAGGAACTGCTGTATAAGAACATGGTGGCGGCAGGCGCCGACTGGCTTTACAATCTGGAAGAGTGGGAGCCGATCTTTGATGAGGAAAAGAGGAAAGAACTGTACAAGGAACAGAAATCTTCCACAACTGTTGTAAAAGAGGAAAAGATATATCCCAATGATCCCTGTCCCTGCGGCAGCGGTAAGAAATATAAAAAGTGCTGCGGCAAAGGGAAATGATAAAAGGACGGGAAGGAGCAGGAGATGGCGGAAATAGGAAAAAAGGAACAGCTTGTCTTTGAGATCACGCAGCTTGAGTGGGATATGTTCCAGCACGTTTACAATACGGGAGGCAGGGCGTCCTGTCAGGATAATCCGGACACTTTTTTTAAGATGCGCATGAGCCAGTGGCTCGCCTATTCCGAGGAAGCGCTGGAAAGCTATAAAGAGGACTGCGTAAAGGCGATAGAAAACGGGGATAACCTGCTGTGGCAGAAATATGCCCGGATGATGGAGACTACTTATCCGGACGAGTATGAAAATGTAAAACAGTATCTGCCGGAGATCTCTGAAGAGAGCAGAGAGAAGATCGAGGAGATTGTAAAGATTCATATGGAATGGGATGCCTATATGGCGGAGCATTATCCGAATATCAGAAAGCGCGGCAGAGTGGCGACCACCGGGGAGGACGACCCGGCGGCAGGTTCGTCCACGGAGAGTTATCTGCGCTGTGAACTGATGTCCTATTCCGAGAAAACAAGGGATCTGATCTACAAAGAGACGAAAGAGGCTTATGCACAGGGGGAGAATACCCTGCGGGATATCATAGCAAATGAGACTCGGTTTTACGGGTATGAGACGCTGGATGAGGCGGAGAAAAAGCACGGGGAGATCGTAATATAACGAGGATTGATAACGGACGCCCGGATAAAAATATTCCTGCAGGGATTTTTTATCCGGGCGGTTTTATTGGTAGATATATTGTATTTTCCTTAAAATGCAGCTTATATTGATTAGATGATTCAAAATGGTGTTATGAACTTTTCTATATATTTTAATTTATTCTTGGATAGAAGGTGGATGTCAAAATGGTCTGACGAATTGCCTGCCCCGGGTTTTTGATAAGTTCCATGATCTGTTTGCCGGCTGTTTTTCCGACGGAGGCGGCCGGTTGTGTTATATAATTCATATACTTTAATGCAAAATTATTCCGATGCCCTTCATCCCATCCCAAAATCTCCATTTTCTTTTTTAGAACGGCACTGTTTTCGATTTGATAAAGGACGATATCTGTTGCGGTCATACTGTTTATAGCAACAATTGCCGTGCAGGGATTTGAAGGATCAGTAAAATAATTTTTCCAGCCATCAGCACCTTTTTCAAGTGTATCAAGATATTGGATGTGATCCGGGATGACTGGAAGGCCTGCATCCCGCAGAGCTGCTTTATAAGCTTCCGTTCTCTCAATGACTGTGGAAAGTCTTTTAATACCGCCGACAAATGCTATGTTAGAGTGTCCTCTTTTGATCAGATGGGTTACACCCTGGTACATTGAATCATAACTTGAAACCGTAACGCTGGAAAAAGGGCAGTTGGGTATGGAACGGTCTACACATACAAGGGGATACCCGCCAGGTATGCTTTTTATAATAGGCTGATAATCATCTGCTGTACTGGCGAGAACAATGCCGTCGACAATGCCGCTGCTTAAATTTACGATGTGTTCCAGTTCCAGTGCGACTGTTTCTTTGGTATTGGCTATTACAACATGATAACCTTCTTCCTTGACCACTTTTTCCAGATGATCAAAAATAAGAGAATAATACTCATTTGTAATATCAGGCGTAATAAAACCGACCAGTTTTTTCTTTCCGGTTTTCAGGCTTCTTCCCGCTTCATTCGGGCTGTAATTCAAGGCTTTAATACTTTCCATAACAAGTGCTGTAGTTTCAGGGCTTACATATCTGGTTTTGTTCAGAACATGGCTTACAGTGGCTGTTGATACGCCGGCATGTAAGGCGACATCACGGATTCCTGCTTTTTTCATAAAAATCTCCTTATATCATACGTAACAAAATAAACTGTTACGCAAACCTTTAAATTAAATCTATAATAGATGAAATTGAGTTGTTTGTCAATGAATATTCAAAGTAAATTAGACTAAGATGATGTGCATATTGCCCAAAAATGAATGCGATAATTTGTAGATTATTAATTATTGACAAATAGTGCATATACTAGTATGATGCATTTAAACGATTACGTAAACGTTTAAACAGAAAAGTTCAAAGGAGGACAAACAATTGAAAAAGAAAGTAGTTGCAATGCTGATGACAACAGTTATGGCGATTTCACTGGCCGCTTGCGGCGGAAGCCAGGAACCTGCAGATGCTGCAGCGCCGGAAGAAGGAACTGCTGCACAGGAAACAGAAACAGCACCTGAAGAAGAAGGAGATACCGTGGCAGAAGGCGAACCGCATGTTTTCGGCTATACCTGTATGGACCTGACAAATCCATTCCATATTGCCATGCGTGATGAATTTAAAGCGGTTATTGAGGGAAATGGCGATATATTTATAGATGTGGATGGAAAAAATGACCAGACAAAGCAGAATGACGCGATTGAGGATATGATCACACAGGGAATTGAAGTTTTATTTTTAAATCCTGTTGATGCAGCTTCCGTACAGCCGGCTTTGGAATCCTGTGAAGCAAAGGGCATTAAAGTGGTAAATGTTGACTCCGGTGTTGCAGATACTTCTAAAATTGCCACATATATTTCTTCTGATAATAGAGAAGCGGGAAGACAATGTGGTGAAAGCATTGTAGAAAGATATCCGGATGGATGCAACATTTGTCTGATTGATAATCCTCTGGCTGATTCTGTTGTGGAACGTGTGGCTGGGCTGGAAGAAGCAATTGATGGCACGGAATGTAAGATCATAGACAGAAAATCTTATTCTACAATGGATGCCGTACTTGGGGATGTGGAAGATCTTCTTCAGGCTAATTCAGATATTGACGTATTATGGGGACTTAATGATGACTTTGGTCTGATCATGCTTGGTGCGGTAGAATCTGCGGGACTTCAGGATGAGATTGATGTATATTCTGTAGATGGTTCTCCATCCGGTAAAACAAGCGTTCAAAACGGAGGCATGTATGCAACGGCAGCGCAGAGTCCGGTAGGTATTGCGGATAAAGCGATCGAGTGTGCGTATACTTTGCTGGAAGGCGGGACAGTAGATGCATATTATGCTCTGCCGACAACGCTGGTAACACCGGATAATGTAGCTGATAATGTTCCGGATAAATGGAATTAATAAAAGAAAAAAGAAAGGGCAGGCAAAGCTCCTGCCCTTTATAAATGGAAAGGAGGGGTATTTCTTGGCTCAAGAAGCATTGCTTTTGAAAATGGATCATATACACAAAAAATTTCCGGGCGTGTATGCGCTGAATGATGCGAAATTAGAATTAAGAGCAGGAGAAGTGCACGCTTTATTAGGAGAGAATGGTGCCGGAAAATCAACATTGATGAAAATTCTTGGCGGCATTTACGAGAAAAATGAGGGAGACATCTACATAGAAGGAAAAAAAGCGGATATTAAATCGGTAGAAGACGCCAGGGCGGCGGGAATCAGCATTATCCATCAGGAATTAGTTCTGGTTCCTTATCTTACCGTAGCTGAAAATATTTTTCTTGGAAGAGAAGCTCAGAAGAATGGCTTTTTAGACAGCAGGAAGATGATTCAGGATACACAGGCGGCATTGGATGATTTCGGGTTGAAACTGAATCCGAATTCCTTGATTGCTGATTTAAATATTGCACAGCAGCAAATGGTAGAAATTGTAAAGGCTATTTCTTTCAATGCAAAGATCATTGTCATGGATGAACCCACAAGTTCTCTCTCAGATACGGAAGTAGAAGGACTTTTTAAAAGTATCAGAAAACTGACGGCACGCGGCATCGGTATTATCTATATTTCGCATAGAATGGGTGAACTGGACGAGATCGCTGACAGGGTAACCGTTATGAGAGACGGCATGTATGTTGACACGAAAGTAGTGAAAGAAACACCGGGTGATGAACTGATCAGGCTGATGGTCGGACGTGAACTCACAAATTATTATACAAGAGACTATAACTCATCAAAAGAGATCGTTTTAAAGGTTGAAAATCTGTGCGGAGATAATTCGGATCATGTGAATTTTGAACTGCATAAGGGGGAAATTCTCGGTTTTGCAGGATTGATCGGGGCGGGGCGGAGTGAAACAATGGAAACGATCTTTGGACTTCGGAAAGCAGTTTCCGGTAAAGTGGTTTTAAACGGACAGGAGATTCAGGGGCTGCCCACGATTGAAATCATGAAAAAGGGAATCGGGCTTGTACCGGAAGACAGAAGGGATGAGGGAATTTTTCCTGATATGCCGACAAAATTTAATGTTACGTTAAAAGTGCTGGATGATTTCATCAGGATTATCCGCGTAAACGGCAGAAAAGAAGCAGAAATTTTCGACAAATGTGTGAATGATCTGGCAGTTAAGGTGGCGAGCGGCAAGACTCCGATCCGTAATCTTTCGGGCGGAAACCAGCAAAAGGCCATTTTGGGGAGCTGGCTTGCGGCAAATCCTTCCGTATTGATTCTGGATGAACCGACAAGAGGCGTAGATGTCGGGGCGAAGAGCGAAATCTATACTATTATGAACAACCTTGCGAAAGAGGGAGTTTCCATAATCATGGTTTCTTCGGATTTGCCGGAAGTATTAAATATGAGTGACAGGATCGCTGTTATGTGTAATGGCGCTGTAACAGGAATTCTGGATCACACAGAAGCAACACAGACGAAAATTATGGAAAAAGCAGTCCATTATTAAGGAGGGAACCATAGATATGAAAGCAGAAAACAGTTTGTTGGAAATAATAAAAGAGTATTTTAAAAGAAATGCAGGAATACTGATCGGGCTTATTGCGATTTGTATTATTGTAACATTGAATTCAGATAAATTTCTGACACAGGACAATATTATGAACGTCCTTCGTCAGATTTCTGCCAATATGTATCTGGCAAGTTCCATGCTGATGATTCTGATCGCGGGCGGTATAGATCTTTCCGTAGGTTCTTTGATAGCGTTGACAGGCGTTGTAGCAGGAACACTTGTGGCAAACGGCGTTCCGGTTCCCGTTGCTTTGATTTTGTGTCTTCTTGGAGGCGCGCTTTGCGGAGCTGTGAACGGAGCTATTTTGTCGACGACAACGCTTCCGCCATTTATCGTTACATTATCCATGATGAATATTTTAAGAGGGGCGACTTATGTATTTACAGGTGGGGCAACTGTCCGTATAGATGACAGGAACTTTATCAATGTGGGAACCGGTTATTTCACAATTATTCCGCTGCCGGTCATTTATATGTTTATTGTAATTCTTATAGTCTTTCTTGTACTCAACAAAACAAAACTTGGTCGTCATATTTATGCAATCGGCGGAAATCAGAAGGCGGCACAGTTCAGTGGTATCAGTGTCAGAAAAGTTCGTATGTTTGTTTATGTTTTCAGCGGTATCATGGCTGCTCTTGCAGGGATTGTGACCAGTGCCCGCAACTATTCAGGAAATCCGGTTGCCGGAAACGGTGCGGAAATGGATGCTATTGCAGCCTGTGTAGTAGGCGGCGCATCCATGGCGGGGGGGGTATGGTTATATTGGCGGAACCCTGATCGGCGCACTGATCATCGGTCTTGTGAACAACGGACTGAACCTGATGAGAATCGACTCTTACTGGCAGATCATCTTCAAGGGTGTGATTATTCTGGTTGCGGTATACATTGATTATTTTAAAAATCTTAAAAAGAATAAAACAAATTAGGAGGCATTAACATGGCTTTTATGCAGTGCAATTTTTTTTCGCCTGCTCTGAATTATAGTACGAATATTAATGTTTTTGTACCAACTCCGAATTCAGATGAAGTATTGAATCATAAGACGGCGGATTATTTTGAGGAAGGCAACAAATTCCAGGTGTTGTATCTGCTCCATGGGGCTTATGGGGACTATTCTGACTGGTACCGGCTTACAAGTATTGAAAAATATGGTCAGACACATAAATTAGCGGTTGTTACGCCTTCTGTTTCCAATAGCTTTTATCAAGATATGTATCGCGGTTCGGCTTATCTGACCTATATACTGGAGGAGTTGCCGGCGTTTGTAAAATCTATTTTTCCGGTTAGTGATAAGAGAGAAGATACTTTTGTAGCAGGACTATCTATGGGCGGTTATGGAGCCGTAAAACTGGCTTTTGAGAAACCGGAACAGTATGGCGCATGTGCCAGTCTGTCAGGAGCATTGGATATTGTAAAGACAATGGAAATGGAAAGAAATAAAATAATAGAGGGACCGTTTCGCTGGGATGCTATTTTCGAATGTCCGGAGGGGCTTGAGGGTTCTGACGCGGATTTATTTGCGCTGGCAAAAAAGAGGATATCTGAGGGAAGAGAACTTCCGAAATTGTACCAGACGGTAGGAACGGAAGATTTTATTTATGAAGTGAATTTGAGTGCGAAAACAAAGTGGGAAGAGATAGGGATAGACTTTACTTTTGAGGAATATCCGGGTATCCATGATTGGGATTTCTGGGATACTTATATTCAAAGAGTGCTGGAGTGGCTTCCTTTAAAAAATGATTCGATAAAGGAGGCAGATTGAAGTGGCACATATCCAACTTAATTTTTATTCAAATGCTTTAAAAAAGAATGCAAATGTAATTGTGTTTATACCGACTGTATCAGCCGATGATTATTTAATGGGAGGTTCTGTCCGTTACGGACAGAAGGGCTTAAAATATCAAACGCTTTATCTTTTGCATGGCAGCTATGGCGATTATTTGGACTGGAGTCGTTTT
>Ga0137308_102671_pt1 | contig 11041 bp, 6 predicted proteins | sample Inofrocosms_June_FD_97181 | JGI IMG/M metagenome (GOLD analysis project Ga0137308, IMG submission 97181) | Mouse cecal microbial communities from Vienna, Austria - N-Acetylneuraminic and N-Acetylglucosamine D2O microcosms_June | ecosystem: Host-associated > Mammals > Digestive system > Large...
GCCAGTTGTCCCGCGGTATGTGCGGCGGAAAAGAATAACTTTACGGATTCCGGTGACGGAAACAGCGAGACGGAAGATAGCGGTGAAGCATCGGAAGAAACCGATGACGGGGACAAGCTGCGGGCACCTTATTTTATTATTCAGGGTTCCGGTGACGAGGGAGCCGCTGTGGAACGCTTTCCTTTGAAATCTACGGATGTTGTGACTAATATTAACGGTTTAATCGCAGAGACATATGTGACGCAGATCTATGTCAATGAAGGCGAGGTTCCCATAAATGCCAGTTATGTATTTCCCACCTCTTCCGGCGTTTCCGTGCACGGGATGAAGATGATCATCGGCAATGAAATGATTACCGCTCAGATCAAGGAGAAGGAAGAGGCGAAGGTTGAGTATGAAGAGGCAAAAAGCGAGGGCAAGAGTGCGTCCTTGATGGAGCAGAAGAGACCCAATGTATTTACCATGGATGTGGCAAATATCATGCCCGGGGACACGGTCAGCATAGAGCTCCACTATACGGAACTGCTCGCTCCTACGGAGAATGTTTACGAATTTATTTTTCCCACCGTTGTGGGACCCCGCTATGCGCCGCCGGAAGAGTCCTCCGGTGAGGACGGCGATGCTTCCGGAGAGAACGGAGAGCCAGACGGAAGCAGTGTTTCCGAAAGGGATGGAGAGCCAGACGGAAGCAGTGTTTCCGAAAGGGACGGAGAGCCAGACGGAAGCAGTGTTTCCGAAAGGGACGGAGAGCCGGACGGAAGCAGTGTTTCCGGAGGGGATAGTGCCAATGCGGGAAACGGCATTTCCGTAGGGAATGGCTCCGGTACGGGCAGCGGATTATCCGAAGATGACAGTTGGATTGTAAGCCCTTATCTGGCAGACGGCGCTACACCTCCCGGAGATTATAATATTACCGTAAATCTCTCTACCGGAGTTCCTATTGCGGATATCACAAGCAAGACCCATGCTATTAAAGTTAATAAAACCGATAGTTCCACTGCGCAGATTACACTGGCCAATCCCGCCGACTATGCGGGAAACAGGGACTTTATTTTAAAATACAAACTTACAGGAGAAAGTATACAAAGCGGCTTGGTGCTTGCCGGAGGGCATGGAAACAACGGTTCTTTCAAGGAAGAACAATTCTTTATGCTGACCATACAGCCGCCCGAGAGATTTGAGCCGGAAGACATTCCGCCCAGAGAATATATTTTCGTGCTGGATGTTTCGGGATCCATGTTCGGATATCCCCTTGACACTGCCAAGGAATTGATTCATGATCTGGTGGCAGACTTGAAGGAAACGGACACCTTTAACCTGATCTTATTTGCAAATGACACTATGCTGCTTTCCCCCCGTTCCCTTCCGGCTACGGCGGCAAACATTAAGACAGCTACGAAGCTCATTGATGAACAGGAGGGCGGCGGAGGAACTTCATTGCTTCCGGCGCTGGAGGATGCCATTGCCGTACCGAAAAGCGAAGACATTGCCCGAAGTATTGTAATCATTACCGACGGCTATATATCCAACGAAAGTGAAGTGATTTCCTGTATTACCGATAATATGGACAGCGCCAGCTTTTTCTCTTTCGGCATCGGAAGCTCGGTAAACGATTATCTGATCAAGCAGGTTGCGGGCTGCGGACTGGGAGAGTCCTTTATCGTAACGGACAAGGAAGACGCGGAGGAGTCCGCAGAAAACTTCCGCACATATATAGAAGCGCCTCTGCTCACTGATATTTCCATAACCTACAAAGGGTTTGAAGTGTATGACGTGGAGCCGGCAGTGCCTTCCATTCTATATGCGTCGCAGCCTATTGTACTTTTCGGAAAATGGCGTGGAAAACCCGGCGGAACCATTACCGTAACCGGAAAAGCAGGCGGAGAAGAATATGTACAGGAGATTCCCGTGGGCAATGTTACCGTGGATATGGAAAGCGAGGCCATCCGTTATCTGTGGGCAAGAACTCATTTGGACAGAATCGCCGGATATGGAAGTGTCCGCAATGACGAGTCGGTGAAGGAGGAAATCACGCAGCTGGGGCTGGAATACAATATGATTACTCCCTATACTTCTTTCATTGCCGTTTCGGAGATTATCAGAAATACGGACGGAGACAGTAAAGATGTGGATCAGGCGCTGCCTCTGCCCCAGAGAGTGTCCAACTTAGCCGTAGGCGGCGGGTACAGAGCATATTCCGAGCCGGGGATGCTGTTCCTCTCATTGGCGGCAGCAGCGGTTATGATAAGGAAGAAATTTGCGAGGAGAAGCCCCACGGACAACTCAAATCAGTAATAAATGAATTTATCAAGGGACATGCCGGTTGACGATGCCGTGTGCCGTCGGCACGCGGCAGGCATGGAGCGGAGCAGAACGTGACCCATGCGCTCTTCCGGTTTTTGGGTATTTTATTGATTATCTGTGAAGCCGTTGGCAGCAGTGCAATTCTTTGCAAGAAAAGCAATTTCAATGAATAACTAGTCGCCCGACGAAGCAGACAGGGGGTATCATTATGATTCGGAAAGGTGGAAGTGTGAAGGAAAGACGCTTTCATACAATAGAACCCCAAAATAGGATTCTATTGTCAAGAATATTGCTTGGTATGCGTGCGAAAGCACATAAAGGGTATAAGGTTGAAAGGAAAGCGCTTTCAACTATAGATTTGGAGTCCGCTAAAGCGGATATGGGGTATAAGAATGGACTGCGGCAGATTATTCTTTTTTATGCGATAGGCCTCCTAATCCTTTTGGGGATGAAATTATATTACCGTCAGGCCGATTGTGATTCCCTTTTGTGGATACTGGCGCCTACTACCCGTTGGGTGGAACTGCTGAGCGGAATCCCGTTTATATATCTTCCGGGTATTGGGTATGTGAATCACGATATGATGCTGCTGATCGCGCCTTCCTGCTCCGGTTTCCGGTTTATGACCATTGCTTTTGCAACTTTGTATTTTTCTTTTATCCATAGGATAGTGTCAACCCATAGAATTGTATCGACGCGGAGGGAATCTGTTTCTGAGACGGTTGAGACAGCTGATAGAAATTCTGCGAAGATTGGGTCTTGGCGGGAAAGGATACGGGGTGTAGTCTGGGGTGCTGCCAGCGTGCTGTTTTCATGGCTGTTTACCGTGATTATCAATGGCTTGCGGATTATTGCCGCCATTTACCTTCCCTTGTACCTTGAGAATACCGGAATTATGGGAGGAATCCTGACACAGGACAGTCTTCACACGATCATCGGCGTGGCGGTGTATTTTATCGCTTTGCTTACGATTTATCGTCTGGCAGGGTGTCTGATCCTGAGGGATGTAAATCCTGTTTTGACAAATGGGCAAAATCCCGGCTCCCTTGAGACGTCATCGGATACCCAATCCGATACAGGTAAGCGGGACTTTATGAGAACCTTTGCAGGCAAATGTGCGGCTCCTGTTTTCTGGTATTTTGCCCTGACATTGGGACTTCCCTTCCTAAACCGGGTGAGGGGGGAAAGAGCGGCGGGATTTCAAGAGTTTGCAATGCTTGTTACGGGTTGCTGTGTGTTGATTCTGGTGCCATATTTTATCATACATTTTCTTCGCAGAAGTAACGATAAATTGGGGGAACGTGTTTTGTAGAAAGTTTCAGGAACAGTTTGGCGGAAAGCGGAACTGTTCCTGAATTATTTCATTGCCGTTCATTAGGGAAACGCTTTAATCAGCGTTTCCCTAAGTCTGTTTGTTGCCTCTGGTATTTAAATTACTCAGCTAAATATAATGATACACGGTTTTGGATATTCTGGGCTGCGGCTTCCGGGCTGAGTTCACCGGCCCATACAGATTCCGTTTCTTCATTAATGATTTCCCTAATATCCTGACAGGAGACATTTCCGCTCCAGTATGCATGATCTACCATCCAACGTAGAAAGTCGCGGTCTTCCTTGGATACATTAATATCTGACAGGAATAATCGTTCTTTCGCCATATAGTAATCAAAGGAATCCACCCTTGCGGGAAAGGCTGTTCTTCTTTCATCATTCTGATACTCTGCAGACAGTAGATACTCAACAAATGCCCATGCGCCTTCTTTGGCTTCGGAGGCACTGTTTATGCCGATTGGGTGGGAAGTCCATAGTTCGAAATAAGGTTTTGCTTCGGCATTAGGATATCCTGTCATCTGTGCAAATGTGCCGTTTGTAATGCCGCCGTTAAAAGAAATTTCGTCCATTCCTTGGCTGAGTCCGTTCATATATTTCTCTTTTATAAGATATTCTTTGTCGGTAAACTGCTTCCAATCCGCTTCCTGATAATCATTATAATCTCCGGAAAGAATATCAAAATCCTCAATTGTGGGAATCGGGAGCTGCCGGATCCGTTCTAATATCTTGATAAATTCAGGGGTGTTAAAATGGCATCCCTCCTGCCAGTCTATGTAACTGTCAAGGTCTGCCGTAATGATTGTATTAAGGATCATATATCGGTATATGCTGTCACTTTGGTTATATACCTTTGAATCCGGATTTTCTTCTGCCAGTGACAGGAAATCATCCGGCGTCCAGCCTTCCCCCTTCACGGTTCCTTTTTCCACCATCAGCCCGCACACCTGATACTGGGGCATTATTACCACCAGCTTCCCTCCAATGGTTCCCGCCCTGATCAAGGAAGGCAGTATGTCATCCTCTCTGGCTGTGCTGCTTGCGGCAAAATAGGGGGACAAATCTTCCAGAATCCCTTTATCTGCCAGCACAGGGGCATCCAGATTATACATATGGATGAGGTCAGGACCTTCCCCGCGGATCAGATCCATATAGAAATCTTCAATAGAATCGTAGGGTTTTAATTCCACCCGGTAGTCCTCCGACTGACGGTTAAAGCTGCCTGCCATTTCCGCCGCCTGCTCCCACGGTATTTCGTAAGCGCTTATTCCGCCCAGAGTAACGGTCTGCTTCTCTGTGAGCTCCCGGGCATTTTCGTAGCCAACCCTGACATAGGCTACATCCTCATAGGAGCGCCGTGCCAAGAGATAGAAATGCTCTTCCGGGAGGATGCCTACAGCGTCTATCATGTATCCATGGAGGTTTACACTGCTGTCGCCCCACAGGAAAAGCTGCCGCATGGTCTTGTCAAAAGGGCGGTACTGCCGCAGGCCCGTGCCGTCCGATATGAGGATGCCCATCCCGTACCCGTCGAAAAGCTCTATGGAAGACCGGCTCCCGCCCATGGGGGAGCCTGCCGGGCATGGGGGTTCCCCGGCCGCGAGGGATACGGTTACGGCATGGCCCAGGCTGTGCTGCGAAAAGTCCGCCTTCCGGAAGGAGGCTTCCCCGCCGGATATCCGGTAGGCATAGACTCCCTCTTCCCCGGCGTTTACCAGCCCGCACAGGTTCCCATGGTAGGTTTCCTTGTCCCAGTCCGCCCTGCATTCTGCCAGCAGCTCCCCCTGGGGGGAAAAGAAAAAGACATCCCCCGCCGAGGAGGCCAGACATACCTCCCCTCCAGAGCTTACCGCGCCGTGCGCCACCGTGCCGAGGGCGTCCCCTTCCTCACCGGTAAAGGCCTGCTCATATGCAGGCTCCCCCCCTGCGTTGAGCCTGCGCAGGATATGCTGCGGGGATTCCCCTCCCGTCCGGCAGAGGAGGTAGACGTCCCCCCGTGCATCCGGGCGGTACCAGAGGATTTCGGTATTTTCATAGCGGGCCAGCAGCTGTGCATCGCTGCCCGCCGGGTCTTCCCTGTACAGGGAAGATTGTATCAGGCCGCTGCCGTCCTCTTTTTCCAGTACTTCGTAATAGAGGGTGTCCCCCATTAAGAGGGAGGCCGCCTGCATCCGGTTCCCTATGCTTTCCGTTCTGGCTGCCGCAACCCTGTCCCCGGAGGCCGGCAGGGACGTTATAGCTTCACCTGTGTCGGGAGCGCCGCATCCGGACAGAAGCAGTATGGAAAAGGAAAGGATCAATAGAAAAAAATAAATTTGTTCTTCATTTATTCGTACAGTTCCTGTTAGTATAGTCATTTTGCAGAAAGATTTCTTGGTTAACGCCGGTAACAACCTTTTTGTCAATGGTATATCTGTTTTGGTTTTCCTGTTGTCGCCTCGGGGGTTACTGTTCACTCGCTGTCGCCGCGAGGTGTTTTCACGCTGTTTCTGCGTGATAAACCCGAGACAGACATGCGCGAAATCGCTGTTTTGTGATTTCTGCGTATAAGTTACTGTGAACGGAGTGAACAGTAACCCTCGGGGAATGTCATTAACTTAAACGCGGAAAGGATGCGTTTTGGAGCCCGCATGTCTCGCAAAATCGCATAGTGGCACAATTTTGACTTCGTGGGGGCTGAACTGTTACGGAGAATTCAAATTACTAATAACTTTTTTGTAAAAAGCAAGGGATACTGTTGTATCGGTCTATATTTTGGGAGATTGCAGATAAAAAAGTCTGCCGGTTAATTTTGCGTAAGTTTAAGGGAGTGTGGCACATGCTTCTTGACAGATGGCAGAAACAAGCATATACTGCCTTAAGTAAAGGCAGTTTACTTTTTTCTTTATAGGAAAGTTCGCGTTGGCTATGGAAAAATGCAAAGCATTCTTTGAAGCGGGCTTGCCCGAATTTTTGACGAAGCAAGTGAAGAAAAGTGAATGCTCTCCAAGGGAAGAAATAAAGCCGTTGGAGGAAATAAAGACATGGAAAAAATTTGTAGAAGGAAATAGAGTTAAGAAGAATATAGAGCCATGAAAGACAATAAAGCCGTAGAAGAAAATAAGGCCATGAAAGAAGATAGGGTAGTAGAAGAAAATAAAGTCATGAAAGGAAATAAAGCAATAGAAGAAAATAAGTCTATGGATCAAAGTAAAACCACAGAGGAAAAAGGAACCATTGATACAAATAAGACCACGGACAGAAATGAAATTACGGAGGGAGTCATCTGGAAACAGCTGCTCCTGTTCTTTTTCCCCATATTATTCGGCACTTTTTTCCAACAGCTTTATAACGCGGCGGATGCCATGATTTTGGGGCGCTTTGTGGGGAAGGAGGCGTTGTCCGCGGCAGGCGGAAGTACGGGTACGGTAATCAATTTGCTGGTGGGATTCTTTGTGGGTTTATCCAGCGGTGCAACCGTTATTATTTCCCAATATTACGGGGCAAAGCGCAAGGAAATGGTAGGATATGCGGTACATACGGCAATTGCTTTCAGTTTGGCGGCGGGGCTGTTCCTGATGGCAGGAGGGTTTGCGGCAGCGCCTTCTATTTTAAAAGCCATGGATACCCCGGCAGAAGTTTTGGACTTGGCGATTCTCTATATCCGTATCTATTTCCTCGGGGTGATTGGCAATCTGATTTATAATGTAGGTGCCGGAATCCTGCGTGCCGTGGGAGATTCCAAGCGTCCTTTATACTTTTTGATCGCCAGCTGTTTTGTCAATATTGTGCTGGATGTGATATTTATCGTGGTGTGCAGACTTGGCGTGGCAGGAGCCGCCATTGCTACTATCTCTTCTCAGGCACTGAGTGCGGTCTTGGTCATAATTGTGCTGATGAAGACGAGGGATATGCACCGTTTGGAACTTCGGAAGATTCGTTTTGACAAAAGAATGTTCCATAGAATTATCAGAATCGGTTTTCCCGCGGGGCTGCAGTCCGTCATGTACAGCCTTTCCAACATAATCATTCAGTCTGCCATCAACGCACAGGGAACGGATACGGTAGCGGCATGGACGGCATACTCCAAATTGGACTGTATTTTCTGGATGACGATTAACGCATTCGGCATATCCGTCACTACTTTCGTAGGGCAGAACTTCGGCGCAGGCAGGCTGGAGAGAGTGCGAAAAGGAATACGGACATGTCTGTGTATGACTTTGGGAGCTACTATTTTGGTATCTCTGATATTATATAACGGTGCACCATATATCTATAAGCTTTTTACCACAGACGGGGAAGTACTTAGAATCGGCTTGGTTATGACCCGTTTTCTGGTGCCGGTTTATGTCACTTATATTATAATAGAGATTATGTCCGGTGCGCTCCGCGGCGTGGGAGACTGCTGGATTCCCACACTAATCTGTTTGGGGGGGATCTGTGTGATCCGGGTGCTGTGGATTATGTTCGCAGTGCCTGTTAAGCCGGATATTCAGACCATTATGTTCAGCTATCCGCTGACATGGACGGTTACCAGTGTGCTTTTTGTGGGGTATTATACATGGTTTAGTAAGATCAGCCGGAGAAGGACGGACAGAAAGCCGGTTGTGATGCAAGGGACTGCCGGAGCTCATCATTGAAAAAGGGCTCCGGATGAGAATCCCGTATGGCTTCTTCTATTGTCTGAAGGCATTCTGCGGTATGTTTTGGGATATCTTCCCCCCGGAAATGGATGACCGTGTATCCGAGGAAAAGAAGTTTTTTATCATTTTCCCAGCCCCGGGTACGGTTGCGTTCAATTTTTTTGATCCAATAATCGGGATTTTTTTCTTTTTCCAGACGTATTTTTATATTTCCCAGTGTTTTCCGTGAAAAACTCACTGTCACAGAAAATAGCAATTTTGTATTTTGTCAAAACAATATCGGGGGATTCGGGAAGCGTTTTCAAATTTTTGCGATATAGGCATCCTTTATGCCATAAAGCTTTTCGGAGCCGTATCTCAATAGAAGTATCTTTGCTGCGGAATTTACTCATATTTTTCGAGACCGTGGATGGATCCCGATGCATATGTCTTTCCCCTTTCATATCGATATGCTTGTATTCTAACAAAATTAAAAACAAAAAACAAGTTATAACAGTTCACTTGCTGCCCTGCAAGGCGTTTTTATGCTGTTTTCGTGTGACAAATCCGAGATAGACATGCATGAAATAGTCGTTTTGGAATTTCTGTGTATAGGTTGCTGTGAACGGAGTGGACAGCAACAATGGAAAAAATGTGAAATGATTGTCACGCTAAAAACGCGTGAAAACGCTTCGCGGTGGCGTGGGTGTGAAAAGTAACGTCAAAACCGTTACAAATGATTGAGAATGAAATTGCATTGAAAATCTTAATTTAATTTAGTATGATAGAGATATTGCAACAACTGTCAAGTTGTCAGATTACCGATAGAAGGGATTATGTCGGCGAAAGCAGATGAGAATTTAATGTGTCCTGATTATTGGACATGTATTATGGCAGTATTATTGAAAAAAGAGGTAATCTTATGTTTTATACGATTGAATTGTTTGCCGGCGCCGGAGGGCTTGCACTAGGGGTTGAGAAAGCAGGGTTCGAAACACTTGGGTTGATTGAATTTGATAAAGATGCGGCAAATACATTAAGAAAGAACAGGCCAAATTGGAATGTGATTCATGATGATATAGCCAATATATCCTGCTTAGATTTAGAAAAGTATTTTCATCTTAAGAAAGGGGAGTTGGACTTACTTTCCGGAGGTGCACCTTGCCAAGCATTTTCATATGCGGGCAAGAGGCTTGGGTTAGAGGACGCAAGAGGGACGCTTTTCTATCATTATGCATTATTTCTACAGAAACTACAGCCTAAAATGTTTCTGTTTGAGAATGTAAGAGGGCTGCTTACACATGACCATGGGAATACATATAAAACAATGTTACATATTTTTTCGGATGCGGGATATGCAATTGATAAGAGGGTGCTAAATGCGTGGGATTATGGAGTTCCGCAAAAAAGAGAACGTTTGATTACAATTGGAATTCGAAACGACTTAATAGATAAGACGGAGTATTCCTTTCCGGAGCCGCATAAATATAAACCGGTTTTAAGAGATGTTTTATTAGATTGCCCTGACAGCCCGTATATTCCTTATGGGGAGAGAAAGAGAAAAATATTTGAATTGGTTCCGGCAGGCGGATATTGGAGAGATATAGATCCAGAGATAGCAAAAGAATATATGAAAAGTTGTTGGGATATGGAGGGCGGACGAACCGGAATTTTACGTCGGATGAGTTTGGATGAACCGTCATTGACAGTATTAACGTCGCCGTCCCAGAAGCAGACGGAACGTTGCCATCCGTTAGAGCCAAGACCCTTTACTATAAGAGAGAATGCAAGGTGTCAGACATTTCCGGATGATTGGGAATTTTGCGGAAATCTTTCATCTCAGTATAAACAAGTCGGTAATGCGGTTCCTGTCAGTTTAGCACAAGATATTGCGGCGGAAATCCGTAATTCACTTGAGAGGCAGGCAAAAAAAGATAAAATGGGGGAGGTGGTTTAATGGGGTGGCCTTTGGGGTTCATATCAGAAGAAGATTTTATGAAGCATGTTGGTGCAACAATAGAGAAGTACGGCGAGAAACTGGAATCTTATGATGTGAAACGTTTTAATAAGAACATTATTGACCCTATAAAACTTATTTTTGACAAAATAGTATATCAAACTTCGTGGGAGGAAATGATAGGTAACGAAATATTCCGCCAACGTGATAAGTCAAACAATAATGATATAGGATATTTTCATCAAAGGATATTTCAATACATAGATAAATGCAAAGTGCCGGAAAACGGAAAAGAGGGGGGGCTGGGATGTAATTTACCGAAATCCGGGCGGGATATTTCTTCCCGATGGGGATGTAGTCCATACAGTATATGTGGAAATGAAAAATAAGCACAACACAATGAATTCTGCCTCTGCTGGCAAAACATACATAAAAATGCAGAACCAATTGCTATGTGATGATGATTGTGCGTGTTTTCTTGTAGAAGCGATAGCCCAGAAGTCGCAAAATATAAAATGGGAGACTACGGTAGACGGAAGAAGGGTAGCGCATAAACGGATTAGGCGGGTGAGTTTGGATCAGTTCTATGCAATTACAACAGGTGAACAAAAAGCTTTCTACAATATGTGCATGGTTCTTCCCGGTGTAATTGAAAAGGTGGTAAAGCAGGATGGGGCAGTTCAAACACCTCATGATACTGTTTTGCAGGAATTATATCATATTTCAATAATGGCGGGGAAAGGATCAGAAGATATGGCAATGGCAATTGCTGTCTATATGCTTGGGTTCAATTCTTATCTGGGTTTTTCGAACTTATTGGGTAATGATTATGGCAGTGTGGCAGACCAGA
>Ga0137308_102672_pt1 | contig 11040 bp, 8 predicted proteins | sample Inofrocosms_June_FD_97181 | JGI IMG/M metagenome (GOLD analysis project Ga0137308, IMG submission 97181) | Mouse cecal microbial communities from Vienna, Austria - N-Acetylneuraminic and N-Acetylglucosamine D2O microcosms_June | ecosystem: Host-associated > Mammals > Digestive system > Large...
GTATTATGAAAATATTTTAAGAGAATTGTTTAAATTGTACATGAAATTTAATTAAGTTTAGAGTTTCGCAATTGCCTAATTTATTTCATATCAGGGAGGTCGCCAATGAAGAGAAGAATATGCGTTGTATTTATTGTTGTTGTCACTGTTTTTACTGTAATGGGAATTGTATTCCGAAAAAAGATTCCAAGAATTGCTGTTAAAAGAAATGTTATTTACATCGGGCATTCAGACGGCCCAACTTCTGTCTTCCTTGCCGGGAAAATCAGCAGAGGCCCTAAAACCTGACACGCCGCTGTTAGCGGAAAGCAGCCGTCTCCCTCTTCAGAAAGAAACGGCTGCCCAATGTTCACACTACATTACCGCCTTCTTTCTGATGGTAATACATATACAATCTTACAAATTCGCTGTGTTTCTTTTTGGACAAACATATGGTTTCACCGCCGTTAAGTGTGATACTGTCGCTGTCATACTCCGTAATATACGCCATATTTACAAGATATCCTCTATGGCAGCGGTAGAATCCCTCCCCTAACTTACGGGTCAGTTCCTCCATTGTGGCATATATCTCGATCAATTCCTCGCTGCCAACGGTGTGGATTTCCACTTTTTTGCCCCTGTTCTCAATATATAATATACTTTTTTTGTCAATCGTAAAACTCCTGTTTTTCTCCCGCACAAGGATAATTTCTTCGCGCTGCCCTCTGTGTCTTGCGACTTCTTTGGCCGCGCGTTCAAACACCTCCATGAACCTGCGTTCCTCTATGGGTTTTAACAGATAATGGAACGCTGACACATCGAAAGCCTCCAAAACGTATTCCCGGGTATCTGCAAAGAATATCAGAACGGTATCCTCCCGCTGCTTACGGTAAATCCGCGCCGTCTCAATGCCATTAAACCCTCTTAATTGTATATCGAGGAAAATCAGGTCGAATTTCTTCCCGGCTGCCAGCAGCTCCTCTCCTGTGGCAAAGATTTCCATGCGGCAATCCGGCCTATGGTTCCTAATGTAACTGCATATCTGTTTCTGCGTAAATTGTTCCTCACCTACAATGGCTGCTTCCATATTTCCCCACCTTGTATTTTCTGCCTCTGTAAATCCGTCATTTATTTTATCGGCAGATTATGATATTTCTTTTCCCAAGTGGAACGAAATCACCATTAAGAGGGAACGAATGGCATTTATACAAGGCGGGGCCCGAATGAAAGACAATGATTCGCTCTTTTTACTCTCCTGAAATTAAGGCTCTCGGCGTAATTTTCCTTATTTTCAGAGACAACAGACAGACCGTCGCAAAAGCAAACAGCACAAGCCCGATACCGCCAATGGCGATAAATCCCAGCGGAACTGCGAACGTACATTGCACGATTCCAATACCATTTAAAAACAAGGCGGTCAAGGGGTTGATGATAAAACTAGAAAGAATCAACCCGGCAATCGTAGAAAGAATCGTCGTCGGCATAAACGACAACGCCGTTTGCAGGATAAGCTGACCCGTCGTAAATCCCAGCGATTTCATAATCCCATACTCGCGAATCTTATTGTTAAGCATGATACGCACAAGCAGATACAATACAAAAGCGATAATAATTGCGGAGAGCGCAAGTATGGCGATCACAATAATTGTCATAAGCGAGACATATACGCCCGCCGTGCCTTCTATGATTGTCAGAATATTTATTGTGTCTTCTATGCCGCCGGCAAATTTCTTTTTCATTTCCTGATGAAACGCATCAATATCGGTTCCATCCGCAAGATTGATATAATAGCTTGTATTTGTGAGCGTTCCTAATTTTTCATAGCCCGCCCGCGTAAGCGAACAGTCTCTGCCAAGATTGTTGCTCATTTGCGTAAAGCCGCAAATCAGATACTTTTCCTGGTTTCCGTTTGCCGTTATTTCTATTTCATCTCCAACCTCGAACCCGTTTTCTTTTGCATATTTGGCGGCAATCGCAATTTCATTGTCATATTTGGGCAGCCGTCCCTTAATTGCAATACTCTGATTATTGATCTTTGTAAAATCATCGCAAACCGCCGTCATAAGCTCCGCGCCGCCCACATGCGAAACAAAAAAAAATGTATAGAGATAACTCTTCTCTACGCGGCTGTCAGTATTTATTTCCTGTAAAAAATCTTTCTCTATTTCCGCCTGCACACTGATGCAGCTATCCGCAGTTTCTCCTACGACGATATGTAAAAACGGCGTCATATCTTCAATTACATTTTCTTTCATTAGGCCGGAAAATACGACTACCAGCGAAAGTACAAGCATTGTGACTGAGATGGTTATATTATGCTTTACCCCGGAAAGCGTAGTTTTGAGCGCAAGGGCAACGGTCAGGGGAGCTTTTGTGTGTGCGAGCGGAACCTGGTTGCATTTAAAATTATGCGTCTGAATCCCACTGCGAAGCGCCACAATAGGTTCAATCTTTTTGATTCTGCGCGCTGCGAACCAGACAGAACAGGCAACGGCGCCGCCCAATACTACAAGCGAAAGTACAAATGGCAGCGGCAAAAAATGTGTGACGTATGGAATGCCTGTCTGCGAAATCATCATGGCGTTGACCGCTGGAAACAGAAGGTACGAAAGTCCTATGCCAATGAGCGCCGCCAGAACAGTCAGACTTAAAAACTGCCATAATAAAGAGCAGATCAATTGTCTTGACGTATATCCTATAGCTTTCAGCGCGCCGAGATTTTTCATATTTACTTGTATATAATTGATGATATTCGATACGATCACCACAAGCGCAATCAGCAATACAAAAAACGCCATAGCGCTCACGATTCCCGAACAAATCATCTGCGAAATATAGCGGGACTGAGATACGGTATCGCAGCAATTGCTTACCATATTAATATTCGGCTGTTGTTGTGAAGCCATACTTTTCAGCGAAGCTTCATAGCTGAGATTCTCCGATATGTCTTTCAGGCGTACGGAGCACAGCGTTGCCTGCGAAGCATATCCGCCGCTGGCAAGCTCTGTATACTTATCTTCCGTAAGTACGATTTCTATCAAGGAACAATTATGCGAACCCATCATAATGCTGTTAAAAAAGCCGCACACCGTATAGGTCTCTTTCTGGCTGCCGATGAAAATGTCGATCGGTTTGCCTATGTCGATATCGTCTGTTTTATAGAGCAGAGGCAGATATACGCCGCTTGTCAAATTTCCCTCTTCTACAATCTCAATCTTGCCAATGGAACGCGTAAACGCCGTCTGCTTATCCATAAAAACAAACCAACTGCTTATCTCACCGCCGTTATACGGAAACCTGCCTGTCATATGCATACAATTATCCAGACGGTATTGCGCGATGCGGCTGTCGCTTTCAAGCGTATGCGACAGAAACGTCTGGAATTCGTCTGTATTGCTATCCAGGGCTAATGTAACATGCTCGGCGTTAAGTTTGTCATGATATCTGTCAAAGTTAGATTTGTAATCCATAGAAAGCATTAGCCAAAGATTAAACATGAAAGCGGCAAGCAGGATTAAAATGATAATTGCAGCCGTCTGGCCTTTTGATTTTCGGATATTGGAACGGACAATCAGAAAACTTTTACCCATATTACCACCCCCTGTCATTGAGGAATGCAGAAAGTTTCTCGTGCCTTTGCGCATCGCCGTGGGAATATCTGCCTAAATTGCATTCACCTAATATAACGCCGTCCTCTAAGTAGAGAATACGATTGCCGCGACGCGCAGAACGCATATCGTGCGTTACCATGACGACGCTCTGCCCTTGTTCGTTAAATCTTGTAAGCGTATCTAACACGTCAAGACCGGTTTTCGAGTTCAAGGCGCCTGTCGGTTCATCGGCAAAGAGTATTTCCGGAGAATTGATAAGCGCCCGCACAATTCCCACTCGCTGCGCCTCGCCGCCCGAGATCTGCGTCGGAAATTTCTTTTGCGTTTCTTCAGAAATATCAACCGCCTTGAATAATTGTTTCGCCTTTTCCACAAGCGCCTTTTTATCCTTGTTCACCAGGAGCCCTGCGGAAAGCACATTATCCATCACGCTCATTCCGTCGATCAGATAAATCTGTTGGAACACGAAACCACAGTGGTCGCGCCGGAACACGGCAAGCCCATCCTGGGACAACCCGGAAATAACCTGATCTGCGAAAGTAATCTTGCCAAGCGTAGGCGTGTCCATTCCTGACAAGGCATATAAAAGCGTGGATTTTCCCGCGCCGCTTGCCCCCATAATAACAGTGAAATCGCCTTTGTACAATTGTAAGTCAATATTTTTCAGAACGTGCTGCATAGCGCCGCCGTTTGAAAAGGACTTACTTAATTTTTCGGTCCTTAATAAAGTTTCTTTCATACGAAACGCCCTCCTTATCACACGTTCTATTGTACGTTTCCAATTCTTAACTGTCCTTATACAATCCTTAAATATCCCTTAAATGATACGACAAAGTGAAACCCAAACAGTTGCTCTCAGTCCCTTTGCGCCATTTTCAATCTCAAGACGCCCCTGCATTCTTTTCATGCAGTGATCGGCAATATACAGCCCCAGACCTGCGCCTTCTATGTCCTTTGTATTGCTGCCGCGCTTAAATTTCTCTTTCAAAAGCGGCAGCTCCGATTCTCTGATACCACCGCCAGAATCCTCTATACGGATAGCAAGATCGTTTTCCTCCAGACAGACGGCTACATTGATTGCGGTATCGGCATATTTATAGGAATTAGCAAAGATATTATCAAATACCTGCTGTAAACGGAGTTTGTCTGCAAACAGCACGCAATCGGGAATAGGAGGTATTATTGCACGATGCAGATAATCGGCATTCTCCAATAACGTCCGCAGGTCTTTGCTTTCCATATCCGCAGGTATTACCGACAGCTCATGGAGTTCTTCCAACGTAGCGGAAAACAGATTTGTAACCAGCGTGTTAATCTGATCTGCTTTGCGGATAATCTGCTCATAATTGACCCTGCTTTTTTCATCCGGCGACAATGCCGCCCCTACTTCGGAGGCTGCCTTGATACTTGCGACCGGCGTTTTGATATCGTGCGACAGCTTGGCCACCAGTTCTTTTTTGCTCTCGTTTGCCCGCGCTTCGGCAATTCTCGCCTTTTTTAACTCCGAACGCATAATATCAAAGCTCTCGGTAAAGGCCCCAAATAAATTTTGCCGATCCATTTGCAGCGGAATATCCAGATTGCCTCCCGCAATACGTTCAGCAAATGCCTTCATCTTGCGAAATGGCTTTATAATCGTGCGATGTATATAGAAAAAATATCCCGCACAAATACACCCTTGTAAGAACATCGCCACTATGATAACAACAACGGTACGCTGAATTTCAGATTGGACAATAAGCGCATCATTGTTGTATACGATGACCTTACCCGCAATCATGCTGTCAACTTCAATATCAAGAATGGTATCTTTATGGCTGATTGCAGCGTTTATGCTCTCGCTCAATCCAGCTTTTGTTCGATATCGAATTGCTCCGTCTGAGCCAATAACAACATATTCCAGCGACGTGGGGTTATGATGTTTTTCTAAAGAATCCCAATCCCTTTGCACCGTTTTTACAACCTCATTGACTGCCACTGTATCCTGTAATTTTTTCTCCCTGGGAAACACAGACAATGTGAGAACAAGAAGTTCCAACAAAAAAAGAAGCAGAAGACCGCCGATAAAAACACGGTTTTTCATTGATTCCTCCCTATAAACTTATAGCCGTCGCCCCAAACGGTAACGACGTACCCCGGATTGCCCGGTTCCTCTTCAATTGCCTCGCGTATTTTGCGGATATGCACATTCAGCGTGCCGTCCCCGGTAAATTTATCTGCCCACACCTTTTCAAAAAGCTCCTGCTTTGAAACTACCCGACCTGCATTTTGGATCAGATAAGCCAGCAGCTTAAATTCCAGCGACGTCAGCTTTACACAAACTCCGTCAACGAGAACCTGCCGCGCATTAAAATCTACCGATAAACGCCCGTCTGCGTAGTGTTCCACCTCTTTACTTCCATAGCGTTTGAGCACCGCCTTAACCTTTGCCAATAAAACGCTGAGAGAATAAGGCTTTTGAATATAATCGTCCCCACCGATACTCAGAGCAATGATTTGGTCATCATCGCTCGTCCGCGCTGAGATAAAAAGGATTGGAACCTCCATAGCCTCCCGCAGTTCTTTGCAGAGCTCAAAGCCGCTGCCGTCGCCAAGGTTGATATCCAGCAAAAGCAGCTCCGCCGTATTTTCTTTGAAAAAATCTCTGCAATCTGCAACACTGTATGCAAGCGCCGTTTTCACACCAAAAAGATTGAAGTATTCCGCCGTACTGTCTGCAAGCAGTTTTTCATCATCAATAATTAAACAATCATAAGTCATTTTCGGTCAACCTTTCGTTCTCATAGGCAGAATATTCACAACCGCTTGGATATCGACTCCCATATGATTATAATTGGCACAGGGTTTTTCGGCCAAAAATCAATCCCATATCAATAGCGATACTCCAAAATAGTTTCCAAACGCTTCCTTGGCCGCTGCCCCGGCTTTTCTTCTGCATATCCCATGGCTACCGCTCCCACCAACTGCCCGGGTTCTTTTACAAATTCCGCCAGTTCGGGGTAAGCAAAAAAAGTATTGCCAATCCACAATGTCCCAATCCCCAAGCGTTCTGCCTCCAAAAGCATATTTTCAATCGCCGCTCCGATAGATAGCGCGTCTACAATTTCTGTCACGCGTTCGTCAACCGTAATTTGCTCAAACGGCGATTTCCCATACGGATTCATAACTACTACCAACGTTGGCGCCTCTCTCATAATTTGCAGCGTGTTTCCTGCATCCGGCAAACCATAGGCGCTGTCAGGCAGAAAAGCCTTGCCGCTTAACTCCCGCTGTAATCCGGCTTCCATCTTTGCAAGAAGGTTCCGCTTGGCATCCCCTCCATAGACTATAAATTTCCAGGGCTGTTTGTTCTTTCCTGACGGTGCAAAACGCCCGGCCTGAATAATTTTATTGACGACTTCTGTGGGAATTTCATATTGTTTATATCTGCGTATGCTTCTGCGCGTTTTTATTTCTTCTATCATTTATCTACCTTCCCTAATTCTTGCGCGAACTTAATTCCTGCGTTTCAGGATATCTTCTGTGCAAATCCCATCCACCTCTCCAACAAATATGCTATCATATATTTGCGCTTCTTCATGCTTCTTTTGATTTATCTCGCATACCTGCAAGGGTTTCTTTGCTTGTTATCCGTCTTCCATTCTACCACAACTTTCTTGAATTTTCTATTTGAAAAACAATAATCGAACAGAGGCTGGCGCTAGCCAACCCCTGCTCGATGATTTTATACTGACCTTCTATTTCTTAATCTTAACGCTGGACGCCTGCCCTGCCCGACTCAGCAATTTATTATAGGCTTTCAGCTTGCTCTTTGGCACTTTGATGGATGCTTTCTTGGTAATTCCCTTGAATGCTTTCGCCCCTACCGTTGTCAGCTTTGTACTTTTGATGGTAATTTTTTTCAGCTTCTTGCAGTTGTAAAATGCCTTAGAACCTATCGTAGTGACATTCTTGCCAATCGTTGCGCTTGTCGCCTTACTGCATCCTGAGAATGTGCTGTTGCCAATTGATGTGACAAGGAACTTTTTACCTCCAATTGTGACCGTGTCAGCCACCTTGATACTCTTGCCCTTCTTGCTCTTGACGCCGCTTAAGGCAACTGTACCTTTCCCATTTGTCTTGGCACTCTTAATCTTGTACTTGTAACTTCCAACGGTGTAGACTGCATTCTTCTTAACAGCAATCTTAAATGTCTTAGTGATTTGTCCCGTATAATTTCCCACTCCTTTGATCGTTACCGTCGCCGTACCGATTTTCGTATTATTTTTGTAGCTTACCGTATAGTCCTTGTTAAGCTTTAAGCTGTTGCCCGCATACGTTATGGTAACGGACGGCTTCTTCGCTTTGCCCGTATAATACTGATCCGCAATCTTATTCACAGCAGCCTTGGCGATGCCGGTTTTCGTTGCAGGCGTAAGGCTCTTATATTTTGCCTCCGCGTCCGTCAGTGTCTTATAATTATTCACGAGACTTTTCTGAACGTCCGACAGCTTGTCGTACGCTTCCCTTGCAGCAGCAATTTTTTCCTTGCTGGCGTTATCATAAACTACTTCGCCGATGGCATCTATTAGCGTTTTCACATTCTCTAGCGCCTGGTCTACCGGCACATAATCTGTCTGATATCCAATCGCATACAAAGTAAACTTCTTCCCCTCATCTCCCGCCGCCATTTTTAGTTCAATTTTGTGCGGGGCAGACTCTTTTTCCTGCAAGGCAATGCATACTTTACCATTATTCCAGCCCGAAGAGTTGTGGCAGTGCAACGTAGACTTTTTCACACCATCCACATACAAATCGGCTGAACCGTACGCATTCTCGCTTGTTTCTTTATATACGAGCATAAATGTCTGGCAATTAACTTCAATCGTAAGCGGTTCATTGGCGCCATTTCCGGCATACATCCAGTTATTCGGAAACCATTTTTCTCCCTTTATCCCATTATACAAATACTGGTATGTCGGAACATTGTCGTCTTTGCTGCTAAATCCGCCCGCATTGATGGCGCTGATTGCCGGATCAGAATCGGCGGTTGTCGTCGAATCAATCATCTTAATCCCTTGATAGGAAGAAGATGTCACAGCTTCGATAGAATCCACATCTGCCGCATTGTCAACCTCAGTTTCCTCTTTATCAACACGATCCATCAATTCAAGAATACAATCCGCCATAAGTTTGTATCCATTTGCATTAGGATGAAGCGTATCGTTATAAAACCAGTCATAAAAACCAGATTGCTGATAAACATCCTTGATCGCGTCTCCCGTGCTAATCATCGGCAAATCATACTTTACTCCATATTTGCGATAATTCATCTCTTCTACGCGGTTTAAGTTGTTAAATACGGAAAATACCAGAACAACCGCCGAGCCGGATTTCAGCGCCTGGCGAATCAAGCCTTCGTATGCGCCGCCCTTAGTTTCACAGCCGGAATCATTTACTGCAAACTCAATAAACAAAATATCTGGATGACTGCTGCCCTCCGGCAAGCGGTCTACCACATCGCGCCTATAACGGATAATACCAATATCCGATGACGTACCGCTCATGCCTGCATTGATAAAATGAACATTCTTGCCCTCATTTACGCCATATTTCTTAGCAAAAGCAGTAGCAGAGACTTCTGCATAGCACGCGGAATTCGGATTATAACCGCCGCCCTCCGTGATAGAGCCGCCAATATAAGCCAGTGATACATCCTTTCCCTCGCGTGCCTTTTGAAGCGCTGCCTTTATGCGCGCATTATTGCCGGTAGAAAAAACGCCTCCCTTAACCATATTGTTATAAAGTTCTTCATTCGGCTTAAATTCATTGTTTTCTGCCGGAATACCGGTAATTGACAAATCATCTACAAAGAAATCCGCCGTCCCTGACGAGGAACACTGAAGATACAAAGCAATCTCACTGGCATTTTCCGGAACTTGAAAGGAGCCTGCCAATTCCGTCCACTCACCGCTCGCGCACGCTTTGCCATATCCAACTACCGAATTATATTTGGTTTCGCCGCCAGCATCCTTATACTGTACCCCCAAGTCAAATGTCTGTTCCGAACCCGTATCCTGTTTTACGTAGGCTTTGAAATCATATGTATTCCCAGATATTACGTATTTCGCAAGCGACAACTGAATGCCATGCCATGTATCAGTACGTCCTTTGACTGACAAACTGTTATTGCCTACATCATGGTGCACCGAAGTAGAGACTTCAAGCGTTACCCCTCCGCGTCCCATAATCCCCTGGTATTGCCCGTCTTCAAAACCATTTCTGTAAAATTCTTTTTTCTCATCCTCTGCCCGTACATCCACCGGAAGCATCGTCAATGTCATTGCCGCCGCCAGAATTACGGCGCACAAACGCTTCCATCCACTCTTCATCACTTTCTTCACAGCTTACTCCTTTCATAATAAAGAAGGATTGCAGAAACTTCATCGGCAAAATTTCTCAATCCTTCCTAGATTTTATAGATAATTTATTATAGTATGTTATATTAACTTTTTCACCCCCAAAAACTATAGACATTTCACAAAAAACTGGTAAAAATATTTAGTTTTTTACATATTATGCCAAAACCCGCTATACCAGGCGCCCTAGGGATTTGTACATTTTGAACTGCCTCAATCCAAATCATAATATCATAAAACTTTCTTTTAAGCCTATCGCAACACCAAAATGGCGTACCCTAGATCTGCCACATCCGGCATCAAGCCAAGGATTTAATCTTTCGTCATCTATAATAATAGAATCCAACGCTGTACCATGACGAGAATCATCGGGGTCTTAGGATGATTCTCGTCAACCATATCATGATACTCTACCCAACTTTCCGTACTTCCTTGCCGTCAATATAAATCGGAAAGTTAAACTCTATCGACTTCAACGGCATTTTCGATTCACCATTCGGATATATCTGGATTTCTTTAATGAGGTGATAAGGTTTTTCTTCTCCTCGTCACTCATTATATCACAATGACGCCCCCGCTCTTGCTTATTTCTTCCGCATATATAATAGTAGACTTCCTTATATGTGCCGTCTTTATTTGTCCATGCTTGTTTATTCGTATACATTGAACTGCCGCAAAGGGGACATTTCAGAACGCCCGTCAGAAGATGCGGCCTTTCTTTGCCAAATCTTGACGTCTGCTTGATTCCTGTTGCAAAACGCTTTGCATGGACTTTCTGCCAGAGTTCTTTACTGACAATCCCCTCATGCTGCCCGTCCTCTAATATATAATCATCTGTATGGACTTGTTTGTATTCATTCTTCGTTCCTTTCACTTTTTCCCGTGTTCTTCTGCCATATGCAATTTTTCCGCAGTAAACAGGGTTGTCTAATATCTGCCGTATTAAATGGCTGCTCCATGTTTCTAACTTTCCATTCTGGCGGGGTATCTTCTTTATCCCTTGCAGATTAAGGTATTTTGCAACTCCCCCAAGCCCTATATCTGAATTTCCA
>Ga0137308_102674_pt1 | contig 11031 bp, 6 predicted proteins | sample Inofrocosms_June_FD_97181 | JGI IMG/M metagenome (GOLD analysis project Ga0137308, IMG submission 97181) | Mouse cecal microbial communities from Vienna, Austria - N-Acetylneuraminic and N-Acetylglucosamine D2O microcosms_June | ecosystem: Host-associated > Mammals > Digestive system > Large...
TTTTATCACATACCGGAACACGGACCCGCTTTTTGCGGCGGATCTCTCGGATGAAAAGAATCCGAAGCTGGCGGGGGAACTGGAGATCACGGGATTTTCCGAATATCTGCATTTCTGGGGCGAGGATAAGCTGCTGGGGCTGGGATATGAGACAGACCCGAAGAGCGGCGCGCAGGAAGGATTAAAGCTGGTGATGTTTGACATGTCCGACCCGGCGGAACTGAAGACGCTTGGCAGCAGGGTACTGGGTGAGACAGATTACAGTCCGGCGCTGTATGATTATAAGGCGGTGCTGGCTGATCCGGCGGAAAATCTGATCGGTTTTGTGACAGAAGATTACAACAGGGGCGTGAAGCGGGCCTACGAATTGTACCGGTGGGACGGAAGCGGCTTTGAGAGTATACTTTCGGAAAAACTGGATGACGGGTACGGGAATGAGAATTACCGGGGGCTTTATATAGGGGAGCGTTTCTATATCGCGCATCCGGAGGTAGTCCGATATTATGACAGAGAGGATTATAAACTGAAACAGAAGCTGGAAGTGGAATAAAACAATCAGGTTATATCCTGAAGGCGAAGAGAAATATCCTTTATGTACCTGTGACCGGCAGGACATAAGGGGTATTTTTTATTTTTTCACAGGATTTTTATTTATTCGAATAAAGGCTTGAAAACTCGTAAGATGAATCATATTTTGGAATGGTGATACTGAAAGTCGTGCCAAATCCCAAAGTACTGTCAACATGAATAGAGAACCGGTCATGGTATATATAGCTTAAACGCTCGTAAACATTGGAAAGACCGATATGAGTACGGTCGTTTTGCATTGTCTGAAAATTATGTTCCAGTAGATAAGTCAGTTTTTCCTGCGGGATGCCGGTTCCGTCATCACTGATCTCGATCACGATCTCATCATCTATCGTATAGATGGAGATATCGATCGACCCGAAAATGTCGCCGTCTTCCTTTGTCAAACCATGATAATAGGCATTTTCAATGATAGGGATCAGCAGATTCTTAGGTATTTTTTCGGAAATAGCATGGGTTTCCGCATTTATATTGATCTGCACGGAATTTTTGTAGCGGTACTTCATGATTGTGTGATATTGCCGGATGGTATCCAGACAGTTTTCTATTGTCTCAAAAATAGAGGTTTTGGTACTGAAGCGTTCGCGAAGGATTTTACCGAGGGCGGTATTGACCTCAATAATATCGCTCTGTCCGCTCTGACGTGCCATAATGCTGATAATGTTCAGTGAATTATAGATAAAATGCGGGTCTATCTGGGTTGCCAGAAGAGTATACTGTGTAATATAGTTTTCGTGTTCTTTTCTTCTGATATCTTCTATCTGGTTATTGATTTTTTTGATCATCTGATTGATTGTTGCAGAGAGCTGTTCGATCTCATCCCCTGTGTGGATATCCAATGTGAGTGACTGGCCGGCAGAATAACCGGAGATACATTTTGAAAGAGTTGTCAAAGGCTCCAGATACTTTCTGGTTGTGTGGGCAATATTATAATAGAAAAAAAGCGGCGGGAGTATATAGAACAATAAAACAATACTCATGATCAGAAAAAAGTCGTTTAAAAAAAGAGGCCATGAGGAGTAGGTTACGACATTCCAGCCGATCGTGGAAATATTTTTTTTATAGTAGAGACCGAGTGAAGAACAAAAGGGTTTTCTGGTATCGCTCTTTGTTATCTGCCGGCCGGATTCCAGAATTTTGGAGTTTTCGGAGGAAGTGGCATAAATGATGTCATTGTTTTGCGTTATTACGGCATAATCGGAAAAGACATCTTTAAAAAAAGTATTGCTGTTGGAAAGACAGTCATCGACACTGTAAAAAACGGTAAAGATATAGGGTTTGTTTCCAAGTGTTAATTTTCTGGAAACAAAAAATGTATGGTTTGTAAAACTGTTTGATCCACAGGAAAACAGTTCGGGAGGAAAAAATGAAGAATAATAGGAAACATTTGTCTTATCCTGCATTTCAAGATAATAGTCCGATGATAAAAAGAGTTCTTTGGCGCCGATGTCTGCATTCGTAAAGGATTCAAAAATAACACCATCCTCGTTTTCGATCATACAGTATTTCACTTTTGAAAAAGTGGAGAGAAAGTTCTGGAGCTGCTCGTCAATCTTGGATTTAGTATAGGCGGAAGGATGCCGGCTGTAGCTTGTGAGCAGTCTGTTTAATTCGGGCGTATTAATCAAAGACTGTGTGGTGCTCTGAGAGGAAAGGATCAGCTGATTATATTGTTTGGCGATAAAGCTGGCATATTCATTCTGGGTCTGCAGAGAATTTTTGATTAAAACCGGGCAGAGAATACTGAATAATAAAATAAGCAGTATGAAAAACGTCAAAATATAGTTTTTGATCACCTTTGAGGTCAGTCTTTTAGTTAAGATGCTCGCCTGGTGCCGGTTACTTTTTACTTTCATTTTTGGAATCCCCTATCACAATGGTAGTCAGTGTGTTTTTCCGGTAATCTAAAGGTTTTTTGCCTGTAAAACTGAGAAAGATCTGACTGAAATACTGGGAAGAACGATATCCTACCCTGTCGGCGATCTCATATATTTTATAGTTGGAGTGGAGCAGCAGGTCAATAGCAGCGTCGATGCGGATACCGGTGATATATTCATTGATCGTTTTGGAAACCTCCTGCTTGAATAAAACACTGATCCGTCCGCTGCTGATGCCGATATCTTCCGCCATTTTTTCAATCGAGAGGGAAGAATCCGAATAATGATTCCGTATATATAAAATGGCATTTCTGACATGGAAACTGTATTGTTCTATGGATGGATGCCCTGAGGAGCGCAGATTGTCATAGCCTTTTTCCGCCCATATATCAAGAGCCTGATGGCTGGAGAGATGCACCGCCTCTTCAGCTGCATTTAGGTGAAACAATGTGCAGCAGTAATTTATAAATTTTTGCAGCATATTGTAATCCTTTGCTTCATGAAGCCGGTCTGACCACATCTTAAGCTGTTTTTTGCCGTCTTCCCTTTTGAGTATTTCAGAAAATGTCTCATAGTTTGGGATCTGCATGCTTTTAGCGGGATCTGCGGAACTGTCCGTATCCTGTTTTATTTTTACGGCAGGCTCCGACATAAAAAACAGTGTATATTCAAGTTCGTTTCTCTTCTGCAGATAAATTTTTTTGAGTTCAATGAAAGCGAGAGGTTTTTCCGTATAAAAGAGACAGCCGTTACAGCCCAGATTGCGGAAGGCGGTCAGAATACGGTTTGTCCACAGATTTATTGTTTCAGACAGGTAAGTATGGCAGGGAACGGCGATCAGGATAAAGTTATCTACGGAAAACAAAAGGTCCAGATAGGTCAGTTCCAGAAAGTCGGCAAGATCATTTATAAATTCTTTTGTAAATAAGGGCGCATGATAAGAATCTGTTTTGCTCCGGAAGGAAGCCGGAGAAGAACAGAGAAAAAAGTAATATACATTATTGCAAATGTATTCTCTGAGAGGTTCGGAAAAATAAGCAGACCGGGAGGAAGGACGAAAATAGTTTTCCAGTTCCAGCAGGATATGCGTTTTTTTTGTCCGGGAGTGCAGATTTATTTCGGTGGATATTTTTTTCATTTTATCTTCCAGAGCCGAGGCTGAAAGTTCTGTTTTCAATAAATAGTCCGACACCCCCATCTGCAGTGCGGACTTGGCATAATGAAAATCTTCGTAGGATGAAAGAACAAGAAAAAAGGTATCCGGGCTGATCTTTTTTATTTCAGAGATCAGTTCGATTCCGTTTGTCGGCGGCATGATGATATCTGTTATGACGAGTTTGGGTTTATATTCTTTAAACAGCCTGAGAGCCTGTTTGGCGCTTTTGGCTTTTCCTATGATCTGAAATCCGAGATCATTCCACGGGATCAGGACTGTGAGGTCATCAAGTACCAGCTGGTCATCATCTACTAATAATGTGGTAATTTGATTTATTATGGTCATGAAAAACTCCTTCTGCCATATAAATTGCCGTATGTTTTGTTTTCAGGATGCTCCCATTATATCAAAAAATACAAAAAATAATAGAGAAGGCGATAAAAAATAAGAAAACCTAACAAAATAGAAGGTTTGTAACATTGTTGCGGATTTCTTAAAAAATTATAATGGAAGAAAAACAAGGAGAGAAAGGAACGGGGAAAATGGAAAACGCCAAGATAATACTTACGGCAGAGAATATGACAAAATCTTTCGGTATTACCAGAGCGCTGAAGGGAGTTCCTCTGCAGCTCAAAAGCGGAGAAGTTTTAGGGCTGATCGGAGAAAACGGTTCTGGAAAATCCACACTTACTTCCATTATAGCCGGCATACAACCGGCTGATGCGGGCGAGATCAGGCTTAACGGTGCTCCTTACGGTGCGCAGAGCAGTGTGGAGGCATGTAGACAGGGAATCTGTATGATTCTGCAGGAAAAAGCCACATTTGACCATCTTTCCGTGGCGCAGAATATTTTTGTCGGGGACGAAAAACGCTTTGGAAGATTCGGGATACTGGATATAAAAAGGATGAACCGGGAAGCGGAGGATATTCTGAAGTCTATCGGAATTACCGGGCTTGAGGTAAAAAAGAAGATTGCGGAATGCTCTTTTGAGGAGGGGAAACTGGTTGAACTGGCGAGAGCTGCATCGACAGATCCACAGATTCTGATCGTGGATGAGACAACCACGGCGCTCAGTCAGAACGGACGCAATATTTTGTATCGAATGATGGAGAAAATGAAGCGGGAGAATAAGAGTATCATCTTTATCTCTCACGACATCGATGAGATGATGGAAAAATGTGACAGGCTCATGGTGCTGAGAGACGGGGATTATATTGATACGATTGGGAGGGGGGATTTTTCAGCCGCAAGGATAAAGAAGCTGATGGTCGGAAGAGAGATAGCTGACAACTACTACAGGGAAGACCACACATGCAGTTATGATAAGGAAGTGGTACTGAAACTGGAAGAGGTTTCTACGGAACATCTGCACAATATCAATCTGGAACTTCACAGAGGGGAGATATTGGGTTTCAGCGGCCTTGCGGACAGCGGCATGCATGATATCGGAAAAGCCGCGTTCGGTGCGATCCGTCTGAGCAGCGGAAGAGTATGTGATAAAGACGGGGAAACCGTGAAAAATCCGCAGGCTGCGATGCATAAGAAGATTGCTTATATAGGGAAAAACAGGGATCAGGAATCCCTGTTCATCAATTCTCCCATCAAGGATAATATTTCTGTTGCGTCCCTGAAAAAATTGAGCAAAAATACATTTATCCCGCCGCGAAAGGAAAGGGAATTTGTGTTGGAATGGGCGGAAAGGCTGGAAGTAAAAATGCAGGATATAGACCAATATGTCATGGAGTTATCCGGCGGCAATAAACAGAAAGTGGCACTGGCAAAATGGCTGGGTTTCGGAGCGGATATTTTTATTCTGGATTGTCCGACCAGAGGCATTGATATCGGGGTGAAGGCGAGTATTTACAGGCTTATGGAAAACCTGAAAGCACAGGGAAAAAGTATTTTGCTCATTTCGGAGGAGATGCCGGAGGTAATAGGTATGAGTGACAGGATCATTGTTTTGAAAGACGGTGTGCAGAGCGGGGAGTTTGAGCGGGATGAGACGCTGTCAGAACATGCGTTGATCAATTGTATGGTATAGGAGGAGCAGGATGGAGCGTTTAAAGAAAATAAATTTAAAAACCGTGTTTCCTTTTTTGGGACTGGCGGCGGTCATTATATTATTTCAGGTTTTGACCGGCGGAAAGGTGTTTTCAATAAGGAATCTGAAGGCGATCATGAATGACAGCTTTTTTATTCTGATCGGTACGGTTGCCTTTTCCTTTATCATGGCTGTGGGAAATCTTGATCTGTCTATGGGAACCGTTATGGCAGTCAGTTGTACCTGCGCCGCATTTGCATCGGGGATTTCACCGGTTCTGGCAATTCCGGCGGCAGTGCTGGCGGGACTGGTTTTGGGATGTTTCAACGGGTTTGTGCATGTACATATGGGGCTTGGCTCGCTGATCGGTACCATGGCAACACAATCGGTATTTCAGGGGATTCTGGTTCTTTTGCTGGATGGAGGTACACTGGCAGCGCCGGTCTCCATGTTAAAGTGGGGCAGCAACGGTTTAAAGATAACGGTTATGATCCTGGTCTCATTGGTCGGCGCATATATCTTTAATTTTACGGCATACGGAAAACAATGCAAGGCTGTCGGAGCATGTTCCGAGGCGGCAAGGTTATCCGGCGTGTCGGTGAAAAAAGTAAAATATATGACATTTATTGTGATGGGCGGCGTTGTGGGACTTTTGGGATTATTCAGTCTGATCAGGACAGGGACTGCATCGGCGGCGACAGGCGGCACGCTTATGATGAATGTATGGTGTGCAGCTCTTTTAGGCGGGCTTCCTCTGAGCGGCGGCTCGGCGTGCAGATTCAGATCTGCTGTTATCGGCAGTTTTACAATGGCTTTTCTGGCAAACGGCATGACGCTGATGGGACTGGGGACACATGATAAACAACTGATTCAGGGAATTGTTTTTCTGGCAGCCATTGCCATTTCATTTGACCGTAAAAATCTAGTTGTCATTAAATAATATTTTATCAGGGCTTTATGGGAAACCGGATTTCCCAATCAGATACACATTTTTATAGGAAATAATATGCAGGAGGAAAGAATATGATGAAAAAAATTAATATGAAAAAAATACTTGCGGCAGCGCTTACTCTCGGATTGCTATGCGGCTGTCTCGTAGGCTGCGGTTCCAATACCGCGCAGGATCAGGAAGGAAGTGCCGGATTGGAAACCGGAAATGAGCAGGGAGCAACAGGTGAAGAAAGCTTTAAAATAGCAATAGGGTTTACTGACAACGGGGCGACTATGTTCAGTCTGATGGCAAATAATGTAAAAACAATGGTGGAAGGTATGGGCGGAACAGTTGTTTTTCAGGGAGGAATAGGTGCATCGGCTGATGCCACCATTCAGTTTGTGGAAGACCAGATCGCGGCAGGTGCAGACGGTATTGTATTCGGTCCGCCATCAGATTCTGTACTGACGACTGTGACTACAATGTGTGAGGAAGCCGGGGTTTACTGGGGAATAGCTTTCAGAAGTATTACAGATGAAGAAATAAAAGCACTGGTGGAGTCTTCCGATTACTATATCGGCCATTGTTTTGAGGATGAGGAAAAAACGGGTTATCAGGTGATGTCTAATCTGCACAATAAAGGAATCAGCAAAGTGGCTATCATTTCTATGGCGAAGGGAAATAATACGACAGATCTCAGAGAGCAGGGTGCGCAGAGGGCCTGCGAGGAATTTGGCATGGAGATCGTGGCGGAAGCGAGAGATCTTACACAGGCATCTGACGCCACGAATGCGGCGGAGAGTTTTTTATCGGCGTACAGCGATCTGGATGCGATATTTGTTGTCGGCACAACAGGAGCCGGAATCCATGAAGCGGTTGCAAAGGCAATCGAGGATGCCGGAAAAGTTGAAAGCGTAAAACTGGCGACGATCGATTTTCCGGATTCAATGGCGGAACTGTTTGAAAAGAATATACTTGCGACAAGTTCAGGGGCGCCGAGCTGGGGGTATGATCCTTATATGATTACGGCAGCGGTGGCAAATGCCTGCAAGGGAAATCGTATTTCGGATATGCCATTGGAACTGGAGATTCCGATGTATGATATCGATGATGCGGAAACTGCTGCAAAATGGCTGGAAAAATACGGAAATGCAGATACTTTATACTATGAGGAGAGCGTAATAAAAGATACGTTGGATAAGAGCGTAAATAGCGGATTGGACGAGGAAGCTATGAGGAATATGATTCAGGAGTTTGTAGAAAATACCGCTGACTGAAAACAGGCATAACCGTTCAGAATCTGATATTTGCGGAAAAGAGGACTATCATGAATAAAAATGTGTTGAATATAATAAAGCTGATTTCTTTACCGATTATTTTATATTTGTTTTTTTCGATAAGTGCGTCCGGGTTCGGAATGCACAGTCTGCCAATCGTGGTCAGCCAGAGTATGATTCCGACTATAATGGGACTGGGGCTGTATCTTATGATGAATGCGGATCTCATGGATTTGAGCATGGGAGCCAGAACAGTGTTTGCCGCGATTATTGGTGGGATCATGGCGCAGAAATTTGGCGTTGCGGGGCTTGTGGCAGGTTGCTTTATCGGAGGAATGGCGGTAGCGCTGTTCATGGCGTTGCTGTACCGGTTTATAAAGATTCCTGCAATGGTGATCTCTCTGGGGATCGTGTTGATCTTTGAAGTGGCAGGAGCGAAGCTGGTCGGCTCATCAGGGTATTTGAGGATCACGGAAGCGGAATATTTTATCGGGTCTTATCCCTGCAATATTATCATTGTTTTTGCAGCTGCCGTATTTGCCTATATTCTTTACTATAAGACCAGAGTGGGGAGTTATATTACGGCGGTGGGAAATGACGAGAAGATGTGTAAAAACGTAGGGATCAATGCGGATAGGATCAAGTTTGCTGCTATTGCCCTTACAGGTATTTTCGGCTCTTTGTCGGCGCTTTTGTATATCTGTTATTCCGGTTCCATTACGGCAGGGACGGAAATGACATCGATGAGCATGGTGTTCAGGCCGATCATGTGCGTTATTTTGGGAAGATATATGAGAAAACAGGTAGAATGTATGCCGTTGCTGATTTTTATAGGGGGCATTTCCATTACAATCATTTTTAACGGATTTGTGGCATTGGGCTTTTCCGAAGCGCTTCAGGATATCGCACTGGGAATGTTTTTGATCATAATTTTGGGATCGAGAGTCATTACACAGAGTTTTTCAACATGGAAAGAGGCGAAGGGAAGAGCCTGAGCACTTATATCCCGGGGGTATTCTCCGGGATTTTCCAGATATAAATATAAGGTGAAAGTGGTGAAATTATGTTAAGTGAATACATTCTGAAAAATCCGGGGGCAGAATACAGAGGAATGCCGTTCTGGGCGTGGAATACAGATCTTGAAGAAGAACAGTTGGTACGGCAGATATCCGTTTTCAAGGAAATGGGATTCGGGGGATTTTATATGCATCCCAGAGTGGGCTTGAAAACGCCGTATCTTTCGGACAAATTTCTGGAGGCGGTTGAAATCTGTGTAAAAGAAGCAAAAAGAAACGGTTTATATGCGGGGCTTTACGATGAAGACCGTTGGCCTTCGGGGTATGGGGGCGGAAGTGTCACTAAACATCCCGGATACAGGGCAACGCATCTCTTATTTACGCAGACACCCTATGAGGAAAGCAATATCGGAGAGAATCCGGATTATAAACCTAATTTTGCGGTCGGAGTACGGACAGACAGGGGCATTCTGGCAAAAGTTTACGATGTTATTCTGGATAAGACGGGGTATCTGAAGGAATATAGAGTGATCAGGAAGGATGAATGTGCATCCGGCATAAAATGGTATGCTTACATAGAAGAAAACCCAATACATTCCTGGTACAATGAGGGCGCTTATGTAGATGTTATGAATAAAGAGGCGATAGACCTTTTTATAAAAAATACGCATGAAATATATAAGTCCTGTCTGGGGGAAGAGTTTGGGAAAGTGATACCTTCTGTTTTTACGGACGAGCCGCATATGATCTTTATGACAAATTTTTCGGAACCTTTTGACGGGACGGACCAGTTTTTGCCCTGGACGCCGAAAATACAGGAGGAGGGAGAACAGCGGTATGCACTCTCTCTTCTGGATCGGCTTCCGGAACTGTTCTGGGAAAAGAGATCGGGTGACGAGTCGGTCCGTTATGTATATCATGAACTTCTCTCGGATCTGTTCGAAAAAGCATATTCACAGAATATAGGGGACTGGTGCAAAGAGAACGGAATCAATTTCACAGGGCATTATCTGTTTGAGGAGACGCTGTTTATGCAGAATCGCTCCGGAGGCGATATGATGCGTATGTACAGGGATATGGACGAACCGGGAATGGATCTGCTCTTTGATGATGTCGCGGTTACAACAGGGAAGCAGATCCAATCGATTATACACCAATACGGAAAAAAAGGGGGGATGTCGGAAGCGTACGGGGGTACGAATTGGGGCTTTGAGTTCCGCGACTATAAATTCCAGTCTGATTGGCAGGCTGCCCTTGGCATTACGAAGCGTGTTCCGCATTTGGCATGGATGTCCATGAAAGGAGAGGCTAAGAGAGACTGGCCGGCGAGCATTTTTTATCAGTCCCCCTGGTATCGTGAATTCAGGTATCTGGAGGATTATTTCGCAAGGGTGAATTTTCTGCTGACGCAGGGAGAAGCGCAGGGGAAAATAGGAGTGATCCATCCGTTGGAAAGCTATTGGCTGCTGTTTGGACCAGAGTCACAGACAGGTGAGAGATGTAAAAAGATGGATGATGATTTTAAATTGCTTGCAACGGAACTTGTATCACACCAGATCGAATTTGATTATCTGGATGAAGCATTGATGCAGGAATTATACCATGATGGAAAATCTTTCGGGGAAATGAAATATGAAGTGATTTTAGTTCCGGAACTTATTAATGTAAGAAGGTCGACAGTGAAGATCCTGCAGGAATATGAGCGCTCGGGCGGACAGGTGTTTTTTTTGAAATACCGGCCTGCTTTTCTGGAGGGGAAGATGACAGAGGATCTTCTGGAAAACTGTGGTAAGGTGATCCCTTTTCAGCGGGAGGAAGTGCTGAAGCTGTTCAGATCCTGCAGCAAAGTGGTGATGTCGGATAGAGAACATGGGTGGATAAGCGATATGATGGTGCAAACGAGGAGCCTGCCGGAGGGAAAGATTGTTTTTTTCGCGCCGGCAGTAAAAAGACCCCATGATGCGGAAAACGTCAGGAAAGATTATGCGGTTGAAATAGACGGGGACTATACGGTATATCAGGTGGATCTGTTCCGGGGCAGCCTATCCGTATGCGATGCGGAGTATTCAGCCGGGAAAACAACAGCCTATCCGGAATATTATGAAGGGAATGAACTGATGCTTTACTGCCTGCAAAAAGGAATG
>Ga0137308_102675_pt1 | contig 11030 bp, 11 predicted proteins | sample Inofrocosms_June_FD_97181 | JGI IMG/M metagenome (GOLD analysis project Ga0137308, IMG submission 97181) | Mouse cecal microbial communities from Vienna, Austria - N-Acetylneuraminic and N-Acetylglucosamine D2O microcosms_June | ecosystem: Host-associated > Mammals > Digestive system > Large...
GTGGTGAAATTTGAGACGGATTTGAGCGAATAAAACGTGTCTGGAAACGGGCATAAAAATAGCCCCTCTGGCAATCAGAAGGGCTGAGGTATCCTATATATAGATTTATTCAATGTTAAAGAGCTCGTCAAATGTAATCTTAAAGTTAGGAAACATGACAACCTGTAATTCATCCTTGTTTTGCTCGGTGACTGTTTTATAAAGATATGGGTAAGCTGTATCGTTATCCTTCCAATCAAACATATAAATTTCGACTTGCTTTTTTCTCCAATCAGCAATCCAGTATTCAGAAACGCCCACTTTGCAGTATATCTGCATTTTTTCATTCCGGTCATATTCTTCGGTGGAATCGGACAAGACTTCCATAACGAAACGAGGAATGCCCGTAAATGATACATTTTTTCTGTCACGCATGTTGCAAATGATAGATACGTCGGGAATGACTATTTTATCATTATTTTCGCGCCATTGATATTGTACGCTGTCACCAAAAACACGGCATAGGCTGTCTTTTATTTGGCTACCTATTTTGATGATAAAATTATGGATTACCATTGAATGCTCAAGGTAAGTTTTGCTCATGTCTTCTATAGGAAGGGTATTCATTGGGTTACCTCCTGACAATTTGGTTTTAGTAGATGTTTGTATTATACTATGCTTTTGAATCGGAGACAAGATTTTGATGGGCTAAAAAATGATTCTGCCAAAGATAGGAGTTACTTTCGCTTCGTTCACAGCAACCTATGCACAGAAATCGCAAAACAGCGATTTCGCGCATGTCTGTCTCGGGTTTATCACATAGAAACAGCGTGAAAACACCTCGCGACGACAGCGAGTTAACAGTAACAGATAAGAAACTAAAGGCTCTTTAAGCAATGAAAAGGGAATGCCTTTGGTCATGATAATCTACTTGTAAAAGCATTGACGAAAATCGTCAGTGCTTTTTTCTGAATGCAGAAATGAAATGCGGATACACGCAGCACTTATCGGACAACCGCATATTGCGGTTCGTCATAGACAGTGGTATGATAATAATCAATGAGGCTTTGGGTAAAATATAGCAGATATGGGAGGTATAGATATGCAGGTGAAATATTATGATATTGGGGTAAATCTTTTTGGCAGGCAGTTTCCGGAACCGGAGAAGATTATCCGTGAGGCGGCAGCGGAAGGAATATGCTGTATTTTGACCGGAACGGATATGAATGAAAATATGAAAATTTATGATTTTTCCGCAAACCATGAGGTGTACGGCACTTTGGGAATCCATCCCCATAATGCGGACCGAGCGAAGCCGGAAGATTTCAGGCTGATGGAGCGGTTTTTATCCGATAATAAGAAAATGGTTGCAGTGGGAGAATGCGGCTTAGACTATGACAGAATGTTTTCTACCAAAGAAAACCAAATCAGATGTCTGGAAAAGCATATCGTACTCGCAGAAAAGCTGAATAAGCCGCTGTTTCTTCATGAGCGCAGTGCCTCCACAGATTTTATAAAAAGATTTCGGAAGCATTCTGACCTTTGCAGCAAGTCGGTAATACATTGTTTCACGGGCAATAAGGAGCTGCTGGATAAGTACTTGTCAATGGGCTTTTCTATCGGAATTACAGGATGGATATGTGATGATATTCGCGGAAAGGAGCTGCGGGAAGCGGTAAAAATCATCCCTTTGGACCGGATATTGGTGGAAACGGACGCTCCCTTTTTGACGCCCAAGAACGTTCCGGGTCTTGACAGGACAAATGTTCCTCAAAATATTAAATATGTTGTGAGAGATTTGGCAAAATATATGAAGGTATCGGAGGACATACTAATGGAGAATGCGAGGAAGAATACAGAGAGGATCTTTCATATAGAAGCGTGATATTATAAATTCTTGTGAAAGATGAAAAGCGGCAATTATAAATATTATCTCAGGATGTATAAAGCTTGTGTTAAATTAGTGCTATGGGACAGTGGGGATACTTTTCCGAAAATGGAGTGAAGTAAGCTGTAAACCCATGTAGCAGTATTGTGGCTTCGGAATGACAATCACTATGAATCAATAGGAGAACTATTTATGTGGATGATAAATGCTTTCGGGTCGGCGTTGTTTGCGGGCGCCACTTCCATTCTTGCAAAATGCGGCATTAAGAAGACAGACTCCAATGTGGCCACGGCTGTCCGTACCATAGTAGTATTGTTCTTTTCATGGATTATGGTGTTTTTGGTGGGCGCTCAGAGTGAACTGCCGGACGTAGAAGGGAAGACATGGTGCTTTCTGGTTTTGTCAGGACTGGCTACGGGAGCATCATGGCTCTGCTATTTCAGGGCACTGCAGCTGGGAGATGTGAACAAAGTAGTTCCTATTGACAAATCCAGCACGATATTGACGATTATTCTGGCATTTATTTTCCTTCAGGAAAGGATCAGCCTGCTGAAAATTATCAGTGTGATTTTGATTGGTTTAGGTACTTACCTGATGATACAGAAAAAGGCGGAGAAAGGTCAGGAACAGGATAAAGAGGTATGGAAGAATGACAGGCGGTGGTTTCTGTACGCGTGTTTGTCCGCCCTCTTTGCCAGCCTTACTTCCATATTGGGGAAGGTGGGCATCAGCGGATTAAATTCCAACTTGGGTACGGCCATCCGCACGGCGGTAGTGTTGATGATGGCATGGGTGGTGGTATTTGTGACAAAAAAGCAGCATACCATCAGGGAGATTCCCGGACGGGAGCTGCTCTTTATCTGTCTGTCAGGATTTGCCACGGGAGGTTCATGGCTGTGCTACTATAAGGCATTGCAGGATGGGCCTGCCAGTGTAGTGGTGCCCATTGACAAGCTGAGTATTCTGGTGACCATTTTATTTTCTTATCTGGTATTTAAGGAAAAATTGTCGAGGAAGGCGATGCTGGGTCTGGCGTTAATCGTGGCGGGAACCCTATTGATGATTGCTGCCGAAGCGGTATGAAAGCAGTTCGTTCCAATGGTACAGATCATAGACTTGGAGATATACAAAGGAGAATCAGAAAAATGCAGATACAGATTCCGGAAACCGGAGTAATAAAAAAGCAAAAAGTTGATTTGAGCAAAGACGTATCTATTATATATGGCTATAACAATAGCGGGAAAACCACTATTTTAAAGGCCTTGGACCGTGCTTTTCAGAACAGGTTGATGGAATGCTTTATTTCAGGGAAGGAGGGGGAGCTGGCAATATACATACCCACAAACAGAATTATTGTCAGTGCAAATAATACGGATGAACTGCAGCTAAAGGATTATGAGGAATTTATTCATTACCAGAAAGACAGTTACAGTGACTATAGTCTTCATTTAAAGAGGCTTCGTGATCATCTACTGACAAATGGAGTGATACATAATTTTATCTGCCGTGCCGTTTATAAGATTTTTGCCATTGACATAAGAGAAATCAGTAGCAGGTACAGCGACGGAATTGAGAATATAATCAATATTTATCTGAACATAATCTGGGCTGCGACATGGGATTTGGAGATTTCGGATATTTCTTGTATATCGGAAGAGGCATTTCACAAATTGTTGTCCCAAAAGCGCATTTATGTCATGATTGACGAGATCGAGATGTTCCTGCATGTGAATATTCAATCAAAATTGATCAATAGCTTGAAAGAAGATTTTGCCGGATGCAGTTTTATATTGACAACGCATTCGCCTCTTCTTTTAACAAGATATATGCAATGTGTGATATACAATATTAACAACGGTAAACTAAGCCGGATTCAGGAAGATGTGTATTATGAGGATCTGGATATTATATACGAGGAACTGTTTCAGGTGGAACAGCTTCCGCCGCAGGTAAGGGAAGACATCAATTGTCTGGGGGAGATTATTTTAAAGGGCAGGGATATCAATGCAGACAAGGTAACAGCCATTGTAAAGAGGCTGCGGGAAGAGTATCCCAATTTATACAGAAGATATAACAGGATTATTACAAAAGCGCAAAGCATTGGAGAACAGAATGGTAAAGCTCAATAGGACATATGCTCCCAAAGCATTGTCAAAAACGAATCGGGAGTTCAAGGCTGCTATAGCGGGGATGGATACAAAGGACGCATATAGTTTTTATATAACACATAAGCAACAATACAGTTACAATACGAGTGAAACGAAACGCCATTTCCGAAAGATGAATCATGAAAGATGCTCTTTTTGTACGAAATTAATCTATGATTTTGAGGATGAAATGACAGTTGAGCATATTAGAATTAAAAGAGATTATCCACAAAAGATATTTCAATGGAGTAACCTTCTGTGTGCCTGTAGGGCATGTAATACAAAGAGAAGTACGCGTGCGTATTATCCCGACAAATATCTTGATCCTACGAAGACGGATGACATTGAGAAGTATTTTTGCTACCAATTGGATGGCACGGTCGATGCCAATGAAGACTTGGCTCCGGATGAGAGAAAGAAAGCAAAATATATGATTAGACTATACCGTCTTAACAGGGAGGGGCTTGTATGCAGAAGGCGGGAATTTATGAGGGATTTAATGTCGGATGATGATTTTTACGAAAAGTTGGACAAATTGGACGATTCAAGCCAGAACATAATATTTTCATCCGTATTTGCATATTATAAGAGACAAAAGACCGCTTCTTATAATAAGCATTAGCGCGCAAAGGTAAGTGCATTTTATCGGAACTGCTTTGCAAACTTGATCATTATGTATTATAGGAGGTGTAAAGAAACATATGGAGAGCAAGGTGTTCATCTTGGATCAGACAACAATCAAAAAGCTGTTAACTATATTTAAGCTTGTAATACCGGATTTCCAAAGAAACTTTGTGTGGAAGAAATCCAAAAAAGAACAATTACTGGATTCTTTATTTCGAGGGTTTCCGATCGGGGCGATTACGTTGTATGAAGATATGAATGGTTACTATATTATAGACGGACTACAGAGAATTAATACGTTGAATCAATATCTTTCTCGTCCGAATACCATTATATCTTTTGATATTTTTTTTGAGAAAGCGGAATCTGATTTCCGGTTGTTCTTAAAGCGCAGACAGTTAACGGATTTATCCCAACCTTTGGAAAAATATATAAAAGAGTGGTATGTGGGGCTTAACAGCCTGTATGGATTCGAAAAAGTCAGCATTCTCTATTCTGTACTAATGAACGGACATTCAAGGATAGCGGAGGCATTTAGGGATTTGGAGCTGGTGGAAGAGCTTTTGGGAATATTAAAATCAAAAATTGAGATCGCTTATGATGACATTGCCCTGATTATTTATAGAGGAAGTAAAGATGATCTGCCGGAATTGTTTAAGAATATCAATACAGGAAGCGTAGCTTTGTCACAGTATGAAATTCTGCAATCGGTATGGAATAATTATTTATTGGAAAAGGATTTGATTCAGGATACTTTTGAAGCTTTTGGACGGGAATTGGAATTAATCAGGGATGACTACGAAATTGAAGCCGTGAAAGAAGCCGGGGCATTTGATATTTTCAAAAATATTATCGGATTGAACCACATGATTTGTTGTAAGGAAGATTGTAATATCCTCTTTAATTTTGCCGGTTTTAAGAAGATTCCGGAGCCCAAAAAGTTTGGGAGAGGAATCACAAAACATTATGACAACGACAGCATTTCTTTTGAGATATATTCTACGATTTTATGTAATGCACCGAATCAAATTGTAAAGGCAATTGATGCCGTTTATAAGTATAAGGATATTGAGAATATAAGTCTGTTTATTAATGAGCTCAACAAAATAATTTTGGATGCGGTGGATATTGCGATAGAAGAGCTGAGAATACGAAAAGCAGAGCTGCAGGAAAGTAAGTATCACACTCTTTATATTCTTGCAGGCATCATTTTTTCACATTATAGTATTGATGTCAACAGACTAAGTGTGGAGAAGACAAGCTTTAATGAGGAAATATATAATATATGCATGGACATAGAACGACATAAAAAGGGTAAGTGGTTCATAGATGAAAACAGACAGGTGGGATTTTTCAATATAAAAATTGAAGAACTGATGGGAATGAATACCAACAACAATTTTGAAGAAAGCTGTAGGGCGGAGGTATTAAGGATCCGGATTGATGATGAAATAATAACAGCCAATACAGTGAAAGAATTCTATTATAAAATATTCCATATTTTAAGTAATTACTATGATATAGATACCTATGTGCCTTACGCCACAGGAAGGAAACGGTATCTGGTCAATTGGACAAATCATCACATCAACGGAGATTTGTTTGTATCACCGATTAAAGTGGGGAACTATTATATTGAAACCCATAAAAGTAGAATGGGGGCTTTGAAGGATATTTATAATTTTTTGAAGAATATAGGTATTGATGTCGGTTATGTTGAGTAATTCCTCAAACTGCTAAAGCAGTTCGGAGAACGCAAAGGCATCATTTTTAGGTCTTGTATAGCCCATGGATAGTTTGCGTCGCTGATACAGCGTTTTTCTCACGGATTGTCTATGCTGCCGCAGGCGGCATGTTTGGGCGTGTGAAAGGGATGAAGTTGGGTGTTTATCGAAGCGATGGAAGCTTTCGTTCTACAGGATTGTGAGTTACGGAAAAGGATGCTTCGCGGAGATGCCAAGTCTCCCGAACTGCTTAAGCAGTTAAAAAAACGCCGGAAACAGGCGTTTTTCATCAGGATTTGAAATTCCGCAAAGTGGAATAATAGAGGTTGGAATGAATAAAAATACAAAAAGCATAAAATATGCATGAAGATATGAATAAATATACACAAACCACAAAATGTAATGCATAAAAATAAAAAAGTAGTGGACATTTATGCAAAAAGTGGTATAATTTTCTTCTACAGTTAATATACAGGATAGCTAAGGAAACGCTGATTAAATCATCGTTTCCCTAACATATAAAGTTAATGTATCTGTAAAAGACAAATCGGGCTGCTTTCGCTTGAGAGGAGCAATACGGGAAAGGGTTGAAGTTTATCATGATCAAAGTAGGAATTATCGGAGCCACCGGATATGCGGGAGGGGAGCTGGTGCGTTTGCTGGCGAACCACCAAGAGGCGGAAATCGTCTGGTACGGTTCCCGGAGTTACATAGATAAGAGATACAGTGAAGTGTATCAAAATATGTTCCGGATTGTGGAGGATATCTGTAAGGACGACAATCTGGCAGAATTGGCTGATCAGGCGGATGTGATTTTTACCGCTACGCCGCAAGGCTTTTTAGCAGGCATATTGACGGAAGAAATTTTATCCAAGGTAAAAATCGTGGATTTGTCCGCGGACTATCGTATTAAGGATGTGGCGGTCTATGAGAAATGGTACGGCATTGAACACAAGTCCCCGCAGTTTATTCCGGAGGCGGTGTACGGCCTCTGTGAGATTAACCGTGACAAGATTACGGATAAAACCCGTCTGGTGGCAAATCCCGGCTGCTATACCACCTGCTCTATCCTGACGGCATATCCTTTGGTAAAGGAAGGGCTGATTGATGTGGATACCTTGATAGTGGATGCCAAATCGGGCACTTCCGGCGCAGGAAGAGGGGCTAAGGTGCCCAACCTGTTCTGCGAGGTCAACGAGAACATGAAGGCTTACGGTGTGGCAGGCCACAGGCATACTCCTGAAATTGAGGAACAGTTGGGTTATGCGGGGAATTGTCAGGTTACGATTAATTTTACCCCTCATTTGGTTCCTATGAATAGGGGAATTTTGGCCACGGAGTATGCAATGCTAAAGAGAAAACCGGACGGGACGCTTCCTTCTTATGAGGAGATCAAGGCAGTATATGATAAATATTATGCCTCCGAAAAATTTGTCCGTGTCTTGGAAAAAGGTGTATGCCCCGAGACGAAGTGGGTGGAAGGCAGTAATTATGTGGATATCAATTTCGTCATCGACCAGCGCACAGGGCGTATCATTATGATGGGAGCTTTGGATAATCTGGTGAAAGGCGCGGCGGGCCAGGCAGTGCAGAATATGAACCTGCTGTTCGGGCTGAAGGAAAGCGAGGGGCTGGAGCTGATCCCCTGTTTCCCCTAAAGGCTGAAGACAGATTGGATTTATAGGAGGGCAGATATGGATTGTTTTGAACCTTCAAGGCAAATGGGCTCTCCCCAAGACTCCCGGAAGACATTCCAAACCGTAAGAGCATGGAAAACGCTGAACAATGGCGCAGTCTATGCATCATTGGGCTGGTATCTGTTGGTTTTATTCAGGTTTTTTGCCATGTTTATCCTGAAATTTTTTCCAATGGACGAAATGATATGGCGGAAGGTTTGGATTGTGACGGGTATCTGGATGGGGGTGCTTACCGCAAAACTGCTCGCTTTATTTCTATATCGGATATGGTGGATCAAAAAGACGCGTAAAAAACTAAGGATGCAGCCCCGGCGTAAAAATCCTTTGCGTTGGTTCTCAATGATTCCTGTCACGCTTTTATTGGATATTTTGTTTGTTGTATGGGGATGTTATCAGGATGCGTTTTTCTGGGAGAGGCAGTATGAAAGGCTTTTGGCGGAGGGGGAATTAGGGCATGGGCTTCCGCTTATCTCGGTGCTCTGCGTCTTGTTTGCGGGAGCGGTTACCGCTGGGATTACCGTACTTTCTGTTATTCTTGTTTGTATCAGCCGGTATCGCAGCCGGTATGAGAGATAAGGGGCAGTATACTACAATAGGAAAGGACACGAATGAAAATATGAGTGGGAAAACGTATACCGTTAAAACAATGGCCGCCGCGGATTATGACGGCTTGAAGGCTCTGTGGATGACGATTCGGGGATTCGGCATCCGAAGCATTGACGATTCCAGAGAGGGTGTGGAGCGGTTTTTAAAGAGAAACCCTGACACCAGCGTGGTGGCGGTTGGGGAGGACGGCTCCATTGTGGGGGGGATCCTTTGCGGACATGACGGAAGAAGAGGCTGCCTGTACCATGTCTGTGTGCGGGAAGATTACAGGCGTCTGGGTATCGGCAAGGCTATGGTGGTATATTGTATGAATGCGCTGAAGGCGGAGAACATCAATAAAGTAAGCCTTATCGCCTTTACAAAAAACGATGTGGGAAATGCTTTTTGGAATTGTATCGGCTGGACAAAGCGGCAAGATTTGAACTATTATGATTTTACGCTGAATGAGGCCAATATTACGGCTTTTAACCAATGAAAAGTGCGAAAGGAATGATTCATTCGTTGTTTGTGCCGCATTGGCGGCATGTCTGGAAGCTGAAGGAAATCACTAAGCTTGAAAAGATCTCGCTGAGTGATTTCACGCTCTGCGGAGCAAAGCTTCTTCACAAACTGCCAAAGCAGTTAGAAGAACACAAGAACAGCGTTCCTCCGGACTTGCAGCAATTCATTGATTGTTTGTGCCGACTGTTTCGGTATGACGGGAAGTGTGAACGCAAGAGCAGCGTTCTTCCGGTCTTGCACCAGTTCATGTATTGTTTGTACCGACTGCGTCGGCATAACGGGAAGTGTGGGGCGGAAGTAAAAAAAGAATGTTATGTGCGATAAGACGCACAGGGAGGGATAGAGATGAAACAGATAGACGGCGGTGTGACCGCGGCAAAAGGTTTTTTGGCAGCAGGAGTAGAGGCAGGCGTAAAATATCAGAACCGTAAGGATATGGCCATGGTATACAGTGAGACGCCCTGTACCGTGGCGGGCACTTTTACCAGCAATGTGGTAAAAGCGGCGCCGGTGCTCTGGGATAAGGGTATCGTGGAGAATTCCCCTTATGCGCAGGCGGTAATCGTCAATTCCGGCATTGCCAATGCCTGCACGGGAAAACAGGGGCTGGAGTGCTGTAAGGCGGAGGCTGACTGTGCCGGGAAACTGCTGGGGATTCCGGCCGATGCGGTGTTGGTGGCTTCCACGGGCGTAATCGGAATGCAGCTTCCTTTGGACAGGATTACCGCGGGGATTGAACTGTTGGTCAAGGCCAAGGCCCATACCTTAGAGGCGGGGCTGGATGCGGCCAAGGCTATTATGACCACCGATACCGTATCGAAACAAATCGCCGTGGAGACTAAAATCGGTGATAAGACCGTGACTTTGGGCGGTATGTGTAAGGGTTCCGGAATGATCCACCCCAATATGTGTACCATGCTGGGCTTTATTACCACAGATGTAAAGATATCGAAAGAGATGCTGCAGAAGGCATTGAGCGCTGACATTATTGATTCTTTTAATATGATTTCCGTGGACGGAGATACTTCCACCAATGACACGCTGCTTGTGATGGCAAACGGGATGGCGGGGAATCAGGAGATTGCGGCAGAGGGGGCGGATTATGATGCCTTCTGTCAGGCGTTACATACCATCACCACTTATCTCGCCAAGAAAATGGCGGGGGATGGGGAGGGCGCCACATGTCTGTTTGAGACAAAGGTAGTGGGGGCGGCTTCCAAAGAGGATGCCAGAACATTGGCAAAATCCGTGATATGTTCCTCCCTGACGAAAGCCGCCATTTTCGGGCATGATGCCAACTGGGGAAGAATCCTCTGTGCAATGGGTTACTCGGGAGCCATATTTGACCCTGAAAACGTGGACTTGTATTTTCAGGGGGAGAGTGGGAAAATACACATTTACGGCAGCGGCGTGGCATGCGATTACAGCGAGGAGGAGGCTACCAAGATTCTCTCCGATCCCGAAGTTACCGTGCTGGCGGATATGCACATGGGCGACGGGGAAGCCACGGCATGGGGCTGTGATTTAAGCTATGACTATGTAAAAATCAATGCCGACTATAGGAGCTGACGCGGGTAGCGGCGTATTTTCTGCCATTACGTGAACGTAACAGTTCAGCCATGCGGAAACGATTGTACAATTTGTCTGTGGGAGCTTGTTCACTAAAGACAAATTGCACAACCGCTTCCATAGGGCGATCGCCCGACATGAAATAAGCTGCCGGTAATATTACTTGGCTATTGGAAAAAGTGTACATCCCGGCAGCTTATGAATGGTATGGCTGAACTGTTACGCGTGAACCACAGGAAAAAGGGCAGCCCATAGACAGAAAGGAATGAATTACCCATGGAAAAAAATATGGAAA
>Ga0137308_102676_pt1 | contig 11028 bp, 12 predicted proteins | sample Inofrocosms_June_FD_97181 | JGI IMG/M metagenome (GOLD analysis project Ga0137308, IMG submission 97181) | Mouse cecal microbial communities from Vienna, Austria - N-Acetylneuraminic and N-Acetylglucosamine D2O microcosms_June | ecosystem: Host-associated > Mammals > Digestive system > Large...
AGAATCATAATGAACGGGTGCAACGGACACATGGGCCAGGTGATCAGCGGACTGGTAAAAGACGACGGGGATGCAGTGATTGTGGCCGGGGCAGACAGGATCAATAACCAGGATAATGGATACCCGGTATTTAACGAGATTGGCCAGTGTGATGTGGAAGCGGACGTGGTCATTGATTTTTCAGCGCCGGATGCCCTGGACGGTCTGCTGGACTATTGTATCGAACATCAGCTGGCAGTGGTTTTGTGCAGTACCGGGTTAAGCGAGCAGCAGCTGGTGCAGATAGAGGAAGCCAGCAAGAAGACTGCTGTTTTAAAGTCTGCAAATATGTCTCTGGGGATTAATACCCTGTTAAAATTAATTCAGGATGCGGCAAAAGTTCTGGCAGGGGCTGGATTTGATATGGAAGTGGTGGAAAAACACCACCGTTTGAAAAAGGACGCACCCAGTGGAACGGCTCTGGCCCTGGCAGACAGTCTCAATGATGCCATGGGCAATGCCTATCACTATGTATACGACAGAAGTCAGAAACTGGAAGCCAGAGATGGGAAAGAAATCGGTCTGTCGGCTGTCCGCGGCGGAACCATTGTGGGAGAGCATGACGTGATTTTCGCAGGACCGGACGAGGTGGTTACGTTCAGCCATACGGCATATTCCAAGGCTGTGTTTGGAAAAGGTGCAGTGGAAGCGGCCAAATTTATGGCTGGAAAGAAAACCGGATATTATCATATGAGCGATGTGATTGACGGGTAAAATATTTACATTTTTCATGCATAAAATTCTCCAATTAGGAAGATATTATAAACATGATTTCGAAGGAAAAGGAGAATGAAACATGAAAATGAAGAAATTGATGTTGTGTGGAATTGCCACTCTGGTACTGTGCATGGCTACTGGCTGCGGATCAAATAAGGATAACGCCAATGACAACAATGGCGCGAAAGATCAGACGGAGCAGAATGCGGCAGATGATAATACCGGGGACACCAACCGGGATGACGGAGATCCGGACAATGCCAACGACAGAAAATCCGAGACTGACGGCAACGATGCCAATGGTTCCGGAACTGCCGGAGATGACGACAATACAGATAATAACGGTGCGGGAACTGACGGCTCAGTGGTGGATGATATCGGCGAAGGCGTGGAAGATCTGGGGGATGATGTGGACGATGCTCTGGATGATGCCACAGACGATACGGCCGATGATAATGGAGCAGATACAAAAGAAGGCCGCAATAATAACAGTGTAACAGAAGGTAATGAGTAAGAAAGAGTGCTTTTGGAAAGTCTGCTGCATCTGGGTGCAGAGGTTTTCTGAGAATATTCAGTAAAAGTAAAAGGGTGGGGCGGTATTGCGTCCCATCCTTTTTGAACAGGCAGAAAGAGAGATTCCGAGAGTACATCAGGAGATAGGGGAGGATAGAGAATGAGGATTCGTCCATGTATTGATATACATAACGGCAGGGTGAAACAGATTGTGGGAAGCAGCTTGAAAGACCGGGACAGTCAGGCAGTGGAAAATTATGTGGCGGAGCAGGATGCGGCTTTTTTTGCAGAATTGTATAGGAAAAAGGGTCTGCAGGGGGGCCATGTGATTATGCTGAATCCAAGAGGCTCCCAGTATTATGAGGTTTCCCGGGCACAGGTAATGGCTGCACTGGCGGCATATCCCAAAGGACTGCAGGCAGGCGGCGGTATCTGTGCAGATAATGCACAGGAGTATCTGGAGAAAGGGGCCAGCCACGTGATTGTCACTTCCTATGTATTCAAAGACGGCCATATGAATGAAAAAAATCTGGAAAAACTCACAAAGGAAGTGGGACGGGAGCATCTGGTGCTGGATTTAAGCTGCCGGAAAAAGGACGGGGACTATTATATTGTCACAGACCGGTGGCAGAAATTTACCAATATTAAAGTGGATGCGGGACTGCTGAAAGAACTGGGAGAAAACTGTGCAGAGTTCCTGGTACATGCGGTGGACATGGAGGGGAAAGCGGCGGGAATTGACCAAGAGCTGGCGGGGATTCTTGCAGAGTATAAGGGACGCCCGGTTACCTATGCCGGAGGTGTGGGAAGCTATGAGGATTTGGAGCGGCTGCGCCGGTATGGAAAGAACCGTCTGGATGTGACAGTGGGAAGTGCGCTGGATCTCTTCGGCGGTACGCTGGAATTTGAAAAAGTATTGGAATACTGTGATTAATCAGGACAGTATTTGAAAATTTTTTTTCAGAAATTTCCAAAAATTGATGCAAAATTCTTCCAGGAGTGTTATAATAGTTTCATCAGAAGCAGCTGGATGGCTGCAAAAATAAATGTAAGGGGGCCTGAAAATATGCGTTTTATTATCAGTGGAAAAAATCTTGATGTAACAGAAGGGTTGAAGACAGCAGTTCAGGACAAGCTTGGAAAGCTGGAACGTTATTTTACTCCCAATACGGAAGTGCACGTAACCTTGAGCGTGGAAAAGGAAAGACAGAAGATCGAGGTTACAATCCCGGTGAAAGGAAATATTATCCGTTCTGAACAGACCAGCAATGACATGTACGTGTCCATCGACCTGGTGGAAGAAGTCATTGAGAGGCAGTTGAGAAAGTACAAGAATAAGATTGTGGACAAGAAGCAGGAGGGTGGTAATTTCCAGAAGGCATTTATCGAGAAAGACTACGATGAAGATGAAGAAGTGAAAATTATCCGCACCAAGCGTTTTGGTATCAAACCCATGTATCCGGAAGATGCCTGTGTGCAGATGGAATTGCTGGGCCACAATTTCTTTGTATTCCATAATGCGGAGACTGACCAGGTGAATGTGGTTTATAAGAGAAAAGGAAATACCTATGGTCTGATAGAGCCAGATTTCTGATAGGTATGTATAGCGGGAACCTTACTGATTTCCAGGATAAACTGGAAGTCAGTAAGGTTTTTTTGGCGTATAGGAAACAAAAAAAATTACAAAATTTTTTAATTTTATTCTTTAAAATTTTTGGAATATGTTGTAATATTTACATACAGTTCCTTATGAGAGGGTAGAAAAATATGAAAGTAAATATTCGTAAAATCAGTGAGGAAACCGGATTTTCCATGTCTACAGTGTCCAACGCGCTGAACCGCAAAAAGGGAGTGAATAAAAAGACCGCTGAAATCATATTAAAAACTGCTGAGGAAATGGGATATCGTGTGGAGGAGGAGATTACAAAGATCCGGTTTGTGATATTCCGAAGAAACGGGATGATTATCGATGACAGCCACTTTCATCCCGCGGTGATTGAAGGGGTGGAGCATCAGGCTAAACTTATGGGGTATGAGACTATATTCAGCTATATGGATTTGAATGACCCGGACTACAAAGAGCGGCTTGGGGATATTCTGATGGATATGCAGAGCGGGGTAGTGCTTTTGGGCACGGAGATGCTGGAGGAAGACTATCAGCCTTATGCAGATGCCAAAAACCGGATTATACTGCTGGATGGGCGCAGTGATACGTATGGGTTTGACAGTGTGTTGATTAATGATACAGAGTCGGCTGCAAAAGCCGTGGAATATTTAGTTCAAAAGGGCCATAAAAGAATCGGCTACCTGCGGGGAGAATTTCGGATACAGGCTTTCAGATCCCGGGAAATGGGGTATTATCAGGTGATGAACAAATATGGTTTTCCGGTGGAGCCAGAATATATTGCAGTGGTTGGAACCAGAATCGAGACAGCGTATCAGAAAATGAAAGAGTACCTTGCCAGGACCAGGGAGGTGCCCACAGCTTTTTTTGCGGATAATGATGTGATCGCCATTGGAAGCATGCAGGCGATGAAAGAATGTGGTTATGGTGTTCCTGGCGATATATCAGTGATTGGATTTGACGATGTGGCATACGGAATGGTTTCTGACCCGCCGTTGTCCACAGTGCACGTATATAAGCAGGAGCTGGGGGCCCGGGCAGTGCGCGAACTGCTGTCCACAGCAGATAAAGACAACAGGGCAAAGGTGAAGATTCAGGTCTGTACAGATTTTGTGGAAAGGGGAAGTGTCAGGGAAATCAGAGAAAGTGAAGAAGAAAACTTCAAAAAGACAGAGTCGGGAAGATGATTCAAGATATCTGCAGTGAGTTTGCTGCAGGTATTTTTTTGTTTTTTACATATAAAATATTATATAAAATTTTATATATAAAACTGTGAGGCGGTGAACGGGGATAGAGTGGGGAAATGGGTGACAGAAAAGAATATGTAAATATTGCACAATATAAATGTGATATAATTATATATTATAAACGAATCGTAAATTTTTACGAAAAAATATGTAAAATAATATTGAAAATTTTATATAAAAGTTTATAATGTAATCAAAGAACAGGAAACGGAGGGGAAAAAACATGGGAAAAATTGGAGTAGTCGGAAGTATCAACATGGATATGACGGTGAAAGCAGAGAGAATCCCCCTGAAAGGGGAGACTCTCAAAGGGGAAGATCTGAAGTACATCCCTGGAGGGAAAGGCGCCAATCAGGCTGTGGCAATAGCAAAGCTTGGGGCAGAGGTGGAAATGTTCGGATGTGTGGGAGATGACGCCGCAGGGGCAGAACTTGTAAAAAACCTTCAGGACACAGGAGTTGAGACAAAGTGCATCAAGACAGTTGCGGGAGTGCCCACAGGTCTGGCGATGATTACGGTTGGGGACCATGATAATACCATCATTGTGGTGGCAGGTGCCAACAACTGTGTGGACATTGACTATGTGAATGAAGTAAAAGATTCTCTTCTGGAGTGTGAGATTGTCCTGCTTCAGCATGAGATCGCTCAGGAAACCGTTGAGTATGTGATAAAGCTCTGTGCGGAAAATGGGGTGAAGGCGGTGCTGAATCCAGGTCCGGCCAGACCCGTAAAGCGGGAAATTCTTGAGAAAGTAACGTATCTGACCCCCAATGAGCACGAGGCAGTGATTTTATTTGGCAAAGAGCTTTCTTTTGACGAGATGATGAAGAAATATCCAGAAAAGCTGGTGATCACCCAGGGCTCCCGGGGAGTGAGCACATGCCTGAAGAATGGGGACGTGATTCTTGTGCCTGCGAGAAAAGCAAATGTGGTAGACACCACCGGCGCCGGAGATACCTTAAACGGGGCGTTTGCCGTGGCGGTTATGGAAGGAAGAGAGATTGCAGATGCCCTTGCATTTGCCAACACTGCCGCAGGGCTGTCCACAGAGAAATTCGGGGCACAGGGCGGAATGCCTTCTTACGATGAAGTGAAGAAAGCGATGGAGAGATAGGAAAATGAAGAAAAACGGAATTATAAATGCAGATATTTCAAGGGTGCTGTCCTATATGGGGCATACAGATACTCTGGCGGTGGGGGATTGCGGTCTGCCCATTCCGGATGAGACAGAGCGTATTGACCTTGCACTGAAGCTGGGAGTGCCGTCTTTCATGGAAGTACTGCGGGAAATTGTCAAAGAAATGAAGATAGAGAAAGTGGTTCTGGCAGAAGAGATCAAAAGCCAGAACCCCAATGTCCACCAGGAGATTCTGGCTCTTGTGAAAGAGATGGATGCCTCCTGTCAGGTGGAGTATGTATCCCACGTGGAGCTGAAAGCACAGACCAGGATATGCAAGGCAGTGGTCAGAACAGGAGAGACAACACCCTATGCAAATATTATCCTGCAGTCCGCATGCTTATTTTAAAGGTTGAGGGGAGGAAAAAAGATGCAGATTGAGATGAAGGGAATTGATAAATCCTTCGGAACGAATCAGGTGCTCAAAGATGCCGGCTTTGTTCTGGGAGATGGCGAAGTCCACGCCCTCATGGGTGAGAACGGAGCCGGAAAATCTACCCTGATGAAGATTTTAACCGGTGTCTACACGAAAGACAAGGGCACCGTTTTGGTAGATGGCAGGGAAGTGAATTACAAAAATCCCCAGGAGGCAGAAAAGGCAGGGATCGTGTTTATCCACCAGGAGCTGAATGTACTGTTTGACCTGACAGTGGAAGAAAACCTGTTTATGGGCAAGGAGATTAAGAAGAAGTTTGGATTCTGTGATCAGAAGGCTATGAGGAAGAAAGCCGAAGAAGCGCTGGGCCGGCTGGGAGTGCGCATTGACCCGGGAGAGGTTATGTCCAATCTGTCTGTGGGACAGCAGCAGATGATTGAGATTTGTAAGGCTCTTATGGTGGATGCGAAAGTCATTATCATGGATGAGCCCACAGCGGCCCTGACCCAGAGCGAGACTGTGGTGCTGTTTGAGGTGATCCAGTCCCTGAGAAAGTCGGGAGTGTCCATGGTATATATTTCCCACAGAATGGAAGAAATCTTTGAGCTGTGCGACAGAATCAGCGTGCTTAGGGACGGTACATATGTAGGCACCAGAAATATTCCAGAGACAAATATGAATGAGATCGTCAAGCTGATGATCGGCCGTGAAATCGGAGAACGGTATCCGCAGCGTGACTGTAAGATTGGTGAGACAGTTCTGAAAGTAAGCGGCCTGACAAAAAAAGGCGTGTTTGAGAACGTGGATTTTGAAGTGAGAGCAGGGGAAGTTCTCGGGGTATCCGGCCTTATGGGCGCAGGCAGGACTGAGATTATGCAGGCAGTTTTCGGCAATCTTCCATATGAGTCCGGCAGAATTGAAATTGACGGCAGGGAGGTTCAGATTAAGTCCCCGATCCAGGCCATGAAAAATGGGATCGGTTTCATCACAGAGGATAGAAAGGTAGAGGGGCTGATGCTGGAGGAAAGCATTGAGAAAAATATTGCCCTTGCTAATCTGCCTATTATCTCTAAAAATCATGTGCTTGACAAAAAGAAAGAACGGGATCTGGTGCAAAAGGGGATTGAGGAACTGCATATCAGGTGTTTTGGGCCGTCCCATGAATGCAATAATTTAAGCGGCGGAAACCAGCAGAAGGTTGTATTTGCCAAATGGGTATACACAGACCCCAAGATTCTCATTCTGGATGAACCAACCAGAGGGGTGGATATCGGCGCGAAGAAAGAGATTTACAATATCATTAATGACCTGGCGGCAAAAGGAGTGGCGGTGATTATGGTGTCCTCTGAACTTCCGGAAGTGCTTGGCATGAGCGACCGGGTGATGGTGGTACGCGAGGGGTTAGTCAGAGGAATTGTTCATAAAGAAGAAGCAAATCAGGAAAATATCATGACATTAGCAACGGGAGGTACAATTTAATGGAAATGAATAAAAAGAAAATCACAGACCACATGCAGGATCTGGGCGCTCTCATTGCGCTGGCGCTGCTGGTTGTGGGAATCAGTATTGTAAGTCCTGAATTCAGGACTGGAAGTAACTTTTTATCCTTGCTCCGCCAGTCATCCATCAACGGACTGATTGCATTTGGTATGACCTGCGTAATCCTGACGGATGCCATTGACTTGTCTGTAGGTTCTGTACTGGCATTGAGCACAGCTCTGTGTGCAGGAATGATCTCAGGGGGTGTCCCTGCAGGGGCTGCCATGCTGCTGGCACTGGCAATCGGAACATGCCTGGGAGCAGTCAGCGGACTGCTGGTGACAAAGGGAAGACTCCAGGCGTTTATCGCAACTTTGATTACCATGACGGTTTTCAGGGGAGCCACCATGATTTTTACAGATGGGAAGCCAATCTCCAACCTGGGAGACAGTTTTGTGCTGAAACTGGTGGGCAGAGGGAACTTTTACCGTATCCCCATCCCGGTAATTCTTCTGCTTTTGATTTTTGCAGGGTTTTATTTCCTTCTGAATAAGACCACATTCGGGCGGGCGGTCTATGCCACCGGGAGCAACTGGAAATGTGCCAAGCTGGCAGGTATCGATATCCACAAGACAAAGATTACTGTTTACGCTATTTCAGGCTTTATGTCAGCCTTATCCGGTCTGATTCTGCTGTCCAGGCTTGGCTCCGCACAGCCCACTCTGGGAGACGGATATGAACTTGACGCCATTGCGGCAGTAGCTCTGGGCGGCACCAGTATGAGCGGCGGCCGGGGTAAAATCTATGGAACCTTTATCGGTGTGCTGATTATTGCGGTGTTAAATAATGGTCTTAACATTTTGGGTGTATCCTCTTACTATCAGGATGTGATCAAAGGGCTTGTCATCCTGGTTGCTGTATTATCAGACCGCAAGAGATAGCCATAACATGGGTTGTGAAAAGAAAAGGAGAAAACAGGGAATGAAAAAAATAGCAGGTATCATGATAGGATTATGTATGATGTTTAGTCTGGCAGGATGTAATGCCATCACCATTGACGGCGAGGGAGAGACAGCAGAAAGTACCGGTAACGGTTCCATTGGCCTTTCTGTTTCCACTCTGAACAACCCGTTTTTCGTATCTCTCGCAGAGGGTGCCGAGGCAGCGGCAGAAAAAGAAGGTGTGAAACTGGCGGTGGCAGATGCCAGCGATGACAGCGCAAAACAGCAAAATGACATAGAAGATTTGATTTCCAGGAATGTGAGCGTTCTCATTGTAAATCCGGTTGACTCTGACGCGGTTGCTCCCGCTGTGCAAAATGCCGTTTCCCAGGGTATCAAAGTGATCTCTGTGGACCGTGTGGTAAACGGGGTGGAAGTGGACTGCCAGATAGCGTCTGACAATGTGGCAGGCGCCAAGATGGCTACCGAATATCTCATTGAGCAAATCGGTGAGGGCGCTAAGGCCGCGGAGCTTCAGGGAGTTCCAGGGGCATCTGCCACCATTGACAGAGGCGCCGGGTTCCATGAGGCGGCAGATGAGGCTCTGGATGTAACAGCCAGCCAGACTGCAAACTTTGACCGGGCGGAGGGAATGTCAGTTATGGAGAATATCCTTCAGTCGGATTCTTCCATCAAGGGAGTCTTTGCCCACAATGATGAGATGGCACTGGGAGCTTTGCAGGCTATTGCTGCCACGGGAAAAGATATCAAAGTTGTGGGATTTGATGCCACAGATGACGCGGTAGATGCAGTAAAGGCCGGGAAGATGACCGCTACTGTTGCCCAGAAACCAGACCTTATGGGAGAGACGGCCATTCAGACAGCAATCAAGCTCATCGCCGGAGAAGAGGTAGAGAAATCCCTGCCGGTAGAGGTAGAATTGGTTACAAAGGAATAAAAACGCAGAATAAAAAAGACTGCTTTTCCTGATGAACGGGGAAAGCGGTCTTTTTTGCGTAGGGTGGCAAGCACGTCTTTCTTTGGGTTATTGGTCTTTTTGCGGTTCTTCCGATTCTTCTTTGAAGCCTGTTGAATGTCTGCGGATTTCTTTATTCATCTCCCTTACTTCATCTATTGTCTGGCATTTATCCGTTGCCGTCGTTATCAGCCATGCAATAAATTGCATTTGTTTATCAGTCATAACCTCTGCCATATCCTTTCCTCCGTTTTATTTCAGATTTACTTGCCTCATCGGATATCCTACAGTTCCTAAATTATATTATAAATGATATTTGACGCAGACTCAATGTTTTTAAGATGAATATTTTACAATTCGGTTTATATACGACAGCGCGTTCGGAACACGATCTGGACATTTTTGAAATCATATGGTACGCTCTTCATAACTAAATCAAATACTATGAATCGAAAGCATCTATTTAGAAAAGGAGGGGAGCGCTATGCCGCCAGTAAATATTCTGATTAAACCGGCATCTTCCAGGTGCAATATGCGCTGCAGATATTGTTTTTATCATGACATTGCACAGCATAGAGAACATGCCGATATGGGAATTCTTCAGGAAGATACCATGAAAATGGTGATACGCAGGGGAATTGACTATGCAGACCATCTGGCCAGCTTTACGTTTCAGGGAGGGGAGCCTACAGTGGCGGGGCTTTCATTTTTCCAGCGTGTGGTGGAGGAACAAAAACGTCAGCAGAGAGAAAGCGGTAAGCAGAATCTGAGGATTCAAAATGCCATTCAGACCAATGGTTATGTGATAGACGAAGCATGGGCCGGATTTTTTCACCAGCATGATTTTCTGGTGGGGCTTTCCCTGGACGGTCCGGCCAATGTGCACGATAAGAACCGGGTGGACAGCCGGGGGCAGGGAACATTTCAAACTGTGATGCGTGCAGTGGAATTGTTGGAAAAGTATCATGTGCGGTATAATATCTTAAGTGTGGTAACTGGCCAGAACGCATTGTCTGCGAAGCGGATTTACCGTTTTTTCGCAAAACAGAAGTTCCGGTATCTTCAATTTATCCCATGTCTGGAACCGGTGGAGAAAGAGCGGGGGGATGAAAGTTATCATCTCTCAGTACAGCAGTATGGAGACTTTCTGATCAATATTTTTGATGAGTGGTTTGCTGACTTTAAGCGGGGAGAATACATCAGTATCCGCCAGATTGACAACTGGATCTTCATGCTGCTGGGGGAACCGCCGGAAGCCTGTAATATGAACGGAAGGTGCAGTGTCCAGTTTGTGGTAGAAGGGGACGGCAGTGTGTATCCCTGTGATTTTTATGTATTTGACAAGTGGAAACTGGGCAATGTGAAGGAGCACAGCTTTCAGGAGATGGAGCACAGCAAGAAGGCCCGCCGGTTTGTGGAAATGTCTGTGCCGGTTCCCCAGGAATGCCAGGCGTGCCGGTATCGGCCCCTGTGCAGAAATGGCTGCAGGAGGGACCGGGTCTGGACAAAAGATATGGGCGCGGGGAAAAATTATTATTGTGAAGCTGTTTATCGCTTCTTCTCAGAGCGGGAGCGGGAACTGCTGGAGGCTGTGGAAATTGTGAGAGAGTATCATAGAAAAAGACCGTAAATATCAGCGGTCTTTTTTTTGTTTACCCTGGAGCGTGTCTGTGATTTCTTATGTTTTATCTGGAATTTCTATAATGAAAATGTATGGAAAACTGTGTAAGATGAAATCATATTATCGTACATGTTTACTCAAAATATGAAGGGAGGGAGAGAATTATGAGGGCAGTATTTATATTATGTGATACTATGAACCGCCGCATGTTGGATATTTATAACAAAGAGCGGCAGAATACGGCACAGATGCCCAATCTGAACCGGCTGGCGAAAAAAGGTGTTGTATTTGAGAACCACTGGTGCGGAAGTGCCCCCT
>Ga0137308_102677_pt1 | contig 11025 bp, 9 predicted proteins | sample Inofrocosms_June_FD_97181 | JGI IMG/M metagenome (GOLD analysis project Ga0137308, IMG submission 97181) | Mouse cecal microbial communities from Vienna, Austria - N-Acetylneuraminic and N-Acetylglucosamine D2O microcosms_June | ecosystem: Host-associated > Mammals > Digestive system > Large...
TTATCATCTTCCATTTTCTCAACATAAAAAGTTTGACTTGTCATTATAGACGCCACTGTTTCACCACAATACGGGCAATCGGCAGTTTCTCTATCTTTACCACCAGGATATACTATTCCTACAAGTCCATATCCAAATTTTTTTCCACATTTTTTACAAATAACCGTCTCCATAAAACACCTCATTACATTTTTTATGTATACTAATAATCTGACGAGCATTCTTATCATTGATTTCTGTAGAATATTTCTTATTTTGCATTTCTCGAATTGCTATTTGCAAATCTTCTAAATAAAAATCAACCAAAATCCTATTTTCAAATTTACTTATATCAGGGTATGGGGCTTGAATAGTTTCTCCGTTTTTTACTAAATAATAAATCGTAGATGATTCAATCCCACGACCAAAATGTCTTGTCTCTATATGATATCTTTTTTACATGTTTCACACTGTAAATATACATTTTCATCATACCTATTTCAACCATCCGACTTATTCTCACAAATTATTTTACCTTGCCCACAAGGACATTCTATTTCATCTATAGAATCAATTTCCCAGCCCATATATAATCATCCCACTCCTCAATGTAACTGAACATTCATCTTATTCCTACATAAAATACTTGAACTTCTCCAAATAAAACTGTTGCTCTTTTTCAAACAGACTAATCATCTTATTCAAGGATTTTTCTTCCCTATATTCTTTTAAGGCTTCCAGATACTCATTTCTATTTGCATCTTCAATCACAATTGGCACAATTCCACTTTTTAGGCACTCTCTGAAAAGAATTAACCTGCCTGTTCTACCGTTCCCATCTTGAAAAGGATGAATCCTCTCATACCCAGCATGAAATTCAGCCAATACAGAAATGTCTACTTTCTGGTTATTATACCAATCCATAAGCAAATTCATTTCTTGTGTAACATTCTCAGGCTTTACAGTCTGATACATACCAATCATATTAGGACGCTGCTTATAATCGCCGATAGCATATCCATTGGCACGATCCTCAAACACCCCGGATTTTAACTCATAATGAAATTGCTTTATTAACTCTTGTGATAATGGTTCTCCCAATGTATCCAGCATCCTATTAAACATTAGGAAATGACCATTCATTTCCTCTACATCTTTTGCTCTGTAATAATCATCTGATTTTGGTAAAGTCCCATTATCAAACAAAGAAGCTGTCTGCTCCTCCGTAAGTGTGCTTCCCTCAATCTTATTTGAATTATAGGCAAGTAAACGCTGCGTATATGCATATATGCCAGATCGATCAAATCTCTCTCTTTCTATTTTAAATCTTTCCAGAAGAAAATCTAAAAATCCTTTTTCTTTAATCATAATGCTTACCTTTCTTAGCTGAAACCATCAAATTAGAAGTTTATCCATATATTTCATCCTTAAATTGCCATCAACTCTTTTCGCTTTAATTGTCTCTTTAAAATCTCCACAAGATAACTCTTTTTTAATATCAATTTAATTTTAATCATTATATCACATAATAAAATGGGATAGGATGAGATAAATTATATTATCCTCGTCTGCCCCATTTTTTAGGACAAAACATATTACTGTTTTTAAACGCTTTCTATTGCAAGAGATATGAAAACAATAAAAAGATAAAAGTCTGAAACCCTCATTTTATCAAGGTTTTCAGACTTTTCATCAATGCTGGTGGTGGGACTTGAACCCACACGTGGTTGCCCACAACAGATTTTGAGTCTGCCTCGTCTGCCATTCCGACACACCAGCATATCCAACAACTGAATTATATCTTACCATAACAGCGGTTTGTTGGCAAGATTTTTCAACAAATTCTAGCCCCCAAAATTACAATCAAAAAATTCATCTAAGATCCGGGCTAACCTCTGCGGATTTTCCTCGTTTACGACATGTCCCGCATGCTCAATGATCTCCTCTTTCGCCCCCATGATATGTTCTGCTAAATAGTGCGCAGATTTCATGTTTGCGCGATCCTTCTCTCCACAAATGATCAGCGCGGGGCACTTTACATTTTGCACACTGTTACTGAAATCCAGATTTTTCATGGAGTTTCCCAAAAGGAAGGTATCTCTTTTGTTCATTGCCATATTTTCAAAAACGGATTCCGGCAAAAATTTAAAGATGATATTTTGGATGGCAAACATTGCTTTCGGCACTTTATGCGGTGTGCCGATCAAAATCAGGGAACTCACTTTTTTCGGAAAGTCTATGGCATAATTTAATGCCAGTATACCGCCCAGCGAAATGCCGCACAAATCAATCTGTCCATCGACCCTGTTACAGTATTCTGTAAAGGAAGCATATAAATTGGCATAAACCGCTTCCCTTCCATTCAGAACAGCCTCTAAATCCGGGCAGAGTATATCTTCGCCGCACTTCATATTTTTGACGGTCTCATTCCAGCTTGCCGCTCTGTGCCCTGAACCATGAACAAAAATTTTTTTCATTGAAGCCCTCTGCTTTCTACATTAGTGACTGATACACCTCAAACCCGTCCAGCGTAGCGAAATAATCCTTCGGCGTCTCCGCCCTCCGAATTAACTGCACGCTGCCGTCCTCTTTCAGTAAAAGCTCCGCCGACTTCAACTTGCCATTGTAGTTATAACCCATAGCATAACCATGCGCTCCCGTATCATGGATTACCAGATAATCCCCTTTCTCAATTTCCGGGAGCATCCTGTCTATGGCAAACTTGTCATTGTTCTCACACAGGGAGCCGGTCACATCATACTTGTGGTCACAGGGCGCATGCTCCTTGCCCAGCACTGTGATATGATGATACGCGCCGTACATGGCCGGCCGCATCAGATTTACCGCGCAGGCGTCCACACCGATATATTCCTTGTGGGTGTGCTTCTCGTGAATCGCCTGTGTCACAAGCGCGCCGTAAGGGCCTGTCATAAAACGGCCCATCTCCGTATAGATCGCAGTCTCTCCCATACCCGCAGGCACAAGCACCTCATCATAAACCTTGTGTACACCCGCTCCGATTGCCCGGATATCGTTGGCCTTCTGATCGGGCTGATAAGCAATTCCTACGCCGCCGGAAAGGTTGATGAAAGAAAGCTGCACGCCCACCTTCTCCTTGATCTGAACCGCCAGCTCAAAGAGCTGTTTCGCGAGCTGCGGATAATACTCGTTGGTCACCGTATTGCTGGCAAGGAACGCGTGAAGGCCGAAACGCTTCACTCCCTTTTCCTTCAAAATGCGGTACCCTTCGAAAAGCTGCTCCGGAGTAAAACCATACTTGGAATCTCCCGGATTGTCCATAATGCCGTTGCTCAACTGGAACACGCCGCCCGGATTGTAACGGCAGCTCATGGTTTCGGGCAGCTTACCCAAAATCCCCTCCACAAAATCTATATGCGTAATGTCGTCCAGATTGATGATGCCTCCTACCTTCGCGCAGTATTCATACTCCTGCGCCGGGGTATCGTTGGAGGAAAACATAATATCCTCCCCATTGATTCCAAGCGCGTTGCTCAACATCAGCTCCGTCATGGAGGAGCAGTCACAACCCGCGCCGTACTCATGCAGAATCTGCATCAGAAACGGATTCGGACAGGCTTTCACCGCAAAATACTCCTTAAAGCCCTTATTCCATGAAAAAGCCTCCTGCACGGCTCTGGCATTCTCCCTGATACCCTTCTCATCGTAAATATGGAAAGGTGTCGGATACGTTTTTACAATCTCCTCTATCTGTTCCTTTGTCACAAAAGGTAATTTACTCATGTCTGCTTTCTCCCTCTGTTATATTTTCGATCTGCCAGTCTATCGGCGCAACGCCGTTTTTCTCTAAAAAGTCGTTACACTGGCTGAAATGTCTGCATCCAAAAAATCCACGATACGCGGATAACGGACTCGGGTGCGGCGCTTTCAGGATCAGATGCTTTGGATTGGTCAGCATAGGAATCTTGCTCTGCGCGGGCCGTCCCCAAAGCAGATACACAATCGGCCTGTCCTCCTCATTCACCGCACGGATCACCGCATCCGTGAACTCCTCCCACCCTTTTCCCTGGTGGGAATTTGCCTGATGCGCCCGCACAGTCAGCACTGTATTCAACAGAAGCACCCCCTGGTCGGCCCACTTCTGCAGATACCCGTTATCGGGTATGTAACAGCCCAGATCGTCCTGCAGCTCCTTGTAGATGTTCTGCAAAGACGGGGGGATCTCTTTCTGATCCGGCAGCACCGAAAAGCTCATCCCGTGTGCCTGATGCTCATTATGATAAGGATCCTGCCCCAAAAGCAGCACCTTCACCTCATGCAGCGGCGTAAAGTGGAAGGCATTAAAAATATCGTCTGCAGGCGGATATACCACCCGTTTACTGTACTCCTCTTTCACAAACATGTAAAGATTTTTGTAATAAGGTTTCCGAAATTCACTGTCCAGAGCCTGTGCCCAGTCATTTGCCAGCATCGCCATTGTACTTTCTTCCTTTCTCGAAAAAGGGCATAGAACCTCCTCACTCCTGTTCCTATGCCCCCTTGCATACGATCGGTTCTCCCAGCCCGCTATCCGCCAGCCCCAGAGAGTCCGCCTACTATATTCTTACGGAAATACCTTTCTCCCGCAGATACTTTTTTAAATCCCGTATCTCCATCTCTTTAAAATGAAAGAGGGATGCCGCAAGCGCCGCCTCCGCCTTTCCTTCGGTAAAGGCCTCATAAAAATGCGCCATTGTCCCTGCGCCGCCGGAAGCAATCACTGGGATCGATACGTTCTCCGCAATGGTTCTCGTCAACTCCAGGTCATAACCCGCCTTCGTGCCGTCCCCGTCCATGCTCGTCAGAAGAATCTCTCCCGCGCCCAGCTTTTCCGCTTTCATAGCCCATTCCACGGCGTCGATCTCCATATCCACCCGTCCGCCGTTTTTATAAATCGTAAAACCTGTCCCGTCAACACGCCTTTTCGCGTCAATGGCAACCACCACACACTGACTGCCGAATTTATCCGCCGCTTCACTGATGAGGTTCGGATTCATGATCGCCGCCGAATTAACGGAAACCTTATCCGCGCCCTCACGCAGAATCAGCTTAAAGTCTTCCACCGAGCGGATGCCGCCGCCTACCGTAAAAGGGATAAATACCTTCTCCGCCACCTTGCGCACCATCTCTACCGCAGTGTTTCTCGCATCGGACGAAGCCGTAATATCCAGAAAAACCAGCTCATCCGCGCCCGACTTGTCATAGGCCGCTCCCACCTCAGCCGGATCGCCCGCATCTTTAAAATTTATAAAATTAACGCCCTTAACAACCCTGCCGTTTTTTACATCCAGGCAGGGGATAATCCGCTTTGTGTGCATGTGCGCCGCTCCGTCCTATATTTCCAAAAAGTTCTGCAATATCTTAAGTCCCGTCTCCGAGCTTTTCTCCGGGTGAAACTGGCAGGCAAAGAGATTATCTCGTTCCACCGATGCGTGAATCAATGTACCGTACTCCGTGGCCGCCTTTACAATCTGCGGCTCATCCGCCTGCAGATAATAAGAGTGTACAAAGTACACATAAGCCCCCTCCGCAATCCCTTGAAACAGCCGTCCCGGGTTCGGAAAGCTAAGGGAATTCCAGCCGATATGAGGAATTTTCAGATCCTCTCCATCTGGAATACGCACGATCTTACCCGGTAAAAGCCCTAATCCCGCAACGCCAGGCGCTTCCTCGCTGCTCTCAAACATAAGCTGCAGACCCAGACATATCCCTAAAAACGGTATTTTCTTTTCAACAACTTCCCCGATTGCAGAAACCAGTTCATACCTGTGCAGTCTGGCCATAGCCTCACCAAATGCGCCCACTCCCGGCAGAATCACATGGTCTGCTGCAAGGAGCTCCCCGCGCTTTCTCGTCACTATGGCATCATGCCCTAACAGGGCCACCGCCTTCTCCACGCTTCTGATATTACCAGCATCATAATCGATGATCGCTACCATCACTCTGCCCCTTCATCGGCATTCTCATCTGCCGGATTGTCTTCGCCCACATTTTCCTCTGCCGCCGTGTCTTCTCCCGCATTCTCATCCGTCGGTTGAACCTCTCCCATCATTTCCTCCGGCAGCATATCTCCTTCCGGGTTCATCTCTTCCTGCATATCCGCCGACTGCTCTTCCGCAGTCTCCGTCTCCAGCCCGTCAAGTCTCTCGATAATTTCCTCTTCCTCCGGCAGCACATCCTGTCTGCCCGCAGGGACTTCCTCGCTGTAAACCGCTCCGTTTATAATCGCCTCAAGTCTCTGCGAATATGTCACATCATCTTCTATGACAATGATTTCCAGCGCATCCTGCTCGGACACACCGAAATCTGCAGACAATCTCTCCAAAATCTGCCCGTAAATACCACTGACCTCTCCCACCACATTGTAGGTTTCCGCCTCCGGCAGAATCTCCTGATAGCGTGCAACGCCGCTGATCAACGCATTCAAGGACTCCAGACGCATATCAAGGTTCCCATAATTTTCATAGGAACTAAGCTTCCGGTTCATCTGCAAAATCAGATTGCTTCTCTGGAAAAGGATTTCATCCTGCTCGTTCAGATCCTTGCCATACAAAAGATCATATACCTGCGCATAATCCTGATGATCATACGCCATCTGCGCGTCTCTCTTCTCCATATAAACAGGCAGGAAAGATGATAACAGTACAATGCAGACCGCAATCGTGCCACAGAACATAAACACCGTTATCACTTTCTTCTTGGAAAGCTTCTTCTCCGGCGGTGCAAACAGATCTACTTCTTCCTCTTGCTTTTTCTTCTTTTCTTTCTTCTTTTTCTTCTTCGGCTTCTTGCTTTCTTCCTCTTCGCCCTCGGCAGCCTCTTCGCCTTCTTCTCCGCCCTTTCCTTTTTTACCCTTTTTCTTATCTTTCTTTTTCTTCTTTTTGCCCTTCTTATCCTCTTCGTCCAGTTCATCCAGAAGCGCTCTGTTCTCATCTGTCACGGTTCCCATCTCGCCGTCGTTGTCTGCCAGAACCTCCGCCGCAACAGGGTCTTCGTCCTCATCCGCTTCCAGCAGGAAATTCATGAACCTTGCAAAAACTCCAGGCTTCTTTTCTCCCTCTTCTTCCGCTTTAGGTTCCTGCTCTGAGGTTTCAGCCAGAAGTAACTCCAGCTCATCCCCGGCTTCCTCGGCTGCCGCTTCCTCATTTCTGCCCTTTTTCTTCTTTTTTCCGAACAGCTTCTTACGCTTCTTTTTCTCCTTACCCGGCTCCACTCCGCCTTCTCTGGCTGCGATCTCCTCTGGCGTAAGCTCTCGAATGCCCTCTGCCTCTTTAGCCGCCTCATCATTCTCAAAGAAATCAAAGCTGCTGTCACCGCCGCCATCCACACCTTCCAGCATCGCCAGCATATCATCATCAGGTGAAACACCATGGTCGGACTCTGCTAACAGATCACCAATTTCCGACAAATCTTCATCATGATCCATCCCCGCCAGAAGTGCCGAGAGATCTTCATCGCTCTCCCCAGTCTCCTCCAGGGCAAAATCACCCACTCCGTCTTCCCCATCAGATAAATCACCGCTCAATAGACGGTCAATATCTTCTTCAGACATCAGCCCATCCATTTCATCATCCGCACTTTCCGATTCTTCCAGCGCCAGATCATCCAGCGAAAAATTATCTAATGTGCTCTCATCTGCACCGCTCCCGCCAAGATCCAGTCCATCCAGCGATAATTCATCTAAAGCGCCCTCATCTCCATCGCTTTCGCCAAGATCCAGTCCGTCCAATGAAAAATCATCCATTGTGCTCTCGTCTGCGCCGCTCTCTCCAAGATCCAGTCCGTCCAATGAAAAATCATCCATTGCACTCTCGTCCGCGCCGCTCTCTCCAAGATCCAGTCCGTCCAATGAAAAGTCGTCCATTCCGCTCTCGTCCGCGCCACTCTCTCCAAGATCCAGTCCGTCCAATGAAAAGTCGTTCATTCCGCTCTCGTCTGCGCCGCTCTCTCCAAGATCCAGTCCGTCCAATGAAAAGTCATTCATTCCGCTCTCGTCTGCGCCGCTCTCTCCAAAATCCAGTCCGTCCAATGAAAAGTCGTTCATTCCGCTCTCGTCTGCGCCGTTCTCTCCAAAATCCAGTCCATCCGTCATTCCTGCATCAGCATCCGTCTCCTCCAACGTGAAATCGTCCGATAACATTCCTTCTTCCAAGCCAAAATCATCCAGCGATGATTTCCCGTCCCCAGAAGCGGAAGCCCCGCTGTGCTCATTCATGAAAGCGAGCATAGCCTCCATATCCTCCGCATCAGAATTACCCTGCTCCTGCAGTTCTTCCTCGCCACCAAGAGTACCCATAGATAACAGCATCTCCTCTATCTCCTGAGAAGACATGGCTTTTCCGCCATCTACGGGAGCTGTCTGGCTGCCTTCACCTTCTGCACCAGATGCAACCTCTTCCTCTCCGTCTGCTTTTCCGCCTCCCAATATGGAATCTAACAAACTGTCTAAATATTCTTCACTCGAGCTCATAGTTTCTCCCCATTAGTAACTATCCAGCGCTTCATAGTTACCCATATTAATTTATGTCACACTACCTCACATTCTATCACATCTTCCCTCATTTAACAAATCCCTTTTCCCAATGAAGCAAGAAAATCGACAGGATTCTCCGCAATTCCCCTGCTCCGATCCGCAATTTCCTCTCCCAGCTGATAAAGTCTGGGATGCACACGATATAAAAAGGCTTTTTGATTATAATAGACCATCTTCTCAAAAGGGAACCGAATAATACCGGGATAACTCATTCCCACACCCAGTTCCAGCACACACAATCTCTTATTCACCGTGCCCTGCAGCCATTTTGTGTAAACATTCCACTGCTCCAGATACCCCTCCTGCGCATACCGGCTCACCCCGAGCTGATTAAACCGCAGTTTCCCGCAACATTTCTCACAAACCGGCTCTTCCAGATCAGACAGCGGCCGCTCGCCCTTATAATACTGTAAAACAGCCTCATATGTCTCATCCGGTATCTTTGACAATTCACCCGCACAGTTTCGATCGCACTGCATCATGCGAAAACCACCGCAGGGTGTAACAAGACGTTTCTCTTCAAGTCCTGCTCCATACAGATAATCATCTATACAGAGTGAAACCACAAAATAGTTCTTATCCGCCACAAGCACCTTCAACGCCTGATAAGCCTGATCCCATCTCTTTTCCCGCTCCCGGCTCAGCACCATTTTCTGCAAAAAGGGCACAATCCATGCGCAACTCTCATTGTCTCCAATCTCCCGCTCAATTTCACGATATCTGTCATCCTGCACGAGAGCACCCCAGCTGTACTGAAACCCTTCTCCCAATCCGACAAGTATAAATTCTGCATCCAGAATCTTTTCTCTCATTTCCTGTAATTGCATATCCATCTTCTCATTACCCCTGCGCACCGCCAAAAGAAAGACCGGGAAATTCCCGGTCTTTCTTTTTCATATTGTTCTACTTACTTACCCGCCAAGACCAGTTCATCCACCACACGCACCAGATTACCGATTTCCGGCTTGGAAAGCTGCGCATTCGCACCGAGCGCTTCTCCCTTTCTCTTCATATCATCATTGACAAGCGAAGAGAAAATAACAATCGGGATATCCTTCGTATCATCATCAGATTTCACCAGCTTAGTCAGTCTGTGACCATCCATAAGCGGCATTTCAATATCAGTGATAATACACTGTACATGCTCCTTAAGCGTGCCCTCTTTCTTGCACTCCTGGATCACGTCATATGCCTGCTGGCCGTTCTCTGTATGAATCAGGTTCACATATCCAGCCTTATGTAAGGAGTCTACGATCAGCTTATTCAGAAGCGGTGAATCCTCTGCAATCAGAATCGGCACATCAATTCTGTGTCTCTCGCCAAGCTCCTCAATATCAGCAACTTTAAGACCTGTCTCAGGGTTAATATCGGTCACAATCTTCTCAAAGTCAAGAATGATGATCAGTCTGTCATCAAACTTGATAATACCCGTTGACACGCCGTCTTCCGATGTGGATATCGTTGTGCCCGGCTTGATAATCTCTCTCCAGGATACACGATGAATACCAACCACGGAATCCACATGAAACGCAATGTCCAGCTTATTGAAATTCGTGACAATAAAGAGACCACCCGGTTCAGAGACACCTCTCTGTAAGCAGTTCTTCAAGTCGATCGCCGTAATCATCGTATCGCGCGGCATAAAGATACCTTCCACACTCGGATGTGCATTCGGTACAGGTGTCACTTCCTGATAGTTAATAATTTCCTTAATCTTCGCCACATTGATACCGTAAGCATTCCCGTCCAGCTTAAATTCAAGTACCTCCAGCTCATTTGTTCCATTTTCAAGCAGAATTTTTGTATCCATGCAATCCACCTCACGTTATATATTTAGAAAATACCGTCTCATCTTCCAGATCGCTCATTCATTTCCCTTATATTTAAGCAAATTTCATTGCAATCTCAGATTCAACTTATTATATCACAAAAATTATAAAAAAAAAACACTAATTACAATTTTTTGCAAATAGTGTTAATAAATTTGAAACATACCCTCAAAACCAAATACTGAATCTCCTTTTGTTCTGGTTAAGCCGTCGACCTATTAGTACATGTCAGCTCCACACATTGCTGCGCTTCCACCTCATGCCTATCTACCTCGTACTCTCCAGGGGGTCTTCGGATTTCTCCTGGGATATCTCATCTTGAGGGGGGCTTCACGCTTAGATGCCTTCAGCGTTTATCCCTGCCGGACTCGGCTACCCTGCCGTGGAGTTGGTCTCCAACAGGTACACCGGCGGTCCGTCCATCCCGGTCCTCTCGTACTAAGGACAGCTCCTCTCAGATATCCTGCGCCTGCGCCGGATAGGGACCGAACTGTCTCACGACGTTCTGAACCCAGCTCGCGTACCGCTTTAATGGGCGAACAGCCCAACCCTTGGGACCTGCTCCAGCCCCAGGATGCGATGAGCCGACATCGAGGTGCCAAACCACTCCGTCGATGTGAACTCTTGGGAGTGATAAGCCTGTTATCCCCAGGGTAGCTTTTATCC
>Ga0137308_100621_pt1 | contig 11014 bp, 12 predicted proteins | sample Inofrocosms_June_FD_97181 | JGI IMG/M metagenome (GOLD analysis project Ga0137308, IMG submission 97181) | Mouse cecal microbial communities from Vienna, Austria - N-Acetylneuraminic and N-Acetylglucosamine D2O microcosms_June | ecosystem: Host-associated > Mammals > Digestive system > Large...
TTCTTGCAGCAGTTCTTGGATCAACTCTTGCTGTCATAGTAGATCCCTCGTAATCGAAGTGCAGGTATACTTCTGCACCAAGCATCTCGTATACACGGATTGTAGCTTCGATGATCGTATTAGGAGACTTAGCAAGGAAGTCTGGCTCATCATGTACATCCTCCGGACGGATACCAAGTACAACAGTCTTTCCGTTGTATCCGCCGTCGATCAGCTTCTTAGCCTTAGCTTCCGGAAGCTCGATAGATGCAGGTCCGGCAACGAGAGAAACCTTCTTGCCCTCTACCTTACACTTAGCATCTACGAAGTTCATCTGCGGCGATCCGATGAATCCTGCAACGAACAGGTTGCACGGACGATCGTACAATGTCTGAGGAGTATCTACCTGCTGAACGATACCAGCACTCATAACTACGATTCTGGTACCAAGTGTCATAGCCTCTGTCTGGTCATGTGTTACATAGATGATAGTTGTACCCAATCTCTGATGAAGCTTGGAGATCTCAATACGCATCTGTCCACGCAGCTTAGCATCCAAGTTGGAAAGAGGCTCATCCATAAGGAATACCTTAGGATTACGAACGATCGCACGTCCCATAGCAACACGCTGTCTCTGACCACCGGAAAGAGCCTTCGGCTTGCGGTCTAATAATGCTTCCAGGTCAAGGATCTTAGCAGCTTCGCGTACCATCTTGTCGATCTCATCCTTCGGTACTTTTCTCAACTTAAGACCAAATGCCATGTTGTCATATACTGTCATATGCGGATACAGAGCGTAGTTCTGGAATACCATCGCAATATCTCTGTCCTTAGGCTCTACATCGTTAACCAGCTTGTCGCCGATCCATAACTCACCAGAAGAAATATCTTCCAGACCTGCTACCATACGAAGTGTTGTTGACTTACCACATCCTGAAGGTCCTACGAAGATGACGAATTCCTTATCTTCAATCTCAAGGTTGAAGTCCTTTACAGCTTCAAAACCATTTGGATATGTCTTATTAATGTGTTTTAATGATAAACTTGCCATTTTGGGTTTCCCTCCATAATTAAAAAAATTTGTATCTGTGATACCGTCTTGCTCTGTTAAAAAGTATATAAAAAAAGTCCAACTTCCGGTATACCCAAGTTGAACAATCTTTTTGTGAAATATTATACAAGTTGACTATAAATCTGTCTTTTGCTGACTCCCCGATCCTTCGCCACCTGTTTCATGGCTTCTTTCTTCTCCATTCCGCCCTTAAGATAGTGCTCCATATGCTCTTCCACGCTCATGCTCTCCCATCTGGCGATCTCCCCGGCGCGTATCTCCTCCCGGCTCTTTCCCTCGATCACAAGCACACATTCACCCCTGGGCGCGTTCACCTCATAATACGCAAGCGCCTCCTCAAGGCTTGCCGCATATACCGTCTCATGCTTCTTCGTCAGCTCCCGGCATACTCGGATCCTGCGGTTCCCAAGAGTCTCCAGCAATACCCCTAGCGTCCGGACAAGTCTGTGGGGCGCCTCGTACAGCACCATGGTCCGAGTCTCTTCTTTCATTTCTTCAAGAACCGCCTGCCTCTCCTTCTTATCCGCCGGCAGAAATGCCTCGAAGGCAAACCTTCTGGTCGGAAGCCCGGAGACGGTAAGCGCCGTGATACACGCCGCCGCACCCGGCACTGCCGTTACTCCAACGCCTGCTTCCCGGCACATCTGCACCAGCTCTTCGCCGGGATCAGAGATCCCCGGAGTCCCGGCATCCGTGATCAGCGCGATATCTTCCCCTTGAAGAAGACGCTCTACAAGCCTGCGTCCCTTCTCGATCTTGTTATACTCGTGATAACTGGTCATAGGCGTCCGGATCTCGAAATGATTCAGCAGCTTGATACTGTTGCGGGTGTCCTCCGCAGCAATCACATCCACTTCCTTCAGGATACGGATACACCGCAGCGTCATATCCTCGAGGTTGCCGATCGGCGTCGCGCACAAATATAATGTTCCTGATGTATTCCCATATTCTGACATATCTACCACCTTATCTGCACGGATAAGCCTGCCCGTTCCATCCGCTTCTGCCGCACGTCCTACCCACAGCCGTAGATCCGCCGCAGCTCATCCGTATAGCTTCCGTCCTTCTCATACACGATCAACGGCGGCTCCGCCTGCATCCTGGGATTGCCGCCCCGAAGCCCCTCGATCAGCACCATATTAGGCTCCCTGTCCACACGCGGATAGACCATGCGCATCCGCTTAGGCTCGATCCGGTATGCCGTCATCTTCGACAAGATCTCCGGCAGCCGGAAAGGCCGGTGCACCATATAGAACCTGCCCCTTGGCGGCAGGAGCCTTGCACTTTCCTTAAGAACATCCTCCAGCGTACACAGCGCCTCATGCCTTGCTATATACAGCGCCTCATTCTCATTCTTAAGCCCGTGCTCGCCGATCATATAGGGCGGGTTCACCGTGACCACCTGGAAAGAAGCCGGCCCGAAGATCCCCGATGCCTCTCTGATATCTCCTGTTATAATGTCGATCTTCTCCTCCAGACCGTTGTATCTGACACTTCTTCTGGCCATATCCGCGCTCTCTTCCTGTATCTCAAGCCCGGTATAATGAAGCCCTTCATTCTTCGCCTCCAGAAGAATCGGCAGGATCCCCGTTCCCGTCCCAAGATCCAGCGCTCTCTCATTCTTCCTCACATTTGCATAAGATGAGAGGAGAACCGCATCCATGCCAAAACAAAAACGCCCCGGACTCTGTATGATCTCGTATCCTTTGATCTGCAGATCGTCCAGGCGTTCTCCTTCTCTCACTAATTCCCGCTTATTCATCATCTAATTTGGAAGCCGCGTTCTTCTCTTCCAGCGCCTTAAGCTCCGCCATCTCTTCCCTGGACAGCCTCATATCCTTCTTCTTGCGCCTTGGCTTGAACTTAAGATCCCTGGCCTTATACTCACGGATCTCTTTCTCGTCGTTCTCCAGCGTCACAATCACCTTCACAAGCTGCCGCAGCACATTGACCGACTGCACGTCGCCCTTAAGCCCGTCCGGCGTCGTCACATGATCGCCGCCTGACGGCAATCTGCTGTTCAGCTCCTCATAAGTCTCCTCCTCATTGGTCAGGCAGCACATCAGCCTGCCGCACACACCCGAGATCTTGGACGGATTCAGAGATAGATTCTGCTCTTTCGCCATCTTAATAGATACGGGGGCAAATTCTGTCAGATACGTGTGGCAGCACAGAGGACGCCCGCAGATCCCGATCCCCCCGCGGATCTTCGTCTCGTCCCGCACGCCGATCTGACGAAGCTCGATCCTTGTACGGAAGACACTCGCCAGATCCTTGACCAGCTCACGGAAGTCGATCCTCCCGTCCGCCGTGAAGTAGAAGAGAACCTTATTATTGTCAAACGTGTACTCTGCGTCGATCAGCTTCATCTCCAACCCATGCTTACGAATCTTCTCCAGGCAGATATTGAAGGCTTCCTTCTCCTTCTCCCGGTTCTTCTCCTCCTTGCGGATATCATCCTGGGTCGCGATCCGGATCACAGACTTCAACGGCTGGGTGATCTTATCATCCTCCACTTCCTTAAGTCCCAGGACAACCGACCCGAACTCCACGCCTCTCGCCGTCTCAACGATGACCTTATCGCCGGTCTTGACATCATATTTCCCCGGTGAGAAGAAATAGATCTTCCCCGCCGGGCGGAACCTCACTCCAATCACTCTCGTCATACTATTAATTCTCCTTTATTGTCAGGAACAACAGCTCCATCGTCAGTTCAAAATTCACATTCGCCTTAAGCCTTGATTTGGCTCTCTCGAAACTGCTCAGAATCAGTTGGATCCCTTCATAAGAACTGTTCTTCGCCTGCTCTTTGATATAATTGATCTGATCCTTGAACACAACCGTCTCTATATCCCTCGTCGCTTTATATAATAAGACATCCCGATACCATACCATTATGATATCCAGATAATCACTGATCTCTACTTTATATACGGTGATCCGGTTCACCGTCTCGATAATCTCGCTTAATTCCATCTCATGGATATTCCGAAGCATCTGGACCGCTTCCTCGCGTATCTCATTAAAATGCTCCGAGTTCGCCAGCATAATCGCATGTCCCATATTCCCCTGGGCAAATGCCGTACACAGATCGGCTTTATAATCCGGCACCTTCAGGTTCTCCATCAGATACTTCTTGATCAGCACATCCTTGATATAGCGAAGCCGTAACATCACACACCTCGAATTGATAGTAGGAAGCAGGATCTCCGCATTCTCCACCAACAGCATGATCACTGCGTACTGCGGCGGTTCCTCGATCGTCTTAAGCAATGCATTCTGCGCCTGCGGCGTCATCATGTCTGCATGATCGATGATGTAGACCTTATACGGACTCTGGTACGGCTTGATCATGATCGTATTATTGACTTGCTCACGAATGTCATCCACACTGATTGAATTCGGCTTCTCATGCGTCACCCTGATAATATCCGGATGGTTGCCGCTCTCCGCCTGCCTGCAGGAATGGCAATTGTTGCAAGGATCCGGCCCTCCCTTTTCACACTGCAGACTTGCAGCGAACAGATTCGCCAGCAGCTTCTTGCCGGCTCCGCGCTCTCCATTCAGAATATATGCATGCGATACCTGATCCTTCTCTACCGCACTCCTGATATAATTAATGATATCTTTGTGGCCTACCACATCCTTAAAGCTTCCCATTTTGTATTTCCCCTATAATCTCTTCTAAGCATCGTGTCCTGTCATAGTTCAAGTATCTCTTGCCAATTCCCGCTTTCGCAAGATTCTCTTCCGAATAATCAACCATATCCGCAAGATATCTTCTGCATAGCTCCGCGTATCCCGGAACTTTACGTCCCTTCTCCCGTTCGAGGGCGCGTGTAAGCCGCTCTCCGTCTTCTACCTCTATATAGATCGGTCTGACATTATCCTCTCCATAATATTCCCTCATCCGATGATAAGACTCAAGCGTACCGATCACCAGATAATCTGCTTCCCGAAGCTCCACCTGCCCGTCGTCAACGGTCGCATATCTCCAGATCCCGTGCATGGTGTCATAAGCCCTCTCCTCAATGATCCTGCCCTGTCTCCCGTAAGCATTCAATGTATCCTCCGATACAAAAAAATATTCCACTCCGTTCCGCTCTCCGTCCCGGGGCGGCCGGGTCGTATAGAGCGTCATAGCCCGAAGCTCCGGCAGCGCTCTCCTAAGTTCTCTTAACAGTGTATCCTTCCCGGAGGAGCTCTTACCCATCATATAGTATATCTTACCCATGCATCAAAACCTCAATACATCCTTCCCTCTTTATGCCTTCCACAGAAAATCCTATCTCATAATACCATTGTAACACATCCGCAGCCTCCTGTGATACCCTTTCTCCCGGTACGATCAATGGCTTCCCAGGCGGATACAGATACGCATACTCTGCCGCCACGCGTCCCACGCTGTCCTGCCATGGAAGAACTGCCGTCTGCCAACTCTTCTTCATTTCTTCTATATCAAAACTATTATATACCACATCTGGCCTGGGAAGGCAAGGAATATCGTATATTAATCCTGAATTTTGTCTGATAGTTTCACCGTCCGCAGCGCCGCACTTTCCACTGCACGGCATCTGGTCCGATAATGCGGCCGTCCCCGTCATACTGTCGATCTCTTCTAACGCCGTCATAAGCCGTTCCATCCCTTCGTCGGTATCCCCGACAGAAGTCATGGCAAGGACATAGGTCCCCGCCGCCATCTCCAACTGGAGATGGTATCTTTCCAACAGTATCCTGTACAGTTCTCTGCCCGTTAGTCCTGTATCCCCCGAGGAGACCACAAGCTTCGAACAGTCATAACACGCAGTCTCTTCGAGTCTCAGCCGGCGCAGCCCCGCAAGTCTCGTCCGCAGCTTCTCAAGCCGCTCTGTATACGGATCAAATAATTCCTCTCTCTGGTTCTCAAGGAGATCCACACAGGAATCAATACTTGCCATCAACACATAAGACGGACTGCTGCTCTGCAGCATATGCAGATATCTCCTGACCTTCTCCCGCCTGACAAGCCCTCCGTTCATGTGCAGGAGCGCCGTCTGCGTCAGGGAGGGAAGCGTCTTATGCAGACTGTGGATCACAATATCCGCGCCTGCCTGATTGCTATTCTCCGGGAAATAAGGGTGAAAACCAAAATGCGCTCCATGGGCTTCATCAACAATGAGTGGAATACCTTTTTCATGGACCGCTTCCGATATTGCTTCTACATCAGATACAACGCCGTCATACGTCGGCGACACGATAATGACCGCACGGATTCCGGGAACCCTTTCAAGAGCCCTTCTCACATCCTTTGCAGAAACTTCTGTATTAAACTGAACCGACGGATTCACTCCCGGCGACAGATACACCGGATTCAACCCGTTCATCTCGATAGCGTGATACACGGACTTGTGGCAATTTCTTGCCACAAGCACGGTATCGCCTCTATTCGTCACACCGATAACAGCACTTAAAATCCCTACACTGCTTCCGTTGATGAGAAAATGTGTCTCATCCGCATGATAAACCCTCGCCGCACGGGCCTGGGCTTCCTCAAGAATTCCATCCGCATGATGAAGGTCGTCAAAACCGTCGATCTCTGTAATATCGATCTCATACGGCGCCGCCGCCCCCATCATGTTCATCTGCCGCTTGTGCCCCGGCATATGGAATCCATAGTAATCCGAACTGCTGTACTCTATCAATCTGTCATATAGCGTGCACATTATAATCTCTTCAACAACTCTTCTCTTTCCTTCTCGAATCCAGGCTTGCCAAGAAGTGCGAACATATTCTTCTTATAGCTCTCAACCCCCGGCTGATTAAACGGATTCACACCAAGGATATATCCGCTTACGCCGCAGGCAAACTCGAAGAAATAGAACAGCTGGCCAAGGCTGAACTCGTCCTGCTTAGGAATATTGACAACCAGATTCGGAACATTACCGTCCGTATGTGCAAGCATCGTTCCGTTCATAGCGCTCTTGTTGACAAAATCAACATTCTTGCCCGCCAGGTAATTCAGACCGTCCAGATCAACCGGCTCTTCCCCGATCACGATCTCTTCCGTGGATTCTTCTACGTTCAGAACCGTCTCATACATAATACGGCTTCCGTCCTGGATAAACTGACCCATAGAATGAAGATCTGTGGTAAGGTCAACGGACGCCGGGAAGATTCCCTTCTGGTCCTTCCCCTCGCTCTCTCCGTAGAGCTGCTTCCACCACTCAGATACATAGTGGAGGCTTGGCTCATAGTTGGCAAGGATCTCAACGGCTTTGCCCTTCCTAAGAAGAATATTGCGGATCGCCGCATACATAACCGGATCATTCTCCTCATAAGAATCGTTCAGCGCATGCTCTCTTGCATCTGCAGCGCCTTCCATCAGCTTGTCTATATCTGCACCGCTTACTGCGATCGGAAGAAGCCCTACCGCCGTCAATACGGAGAAACGTCCGCCTACGTCATCCGGAACTACGAAGCTCTCATAACCTTCCTCTGTCGCCAGATTCTTAAGCGCTCCTCTTGCCTTATCTGTCGTCGCATAGATCCTCTTCGCAGCTTCCGCCTTGCCATACCTCTTCTCAAGCATACTCTTGAAGATACGGAACGCGATAGCCGGCTCAGTCGTTGTTCCCGACTTGGAGATAATATTTACCGAGAAATCCCTCTCTCCGATCACATCTGTCAGATGCTTCAGATAGGTACTGCTGATACTGTTGCCTACGAAATATATCTCAGGAGTCTTGCGGATCTCCTTGGATACCATATTGTAGAAATTATGGCGCAGGAACTCAATCGCCGCCCTTGCACCCAGGTACGAGCCTCCAATACCGATCACAAGAAGAACCTCTGAATCTCCCTGGATCTTCTTCGCTGCATCCTTGATCCGCGCGAATTCTTCCTTGTCATAATCTACCGGAAGATCGATCCAGCCAAGGAAATCATTCCCGGCGCCTTCTCTTCCCAGAAGTTCGGCCTTCGCATTCTCTGCGATCTTCTTCATAGATGCGATCTCATGATCTGAGATAAATGTCTTTGCTTTTGAATAATCAAACGTTACTTTGCTCATATTAGGGCTCCTTCCTTCTATTAAAAGTATAATAGATATTTTACCAAATCAGGAAGATTTCGTCAACTGCCCCAACATCCGGTTTATGCCCAGTTTACGCCATAAACTCTTCTAATATCCGCCGGATCACAACATCCCTGTCTGCCTCCTCCGCCGGGCGTTCCCTTCTTGGCTTCTTCTCCTTCGCCATAGCCGGGCGCTGTACGGCGCTTCTGGTCTGACCGGCATAATCTCCCGAATCCGATACGGCCGCTGCCAGCGCCTCCCTGACAGGTTCTCTGACCTTCTCTGGTTTGGGAAGCTCGACGATATTCTCTTCCGGCGCTGACTCTGCGACGCGAAAAGCGCTGGCGACCTCGCCTGCCTCCAACTCTGCGGAATGATATATCTCGGCAGTCTTACCCGTACCCGACTTCACCGCCCGGTATGTATCCTGCTCTTCCTCCCGTTCCGCCTCCTCTGCCTTCAGCTCCGCTGCAAGAAATGCACTCACGGCGCTCTGACCCTTTATTGGTTCACGCTTCCTCGTAGCATAGACCTCTTCGTCCGGTTCCCGGGTCTTTGCCGCAAAAAGCGGCTCAGCTTCTTCCTGCGTCCGGTTCTCATATATCTTGCCGGCAGTCTCCTGACTCTTCCCCCCATACGCCTTGCCCGCATATTCCGGGATATTCTCCTGGTCATCCGCCGGCATACTGGTAAAATCTGCCGCCGTTCCTTCCTGTGCCAGAATCTTGATCTCCTTCTGATTCGTCTTCTCATACTTATGGCGGCATACATTCTCCAGATAGTCCACCATATAATTTCTTACGGCTTCCATCTGATACTTCTCGTCCGTCGTCAGGTGGATCAGAAATACGATCGCGGCAAGTCCGCCTCCGACCGCTCCGGTCTTCCACACCGTGCTACTCATTCCATTTACGCTGTATTCAATCCACGCCCCCGCTGCGCCCGCCAGCAGACACAGGCCCGCTGCTGTTTTCTCCATCCGTCTCCAACTGTGAAGCCTCACCCCAAGCACCTTATATTCATACAGATACTTGTCCACAAATACGCTCACATTCTCCACCTTGTCGCTGATCATACTGACATGCTCGAATTTGGCACGTACCAGGCGCATCAGCGGGTGGGTGCTCTTATTCATATTTCCCGCTGCCCGAATCAGCCGTTTCAATGCGACATTCGCAATACACTTACTCATAATCCCTACGGCTGTCAGGATTCCCATAAACACGAATATGATGTGCCTGTCCAACATTGTCTCTAACATAAAAAACCCTCCTTTTGATTAGAATTATAACCGAAATTCAAAAGGAGAGCACAAAAACCGTTCTACAGATTCCGCATCCTTCCATGGGATAATCTGTCATTTCCGAAAATATCATGGAAGGTCTTTCTTCTATATTGCAGGCAGCAATTCCTTCACAAGCCTTACACTGTGGGCAATTGCCTGCCGTTCAAAGGCGGGGTAATCCATGGTCGCACTATTGTCAGCTTTGTCCGAAATGGCACGTATTATGACATACGAAACTTTATTCAAGTACGCTGCCTGGGCAATCCCCGCACCTTCCATCTCAACGCATAGCGGATGGAAATTCTTTACAATATTCTCCTTAACCTCTTTGGACGCGATAAACTGATCGCCGCTTGCGACCCGCCCTATAAATGTATGGATATCAGGGTTCGCCTTCTCGTTGGCCTCCACCGCCTTCTTCACCAGATCCTCGTCCGCCGCAAAGGACAGAACTTCCATCCTTGGAACCTGGCCGATCGGATAGCCAAACTGAGTCGCATCCATATCGTGATGCAGTGCATCCGCAGAGATCACCATATCCCCGATATCGATCCTCGCATCCAGCGAACCGGCAATCCCTGTATTGATCAGCACGTCCGCCTGAAATCTATCCACAAGAATCTGCGCACATATCCCCGCGTTCACCTTGCCGATCCCGCTTCTCACTACGACTGCCTCTTTGCCGCACAGAATTCCTCTGCAGAAGACCATAGACGCCTGCTCCACCGTCTCTTGAACCTCCATAACCTCCTTCAATGCTGCAACCTCTTCCTCCATTGCTCCGATAATTCCTATCATGGTTCTAATTTCCTCCTTTCGTACCCTTACCAGATTAGCACATTCTGTAAACATAACGCAATATGAAATATTTGAATAGATATAGATTTTAAAATACATTTTTGTTATAATCTCTATGGATAAAATATTTATAAGGAGGCTTATTGATATGGATTTTAGACCATCTGGTGTCTGTTCACAACTGATCAGGGTAGATGTGGACGGAGATATTATTAAGAACGTAGAATTTGTCGGAGGATGTAACGGCAATACCCAGGGGATCGCCAGCCTTGTCGTTGACATGGACGTGCATGACGCTATCTCCCGCATGGAAGGAATAACCTGCGGAAATAAATCAACATCCTGCCCGGACCAGCTCGCCAAAGCTCTCAGACAGGCAATCGGAGAGTGATGTCGCCTTCACAGAATACGTCTGCAAAAAGCCTTCGGCTCGTCTTACGGGCTTTTTGCAGCCAAGTGAGCCTATGGCTGCTCCGGCAACAGGCTGACCCAGCTCTTGACAGTTTCAACGGCATAGCCTAAGCCCTGCGCGATTTTCTCTACTTCTATCCCCAAATTATAAAAGTTTCTGGCGGCTTCCTGGGCTTTTTTCAGTTCGCCTTTCCGCTCGCCTTTCCGCTCACCCCTTAATTCTCCCCTTAACTCTCCTCTTAATTCTCCTCTTAATTCTGCTTCCATTTTCATTTCTTGGATTGCCTGACACATATCGATTTTCCCCTCTCTTTCTTCATACTTCAATTGGGTATTCGTCATTACTTCGATTACATCTACCGCTCTTCTCTCCACTTCTTTGAACCGCTCCTCATTTTCTCTCAGGATTCGATCC
>Ga0137308_102679_pt1 | contig 11014 bp, 11 predicted proteins | sample Inofrocosms_June_FD_97181 | JGI IMG/M metagenome (GOLD analysis project Ga0137308, IMG submission 97181) | Mouse cecal microbial communities from Vienna, Austria - N-Acetylneuraminic and N-Acetylglucosamine D2O microcosms_June | ecosystem: Host-associated > Mammals > Digestive system > Large...
AGAGCGGGTGTTCGCTGATATAGCGGTCACGAATCCGTTTCCATGCGCGGCCATAGCGCCGCTTACTGGCCGGGTCGCGCCCGTACTTGTTATAATGCGCCGTGACAATTTTCTGGTGTTCCTCACAATAGCGCCCGTCCGTAAGGCGCGGGCATCCGGGATAGGAACAGGGGCGCTTGGGTTTGTATGGCATAAGCTGCCGCCTCCTTTCGGGCATAAGAAAAGCCCCCGCAGATTGCTCCTGCGAAGGCCGTCCTGTATTCCTGCTTTTGTTGCTATTGTAATACTACCAGATTTTCAGGGTGTCTTTCTATGTCTTTTAGTGTCCTCTTAAATAAGTTCTATGGTTGAATATCACTCTGAAATATGGTAAGCTATATTACAAATTTCCGAGAAAGGAGTAATATTATGGCAGAAAATGTTTTTGAGATAGCCGGATTCCCTTATGAATACCAGCTTAAATACGAAGAATTTTATTCACCTTATTTCGGCACAAAAGAAGATATGAATACATTCTTTATTTCCGTATTCAAACATGACGATATAGATAAAACGCCTCGGCGAATGATGAACCAAATTTATAACTTTGTAACACTTGCTAACGATATAGAAATCATCCGACCGAAGCGTGATCCATTGCGTGTTCTATTTTTAAGAACAGGTCTTGAAGCCATTTACGCTCTCAACGATAACCAACAAAGTATCGTTAATTTTTATAATGATTATATCAGTCAAGACGGGCAGCAATACATACTGAGCCATTTTAGATTTATGGGTCTTGAACCTGATTATGAAATGGATGAAAAGTCACGACTACTATTTGATACTAAAGAGTATTATTCGTTATCAATAAGCGATTTCTCCATGATTTTATTTAGGATTCGCTGCATGGCAGCTCATGAAGGTGATTTTTGGTCTATGCAGGTTTTTAGCCATGATAGTGATTCTATCTGGCTTACCTCAATGTCAACAGACGATCAAATGATAAGCTGTTATCAGAAATGTAAAGGTAAACCAATAACTTACCGTTTTGAAACCACACTAAACTATGAAAAATTTGTATTCTATTTTGTTGAAGGATGTATTCGCTTTTTGAAAGATTATATATCTCGACAAACAATCTAAGTTTAATCATTGGGAAGGGACATATATTCATATTTGAAAGTGTCCCTTCCCAATATTTCATTATTCCCCAGCCGGGATAAATGCCGAGCATTGTTCCAGCGCCTTCCGGTGGAGCTTGTGCATATACCGCAGGTCATACTCCATCTCCACAGCCACCTTCTCCCATGAGTAGAAGCAAAGATACCGAAGCTCCAAAAGCGTCTGGTATTCCGGGTTTTGTATGTGCTTGATAACGCCCACGATTTCCCGCTTCAAGTCCACGAGGGTATCTATGTCCTCGTTGATTTCATTCTCCAAGTCCACAATCTTTACAATGGTGGCCTCCGTTGCCTGCACGTTCCGGCTCCCGCTTTGCGGGGTATCGGAAAGGGTGGAGGTCGCTTTGGTCGCCAGCGCCCGCAGGCTCGCCACCTGTTCCAGCTTGCTGTTGATCCGCTGGTCGATCCGGTACGCTTGGCCGAGATATTCCTTCGCCGTCATAATGTTTCTCCTTTCCCCGCCAGCGCCTTCTTGACTTCATCCACCGAAGTCACCATAACAGCCACGCCGCCAGCGGCCTCAATCTTTTTCAAAGTTACTTCCTGCAATCGGGAGAGCCGCCCGCCGGGCTGCTTCACCTCGAAAGCATAAAACTTTCCGCCTATGCAGGCGATAATGTCCGGGATACCCGCTGTGCCGTACATCCCGCCGTGGGTTTTCCATGCGAAGCACAAAGGGCTTTGTTTCAGATACCGCAGGATTGCGGCAACAATGTCTTTCTCCATATCTGCGCCTTTCTTTTCGCCGGACGGCTTTGACCGATTTGACGACAATTTCCTGCTTCTTTATATATTCACAAAAATATCTTTCCTTTTTGCCTATATTCCTTTACCTCTCTGGTTCAATGCAAGAAATACAAAAAGCCTGTCAAAAGTGTAAAACGCCCCAAATTGCGGGGCTTCCTGATGCCAAAAGCCCTGTCAAATACCGGTCAAAAACGGGGCCGCCTGTCAAATCTCCATGCCCGCCGCGCCAAGTGGCGAAGCGGCAGTCCGTCAATTTTTGACGGGCAGATACCCGAAAGCCGTCCGGCCTCAGTCCTGATACCGCAGGCCGCGCCATACCCGGCGTTTCCCCAAGCGGTCTGTTTTTCGGGTAATGGACGCGCTCACCGATTCCACGTCCTTATTGAAGTTAGCCTGCGACATAGGTTTCAGGCCGTTTTTGTTGCAGTAATCCCGGTAAGACTGAAACAAGTCCTCGCGGGGATATTCCGCCTCGGCATCCAGCACACAGCACTCGTCCACGAACAAAAGGGCGCTGTTGCTTTCCACCTTGTACCGCTGCAGCTCGGCGCGGGTAGCGTCCGTTTCGGTAAATTCATAGCCGTCCGCGATCAGGCGCTTCAAGCCCTCCACGGCCCACATCAAAATGCCGTTTTTCTCCACAAAGAGCTTCTCCCGCAGGTTCGGGTCGCGCTTTTCCTTCGGTACGGAATGGTCGAAACGCACGATCAGCAAGCGCCGGTAAAAGCCGTCCGAGCGGTCGCCGTAATTGCGCGGGATTTCATTGCAGGAAAATAAAAGCCTTGCATAAGGCCGGAAGGAAAAAGGGTCTTTATTCTTCCGCTCGGCGGTGATAAAATCCTCGCCGGTAAGGGCCTTGAACATGCCGTTATCGTCAATGCTCCGGCTTGGCAGGTCGGCAAAGATATTTGCCAGCTTTCCAAACAGCTCCGCCTTATTGAAGCGGTCGCCGAGGCTCTGCCACGGCACGTTTGACACATTTTCCGCGCCCAGCAGGATTTCCTGCGCCACGGATAACAGCGTCGATTTGCCCGCGTTGGGCGCACCGACAAAGACAAAGGATTTCTGCGCCTTGTTTACCGGGATCAGCAGATAACCGAATATCTCCTGCATGAGCGGGATTTCCTCCTCGTGGATAATGCTCCTTAAAAATTCCATGAAACGCGGGCAGGCCGCGCCCGGCTCATAGCTGGCCCCGATCTGCACCGTAGAGATATAGTCCGGGGAATGGGCCTTGAAGCTGTCGTCCAGCACATTGTAAAGGCCGTTCTGCACATTGATGATAAAAGCGTTGCTGTTGATTTCCCGCACCGACTTCTGGATCAACATTTTCCACTGGCCCGTTGTGTCGTTAATGGCCTGCATGGAGGCATAGCGCGGAAGCATAAACTCCCGCACCTTTGCCGTCGCCCACAGATCGCTGCTGTCCCGGTACACGCCTCCCTCATAACGGAAATAGCTGCCCGCGCCATAGAAGGCGTGGACGTTCTCCGCCAGATGGTTCGCCAGCAGGCCGGAAAGGAACCGGAGGCCGCCGCGCTCCGTCGGCTCGTACCAGTCCGGCAGGTCAGCCCCTTCGGCCTCGCGCTTAGTTTCCCTGTGCTGCCGGTATTCCCGGTACAGCTCCCGGTGATAGGCCGCCAGCGGCTTTATGCCTGCTGCCTTCATGTCAAAATGCTGCCGCAGCTCGTATTCAATGAACGTGGCCGCCACCACCGGCTCGATATTGTAAAGATAATCTTTGACGAAATCCCGCGCCACCGCCATATTCTCCACCGCAGAGCCGCCCACCGGCAGGGCGGCCAGCATTTCCCGAAGCTCCTCCACGGCCAGCGCCTTAAAGCACAGGGCCGCCGGGGCCTTGCAGCCACATTCGCCGCCTGCAATCTTCGGGCAGACAAAGCCCTTTTCCGCAATGGTCTTACAGGTCATGGGCTTCGTACCGGATTCGAGGAAATGGTTGATCTTATCCTGCGTTTCTGCCGCCCTGTACTTGGGATAGGCCGCCGACAGCTTATGCACCGCCTGATCGCCGCCCTCAAAAACAGCGAGGTTTGTTATCATGGCATACCAGTCGTGTTCCGAAAGGGTCGCCGCATTGTCCCTGCAATGCCGGATAAAATCACAGCGGCGCTCCACCAGCATAAGGCCCTTCCGGGAGCCTTTGACCGTTGCCGCCACCGGGGCGGCCCCTTCCTCTGGCACCTGCGGCAGATACTGCTCCAACTCCGCCTGCGTATAGCGAAGCTCCGGGCGGAAATGGATGCACTCCACCAAGACCGGCTCCTCCTTGCAATGATAGAAGCCCGGAAGCCGCAGGACGCGGCTTTCATTTACGCAGGTCTTATCCCCGTGAAACTGAACCGCAAGGCGCTTCTGTACCCGGCGGAAGGCCGCCACGTCGCCGTCCTTTATGAGCCAGTAGGTATGCAGGGATTTGCGGGTTTTTACGATAAGCGACGGTTCCAGCGGGAACGCTTCAATCTGTTTAAGCTGCTCGTCTAAGGATAGTTCGTCGTACTCCATAAACTGCGCGTTGATCCGGGTAATCTCCGCGTCCTCATGGCCGCCAAAATTCACCACAAAATAAATGCCGCGATTTTTCTCGTTATGGCGCTTTAGGGTTTCGGTCATGGCCGCCACCTGCCCGGCAGGCGTTTCCAGCTTCGCCCCTTTGAAGGTTCCGGTCTTTCTGTCGTCGAATATCCGCAGGCAGACCTTTTCCGCCGGTTCAAAGAAGGGGCGCAGAAATTCTTCCAGCGGGATATTTAAGGCTTTTTTCATGGCGCAGGCACCTCCACGCACCGGTCATTGAAATACCGGATTTTCTGGCCGCGCTCCTTCGCCTTCGCAAGCTCCACGGCCATGCCGCGGGTGATCCTGCTGCCGAATACCCAGACCTCCTGACATTTCCCCATCAGCACCATGCCGAAGAAAATCCCAAGCTCCCGCTGGGCCGGGTCGTCCTCGTCCATGAATTGAGGATAGAGAAGGTGCGGCGCTATGGGGATACAGTTCCTTGATACCGCAAAGCGGCAGTATCCCCGCGCCCGCTCGGCATTGCGCCCCGTATCCCCGGCATAGGGCGAGGAAATGAAAACCAGCGGCCTATATGCCGTTTTCTTCGCCTCCCTCTCAATCCGGGTAAGGGCTTCATAAGTGGTCGGGTCGGCGTATCCCTCCCCGTTATATCTGTTCACATGGCTCATAAATTCACTCCATTTCCGCCATACTGCCAAAGCTCGGCCCGAAGGCCCCCTCGGCAATGATCGGCACGTCAAATTCCGGGAACGGCTGGGCCTCCATGCAGGAGCGGACAAAGGCCGCCGCTTCCTCCACCTTATCAGCGGGAAGCTCAAACACCAGCTCATCGTGTATCTGCAAAAGGGGCCGCAGCCACGGGCGCTCCCGGAGCCCCACGATCAGCCGGGAAAGGGCCAGCTTCAAAATATCGGCGGCGGTTCCCTGTATAGGCGTATTCATGGCGCACCGTTCCGCAAAGCTCTTTTTCCCCCAATCCTCGGAGGTGATGTTCGGCAGATACCGCCTGCGGCCCAGCCATGTTTCGCTGTACCGGCGAGCGGCGGCCTGCCGCTTTACCACCTCCTGCCAGAGCGAAAGCTGGGGATAGCCGGATTTCAGGTTTGCAATGATCCGCTCGCAGTCACTAAGCGGCGTATCCAGCCCGGCCTTGAATTTCAGCGTCTTTTGCAGGCCACGCGGGAACAGGCCGAAGAATACGCCAAAGTTACAGTTTTTCGCAATCGTCCGGCGCTCCTTGTAATGCTCGGCGTTCTTGTCCGCCGCCTGCTCAAAGGGGATTCCATAAATGACAGAGGTGGTCTGCGCATGGATGTCGCCGCCGTCCCGGTAGGTCTGCAGCATCTTTTCATCCCGGCAGTAAAAGGCCCCGACGCGCAGCTCAATCTGCGAAAAATCCAGAGAGAGCAGAACACAGCCCTCCGGGGCGACAATCATGGAGCGGATACCCACCGGGTCGTTGTCCTTGCGCGGGCAGTTCTGCATGTTGGGGTTGCGGGCGGCGAACCGGCCCGTTTCCGTCCCAAGCGGCAAAAGATCAGGATGTATCCGCCCGGTGGCGCTATTGATATGCCGCAGATACCCGTCTAAATATGTCCCCTTGATCTTCCCCCAGCGCCGGTATTCCTGCACCAGCTCAAACAGCGGCACAAGCTCCGGTTTCTGCTCCCGGCACCAGTCCGAAAGCAAAATCATGGTTTCATCATCCGCCGCCTCCTGATACTTGGCCGTGGTCTTTACCACCGGCAGGCCGAGGTCATTGTAAAGATAACTTTTGAACGCGGAAGTAGAGGCGTTGGCCCCAATCTCCACGTCCCCGGTAATGAAGGCGATCTCCTCCCGGATTTTTGTAATCCGCGCCTCGGCCTCGGCCTGCTTTTCCTCCATAGCCGCCCGATCCATGAGCAGGCCGTTGTAGCGCATAAGGCCGCAGTAAACCGCCGTGGGGCTTTCAATCTGCTCCACAATGCGGCGGTGCTTCGGCAGGTATTTGTCAAACCAGCCGTTGAAAATGTGATAGAGCCGCAGGGCATAGTCGCTGTCGGCGCAGGCATATCGCACGGTTTCCGTATCCTGCGGGGAAAGCTCATCGAAAAACCGCCCGCCGGTCACGCTCCCGAAATCCGGCAGCTCCGTATCAAAAAGCTGCGGCACAAGGGTTTTCAGGCCGCTGTCCGAGAGGCCTCGAAACTGGGTATTGCTCTTTAAGGTAAGCTGGGCCGCCGCTATGGTGTCATAGCAGGGCGGCTGCACCACCATGCCGAGGGCATAAAGGAACATGGCCTCGAAAGAAAGGTTGTGGGCCACCTTGACAATGGCCGTATTTTCAAACAGGGCCTTCTGCAGATAGCCCATGACTGCCTCCGGCCTTGCCGCATTTTTCCCGATCCGGTGCCGGAGCGGCACATAGATTCCGCTGCCCTCGGATACGGAGAAGCTCACGCCGGTAATGCTTGATTTATGCGCGTCCAGAGCGGCCCGCTCCTCCGAGCGGTATTCGTCCAGAGGCGAGGTTTCAAAATCGAAGGCCACAAGGGCGGCCCCGGCCAGATATTCCTTGATCCTGTTAAGCGTCGTCACGCATGAATAACTCATATTTCCTCCAATCTGCCCGGATGGGCGGGAAAGGCGCAAAGCCCCTCCCGCGCCGGGCGTATATTTACTGCAGGGGCTCCACGACCTCGCCGGTTTCCGGGTCTACAAAGGGAGCGTCCATCTCCGCAGGCTCCTCCACGTCAAAGCCCACGCGGCGGCTGTATCCCTTCACCTGCTCCGAGAGCCTGCTAATCAGAATCTGCTCCTCGGCGGTCAGCGGGCGGTCAATGCGGAATTGTGCCTGCGAGTAGGCAATGCCGCTGTTGTTGGTGGCCTTTTTCAGCGAGAAGCGTGTCACGACCATGTTGCTCTTTTTCCCTTTGGAAAGCAGGCGTTTAATATAGCGGGAAAATTCCTTCATGGAGCCGGTGGGCAGGGAGAGGATCAACGGAAACAGCTCGCCCTCCCGCAGGAGGAATACCCTGCGCCTTGTCTTGCAGGCTTTGCTGTTGTTCTCCCCGGAGCCGAATTGGTTCAGCGGACAGTTCGCGCAAGCCCCGCCCGGATCGCCTTCTCCGTTTACGCCGTCAAAGGAGCCGCAGTCAGGCGGGTTGCTCCCTCCGGTATATTTCTCCTTGTAATACTGCAGGATGGGATGATGGAACAGGATCACGGCGGAAAACTCCTTCACGGTTTCCGGCTCGTCTGCCTCGTCGCCGGGCAGCTCGAACATGGTGGCCCCGCCAGCGGGGATTTTTACCCGGTCAAAGCCGCCTTCCAGCCCGTCCAGCTCCTCCGCCATGCCCTCGTTCATATTGAAATCGGCAAGGGCCAGAAAGCCGGTATTTGCAGGGATCATTTCATTATTTTTGTTACTCATGAGATAGTTCCTCCTTCAAATTATTTTGCGGCCTTGCGCACGCCGACGGTGGTTTTCTCAAACACATTTACAAGTCCGTCCAGCCATGCGGGCAGCGCGTCGCCATTTTCTGAAATCTGCTCCTTCACAAAGGCGGAGAGGGAATTGGCGTTGACCGTTTCATACACAAGGTCACCAAAGCCCTCGCCCCGAAGGGCCGCGAACAGTTCCTCCTTCCGCCCGGCGGTAGCGGAGGCGTGGGTTTTGGTGGTAAGGCAGAACATCATCCCAGCGCGGGTAAAGTTCTGCGTTTCGCTCCCGGCCATCACCTCCGAGAGCTGGTAGTCCACCTCGTCCATTTCCTCCTTGATTTCTTTGAGCCGTTTGTCGGCCTCGGCCTTCTCGTCCCGGAGCGCCCGGAGCCGGTCGGCCAGCGTAAACATTCTGTCTGTATCCATAAATCCTCCAATCTAAGCGGCGAAGGGGTTCTTCCCGCTACGGTAATCGTCAACAAGCGTCTTGGCAAGGTCTGCCTTGTTTTTCAGGGCCAGCAGCACCTTCTCGTCCACGGTTCCCCGCGCCACCAGATATAAATAAGTGCAGGGCATCCGCTGGCCCACCCGGTGAATCCGGGCTTTGGTCTGCTCGAAGTTGCTCATGGAATAGTCCAGCGAGTAAAAGACCATTGTGGAGGCCGCCGTCAGGGTAATGCCAAGCCCCGCCGTGGCGATCTGGCCCACGAAGGCCATGACCTCCGGCTCCTTCTGAAACTGCTCCACCTGCTCCTCCCGGTTCTTCACCTCCCCGGTAATGCAGGAATAGCGCAGGCCCCGTTTTTCCAGCAGCCTGCATATCGCGCGGATTTCCGGGAGGAAGCGGGCAATGATGACCAGCTTTTTCCCCTCGGCCACGACCCCGTCCAGAATATCCTCCAAGGCGGAGAGCTTCGCCGCACTCACCTGCTCCACGGCGGCGGTTTCGTCATTGCCGATAAAGCCGCCTGTAAGCTGGGAAAGGCGCAGAAGCCTCGTTAAAATGTTCGGGGCTGTCACCTCGCCGCCGGATAGTTCCGCATAGCTCTCCTTTACCAGCCCCCGGTATATTCGCAGGGCCGCAGGCTCCAAATCCACCTGCCGCAGGATGTCGGTGGTTTCCGGCAAATCCAGACATTCCGCCTTTGTGGCCCGGTAAGCAATGGCGTGCATTTTTTCCACCAGCTCCGCCTCCATAGATTTCTTCAAGACCGGCGTATGGTTCCCATAGCCCACCATGTCAAAGTAGCGGTTTCGGAAGGCGTAAAAGCTCTGGCCGAAAATGGCCGGGTTGGTAAATTTGTACTGGCTGAACACATCAATGGCCTTGTTGCTAATCACGGTGCCGGTAAGCAGGAGCCGGTAACTGGCCGCCCGCCCCAGCCGGTGCATGGCCTTGCTGGCGGCGATATTGTGGGTCTTGATCTTGTGGCCCTCGTCGGCGATAATGAGGCCGGGCCGCCATGCCAGCAGGTCTTTTTCCATCCGCCATGCACTCTCATAATTCACCACCGCCACCTGCAGGGCCGTCCCGTTCATGTGCCGCAGGGTATCCAGCTTCTTTGCGCCGGTTCCAGAAAGCACCGCGAGGAAATAGGGGAAATCCGCAAAGCGGGCAAATTCCGCCTCCCATACGCCGAGGATGGAGAGCGGGGCCACGATCAGCACCCGGCCAATCCTCCCGGCCTCTGCAAGTGCGCCGGTGATCGCTATGCTGGTGATGGTCTTTCCGGTTCCCATTTCCATAAGGAGCGCACAGCCGCTGCTTTTCAGGACAGGCGGCCCAGCCTCCGGTTCCGGCAGCAGGCCGAAGGCGCGGCAGACGAAGCCAAAGGCTTCCTGTTGGTGGCGGTAAGGCGTGGCCTTGACCGGCATAGGCAGGGAGGGCCTGCTTTCCTCATGCGTAGTCATGGCCGCCCACCTCCGGCACTTCCTGCAGGGACAGCGCCTTCACGCTGTCGCCGGGTACAATGATGGTGATCCGGCGGGTATCGCCGAACAGCCTCCGAAGCACCCGCTCCCGCAGGGATACCGTCTTACAGCGGACAATGCCGCCCGTATCCAGCCCCTGCGCAAGACTGATTTTCAAGTTATGTTTCATGTTGCCTTTCACCTCTTTCTAAGGGCGCGTATCGTTGGCCCTCAATATACGGCCACGGGAAAGGCAAAATGTAACGGTCTGTTTTACAATTTTTTTCTGAGCTTTCCATAAATGCGGTTCAGGCGGCGGACAATCGCCACATGGCTCACGCCTTCCTCTGCCGCAATGCTCACTAAGGAGCGTCCGTTAAAATAAACTTTTAACACCAGCTCCCGCTGGGAAGGGGAGAGGGCCTCCATTGCCTCCAAGAGCCGGGCCATATCCTCCCGGCGCAGAAGCTCCCCTTCCGTATCCTCCGCCGAGGCAAACAGCTCCCCCTCGTAGTCCATACCGTCAAGGGAAACATGGCGGCGGGTTTCCTTGTGGTCGTTGTTGTACTGCTGCCGGTCAAAATCCACCAGCAGCTCGCCTAAGGAATCGTCCACCTCGATCTCCGAAACCTCTCCATTTACAAACTCATACCGGATTTTCATTTTTGCCGTTCTCCTTTCGGAGCCCGGCAGGCGGCACATCGACCGCCATAAACAGAAAAAGAGCCTGACAAGCAGCACAAAAGTGCCGCCTGTCAGGCTCAATGTCATATCCACTTTTCTAAAATGAAAGTGGCGTATTGGAGGGCCGATCCTTGTTTACGGAATGAAACCGTCCCTCCCTGCATCATGCTCAAACAAACGAGTGATCCCTGTCCCGGTTTAGCCAGCCGTTTCCCCGGCCCGCATACATTCCCTGCGGGCCGTGCCGTATTGCCGTGGCGGTATCTCCGGTCAGCTCCCGGCCTGCTGGCTCGGAGCGGATCAAAGTTTTCTATTCCGTTTTCATTACCCCGACCTCGGAGCCGCAGTGCCCGCACTTTATAATGAAATCGGGATACCGGCCCCTCCTCGGGGTAATCATCTGCGTCTTTGTACCTGATACTGCGTCCATGATCCGCCGCCCGCATACCGGACAGCAGACAGGCCGCAGGGTTGTCCTTAGCCCATTGGTCTGCGCCTCCTTCTTCCTGCGCATCTCATATACGCCCCTTTCTGTCGCCGCC
>Ga0137308_102681_pt1 | contig 11008 bp, 9 predicted proteins | sample Inofrocosms_June_FD_97181 | JGI IMG/M metagenome (GOLD analysis project Ga0137308, IMG submission 97181) | Mouse cecal microbial communities from Vienna, Austria - N-Acetylneuraminic and N-Acetylglucosamine D2O microcosms_June | ecosystem: Host-associated > Mammals > Digestive system > Large...
TCGGACATGAACCGACGGCGAGAAAAGGAACGAGGCTATGGTATAAGTCGCCGTTGCGACAGGAGCATACGCCGTCGTTTAAGGTGGAAACCACGCTCAACTGCTGGTATGATTTCGGACTTGGCAGAGGCGGCAACATAATCGACCTTGCAACCGAGATATATCGGTCAACCGACCTGCGCTATCTCATGCGTTGCATCGCTGACAGTTGTCCGGTGCCATCGGTGCAGACAGTCGCTTCCACTTCTTTTCAGCGACACTCTGCGCCGAGTATGGAGCGGTTTGAGGTCGTGCCACTGGAACATCGCGCACTTGTCGCATACCTCCAAGAGCGTGGTATCCCGGCACACATCGCCAAGGCGAAATGCAAGGAGGCACATTACTGCGTCAACGGTAGATTATATTTTGCTGTGACATTCGAGAATATCAGTGGCGGCCGGGAACTGCGCAACCGCTATTTCAAAGGTTGCCGGGGACGTAAGGACATCTCATATCTGCCGTGGGTGAGAGATGGCCCGTCAACAGAGTGTGCCGTGTTCGAGGGGTTTATTGATTATCTCTCCGCACTCACACTCGGCATAATCAGCGGAGTCGACGCAGTCATACTCAACTCGGTTGTCAATGTCAACAAAGCCGTGCCTTATCTCCAAGGCTACTCCGCTATCAACTGCTACCTTGACAACGACAATGCCGGACAAACAGCACTCGCCGAGTTGACAGCCATATATGGCTCAACAGTGATTGACCGCTCCACTCTATACTCCGAGTTCAACGACTTGAATGAGTATCTCACAAATCCAAGTTTCACCAAAAACACACTCCCCAATGAAAACAAATAAATCCACCGCACCGAAGTCAACTGAGTTGACCGATGCAACCAAATCCAAAGTATCAACCCTTAATCCCGATTTTATTATGAAGTCAGATAACTCAACCATCCCTGTCAATCCTGTTGACAGCGACAACGCTGTCAACAGCACCACTCCTGCCAACACAGATAATCTGTTCGACAACGAGCAGACGACAACCGATACTACCGAGCCACCGAAGCAACAGCGCGTGGGCAAACAACAGCGCAAGTCTGATTACGCTGACTTCAAGGCTACCTATCTCACTCCGTCCAAGCTGTTGAAGCGTCACCCGGTCAACATCGATGACGGAGTGTGGGCGAAGCTCGAACGCATCGCCCGCATCCTCGGAGACCGTGACACCACCGTAGGCAGCTACATCAACGCCGTCCTCTTGGAGCATCTGAATCTCTATGCCGACGACATCGAAATCTGGCGCAAGCTCTGAGATAATAATGTCGGGATACCACTGCACCTGGTACACCGTGGTGCAGCTTCCCGATGAACGTAGTGAATTGGGAAGGCAAGGATATGTTTCGGGATTTCTTTTTCTCCGAAAACGACTCCCTAAACTGCGCAGCATAAGCCGCTCTTTGCCTCCCCAATCCACATAAACCACAACAAAGTCTACTATGAGTAAACCAACTGTCAGAAAGGGCGGTCGTCCCTCTAAACCGACCGACGAGAAGCGCACCCATGTGGTGACAATCAAACTGAACGATGCAGAATACTCCGACCTTCTGGAGCGGTCAAAAACCGCCGGAGTAAAGATGGCGGAGTATGTCAGGCATGGCGCGTTCCGTCTCACTATCGTCAGTCGCCTGAGCGAGATTGAAAAGGAGATTGCCAGAGGAATACTAAATCTCAGTTCCGATTTCAATCAGGCAATGACCTGTTTTCATCAACTCAAACTCCGCAGTGCGGCCAATAAATTAGTGGCCGTCGTCGATAAGATGTTTGACATTCTCAAAAAATTAAGACCCAATAAAGATACTGACTATGTTTGCAAGAATACTTAAAAGCGGCACGTTTCACGATGTCGTGGGGTATGTGACGCGTCAGTTCCACAACCCCGAAGAATATACGCCGGACACATGGCGCATCATCGGAAGCGAAAATATTTTCGTCTCCGACTATGCGAAAATGGTTCAGTCGTTTGAAGCGATACATGGATTTATGCCCGGTAAAGAGAATCCGGCAGGACATATTTCCATCAGTTTTGACAACGCCGATGCGCCTCGCCTGACCGATGAATTCATGGCTCAACTCGCAAAAGAGTATATGGAAGGCATGGGAATCAAGAACACCCAGTATCTTATCGTGCGCCATCTAGAAACCGGGCATCCACATTTCCATATCGTCTATAATCGTGTGAATATGTCAGGCAGGGCGGTCGACGAGCGCAACAATTTCAGGCGCAGCGACCGTGTTGTCAAGGCTATCAAGGACAAATACGGACTCACATACTCGCCGCTGAAACAGAAATACGAGGATAAAATTCCGGTATTCAAGGAGCGGATCAGTCAGGCGATATATGGCTGCAAGTCGTGGGATGAGTTCTCGCGCCGACTCGCCTGTGCCGGAATTGAGGTAAAATTTCATGACGATCACAACACCGGCAAACACATCGGCGTGAAATTTACAGACGGTGACATAACGGTCAACGGGTCTAAAATCGACCGTGCGTTCACATATCGCCGCCTGAACAACCTCTTTGATTTCAACCGCAGGCACGGGCAACAACAGTCTGATCACGCTCCGACGCGCCCCAAGGTAACCGTCGAATATACCCCGACGCAAAAGTCCTCACTTGTGGAAGATGTGCTTGAAGCCACCGTCGGGGCAATCGGAAATCTGTTCACTCTCGGCCCCGGCTTCGACCCGGAGGAACAGGCGTTTCAAAACGCCATCAAGAAAGAAGAAGCCAAACGTAAACGCAAATCAAGAAGAATCTGAATATGTCGAAACTCTATGATGACGTCAAGAAACAAGGTGAGCAGATTGACGACCTGCAAAAGACAGTTACCAACCACACCACTCGCATCGAGACCCTCGAAACCACGGCAAAGGCAACACCGCCACAAACACAGACGATGCCGTCAGAGGTCAAGGTTGTGCTTCCGGACGATATTGCCAGAAAGTCCGACATCGAGGAAGCAGTGACTAAGATTACCCGCAAATGTAATGCCGGAGAACGCCCGATACCGCAGTCGGTAACGGTGACTGTCAGTGCATTGGACGCACTTGAAAAAGTGGAGTATGACAAGGCTATCCGAAAGGCTGTCAAGGATGAAATTCAGAATACCGATAAAAAAGCCGTAGAGAACAATGCCATCCTCAAAAGAATTGAGAACCGACAGAACAGCTCTGAAAACGAAACCACGTTGCGCAACAAACTAAATGCTTTCAAAATCGGGTTCGTAATAAACGTGGTCGTTTTCATCGCATTCGGTGTCATGTTCCTCCATCAAGACAGCGAGATTGAGCACCTCAAACGAGTGGAATGGCTCTACCGCTGGAGCCGCATCGGGAGGACAGACACCGAGGAATATCAGGACTTTGAACGCCGTATGCTCGATGGGAAGAAAGAGGAACGGGAAGGCATGAAGGCCAAAATATTCAACATGGAACGCAACTCCCCGCAGTTCCTCTACTTCCGTACTGTCGATGACTGGAAACCTGAACCGCCGGAGTCACCCAAATCCGTGGAAACAGAGCAATCAAAGCCAAAGGCAGAAACAAAACCGAAGCCTCTGCCACATGAGCAACGTTCCCGCCTGACTCCGGGTGAAATAGAATCTATCAAGAAAGTGCGGGCGAACCCCCATATCCCCGAGGATGCCAAGCCGGAACTGCCCGAAGGCTACGAATAATCCCTACTCCCTCAAAGACAGGCAACCCCGACAATCACTGCCGGGGCTGCCTGTCTTTGTCTATGTATGATTAAGCTGTTTTTACTTATCGGTTGGCCATAGACCTGCCGATTTAACTTTATCAGTGAGTTCTGATATTTCGGCATCTGTCAGTTGGTGTATTGTAGTATCTCGCTTGACTGATTTTGCAGGATGTTCTTTCTTTACGCTTTTGCGAAGTGCCTTTTTCTCTTTCTGAAATTCTGCCTTTTCGCGGAGATATTCTTCTTTCATTTCGGCATACTCTTGGCGAAGTTCTTCTTGCTCTGCTTCCAGTTCTGCCTGTTCCTCGGCTAATTCCACTTGTTCCCTCTCAAATTCAGCCTGTTCGGATTCGTAATCCGAATTCGTGTGCATGCAAGAGATGAGGGTTATCGCCATCATTGCGAATATTGTTAGAAGTATTGCTTTCATATCATCTGTTATCTTTAGTTTCACGATATTCCTGTGTACCATCAACTACATTGACATTCACCTGTTTGCCGCCGGAGAAATTCCATACAAGTGAAAATCCAACATATTGGACAGGGGTAGTATATTTATATGATATCGTAGTCTTGTCGGTACGGCGGTCGAGCTTGCGACGATTGCCGATTGCTGTGAAATCAAGTGCCACTTGTAGATTGTCGCCCAAAAAGTTTTTGTAAACTCTGCCTCCTATGTTATAAACGGCATGATAAGTTCGGTCATAGCTTCGATATGTCGGCTCAAAATTAGCGTTCACCATACCTCCCCATCCATGAGAGAATGTGAAATTGTTGTTAAAATAGAAATATTCCTTGAAACGTGTCTTGCCGTAATGAACGCCTCCGAGGATAAGATTCTCAGGCGTTATCTCAACACGTCCTGACAGCTTGAAACGCCACCATTTAGTTAGAGATTCCATCCATTCCGCGCCGAATCCCCACGCTCCCTGACCGGAGATGTTGACCGGCTTAGTGTAATATACACCTGCATTTTCGGCATCTTGGAATGTCTGCCACCATATACGGTTGTGGGAGTGCATATACAGAGCGGTAATATTCAGTTTGTTTCTGAAAAGCGAAAGACCTGCCATAAGCATATCAGCTGACTGTGCTTTGAGTTCAGGATTACCGACAGAATAGTTGTTTGCATCACTCCAACTGATGACAGACGAAATGGCAGTATGGGGAATGTCGCTTAATGTCCGTTTATAGTTGAGCATAACGGCGTGCTGCATCCGTGAGCCAAAAGGCATCATAACCTGCACGGTCGGATTAAGTGACCATTGCGTGTTGCGGTTCTTAATATTCTCTTTCAAATCGGAATATTCGATGCGGTTAAGCTGCCAGTTCAACCCGAAACTATAACGTAGTTTCCATGCCTGACCCTTTGCCGATGCATAGACAATCGGTGTAAATCCGTTTGATTTGGTAGGAGTATCGCTTGTTTCAAAGCGATCATTCGCAGAAAAACAGAAAGGTGTATATTTTGAGTTAAGTAATTGTGCCGATGCTCCGAATTGCCATACGAATTTTCGGCTGTACGGATAAGTGAAATCGGCATTGAATTTCCAAAGGTCAAGATTATATTTCTCTTTAATATCCGCCAATTCTGTTCCATTGTCGGCATATCGGGCAGTTTCATTACTATGACGGTTGAAATAGTCGGCGGTGAGTTCCATTGATGCTCCTCGGCGATTAAGCGGCAACGAGAACTTTAATGTACCCTCTTGGGCAAGCACATTATTTTTCTTGTCAATCAACGAATAGATCCCATCCCCCGAAGTAATGGATTTGGGTTTTAGATTGCTTGAGGCGATGTGATAGCTGCCACCTAATATGGCTCCTGATTTGAACTGCTGTGAGAGGCTTAGGCGATTATGTTCATCGAATCCGTGCCATTTCGAGGTTTCGGAATAGCTTGAATGCTCTCCATCACTGAAAAAAGTCTGTTCTGCTGTTTCTTTGTATTTATTTGCACCCAAATACAGATTGTCATATACGCTGAGATTTTTATAGCGATAATTGAACATACCGCCTATGCCCTCGTTACCGAAATCACAGGCACGATGCCAGTCGGCATTGACATTGATGCTTCCATAGAAGCCACCCTCCGGCGGCCGACGAAGGGTTATCATTATTGTTCCACCGCTGAGTGCTGCATTTTGATTGCTTCCGGCGAGATATTTGACCTGCACTTTGTCAATTCTTTCGCCCGGAATGTTGTCAAGTTCGGATATGTCGGACAGTTTGATTCCGTCAACATAAATCTCGCTGACGGCAAGACCATTGATTTTGAATGTTCCCTGTTCGCACGATATGTTGGGAAGAAATCCCAGTACATCAACAGCTGGTTTCCCCTTTGCGATGTCCATGCCACGGAGATTTGTTGTATAACCCTCGGCATTGTTGGTCGTGCGCGAGGCAACCACAGTCACCTCCTGAAGTTGATGCTCCTTTTGAGCATATGCAGACAGCCAGATAAGGGCTGTCGCAAGAATTAAAAGTAACTTTTTCATATCGCTTGGATTTTGAATTTTCACACTGCAAAGTTAGTGTGAAAAACAGTGCCCAAGCTACTTAAATATCAACAAAATTATCTTAATTGCGTAGTGTAATATGCTGATATTCAATGATGATGATTAGCAAAAGTCTTAATTCGGTCTAATTGGGTCTTAAGGTCGAATTGAAGCCGTCAAAAAGGCTATGAAATCATCTTTTGGCGGTAGATTCAACTTCTTTCTTATTGAGGTTTTGCTGACATAAATCGAGTTAGAGGTCTGTTGAATCAAGACACCGATTTCTTTTGTCGAGAAGTCTGCACGCAACAGGCATAGTATCTGAATTTCTTTCTCAGAAAATACCCCCGGATAGTCATTGAGTAGTTTTGTATGGAAGCAATCGTACAATTCATCTATCACGGGATATAGCTCTTGCCAATTAACCAAGGTGTCGGATATGGATTCGGAATTACCGACATTGCTTATTTTTCTTAAGGCTTCTTGATTTTGAGTTGTAGGAGATTCCGCGAATGTCCTGATTATACTTATCTGCTGCAAGAGTGTCTTTTTCAGTAGAGCCTGTTTGTCGTCGGTGGATGAAACAGCCGCTGCTTTTGAAAGCTGTTCCAAAGCTTCTATCCGTTCTTCCGCCTCTATAAGCCGTTGTCTTCTTCTATGTGCAATCAGATAAATTATGCCAATGAGAACAAACGCCACTAACATAACAGCCACAATTAACAGCCACATCCTTTGTTGTTCAATGGTAAGTTCATAGTTACGACGACTGAGGTCATACGAAGTTTCAAGCGCGTCATCACGCTCTTGTCTTTTTGTCTCAAGGTCATTGCTGACGCGCCTCAAAGAATGGGCGGTGTTGGAAAGACGGCTCAGCGAGAGTGCTCCGCTATGTTCATAGTCCAGAACTATTTTTAGGAATTCAAGATATGTAGCGGCAACCGGATCGTTTCGGAAGAGATTGACATTCATACGGTCAATCATATCGGCATATTCAGTTGCTTCCGTTAGATTGCCTGAGTTAAGCTGGAGGTTTATCATTGGCACATAGAACTCGGCAAGTTTCTCAGCTGGCGCGCCGTTCATGCGCTCAATGGCATCTTTTAGAATCTCTACCGCCTTTGCTGAGGTCTCTCTCCGTTCGCCAAGAGCAGCGGCATAATTCACGCGCAGATAAAGCCATTCTGTCGACCCCGTTTCCGGAGCTTCCGGCAAATCAAATAGCGAGTCGCACAGCGCAACGGCATCAGAACTCCTGCCGAGTGCAACGAATGGCGTTATCTTCTTGATTTCAAAGTTAAGCCGTTCGTTATTGTCATCCGCCAATCCTATCTGGCGCTCTATTATATCTAAAGACCGGGAATAATCTTTGTCCGAAAACGTAAATCCAAGAAGTTCCTGATTGAGATTCTTTTGAATATTATCTGGCATACTGGTAGCTATAGAATCAATAAGGTGGAAAGCCTTTTCTTTCAAATCTACCGACCTTAAGTGATAAGCCTGAGCTATTACAGATTCTATATATGCTGTAGTATCACCACTATCTTTATAAAAATTGATAGCGAATGGGATAATTGTATCGGTAACAAGCGAACGCCCCATATACATATTGGCTTTGGCAAGTATCAATGCGTAACGAGCCTTCTGCTCTCTTGTTGAAAGAACCTCATAGTCAGTACCTTTCAGAATTATATAGGCTGAATCAGGGTGTCGCTCCATGATTTCCTCCGCCTTGGTCAACTGACGGTCTATTTCCGGATTGCTACCACACGACACAGCCACACTTGCCACGATAAACGCAACAAGCATTATCAGTAATGGGTATCTATGTAAGAGTTTCTTTGTATCCATATTCAATGGCAGCCTATTACGCCGCCATTCCAAGATGCAAAATTACAAAAAATCGGCAACAAAACGGCTAACCGTGCCTGCTTATCTTTTTATAAGCATCGATTTTGGTTTGGTTCGGGCACTATATATGCCCGATAAACTAAACCTATCTAATATGTGGGAGGGCGAAAAGAAAAATCCCAGCGGAGTTATATTCTTTGAACGGACAAGGTTTTCATATCTCACGGATTTGTAGTAACTTTGCAGTATGGAGCAACTGCAAAAGGCATATTCAATATTTTGCGATGAGAGTTGTTATCTGCAATTTGATAACAGCGACATTATGTGCATTGGGGCAATAATTGTGCCTGATGCAGACCTTGACGCTTATAAGGTCGAACTTAAACGCATAAAACGCAAATATGGCATCCTCCATGAATTGAAATGGAATACTGTAAGCCGCACGCATCTTGCCATGTATGACGAGATTCTGCGTTTGTTTTTTGAGTCATCAATGGTATTCCGCAGTGTGCTTATCAAGAACAAGTCGAATATTCAGGCTCATTCTTTGAAGCGTGATGAGTATAACCGGTTCTATTATTCAGTCATTGAACGCCTTATCCGGTTTTCTATCCGGCATAATTCCGACAGTGCCAATTCTTACCGAATTTTCCTTGACCTTAAAGACAATAACGGTAAAATCAAACTTGCTTCAATACACAGTGAACTGACAAACATGATAAGGACGAATGATAAAATACAGTCGTTGCAGAATATCCGTTCACATGAATCGCAGTTTATTCAGCTTGCTGATATTATAATCGGGGCTATCACATACAGGTCAAGAGGTCTGAATGGGAGCGAGGCAAAATCCCACATTGTAAGACTTATCGAAGAATTGTCGGGTTACCATCTTGATGAAGGGACTGAGCCAGGAGATGACAAGTTCGCGATTTACGATTTTCAACCGAAGAAAAGAAATGGCTGATAACGATATACTCGGAATGTTGCAGCCATATTTTGATTGCGAATTGTCGGTTGATGACAAGGACAAGATACTAGAGCTGCATGAGAGATTCAAGGATGATGTCTTAATCCAGAAGGTAAATCTTGATGGTGCCGAATTGATAATAAAGCCTTATCCATACAATCGCTCACATAAGGATGGGTTGCCCGATTGGTTTGACGGACTGCTTGAGAAGTTCGTCCATGTCATAACGCGGGATGCCAAAGAGGATAGGCGTAAAACAGCAAAAACGGTGAGAGAGTTTCGCTCAGAGCGAGCTGTGCGCGTCCATTGGATAAAGCCCATTTTAGAGAACGCCTCCGACAAACGTATCACGCGGTTCAGATATATTGAAAATTCCGGTCGGGAACGCGAATACTTTTGGTATCGCGCAAAAGGTTATATGGTTGTCGTGGAATATATAAATCCCAATTTTGCTTTAATTACCGGCTTCTGCGTTGACCAGTCCAATCACGCATACTATATGCGTAAGCTTCAGAACAAGGCATAAAAAAACCGCATTTACGGTAATGCGGCCAACCAAGTCTTTCGTTCTTCGATCGATGACGGTGCAAAGTTAGCGATTTTTTCTAACTCTACAAAATCAAAACAGCAATAGGCTAAGAAAGTTCAAAATTATATCGTCATCCAATAACTGCGACGGGCTGTCGCAGTATTTCTGCTCATTCAGATAGCCGCGCCATATTCTTCGATGCACTTTCGGAGGAGTGTAATTATAGAACTCTTACGTCACGCTTCCAAATCTAAGATTTTATAGCACATTTGGAAGCTTGATGGAATGGAGGGGTATGATAATCGTAGATAACGAAATTCCACGAGAGTGCCAAATCGCATACTTTTTATGCGCATTTGGCACCGTGATGGATGTTATAAGTCGGATTGGTTTAGCTCGGGCTTTAATATGCCCGATAAACCAAACCTAATATACGACTGAGCAAAAGAAAAATCTTAATCCACTACATTGGGGAACTAACTTATGCAAAACGCACAAGTCGGGATACAGGTCAGACATCAAGACCTTTAGAACACTTCTTCTTTTGCTCCGTTGACGATAGCGTCTATCTCATCGGCGATTTCATCAGAAGAGAGCTTGATGTAGTCCATGAAGGTCTTTTGCGTCTTATGTCCGCTGACGTGCATCATCTGGACGATGGTGAATTTGTGGGAGAGGTACATGTTGGTTATTCCACTGCGCCGAGCTGTGTGGGTGGTGACACAATCATAGCGGGACATCATCACCTCTCCTTTGTCGTTACGTGCTACTGCCAGGTCTCCGGATTTCGCCCTCTCTTTCTGTTTCATGGTGAGCTTTGTCGGAACCTTGACAGCAAGTGTCGGCACGCTTTCGGAGAGGTCTTTAAGTATCTCCTTGATGTAGCGGTTGAGAATCTGGTCTACTACCGAGGGGAGGCGATAATTATATTTCTCGCAGATGGCTTGGAGGTTGGGATTCATGATTGGGATTTTCACCTCGTTGCGGGTCTTCTGCTGAACAAGGCGAATAATCGGTGTTCCTTTCGCCGTTGTCGTAAAATCCTCCGGCTGGATATTGTTGTAGTCGCTGACACGCTGACAGGTATAGCAACCGACGAGAAAAATATCACGCACTTGGTCTTTGAGACCGGTCAGTTCCATATCAGCCAATGCCTGCAATTCCGTTTCGGTAAGATAGATTTCAGCGGCTTTGTCGCTTTCCTCAACCTTACGCTTGGAGAAGCAGCCCAATGCACGGTCGTTGTTGTGCAACCCATCCTCGTATGCGTAGCCGACCATAGCCCGGAATGATACAAGGTATTTGTTGATTGAACTGCCCATATAGTCGAGTTTCTGGAGATGGTCGAGAAATTTCGTTACCAGCGAGCGGTCAACATCTGCCCACGTCAATTTGTGGCGCGTGTCGAATCCGTTAAAC
>Ga0137308_102683_pt1 | contig 10991 bp, 13 predicted proteins | sample Inofrocosms_June_FD_97181 | JGI IMG/M metagenome (GOLD analysis project Ga0137308, IMG submission 97181) | Mouse cecal microbial communities from Vienna, Austria - N-Acetylneuraminic and N-Acetylglucosamine D2O microcosms_June | ecosystem: Host-associated > Mammals > Digestive system > Large...
TCTGATGAGACAAGCTGTTTCCTCCATCGTCCCTGCCGCTGAAGGTCTTGAAATTGTAGGACCTTGCTGACAATGAACAATGTACGGAGAAAGTCTGTCTCTGTTTTGAATTGTAGGATGGTGAGTACGATACAGCGTAGGGTGACTACACCCTGCCCATGTGGGGCTGCTGTGGACACAAACCGCTCAACTCGGCTGCGGCATAGGCCGCGTGTGTCCTGTGATCCCTCCGGCTGGGATCGTGGGGTGTGCTGCTCTCACGCTGCCGGACCGACGCGGTGTCGGAGATCGTGAGAGGTGAGGCTGCTGCCGGCGGCCTCCGAGGTTATCCACCCTGTACCCCCGCAAACCTCAAAGCGGGGTGGGTATGGCATAGCTGACCTGTGCGGCATCCTGTTTTCCTAATTGGGGCCTGCTCCGCAACCCTGTCCGAAAAGGAATCGATGGCAAAAAGCATGGGAAGCACCCCAAAACAGCCATTATAACCTTGCTGACGCGAAGACATATGGGGAAAATACGGTTCAGTTCTGCCCCATATAGAGGGAGCAATTTGTCAAGTGCAAGGGTTTTGAGATACTTCCTGTAAAAAACCTTGCACTTAGAACTCCTGCTTTTTCCCTGTAACCCTTGCAGGACAATGGCTTTGAGGTTGCGGAGTACTCCCTAATTGACGGCTGGCAGAACCGTCAGTTGTGCTGGTTGGAGCTAAACTGTCTGAAAATACAAAAAGAGAGCACGAAAAGTCATCTAAACCTTTCGCACTCTCATTGGAGTACAAGCAATCTTCCATTTTAGCCCGCAGGCCCAAGTTGTTCTCCGGCCAACGCCGGTAAGTTTGAAATCAGAAATTCAGCCGATGGGCATAATACACCCTTTAGAGCGCTTCTTAATCAGCTGAAGCGTACAACCTTAACAACGTATGCAATGCAGCTCTTACGTCTGCCGACAGGCCAACGGCCTGACCACGGACTTTCACCATGACGCACAAGCAATCAATTACAGATAGGATAATACTACAAGATATTCTATCTGTCAAGCCAAATTTTTCTATATATTGTGTTTACCAGAAATTCAAGGTTACAGACTCAAGATATGCTTATACGCATATAGTACGGGGTTAATACGCATGATTGGAGGCCTCGCTATGCCTGTGCGTATTAGCACCGTATTATTTCCGCTTCACCGAATAAAGGCACATTTAATACGGACTTTATACGGTTCTTATACGTATAACATGAAAAACCTTAGTTATGCGTATAATATGGTATAACAATACGGAAATAATACGTATTTACCCAGTAATCTTTTTATTACAAATCCACAAAATATATTGCCTTTTTCGCATCATTCTGCTATTCTACACTACTACCAGAATGGAGGCGATTGTTATGCACCTGAATCAGTTCCCCGTCATCGACCTTCCCGCCACCGGGGCCAACATCCGCCGGCTGCGGCAGACGAAGGGCCTTTCCGTCCGGGACCTGCAGCAGTTCTTCGGCTTGGAGGAGCCCCAGGCTATCTACAAGTGGCAGCGGGGCCAGAGCCTGCCGACGGTGGACAACCTCTACGCCCTAAGCGCCCCGCTGGATGTGCCCATGAACGACATTCTGGTGGCGGCTGATCTCCCCGAACTCCATATTTGTACCATGAGCGGCAGGTCGGAGCCTGCCGCTCATCTTTTCTGCCCTCGGGCACGGGGGCATGGCGAAACTTCAAAGCCGCTTAGGCCCTTATCCGCCGTGTCCGGACCGGACCACGCTTCAATGAGCGCCGTCCCCGCCTGGAGCTGGCGACTTGTTGTATAACGGCCCGAAGGCCAAGTCACAAAAGGGAGAAGCGTAAGGGCGGTTTTTCAGTTCGCGTATGGGGAAGGGGGGTAAAAACGTGCTTGCGGGGAACGTAGAGAAAAGCGTCTGTCGGTTCCATTCAATACAGCATTTTGCAGAGTCCAGGCGCAGCTTGGACTTGGCGGCACAGATGGCGGCGCTGAGCTTCTCCCGCTCCACCAGCATGGCCATCAGGAACACAGCCACCTGGTTGATGTGCTCTGCGTACTCGCTGGGGGCGGTGTCCTCAGTGACCGCATCCTGGGCCTCCGGCATGACCTTGCTGCGCAGATGGGTGGTGGTGACCTTCAGGGTGTTGTCCCGATCCTGGAGGATGCAGCTGGCCTCATCCGTGAGAGCCTGCAGCTTGTTCTGGGCACGAAACGCGTCTTTCAAATTCATGGTGTTCCACTCCTTTGCTCTGTCGCTGTGTCCCTATCATACAGGCATCGGAGCGGTTTGTCATTGAGCTGGTGGTTTAATTGGGGAGTGAGAGGCATCTCCTCCTCGCAAAAATGATTTGTGTTTCTTGAATGTATATGGTATCTTATTGAAGATAGTACAAATTTCTTTTTCACAAGCTGCGGAAGGCGCTCCAAGATGAGGCTATTATTTAAGCAGAGATTTTTCTCCTGGTTCGGCAGCTACGACATCTTTGATGAGGACGGCAACACAGTCTACGTTGTCAAGGGCGAGCTGAGCTGGGGACACCGGCTCCAGATTTACGACGCGATGGGAAACCCGGTCGGCCGGGTGCAGGAACGGGTCCTGACCTTTCTGCCCAGGTTTGAACTGTATGTGGGAGAGCGGCTGGCCATCAACGCTGTGAAATGTTCTCAGGGCAACTGATTTCGAGTAGAGGGCCGCCGCTGAGGGTAGTACCACGAATAACAGCTCTGCCTTCCCGCATTTGCGGAATGGCAGAGCTGTTTTTATGAGCTGCTGCTCGTTATTTCGCTGTCAGGTATTCCAAAATCTCCGCGGCATTAGTATCGGGCTTCACCTTGGGCATTGCCTTTTCGATCATACCATTCTCATTGATCACAAAGGTGGACCGCGCCACGCCCATGCTCACCTTGCCGTAGAGCTTTTTCTCCTGCCACACTCCGTAGGCCTGGATGGCGGTCAGTTCCGGGTCGGATAGCAGGATGAACGGCAGCCCGTGCTTCTCCGCGAACTTCTGGTGGGAGGCCGCTGAGTCCTTGCTGACGCCGATGACCACTACATTGATCTTTTCGAACTCCTCATAGGCTCCGGCGAAAGCGCAGGCCTGACGGGTACAGCCGGGAGTGTTGTCCTTGGGGTAGAAATACAGCACAACTTTTTTGCCCGCAAAATCGGTCAGGGATACCGGATTGCCGTCTTTGTCCGGCAGGGTAAACTCCGGGGCTTTCGTTCCAACTTCCAACATTTTGTTGCCCTCCTGTTTTATTAGTAAATCTGTATAACAATTCAGGCAGCCTTTACTCCGCCTCTGTCTCTTTTATTTCCAAGCACGCCGCCTCAAATTCCGTAATCTCTTCCGGGGTATACAGTGTTGGGAACCGTCTCAAATAGTCCTCCCAGCCAAACAACAGTAAGTCTGTTGTTCCTGCGCTCCGAATCAGAATTGGGCTTTCTCCGTTCTCGACCCGTTCCATGACAGCATCTACATCCTGTTCCAACTCTTCTCTGGTGACAGAGGGAAGTTTTTCTACGTCTATCTTGCTCCGAACAAATTCCCGGCGCACCCAAGATTTTACAATATCTGCGTTTTCCGGCTCACCGCAAAAACAGATAAATGCCCGCACCAGCTGTTCCGGTAAAATGCTCCTGGCCTCACACCAATCCATAACCTTGCGGCTCAGTATTTCATCTACCTCAACAGATACTCTCGCCGCATCATCCCCGAGGTGAGAGGGAATTTTCAGCATTGCTTGTATGTTTCTAAGTTCCGTCATTTCCAGCGAAACGGGCAGAATCTGTGCCTCACATTTTCGGATATCCGAATCACGAAAAATAACAAGTGTCATTTGTCTGTGCAGCGGCAGCAGGTCTATGATTTCAAAACGTTCCATTTTTTGCTCCTTTGTTCCAACGCTGTGTTTTAAAATACCACCACTATGTACGTTCTAACCACAAATGTAAAGAAAAATGAGGGAGTTGCTTTTGCTGGAATATCATATAAATCAGAATCTACCTCGCCGGTACGCCCAATGGCCGCTTTCCCGGCATTTCACCAGTTTTCCCTCTGCCGCAAGTTTCGAAAGGATGCGATTGGCTGTCGCCGCTGAAACACCACAGATCTGATGTACATCAGCATTTTGGATAACCTTGTGGCGTTCGAAAAACTGCTTGATCTGTTTCTATCGTTCTGCTGCTTTATCTTTCGGCGCATCACTCATTCCATCACTCATATCGACAGCTTCCATGAGCGATGCTTTGATTGCGGAAAGCCGGTCGGTGAAGGTCAGCCGCCACATCGCGGATCTTTAGATCATATTGCGCCTCTCCTCTTGCTAAAAACTCGGCACAGCCATTCCTTTGTAAAATCAGCCATGATAGTCGTATCTGGCCTGTTTCTCCACATCCCATGGGCTATCGACAAACGCCTGGATCCCCAGCTTGTCAATGCAGTCCTGGCACAGATGGTAGTCGACAACTTCTTTTTTGACTAGTTCCAAAACCTCCCGGTCGTTGTATAAAATGCCCAGTCTGAACATAGGCAGCCCTTTCCGCAGACACCGGCCACAGCGGTCGTACATACAGGCAGTCGCTTCATACTCGTTTCCGTCACACCAATATACGCTTTTCACACACTGCTGTAAAATACGAAAAACAGACTCATAAGGGATCAATCCAGCGTCATATTCCTCAAGGACCTTGCGAACCACCTCGTTCAAACCATGACCTATATTGTGGCAGCTCATGGGGAACACCTCCTGTCCTAAGCTATTATAGCGCCAAAAGCGCCATATGACAATGATGCAGTTAAAACCCTGCGTTCCGCAGCTCCTCCATCATAGCCCGGCGGCGGATGTACCGAGTGCGCCAGTCCTCCGCCAGCCGCGCCGCCCGTTCTGCCCCGTCCGGGTAGCCCCTGAGTTTTTTAAGATAGTGCACTAACTCCTGATACCGCTTTCGGTTGGATACCGCAGCAGCTTCTTTCGTCAGGACACAAGCGTATGCCTCCAGCAGTTCGCTTGGATACCGCTTTTTCAGGGCCGCTTCATAGCGGTCCAGGATGAAAAGATTTTCAGACTTGACGGCTGCTTCCATCAGCCGCTCCCAAAGCCCCTCGGATTCCATAAGCTCCAGCTTGTGGTAAGTTCGCCCGGACAGATACCGTTCTCTGTACTCGACCCACTGCGCCGGCGTACACGCTTTCTTCAGGCGGTTCAGCATTTCCATACCACCGGAGGCCAGAACAAAGACATGATACTCCAGCTCCGCAATCAGTTTGTCCCGCCGTCCCTGCCGCTCGTACAGGTCCATCAGCAATTTGCTGTACTCCTCCACCAGCCCCCGCTTGCCACGGCCGGCAGACTTACCCTCCTCCAGCAGACGAATCGCTTCATCCATCCTCCCATCCTCAAGCGCCTGCCGGACGCGCAGCTTACGGATATCGGAATAGTTTGTGTTGCGCACCAAAAAGGCGTCCAGTTCCTCCTTTGGCAAGGACAGCTTTTTCATAAGGTCGAAGCGGCGCATCAACAGCTGTTTCATCTCATATTCACTGGAATAACCCTGCTTGCCGGAAGCCTCAAGGTTTGCGATTTGTCTATCTACCAGCTCCCCATATTGGAGCAGCAAGGTTCTATAGAGCTTTTCAGCAGATATTCACCATCCCAGCATCGCTGAGCCACTCGATACACCCCCGGTAGTCCTTGAACCGCGCCCCAGAGGCCACCTTGGATATCTGGAATTTCTTGTTATTCTTGGCCAGCTGAGGCGGTATCTGGTCGAACACATTGAGAATGCGCCCCTGATCCAGCCCCTCGGCGTATTTCCGAATGTCCTCTCTGTAGTCGGCGATGAGCTGACGCTGGATATCCAGCGAGCCCTCAAAGGTACCCCGCTCTACATACTTCCGCACCACCGCCGGCATCCCGCCCAGGATGCAGAAATCCAGGAACAGCGAATTGCAGAAGGTGCATTCCGTGATGAAAGCCAGGGGGACCAGCAGCAGCAACTGGGCGCTCCGCCCTACGGCTACCGCTCTGACCCGCAGGACAAGGACCACTGGATTCTGGACGAAGACGCTGCCCCAGTGGTCAAGCGAATCTTTGACATGACGATTGACGGCGTCGGTCCGTCCCGGATCGTCCGTATCCTGGAGGCAGGTGGGATGCTGACGGTCAAGGCACTTTATGCCAAACAGAAGGGAAAGCCCCTGCCGGAGCGCCCTCACCACTGGATCGAGCAGTCTGTGGTCAATATCCTGGAGCGCATGGAGTATACCGGACGCACCTGCAATTTCAAGACCTACTCCAAGTCCTACAAGCTCAAAAAGCGCATCCCCACTGCCCCGGAGGATATGTTCATTCTGGCGGACACCCAGGAAGCCATTGTCCCCCAGGTTCAGTGGAACCGGGTGCAGGAGCTTCGGAAGAACAAGCGCCGTGTCACCAAGGGAGAGCGGCAGGGGCTGTTCTCCGGGCTGGCGTTCTGCGCCGACTGCGGCAGTAAGCTCCATTTCGGCACCTGCTCGGCGCACTACATCCGGGAGGAAGTCCTGCGGGATGTAGTGCTGGGGGATTTGAGCCGGGAGCGGTATCAGAAGATGAGCGAGGGTTACGAGGCGGAGCAGGAGCGGCTGAAGCTGGAGATCGCGGTCGCGGAGGAATGGGTGGAGCGGCGAGAGGAAATGGATAGCAATCTTGACCGTTTCTTTGCCCTGACGGAGAAATATGTGGACATCCTGAAGCTGACGCCAACCATCGTGAACGAGTTCATCAAGAAGAGCATTGTCTACGCCCCGGACAAGTCCAGCGGCAAGCGGACACAAGAAATCCGCATTATCTTCAACTTCCTGGATGGAGTGGATCTGCCGGAGGTCAATGGCCCCATCCTGGTCGAATAGACCAGGAAATGCAGAAAGACGGCGTGACACTCGGTCACGCCGTCTTCTGCGGCAAATAGTTACTTGTCACTATTAAGCCTTGCGGTTCCAACGGTTCTTCATTTGGCAGCGGGAGAAGGATTCGAACCCTCACATACGGAGTCAGAGTCCGCTGTGCTACCTTTACACAATCCCGCTATAGCGTTGTGCCGGTACCGCAACAACAGTGACTATTATACCCATTTTTTCGGATTTGTCAAGGGGCTGACGAGAAAAATTTTAGATTTTTTTCGTCAGCCCCTGCGGCCTCAGAATTCGATACCCTCCCGGGCGGGGGTGCCTTGGTCAAAGGGGTGCTTGCGCTTGACCATCTCGGTGACATAGCCGGCGGCGTCCAGGAGGGCCTGGGAGGGTCCCCGGCCGGTGAGGACCACCTCCAGCTCCGCCGGTCTCGCCTCCAGGAGCGCCAGCAGGCGCACCTCGCCGATCATGCCGCTGGCGCAGGCCCCCACCGCCTCGTCCAGCACCAGAAGGTCGAAGTCCCCGGCCCGGGCAAAGGCGTCCTCCAGGAGGGCGGAGTTGTAGTCCCGGGCCTGGGCCTTCTCCTCCTCCGAGAGGGTCCAGGTGAAGCCGAAGCGCTTCGTCTGGGGCACCACCTCAATGTTGGGAACATGGGCGATGGAGACGAACTCGGAGCTCCTGCCGTCCTTGAGGAACTGGAGAATCAGCACCCGCCTGCCGCTCCCGGCGGCACGGATGGCGAGGCCCATGGCAGCGGTGGTCTTGCCCTTGCCGTCGCCGCAGTAGATGTGGATCAAGCCTGACACGGTGCCGCTCCCTCCTTCAATTTGATGGGGATGAAGGTCTCCATCTGGGCCCGGCCCCAGACGGAGATGACCTCCGGCGGGGTGATGATGTGGCCCATGGGGTAGTGCCCCGGGCGGATGTTCAGGGCAAAGACGCCGGAGTCCTCGATATACGCCAAGGCCTCCACATACAGCCTGTAGTTGGTCTCCTCGTCGCCGTCCCAGTAGGTGTAGGTGAGATAGAAGCCGCCCTCGCAGTCTACGACTTCATATCCGCCGGAGTCCATCCCCTCGCTGAGGGCCAAGAGCCAAATCATGGCGTTCTCCTCCGCCGCATGGCACAGGAAGTCCCGGGGCATGAAGCTGTCCCTGGGGGAGGGGGTGATGGCGGAGAAGTAGTCGTTGAACTTCCCCAGGGGGCTCTCCGGGGAGAAGTCGAAGTCCCGGACCAGCCCCGAGGACGCCGCCTGGAAGGGCGGCAGGGAGATCACGCGAAATTCCATAGGAGCCTCCTTCCGCCGCGTCAGCGGCTCATGTCCTCCAGGAGCTTATGCTTGACATCCCAGAGCTTCTGGGAGAGGTCCACGTAGTACTTGTGGGGGTTGTCGAAGCGCTTGACCTCGTCCCAGAGGGTGTCCACCTGCTCCCGGCAGTAGTCCCGGATGGCGGGGAGGCTGGGCAGGTCGTAGACCAGCTCCCCGGCCTGGAAGACGGGCACCTGGAGCTCCTTGGCGGTGAAGTCGTAGACCTCCTTGCGCTTCCAGGTGGCCTCGGGGTCGAAGATGGTGAGGGAGCCGGAATCGTCCACGGTCTCGTCGTGGATCGTGAGGTAGTCGGCGATGGCCTTGCCGGTGTCGTTGCCGTAGAAGCGGAAGAGCTTCTTGAAGTGGGGGGTGGTGATCTTGGCCACGTTCTCGCTGATTTTGATCTTGGGGGTGATGGAGCCGTCGGCCTCCTCCACGGCGGTGAGCTTGTAGACGCCGCCGAAGACCGGCTCGCTGCGGGCGGTGATGAGCCGCTCGCCCACGCCGAAGGAATCGATCTTGGCCCCCTGGAGGAGCAGGTCCCGGATGAGGATCTCGTCCAGGGAGTTGGAGGCGGAGATGGTGCAGGTCTCCCACCCGGCCTCGTCCAGCATCTTGCGGGCCTCCTTGGTGAGGTAGGCGATGTCGCCGGAGTCCAGGCGGATGCCGCACTTGGTGATGCCCTGGGGCTTTAAGACCTCGTTGAAGGCCCGGATGGCGTCGGGCACGCCGCTTTTGAGGGTGTTATAGGTGTCCACCAGGAGCACGGCGTTGGTGGGGTAGATTTCGCAGTAGGTCTTGAAGGCGTCGTACTGAGTGGGGAACATCTGGACCCAGGAGTGGGCCATGGTGCCCACGGCGGGGACGCCGTAGAGCTGGTCGCTGACGGCGCAGGCGGTGCCGTGGACGCCGCCGATGTAGGCCGCCCGGGCCCCCACCACCGCGCCGTCCACGCCCTGGGCCCGGCGGGAGCCGAACTCCATGACCGCGCGGCCCTTGGCGGCCCGGACCACCCGGTTGGCCTTGGTGGCGATGAGGGACTGGTGGTTGATGGCGAGGAGGGCGAAGGTCTCGATGAGCTGGGCCTGGGAGGCGCTGGCGCGGACGGTGACCAGGGGCTCGCCGGGGAAGACCGGGGTGCCCTCGGGCACGGCCCACATGTCGCCGGTGAAGCGGAACGCCCGCAGGTAGTCCAGGAAGTCCTCCTGAAAGAGATTCTTGCTCCGCAGGAAGGCGATGTCGTCCTCATCGAAGTGGAGGTCCCGGATGTAGTCTACCAGCTGTTCCAGTCCGGCGGCGATGGCGAAGCCGCCCCCGTCGGGCACCCGGCGGAAGAAGACGTCGAAGTAGGTGATGCGGTCCTGCATCCCGCTGCGGAAGTAGCCGTTTGCCATGGTCATTTCGTAGAAGTCGAAAAGCATGGAGAGGTTGAGCTTCTCTTTGCGCTCCATAAGTCGTGATCCTCGGTTTCTTACAATTTCTTCCGGGGGAATCTCCCCGGCTTGGTTATAGTATAAGCTTTTTTTCGGATTTTGCAAGGATGGAATTGACAATTCCCCCGCAATCTTCTAAGATGGGAGGGCCGGTCCCGGCCGGTGCACCATTGATTGGAGGATTTTTACCTATGTCAGTCGTATTAGGCATCGATATCGGCGGCTCCACCACGAAGATCGTCGGGCTCCGGCCCAGCGGGGAGCCCATTGCCATGCACAGGGTCCAGGCGCAGGACCCCATCACGTCTCTCTACGGGGCCCTGGGGAGTTTTCTTTTCACCAACGGCCTGGAGCTGGGGGATGTCTCCCGCATTGCCCTCACGGGCGTGGGGGCCTCCTATGTGGAGGGGGACATCTACGGCATCCCCACCGAGCAGGTGGAGGAGTTCACAGCGGTAGGGGTAGGGGGCCTGGCCCTCAGCGGCGTAGAGAAGGCGGTGGTGGTCAGCATGGGCACCGGCACGGCCTTTGTGTGGGCCCAGCGGGGCGGCGAAGTGCGGCATCTGTGCGGGTCCGGCGTGGGGGGCGGGACCCTGGCCGGGCTCTGCTCCCGGCTCTGCGGAACGAGGAAGTACCAGCAGATCATCAAATTGGCGGCGGAGGGTGACGTGACCAATGTGGACCTCACCGTGGGGGACATTACCCGGAACAGCCACCCCTCTTTGCCGTTGGACATCACTGCCGCCAACTTCGGCAATGTCTCCGACACCGCGTCTCCCTCTGATTTTGCCGCCGGGGTGGTGAATATGGTCTTGCAGTCCATTGGGACCACCGCCGTTATGGCCTGCCGCGCCTGCGGCGGGGATACCGTGGTGCTCACCGGGTTTATGTCCAAGCTTCCCCAGGCCAAGGAGTGCTTTGACCTTTTTACCAGGCTTCATGGGTTGAGATTTATTATCCCTGAGGATGCCGCCTATGCTACCTCGATCGGGGCGGCGCTTCACCTCAATTAGTGCCTTTATCTATCTGTTAGTCTGCTGGGGGAGTTTCGCGCCTCCGGGCGCGAGGCCCTTTGTCCCCGGCGACAAAGGGCCCAAAACGCCGCCGAACCTACGGTTCGGACTCCCTTTTTTGTCCTCTGCGGCGGCTCGCTCTGTCAGGCGAAGCCCCTGAATTTTTGCGCGCTCCCCTGGCAAGACTGGCAGAATGTTATTCTCCGCCTGCCGGCCCTCCATGTAGGAGTCCCTGCCGGACTGCGGTGCTGGTTTCCGGTGCGTTTGAAAAATCTTTCCGGTGCGGTCAACACTTGCGGGACTTCATTCGTTATATAGATGGATACCAAAATCGAAAGGAGCTTTCCC
>Ga0137308_102684_pt1 | contig 10991 bp, 9 predicted proteins | sample Inofrocosms_June_FD_97181 | JGI IMG/M metagenome (GOLD analysis project Ga0137308, IMG submission 97181) | Mouse cecal microbial communities from Vienna, Austria - N-Acetylneuraminic and N-Acetylglucosamine D2O microcosms_June | ecosystem: Host-associated > Mammals > Digestive system > Large...
CAAAATGAAAGGGCATATTTCACAAAAAACTCCCTTGTGTCGGCTCCGTCGAATGGTTTTCTAAATATTCCGGCGAGGCTGAGCAATTCGGACGCAACCGTCCGCAACGAGCCAATACGGGCCTTCGCGGGCATCCATGTCCGTAAATTGCTGGGCACTGGACGGAATATTAATAAAATTCAATTCTCCTGCGCATGACCATTGCTTGAGTATTTTGTGCAATATGCCCAAGTAGATTTGTTGAAGCACCTTTTGACACCCGAATCTTTATAGATAAACAATGCGGATATGGTGTATAAGTATTTAATGTGCAGGGTGATTTATGATAAACATTGTGACGTGATGGCAATGGTTTTTGAAAAAAGCTCATATGCAATGTATCAGCCTGAAAAATAGTGCACAGATAAAATATAGGCCAGATGTTTATTGAACAACATTTAGGAAAAGAGAAAAAAAGGGTTCAAGAAAGAATTATTTGAAAAAAGTGAAGAAACGCACAGAGGAAGATGATATAAGATTTCTCCAAATTTTTAAAAATTTAATAAAGAGCGTTTTGATATAAAAAAGTTCTTTTGAAATTGCATCTCTTAAAGAATTTTTTGTTTTACTTGACTTATAAATCTTACTGATGTAATATTTTAGTGAGACACATCAAATTTTTTTAATGTGAAATCTTACAAAGGTAATATTTAAAGCTAAAGTGGTTTCAGTTTGGAGGAAAGTTCATGGCGAAAAAGAAAAGCAGATGCAGAAGAAAGAGAAAGGTTTTGTGGCTTATTACAGGCATTATGGGAGCAATTACATTTGGCATGGCAGTATATATGCTGATTTTAGCTAAAACGGGAAACAATCTGACCAAACCGGATGAATTGCTTCTCACATATATGAATTACATTTCAGAGCAGAATTATAAGGAAATGTATCAAATGCTTGACGTGGATGCCTCCGGACAGATCAGTGAGGAGGATTTTATAAAGCGCAATTCAGCTATTTATGAAGGGATAGAAGTACATAACATGACAACTACAATTATCTCTTACGATGCAGAAAGAAATGTGGTGCAGTACCAGACAACATTTGATACCGTTGCAGGGAATATCAGCTTTGAAAATGAGGCGTATTTTCTGAAAAGAGAAGATAGTTACAAGCTGGTATGGACGGATTCCCTGATTTATCCGGGATTATCTTCTACGGATAAAGTAAGGGTATCTACTACACAGGCAAAAAGGGGAGAAATACTTGACAGAAACGGGTGTGTCCTTGCAGGACCAGGCGTTGCATCTTCCGTGGGAATTGTGCCGGGAAAACTGGAAAACATGGATAGTGCAATAGAGCAGATAGCGGAGCTGTTGGGAATGAAGCCGGAAGAAATAGAAAAGAAATTATCGGCAAAGTGGGTGAAAGAGGATTCTTTTGTTCCGATTAAAACGCTGCAGAAAGTGGAAGAAATAGAATTGATGTCAATGGAACCGGACAAAGAATTAATAAAAGAGCATGAAAGACAGCAGCGGTTGCTTGAGATATCGGGTGTTATGATTTCAGACACGGAGGTAAGGGCATATCCGTTAGGCGATGCGGCAGCGCATTTAGTAGGATATGTGCAGAGTGTCACGGCGGAGGACTTGGAGAAACATGTTGGGGAAGGGTATACCGCAAGCAGCGTTATTGGAAGAAGCGGAGCAGAGGGGCTGTTTGAAAGCGAATTAAAGGGACAGAATGGATGCCGGCTCTATATTGTGGATGCCGAAGGCAACACAAAGGAAGAACTGGCAGACAGACTGGTGGAACATGGAAAAACGATAAAGCTGACGATTGACTCGGAACTTCAACGGGGCTTATATGAACAGTTCCGGGAAGATAAAAGCTGTTCTGTAGCGATGAATCCATATACGGGGGAAGTATTGGCATTAGTCAGCACACCGTCTTACGATAATAACGACTTTATTATGGGATTATCCAATGAAAAATGGACGGCACTGAATGAGGATGAAAACAAACCAATGTATAACCGTTTCCGGCAGGTGTGGTGTCCGGGTTCCACTTTTAAGCCAATCACTGCGGCAATCGGTCTGGAGTCCGAAGCCATCAATCCAAATGAGGACTATGGAAACGTAGGGTTAAGCTGGCAAAAGGATGCTTCATGGGGTTCCTACCATGTAACGACACTTCATGCGTATGATCCGGTTGTTTTGGAAAATGCCCTGATCTATTCAGATAACATCTATTTTGCAAAAGCGGCATTAAAAATCGGTGCAGAGGAAATGAAAAATTCTCTGTTGGGACTGGGCTTTCAGGAAGAAATGCCTTTTGAAGTTGTAATGTCAAAATCACAGTATTCCAACACGGAAAATATTGAAACGGAGATACAACTGGCTGACAGCGGATACGGGCAGGGGCAGATTTTGGTAAATCCGCTCCACATGGCATGTCTCTATACAGCCTTTTGCAATACAGGAAATGTGATAAAACCATATTTTGTTTATAGCCCGGATGCAGAGCCGGAATACTGGATTCCAAACGCTTTTTCTGAAAATACAACGAATCTTGTGTTGGAGGGAATAAAAAAGGTTATCAATGACTCTCATGGAACGGGCTATGCAGCGCGCCGTGAAGATGTTCTGCTGGCAGGGAAAACCGGAACAGCGGAAATCAAAGCCTCAAAAGAGGATACTTCCGGCACAGAGCTTGGATGGTTTGCTGTTTTTACAGCGGAAAGTACAGTGGAACGTCCGATCTTGATTGTGAGTATGGTAGAAGATGTAAAAGGGAGAGGAGGAAGCGGTTATGTTGTTGGAAAAGATAAAGAAGTTCTGGAAAGCTGGTTTGGCGGAAACAATTAAGGATACCGCTATACCCTCCGGGGCGCGCGTGCCATTCGGCAGTAAAAAGGAAACCCTAAAGGATACCTTTATGCCATTTGGCAGAAAAGAGGATAAGAATAAAATATTAACTTTATTTGTAATAACGGGCACTGCTATTTTGGTAATGACTGGATGCAGCAATGAATTACAAGAGATGCCGGAGAATGGGGAAACAGTTGTGGATTATGAAGTGTGTCCATCCAGTGAAGATGATTTTGATGAAGCGATAAGCATAGCGGCAATTTACCGTGATATTTATGATGAAGCGATAGAAACACCCTCCGGGCATCCCTCTATGCCATCCGGCAATAAAGAGGAAACAAATACTTTGAGCAGTCTGGAAACGCTGCGGCGCATTGTTGCAAGGCTTGGTGAGAATGGTTATGTGGCTGTTGACAGTGAAAATCAGGTTGACATGGTAGGAGCAGAGCAGGTAATAGAGTTTTGTAAAGCGGTAGGTGAAAAGAAGAGCGCAACGCTGACAATCATAGTAATCAAAGACTTTGGATTTCGGAAATTTGATCTAAAAGCGGAGGATGGAAACGTAAATATTGTCAGAGGGTACTACCAATATGACCAGGACGGGTGTCTCCAGAATAGAAGTACAGTTAGCTATTCGGCTGATATATGGCAATATACAGAGGAAGGGTATCTACTCTTTGAAGGAAGTTATTTTTCAGATGAAAACTATGTGCTTACGTTAAGCGATACGCCAGAGCATACGGCATTGCGGGTATTACCGTTAGATGAAAAATGCAGGGAATTGAACCGTAAGTTTATCCTGCCAGTTGGTTATGAACAGAACAATATTTTTCTCACTGATTGGAATGAAGAAGATATTGGGAATATGGATTTCTATGATATATTTGACAATTTTTATCCAATTTTGTATGGGCAGTCCGTTCCTTATGCCGCAGACGAAAGTTTGGCGGTCGGAGCGGTCTATCAGATACCGGAAGAAACATTTGAGAATGTCATTATGACGTATTTTAATGTAAACGAGGAAGCACTTCGGAGGGAGACAACATATATTCCAGAAAAGGCAGCTTATGAGTACAGACCACGGGGATTTTATGAAGTCGAATATCCTGATATTCCATATCCGGAAGTAGTTAGTTATACAGAAAATCAGGATGGAACAATCACGCTTATTGTCAATGCTGTATATCCGAATGGTAATACATCTATGGCGTATTCGCATAAAACGGTAATCCGTCCATTGGATGGGGATTGTTTTCAGTATGTATCAAATCAGATGATTAATTTAATAGATGAACATGATATTTGGTGGCATTCAAACCGCCTGACAAAAGAAGAATGGTTTGAAATATACGGAGGAACTGAATAATGGAGGATGTAAAATGGCTTTTAAAAAAGTATGGTTCTCTCATTGCGCTGATGGTAATCATTGTGATAACAGGCAGTATTGTTTTGGGGAAAAGAAGTTCCGAAAGGAACGCAGAGGAAGTGTGGGAACCTCCAATAGAAATACTTTCCGATAATACTTCTGTTCCATCCGGCGATAATAAAGAAATATCAGGTAATACCGTTGCAGGAGAGGGCGAAGAAGAAAGCGAAACAGAATCAGATTCAGAAAGGGAATCATCTTTATGGTTCCTTCCGCAGACGGAAAAATGCCTGATAACCGAAGCGGAAAAAGATGAATTAAAAGATACTGCGTTGACCGCAGCAGAGCAGGGAAAGGAAGTGTATAAAGATATAGAGTTGATAAGCGAATCTTCTTATGGCTCTAATATCAAAGGATTTACAAGGGAGCAATGCCGGAAGGTTGTTTCACTTCTTGGGGAAGCGGGCTATGTCAGCATTACAGAAGATACCAATATGGAAAACTATGGGAAAGTGGAAGACTTTTATGCTGCATATTTAGAAAAACGTGATGCAATGGTGACTGTATTTGATGTAAATCGGGATGGGCTTATCGGAGCTGTCACTTTTATCTATAGAAGCAATGAGTTACAGACATATTATGTGGGGATTGGCTGGCAGGAGGGCGGTATACCGGAGATTAAGAATACCCTGGTCAGCGATATAGCGGAAATCAAGCTGACAGAGAAAGGTTATTTTATTTATGCATATAAAGATGTGATAGCCCATTCCAGCCTGCGCCAGTATTGGAGAATAAAACCGCTTTCTGATAAATGCAGGGAATTAACCGCTAAATATGTATATGGGTTAAGCTATGTAAATTACAATGTCCTTGTGACAAACTGGGACAGCAGCAATGTAGAAGATATTCTGATGCCTTGTATGTTTGAAGATATATATCGGATATACACCGGGGAAAATTTAAGGACAGAAAACTGGAGAATACCTGCGGACACATACGAAAAAATAATGACTACATATTTTCCAGTATCAATAGAACAGGTACGGGAAAAGTGCGGATATGACGAGAACAGCAACAGCTATGAGTACGAAATGATATTTGCAAGCCCGTATCCACCGTTTGGAGAAGTTGTTGATTATTCAGAAAATGCAGATGGAACAATTACGCTTATTGTTGACGGGGTATGGGCGGACTATAATTCTGACCTTGCTTTTACCAATACAATCGTGGTACAGCCATTTGGGGACGGCACATTCAGGTATTTATCCAATACGATAGAACAGAAGGAATTAGAAGTGCCAAAGGGAGGAAGATGATAAAAGGATGATGAAGCTAAAGAAGAAGGTAATCCTTGTAGCTTATGTGATGATGTGTGTTGCCTTGTTATGTGCCTGTAACAATAACGGAAATATGAAAAACGAATATGCTGGCAAAACCGGAGAAAATGAACAAAAGGAATATGCAGAAAGTACAGACGAGGAAGCAGACACAGACAGGCAAATAGAAAAAGGCTATGATCTTCCGATAGATGCCCGTCAATGGGAAGAAGCGGAAGAAGATTGCAAAGAAATGATGGGGCTTATATCGGAGCTATACAAAAACGCAGATAAAGGCTGTGCGTCCAATGTTGTCATTGCAGATGAAGTCATAGACCAGATGGTGGAAAAGCTGAAAGCCACCGGATGCCCGGTCACAATAACGGAAATATATTCAAATATGGAAAATCACAAGAAACTGGAAGATTTTTTAAATGATTCCTTAGCAGGCAACAGCGGTTCAGCGATTGTTTATGAAATACATTCGGATGGCGGCATCGGGAGATATAAGTATTCTTATGACGGAAAGGATATGTATGTTTTATCCGCAAAAGCTGCATGGAGTGATGATGATAAGCCTGTAATGACATATATTTCCTATACTCGGATTAAAGAATGGAGATTTACGGATAAAGGATACTTCTGTTATGAGTTATGCGTACCGGAATACCCGGAAGTTACTGAAATAGTGGATGGAAGCTGCATGGTCAGGGTAAAGCCCATTACAGAGGAAAACAGGGAAATGTCGGAAAAATATGTGCTTGGATTAGCCTATCAGGGAAACAATCTTTTATGTTCTGACTGGGATGCAGATCATATGGAAAATCTGGATTATAATGGAATGTATGAATATTTATATGCAATGAAATATCAGGAGCAGTTTCCTTCGGAGAATTATCCGAACGGGATACCAAAAGGTGAGTTTGAGCGTCTGATTATGGAATATTTTCCGATAACAACAGAGAAGATACAAAGCTATGCGGCATTTGACGAACAAAAACAGACTTATGTATGGGAAAGACTGGGCTGTTTCAATTATGCCCCTACCTATTTTGGGACTTCCTTTCCGGAAGTTACGGATATCAGGGAAAACAAAGACGGAACGGTTACTTTAACTGTGGATGCGGTGTGCAGTATGATATTATGTGATGATGCGGTGATAACACATGAACTTACAGTGAGGTGTGCAGAAGATGGCAGTTTTCAGTATTTGGGAAACAAAATTTTGGATGATGGGATTTCAAATATACCGGAATACCAATATCGGATTGTCAGAGAGTAATTATGGGTATCGATCGATGTAGAAAGAAGAAGGGATATAGGGAAATGAAAAAGATAATGAAGTTTGTATTACGCTTTGTGGCTGTCACCTCTATTATAATCGCTGTGTTTTGGGGGAGTTTTATCTATATGTCAGATTACAAAATAACAAAGATAGACACCTCTGTTTCACCGGATGGAATTTATGAACTTGTTTTACAGGCTGTCGGAGAGGCTGATTTCCCGTTTGGTTCGGCTTCCGGCAGGCTGGTTCTTTATGAGGAAAAAAGCAGAATATCCAAAGCAGACTTTGAACTGCGGGATGATGGCGGAAGCATACGCAGCGGTATATGGGAGGTTACATGGCATGAGGACTATGTAGAAGTTATCCTGTCTGGAAATGAACAGTTCGATGAGCAGATTATCCTATACTTTGATGGAAGGAAAGAGATAAAACAATTAACAGATAAAGAAGAACATACAGAATCCGGGGATATAAATGAAATTGGGAAGATAGTTTCACAATTAGCTTATGAAAACGAAGCGGAAAATCAGGAAGAGACAAATCCGCAGACAGCTTATGCAGGCGAACCGGAGCATCGGAAAGATGAATCGGATGAGAATGATACGGGGTTGGACGATAATAGGAATTCGATGGAATATATAAATCAGTACATGATACCGGAGCAGTCATTTGATGTTACATTGGATGACTGGGGAGAAGTTACATTTGTGTCTTGTAAGCCGACTTATGATATTGAACATGAGTATGCTACATTTTATCTGCTTAGAGATGAATAGATATTGTATAGATTTTCTTATTGTTATGGAGATAATACAATGGGGCATGTAGGTATGTTTGTTTAATAGTGTTAGCGCGGTTGCTTTTCGGGATGTAAATAATGATGGGAAGAAAGATATAATTATTATATGCTATTACTTTTCCGGAGCAGGACCGACAGGCATGGTTCCACGTCCGGATATCAGAATATTTTTAGCCGGGGAAAATGAATTTAATCTCGCAGAAGATATTATAGCAGATGTTGAACAGAATATGGTTGAAAAAGACATGACTATCGAATATATTTGTAATTACTTAAAAAACAACAACTAAATCATGGAAAGAATAATGCTCTCTTTTAAGCAACTGCATTTTTACATGGACTACTTAAAAAGGGAGCATTGTGTTGTAATGGATAGCTGTGAATCAGGTCTTTATTGTTTCCATATACCCATATGGGACAGGATGGAGAGGGAGATTTCTGATGCTTTACTGCCTGTGGCATTTTCTGCGGCTTGGATGTTGGTGGCAAAAAAGTATGTGTTGCCAGCGGTTTTAATATAGCCGACAAACCAGCCATTTACATCTTGACCGTCTACACGTCCGGTTCCGGTTTTTCCGTAAAAGTTTTTATCTTCTGACGAAAAAAGGCAGATAGAATTTTTTACGGCATTTATATTTTCCGGGGCAAAATCAAATTGATTGTTGTACAGGGCGGTTAAAAGTTCCACCTGTTCTACCGGAGAGATTTTTAGTGTCCCCTGCATCCAGTAGGAGGAAAGATTTGCATTTACAATCTCATTCCCATATCCAATTTTTCGGATATAATCCTGAATGGCAGTCCCGCCGAGCTGCTTGTCTATTTCCTCAAAATACCAGTTGACGGAGGATTGCATGGCAGAAGACAGGTTCTGGTCAGCGTTCCATGCTTCAAATGGATAGTCGGCTCCGTTCCATGCCATAACAGAATTTCCTGGCTTGATAATGCCTTTTTCCAGACCGAACAATGCGTCATATATTTTATAGGTAGAATTTGGCGCTGTCCGTAAAGTGGCATGATCCATGTCATAAATATTCCATGCATCATTGTTCATGTCGTATAAAACAAAACTTCCCTCATATCCATTGAAATATGCAGATAAATCCATTAAGTCAATCTTTTCGGAGGATATGTTCCACTGATAATAACTTTGTTCTGCCGCATAGGTAGAAAACATCGGGGTAATCCCCAAAAGTATGACTGCAATAAGGGCAAAAATTCCGGTTCCCTTTACTTTTTTCCAGACAGACGGTTTTTGGTAAGAGGAAATATTGATAATTCTCTTCTGCATTTGTTTCATAGTCCCGCTGATCCCGGCAACAAAGGGGAAGGGCGTGAGGGAAACTTTTTCTGCAAAGTTTATCAGAGTATTCCCATAATCTTCATAATCGCTTTCGTTCAGGAGCTTCAGCACAGAAGTGTCACAGGCAACTTCCCTGTCATTACGCATTTCTTTTAGCGCAAACCATACCAAAGGGTTAAACCAGTACAGAACGCCGAAGAGATTCATAAGGAAACTTGCAATGGCATCCTTATGTTTATAATGCTGTAATTCATGTAACAGCATATACCGTATATCCGTAGCATTGGAACATCCGTCAGATATTCTTTTATACCCTCTGGGGCACATGTGTTTTTCGGCAGTCATATTAAAATCTGAAATCAAGTGGATTGGCAGATAAATACATGGTCTGAATAATCCTGCAATGACAGGAGATTTCAAAAAAGCGGTGCTATAAACAGGGATGTTCCTTTTTATTTTCATCTCGTTTAAACAGTTGTTGTATACCATACGAACCTCCCTGTTTTGCAACGGAAGAGAGGATTTTTGCATAGAGTAAAAGCGTAATCTTGATTTTGCTACCAATAACAGCATTGCAAGGATTCCGATGATCCATATTCCAAACAGTATAAGCCCGATAATGGATGGCGTTTTGCTGCTGACGGACAACGCAAAGTCATTGATCTGTTTTGTGGCGCTGGGCGTATTCGCATTTGCCGCTGTTTCCGTAAGGGGTTCCATATTTGATGCCGCTGCATTTTTCAACTTATCAAGCCACAAAAGAACCTGTGAAAACCGGATCGGACGGACAGGCAGAAATGGAACCGCCAAAAGCCCAAGCAGCAGAAACCATAAATTAAACTGCATCCGGTTGGTCAGATGGTTCTTCAATGCCCGTTTTGTAATGAGAAGTATGCCTGTGACAGCGCAGATTAAAATATTGCATAGAAAAAAACGTATTCCAAAATCCGCCATGTTAATTCCTCCTTTTTGTCCCTTTGAGGAGAAGTGAGTGCAGGGCGTCTATCTCCGATTCCGAGAGTTTATCATTTTCAATATAGGCAGAAAGCATTGCGGTAATGTCTCCATTGTAATAACGCTCAAGGAAAGAATGGCTTTCCTGCCTGATGTATTCCTTTTCTTCTATCAGAGGCGTGTAAACAAATACCCTGCTTTGCTTTTCGTAGGAAAGAGCGCCCTTCGTCACAAGGCGTTTTATCAAAGTCTGTATTGTCTTGGGACTCCATTTGGTCGTCTGTGTTAATCTGTCCGTTATCTCATTGGTGCTGATTGGTGCGTGTTTCCATATGACTTTCATCACTTCAAATTCTGCTTCTGAAATCTGTGGCAATGCTTTCATCTTGAACCTCCTTAATTCTTACGCCTGTAATATACATTATAGTGTATGGAATGCGAAATGTCAATTTAGCTTTATGACACGGAGTGACAGTAAAGCTATGAGCAAGTAGCGAGAGCGGATTGCGAATTTCCACTTTTATAAAGAAATCTCTTGACATTAAATCTCACAAGTGTAATAATTAAAAAATTACATAAGTAAGAAATGGAGGTAGAGAAATCGTTTTGGCAAAAGTTTTGATTTTATCAATACCAGAAGAGGAAGAGTCATTGATTGATAAGATTATGGCAATATAAGAGCAGAGAATGAGGTCTAGGTAAGTGATTTGAAATATTCTATATCATGCTTTGCAGGTATGGTATATTAATCAAAATAGGCATTAGACATTGTACAAGAGTAAAGATAGAATAATACTGATGTAGAAGTATTAACCTGTATAAATATTTAAGCAGTCCTTTACTGTGAGATTTGAGGATATAATAAAAGCGAAAAATATAAAATTTTTTTAGTCCATACTTGACAGAAGAATTCCCGATCTGGTGGGGAGAAGCACCGCATATCGTCTATACACTGGTTGAAGGAGTAAGCCTGAAAGGAAAAACAGTAGTTCCATTTTCCACATCCATCAGCAGTGGGCTTGGCAGCAGCGCCAAACATCTAAAGACAAAAGCAAAAATATCCAATAAGACAAAATGGCTGAAAGGTAAAAATTTTTATGACATTCCATCTCAAAAAACTGTAAATAA
>Ga0137308_102686_pt1 | contig 10985 bp, 6 predicted proteins | sample Inofrocosms_June_FD_97181 | JGI IMG/M metagenome (GOLD analysis project Ga0137308, IMG submission 97181) | Mouse cecal microbial communities from Vienna, Austria - N-Acetylneuraminic and N-Acetylglucosamine D2O microcosms_June | ecosystem: Host-associated > Mammals > Digestive system > Large...
GCGGATTTGCGGGGTGGTGGTTTCATCAACTCCATGTTCCCGCAATATTTTTTCCTCGGCTTCTTTCCAGATAAGCCATTTCCTGTTCTCACGTCCGTTGTTGTATGCCATCTTTTTTTCCTCCAATCTGAGATTTTTGAAAATGTTAAAATCCAGATTGGAAAGGCGGCGAACGGCATCGAAGAAGAACAAAAACACTCGACTGAACATAAGGGTTAGCGAGGATTTTAATAATATAATATAACAGCTAATATTACCCTTAAAAAACATCAAATCACAAATCCTAACTTTTAAGAAATCCAAACTTCCAAACATGCCGACGCAGTCGGCACAAACAATTAATGAATCGGTGCAGTCTGGGGAGAAGCTCTGCTCCGCAGAGCGTGAAATTGTCATTTATATAACCCGTCTTTCTGCGAAAGACACCAATGGCCATGAAACAGTTGCACGAAAGGAAATAAGACCGACCGCAAAGATGCCAAATGGATTTGTGATCTATACATGTGCGGCATGGTGAAACCTTCCTTTATTCCGGCTGCTGACATCAGAGAGCTCAGGGATCTCGTAAGATACCGTTTCAAACCTACCTGTATGATTACCGGCGAGAAAACCATGCGCAGGATTGCCTCACTGTATCCAACCTTAAACTGGATGATGTCTTTTCTGATGTGTTAGGTAAATCTTCCCGTTCTATTACAGAACAGATTCTGCAACACCCCGGAGAAATATTTGATGCAGCACCTTTTGTTCACCGCCGCTGTAAAACTCCCATTGCAGAAATACAGGCTGCTGTTGACGGGGCTGTCTCTAAAGAACAAGCTGCGAAACTCAGACAATGCCTTGATCATATCGATGAATTACAAAGGCACATTTCAGAAGCAGAACAGGAAATCCTTCGTCTCAGTGATAAATATGATGGGCAGGATGCTGTCCTCGAAATGAAAAAGCGACCGCAAAATCAAATCCACGCGGATTTCCCGTGCGGGTTCCTGTTTTAAGCCAGTTTTGGCGCAAGTTGCAAATGCTTTAATCAAATCTAAGAAGCATCCTGAATTTACCACTCGTTACAAGCGTATCAAAGCACGCCGTGGCCACAAGAAAGCCATCATTGCTGTCTGTCGTATGATACTCACTGCTATCTGGCGCATACTTACGGATTTAAAGCCATATGCACCAGACGGTTTTCTTGAATCTCGTCCTGTGACTAAGGAAAAAGTATTAACCACTTCACAGGCGCTTAATCTACTTAGGCAAAGAGGTTATCTTATCAAAGATGATCCTTTACCAGCTTTTTGATTAGGTGTTGCGTTTATATTCAATTTTTTGCCGCCAAAAGATGGCTTATTTGTGATGCCCAAATATATTCACTATCCACGACCCATTTGTTTCAAACTCTTTTTTTCTTTAAAATGCGCCTTATTTGTTTACATTTTTGTTTGGAGATGATACGCTATTGTATATCAGGCAAAGAGTGAAAGAAATGAAGAAACTAATTCATTCCTCGAAGTATCACCTGCGCAATTTTCCGGTCTTTCATCAGTTCATAAATTGTTTATGAGGCCATTGAAGGATATTGATTAGTATATCAAAAAGGATGTTGGCGCCTATAAAGCATACAGGGGGATACGGAGGAAAGCGCCAAGTGGAAGGAGCAGTTTATTATTTGCTAAAGGAGGATGGGTATGGGAATACAGACAAAAGGAAAATGTAAATACTGCGGAAAAGAATACACAAAGGGCAATATGTTTAAGCATTTAGCTTCCTGCAAGGGGCGTAAAGCGGCATTAGAGTCAGGGACAGGCAGAAAATGCGGGTACTTTGAGCTTGCGGTATACGGGAAATACTCTAAGGAATATTGGCTGATCCTAGAGGTACGTGAAAATGCCACACTGAAGGATTTAGATGATTTCCTGCGGGATATTTGGCTGGAGTGCTGCGGCCATTTGAGCAGCTTTGAGATTGGAGGCGTGACTTATGACGCCTACCCCGATACAAGTTCTTTTTGGGGGCCTCCTGCTAAAAGCATGAACTGCAAATTGAAGACAGTGCTGCAGACAGGTATGAAGTTTGGCTATGAATATGATTTTGGCTCTTCAACGGTTCTGGTTCTGGAGGTTCATGGTTATAGGGAAGGCTTTATGACAAAAGAGAAGATTACCCTTCTCTCAAGGAATAATATGCCGGAAATTGAGTGTGATGTATGTCATCAGAAAAAGGCGGCTGCCATCTGTACGGAATGCATATATGACGGCGGCGGTTTCTTATGCGAAGATTGCGCCAAGGAGCATGAATGCGGGGAAGATATGCTGCTTCCTGTCTGCAATTCTCCAAGGATGGGGGTCTGTGCATATTCGGGGAGCGAAGTTTATCCGGAACAATTTGTGCCGGACTGTGAAAACGAGAGCTAAGTCATTCCTTGCCTTGCACCGATCAATTGTTTGTGCCGACTGCGTCGGCATGACTGGAAGGTTGGAAAATTTGCAGGCCGGTGATGTATCCACGGGAGGGTTTGCGGAGTGGAAATGAATATTACCGCACATAGCGATATCGTTTTGCAGCATGCCGACAACGTGATACGGTTGTCTCAACGGAAGGACAGATGGAAAGAGATAATGAAGGAGTGCTGACAGGCTGCTTAAGGGAGGATTATGATAAAATATGATTTCCGGAACGGCCGTTAGATTCCCAAGATATTGATATTGAATTGAGAAGAATTTAGTGAGAGTTTATCTGTGGAGCGGCGTTGCTTTTTGCTTGTAAATTCGTTAGCCAGCGCTCGATTTCCAGTGCTCATGGTATCAATGATTCTGCTGGCGCAGAATGCAAGCCTGCTTACGCTGTCTTGCCATCACTTCGTGATGCATTATACCGGTAATCCATGGCTTGTAAATCAAATGTCCCTTCGGGCCGCTTGATTTTCTGCGCTCATGGTATCAATGATTCTGCTGGCGCAGAATGCAAGCCTGCTTACGCTGTCTTGCCATCACTTCGTGATGCATTATACCGGTAATCCATGGCTTGTTGGTAGGGGAGGGGCGGGATAGGTTTTGGGAAGGAGAACGTATGGGATTTAACATTAAAACAGGACAAAAAGTAGAGCTGCGGTACGGCAGTGCGGAACCGGAGGCGGTGAAAATTGCCGTCCGTAATTTGGCTCAGGATTTGCGGAAAGTACTGTCTGAGGTGGAGGTGGTTTTCCGGGAGACAACTGCGGAGGGGACAAAAGAGAGCGCGCGGGAACTCTCCGCTGAGGAGGCTGAGGACGGAAAAGAGTTCAAAGAAAGCGAGTCCGGAGGAACAAATCAGCAGGAAATCTGTGACGGTGCAAGGGAACAGGAAATTTCTGTCATTATAATAAAAACTCTTTTACAACAGGGCAGTGCGGCAGAGAATGCTGCAAAGCAAGGTAATACAGGGGAAAATGGTACAATTGCCGCAAAGCAACCCGCCGCAGGAAAAAGCCGTATAGAACCGGAGGAGATAGAACAGGTCATTGACCGGAGCCTGATGACGGATGAAGCGGGGCTGTTCCGCAAGGAAGCGTATCAGCTGCGGGTTCAGGACAAAACCTTGTACATAGCGGGAACCGACCGGAGAGGCACGATTTACGGTATTTATACATTCTGCCAGTGGATGGGCGTTTCTCCGTGGTATTTTTTTGCCGATGTACCCGTGAAGAAAAAGCAAGAACTTGCTCTGGAAGAGGGATACTGCCGGACGGATTGGCCATCGGTGGAATACCGTGGTATTTTTATAAATGATGAGGAAGAGTTGGAGGTCTGGGTACGGAATTATATGGGAGAGCCTACCATCGGCGTAAAGAGCTATGAGAAGATTTTCGAGCTTCTGCTGCGCTTAAAGGCAAATTATATCTGGCCTGCCATGCATGTAAATTCCTTTAACCTGACACCGGAGAACGGTGCGCTGGCAGACAGGATGGGGATTGTGGTGGGCACCTCCCACTGTGATATGCTGATGCGCTCCAACAACAGGGAGTGGAAGCCTTGGATTCAGAAAAAAGGCTATACCGATGCGGCCTATGATTATTCCATTGAGGGAAGAAACAGGGATATCCTGAAAGAATACTGGAGGGAGAGCGTGGAGCAGAACCGCGATTTTGAGGTCTGTTATACACTGGGTATGCGGGGCATCCATGATTCCGGCTTTGAGACGAAACATTTGGATGGCAGGACGGAAGAAGAGATCCGGAATGCTAAGATTTCGCTTTTAGAGCAGATTATCACTGACCAGAGAGAGATTCTCGGAGATACGCTGGGGCATGAGACCATGATGACCTTTATCCCCTATAAAGAAGTGCTGGAGCTGTATGATAATGGGTTAAAAATACCGGAGGATATGACGCTGGTATGGGCCAATGACAATTACGGTTATATCCGCCGTTACCCGTCGGAACAGGAGAAGGAGAGGAAGGGCGGCAACGGTATTTACTACCATAATTCCTATTGGGCGCCGCCCAGCATGTCCTATGTGTTTTTATGTTCCATCCCTCTGGCTCATACGAGGAATGAGCTGCAGAAAGCGTGGGATGAGGGAATCCGCAAGCTCTGGGTGCTGAACAGCGGTGCAATGAAACCGCTGGAGCAGGAGATTACCTTCTTTTTAAAATTGGCATGGGAAATCGGTAAGCCGGGGGCGCTCACGGAGGATGTGGAAGCTTTTGTGGAGGATTGGATAGACGGCAGCTTTACCGGAAAGATCGGGAGACAGGTGTCTGACCTGCTCAATGATTTCTCTCAGCTGACCAATGTCCGTAAGCTGGAAAATATGGATTATGATGCCTTTTCCCAGACGGCTTACGGTGACGAAGCAGCGATAAGGATTCATCGGTATGAGGAACTGTTTGCACAGGGGAATGCCTTGTACGAAAAGCTGCCGGAGGAGGAGAAGGATGCCTTTTTCCAACTGGTTTTGATGCGGATCCATGCGGCGTATTTTACGAATTTATCTTATTATTACGGGGACAGAAGCACATTAATGTATGACCGGGGCAATCAGCAGGGGGCGCGGCATTATACGGAAAAATCAAGAGAAGCTGAGGATGCCAGAAGGCGGCTCCTGCACTATTATAATCATGTGATGTGCGGCGGTAAGTGGAACGGAATCCTGAATCCGGAGGGATTCCCCCCGCCAAGGGCGGCTATGATGCCGGTATGCACACCGCCTTTGGAGTGGTGTGGCGGGTGTTCCGTGGAAGCGGAAAGCGGCTCTTTGGAAGAGAGCGACAGCGGATGCATTAGGGAATCGTGCATTGGTTCTTCGGCAGAAAGTGCCGGAGGGTGCACTATGGAATCAGGCATTGGTTCTTTGGCAGAAAGTGCCAACGGATGCACTGCGGAACCGGGCAGTGGTTCTACGGAAAAGAGCGACAATGTATGCACTATGGAAGCATGCAATTGTTCCTCGGAAGGGAGTGCCTGCAGATACACCACAGAATCAGACAGCAAGGTTTTAAAGGACAAAAATGCTTGGGAAGTATATCTTTGGAACGAAGAGGAGGAGATTTGCTTCGCAACTCCCGGAGAAAAGTGGCTGGAAATCGGCAATCTGGGGACGGGCGAATTCGAAGTCAGTCTGTGCGCCCCCCGGTGGATTACCTTGTCCGAAGAGCGGGCAGTGATTCGCAGTGAGAAGAGGATATCGGTCACTGTGGCAGAAACCGCGGAGAACCGTGAAGGAGAAATCGTGATAGAGAATCTCTGTGACGGCACTGCTAAACGGATTCCCGTTAGAATATTGGCGACGGATCTTGGGAAGGACGGGAACGGAGAAGACAACCGTTTTGCCGCCTGCTGTGCCTATGAGGAGGACGGGCTTGTGGTGCTGGAGGCGGCACAGGTTTACTCAGGGCTGGAATCTTCCGGTGATTTTAAAAATATCCCCAGACTGGGACGTATGCAAGGAAGTCTGGTAGAGGCGCGGGTGAAGAGAGAACCCGTTAACGGCACTCAGGAGACGACAAAGAGAGAGGGCATCCCGCTGCGTTATCATTTCGTGACCCGCAGCAAGGGAGATTTTCTGTTGGAAATCCATCGGTTCCCTTCCTTGAATTCGGTGGGAAGAATCCGCATCGGACTATCCTTGGACGATGGCCCGGTGCAGATTGCGGAATCCTTTTCCAATGACGAATGGAAAGGCAATTGGAAGAAAAATGTGTTGAATAACGTGGATCGTCTGTATGTGACGCTTCCTGCGGCGGCTCCGGGAAGACATGAGCTTTCCCTCTGGGCAGTGGATCCCTATTTTGCATTTTCCCGCATGGTAATATATACCGCTCCTAGAAAGGAGAATGCTCTGGCAGGAATAAAAGGAGCGCAGCCGCTGCCCTTGGAACGGGAGATTCATAAGTGGTGTGATTCCTTTTACGGAAAATATGAGCTGCCGCCCAGACCTGTGTTCTATGCCGTTTATGAAAACAGCGAGGACACGCTTTCGGTAACATGCAGAGAAGTGCAGGCGGATCATTATGGCAAAGAGGTAAAGCCGGACTGGTATCGGCAGCGGGGAAACCGCGTATTCGAAGAGAACCGGGGAGCCGTCAAAATTGATGCGGCGGCGGCTCTGGCTCAGAGCCGGTACGCATGGACGCAGGAACCGGAAGGGCGTTCTGCCCTGTGGGGACAGAAGAACGGTTTGTGGCGCCACTGTGCCGGTGAATCTTTTGGACGAAGCGGGCTTGCTCTGTATATCAGGACTCCGGAATTAAGCTGGCAGGTACAGGAAGCCCCCAGCCTGAATTACCGTTTTGTCTGTCAGGGAGGGGGATACACTCTCTGGATACTGACTAAGTTTAACCTGCGGGAGGAAGGGGTTCTTGCGGCAGGATTTGACGATAAGATCATACCCAAGGAGCAGTTGTGCAGAAACGGCAGTCTATGGCGTTATGAAGCGGAGCAGATTTACCGCTGGATACCCTTGGCACAGGCGGAGCTTGCGTCCGGGGAGCATGTGCTTCACATATATGCCCTTGCCTCCGGGATGCGGTATGACAGGATCTATCTGACTAAGGGAGAAGAACTTCCTCCCATGGATACCGAATGGTAATGATAAAACTCACCCCGCTGCCTGCAGCGGGGTTCGCTTATCGTTTTTTCCGGTGGTAACGCCCGCACTGCTTATAGCGTCTGTATCGTGATAAATTGTGTGGACGGAAACCCTTGGCACTGTGAAAGTTACTGTCCACACCCGCGCCACCGCGAGGCGTTTTTACATTGTTTTGCTATTTTTGTGTATGTGTTACCGGTCACGAAGCGAACAGTAACTTGTGGAAAGGCTTCGGGAAGATTAATCGGCAATCATTATTTTCTGCCGGAAGAAAATGTGATATGATAAAAAATGAAAAAGCAGTTTACGGTTCCGGACAATCGTTCCGGAGCGGAAACAGGGATACGAGGTGAGGGTATGGAAAAAACATTGTTAAAACCTCCTGTGGAAGTAAGGTATCAGGGGGAACTGGAGGCATTAAAGGGTACTGACACAGGATGCCGGCCGGAAAACTGGCAGATGTCGCCGCGGGCGGTGAGGACATTCATTTTGGGGAGCCCTAAGCCTGTCGTTTATGAGGGAAAGGAATATATTATCGAGAAAAAATATTTCGGTAACGATGCACTGGTGGAGCGGTGTATTGTGACTTTGGCAGGAAACCGCGGGCTGATGCTGGTGGGAGAGCCGGGAACGGCGAAAACGATGCTTTCGGAACTGCTCTCTGCGGCAATCAGCGGCGTCAGCACAAATACCATACAGGGTACGGCGGGAACCACCGAGGATATGATTAAGTATTCGTGGAATTATGCCTTGCTGCTGGCCAAAGGACCCAGCAGGGAGGCGTTGGTTCCGGCGCCCTTGTACATAGGGATGGAAAAGGGCATTCTCACAAGGTTTGAGGAGATTACCAGAACGCCTGCGGAGATTCAGGACAGCTTAATCAGCGTGCTCAGCGACAAGGTATTAAATGTGCCGGAATTGGGCGACAACGGATTTCTGTTTGCCAAAGCGGGATTTAATGTTATCGGAACGGCAAACACAAGGGATAAGGGTGTAAACGAGATGAGCAGCGCCCTGAAACGCCGTTTTAATTTTGAGACGGTGATGCCGGTCCGGGAAGCGGCCATGGAAAAAATGATTATTCTGAACGAAGTCAATAAACTGGCGGAGGAAAGCCATATCCAAGTTCAGGCGGACGAAGATGTGGCGGAGATTTTGGCATCCACCTATCATGAGCTGCGGGAAGGAGTTTCCTCCTACGGACACAGAATCGATAAGCCTTCGGCAGTGATGAGTACTGCAGAGGCCGTGTCCGTGTACTATCAGGCTATGATTACAGGTTACTATTACGGGGATTCCCATATAGATATGGACTGTCTGGTACAGAATCTGGTGGGGGCGGTATCCAAAGAAAATAAGGATGATCTGGAAAAGGTAAAGGCATATTTTAACACCGTCATCAAAGATAAGAGTGACAAGGAAGGTGGATTATGGAAAAAATATTACGAAGCGAGGAAGTGGCTGAGATAATCCTGCTTCCTGTCCGCCATCATAGTCCGGCATGTGCTTTCCATGTAAGCAGAGCGATTGAAAGCATCCGTCCTTCCGTTATACTCGTGGAGGGGCCGGAACCCGCAAATTCCTTGATGGAGGTGATGACCCATAAGGATACGGAGGCGCCCTTTGCCATTTATTATTCCTACCATGACCAATCGGGGCGGATATCCGAGGAGAAGGAGCGCTATAAGTGTTATTATCCGTTTCTGGATTATTCCCCCGAGCTTGCAGCGCTGCGGGAAGGGAAAAGGCTTGGGATTAAGGCCGCATTTATCGATCTGCCCTATGGAGATATTCTGGCGGCATCCAATGAAGGCAGCGGTCTTCTGAACAGAGATGCGGAGAAAAACAATTACAATGACGACCACTACCTCTCGCAAAACGAATATTTGAGACAGCTTTGTGAGAGAACCGGGCTTCGCAGCTTTGATGAATTTTGGGAAAAATACTTTGAATTGAACGGGCTGCATCAGGAGGACGGAATATGGTTTTCCAATTTACTAACCTACTGCAGCCTTGCCAGAGAAAATTCAAAGGAAGAGGAGCTTAAGGCGGAAGGGTGTCTGGCAAGAGAGCGGTATATGGCAGAACGGATTGCGGAATATGCCAAGGCAGCCGCACCGGATAAAGATACCATACTGGTGATCACGGGAGGATTCCACACACCGGCGTTAAAGGCATTGCTGACAGGCGGGGATGCCGGAGAGAAGCAGGGACAGATGCCGGAAGGAGACACCGGACGGAAGGAAAGTATACTGCCGCCGCAAGACGCCGGAGAGGAGAAGCAAGGGCAGGCATCAGAGGAAGATACCGGGCGGAAGGATAGTCTGCCGTCCTCACAGGACTTAGGAGAGAGGCATAGGGAGGGCAAGATTCCGGAAAAGGATCAGGGTGTCTATCTCATGCCTTATTCCATGGAGGCGGCGGACGCGCTGAACGGATATGCCAGCGGTATGCCTTTCCCCGGATTTTATCAAAAAATATGGGAGAACTTGAGAGAAACGGAGACTCCTTACAGCGATGTGGTTCTCGATATGATTGTGGCATCCGGCAAGGAAACCCGGAGAAAAGAAGGCTATCTGTCAACCTATGACGAAATCTGCGCCTGTGCCATGGCCGGAGGGCTGGCACAGCTGCGGGGCAAGCAGGAGCCGGGGGCTTATGAGCTTCTGGATGCGGTTCTGTCTTCTTTTGTAAAGGGAGAGTACAATTTGGCTTCGGATACACCCATGCGGATTCTGAGGAAGCGCATGACGGGCAGAAGCGTAGGCAAACTGTGCGCACAGGCGGACGTCCCTCCCATTATTCACGATTTTGAGACGGAGTGCAGGAAATTTAAGCTGAAGACAGTGTCCACTTTAGAATCCGAAAGTACCCTGTCTATTTTTTCCAATAAAAAGCACAGGCAGGAAAGCATGTTCTTTCACCGCATGGGCTTTCTGGACACTGCTTTTGCAAGAAAGATAAAGGGACCCAACCTACAGCTGAAAAGAGACAAGAACCTGATGCGGGAGATTTGGAAATATAAATGGAATGCGCAGGTGAATTCTGCCCTTATCGACGTATCCGTCTACGGCGCCACCATTGAAGAGGCGGCGTCCGGTTTAGTAAAGGAAAAGCTGCTGAAAGATATGGGGGCAAAGGAGGGTGCGGTTCTTTTGACCCATGTATTTGAAATGGGCCTGACCGGACAGCTGCAATCCGTCTATGACAGAGTCCATGAGCTTATACTCCAAGACACGGATTTTTATTCTCTGGCCGAGGCGCTGAGAACTCTGATGATGATGGAGGAGCTTGGGGAACTATATGAATCCCGTATGGAATTCGGAAACCTGATCCACATAGGCTGCAGGAAATTAATCGGCCTGCTGCCGTCCATGACAAGGATCAAGGATGAGGATCTGGGTTCCTGTATGACTGCGCTGAAGCTTTTGTACCAGATCACAGGACGGGATTCACAGGAACAGAGCGGCCAGAGGAAATTTGCGCAGGAGCGGGAGTCCTATTATGACGCTCTTGTCAGAATGAATGAGGACGGACAGATTCATGCAGGACTCAACGGCTGTATCCATGGAATACTCTACGGCAGCGGCAGAGAGACGGCATCGGAAGTGGAGATGGTGTGCCGCGGGTATCTGATGGGAACCGGAGAGCAGCTGCTCAAAACGGCGCAGTTTTTTAAGGGGTTGTTTTTCACTGCCAGAGATTTGGTCTTTATCGGAGAAGAATTTCTGAAGATGCTGGATACTTTTTTCGGACAGGTGTCGGCGGAGGAATTTATGGAGCTTTTGCCGGAACTGCGCATGGCTTTTACTTACTTCACTCCCAGAGAGACTGATAAAATCGCCGCCATGGCAGCCGGACTTCACGGAACGAAGCAGGAGGATATCCGGAAACGGGAAGTAATCATGCCCGACTGGTATTCT
>Ga0137308_102687_pt1 | contig 10978 bp, 11 predicted proteins | sample Inofrocosms_June_FD_97181 | JGI IMG/M metagenome (GOLD analysis project Ga0137308, IMG submission 97181) | Mouse cecal microbial communities from Vienna, Austria - N-Acetylneuraminic and N-Acetylglucosamine D2O microcosms_June | ecosystem: Host-associated > Mammals > Digestive system > Large...
TGCGATGTATCCTTTACCTACCCGAAAGGCACCCGGAGCGTGCTTTCCCATATCAATCTAAAGGTACACAGAGGAGAGACCGTGGCTGTCATTGGGACCACAGGATGCGGAAAGACTACTTTGGCAGGACTGATGGCGCGATTTTATGATGTGGATTCCGGCGCGGTTTACGTGGACGGGGTTGATGTCAGAAAATACCGGCAGCGGGCGCTCCGGGAGAAAATAGCTATAGCCATGCAGAAAAGCGAGCTGTTTGGCATGACAGTGGGGGAAAATATTTCCTGGGCGCTACCGGGAGCGGAAAGACCACCATCGTCAACCTGCTCATGCGGTTCTATGACATAGAAAGCGGGGAAATTCGCATAAACGGGCAGGACATAAGCGATGTGTCCAGGGAGAGCCTGCGGCGAAACATTGCTATTGTCCTGCAGGACACTGTTCTGTTTTCCGATACGGTCCGGAATAATCTGAAATACGGAAACGACAGCGCTGCGGAGGAACAGCTTACTGCCGCGGTGGAGATGAGCCAGTGCCGGGATATAATCGCGCTTCTCCCACAGGGGTATGACACGGTGCTGACCGGATCCGGCGCGAATATCAGTCAGGGGCAGCGCCAGCTTTTAGCCATCGCCCGCGCTTTTGTGGCGGATCCCAAAATCCTTATCCTGGATGAAGCCACGTCCAATGTGGATACGCGCACGGAGAAGGCTATACAGGATGCCATGCACAGCATTATGCAGGGACGCACCAGTATCGTGATTGCCCACCGCCTTTCCACCATAAGGGATTCCGACTTGATTGTGGTCATGGATCGCGGCGAGATAGCGGAGCGCGGCAGCCATGAGGAACTGCTTGCGAAAAAGGGTAGATATTATGAACTTTACATGACTCAGTATGCCGGATTTGCGACATAAGGGACTGGTTGACGGCATAAGACTACCGTGTGCAGACTTTGTATATTTGTGACATATAACGGGCAGTTGTTTTTTGTGAAAAATGTCCTTTGCGTTTGAATGGCGAAAAGTGATATAATAGTATCTGGAAATTAAATAATGCAAAATCAACGACACATGTGGCGCACCGCGCGTAAATCTGATTACGGTACGGGTGCTGCAGGTGTTGTTTTTTTGCGTAAAAAAGGAGAATCTATTATGGAAAACAGTAATTATCTTGGTACGGAAAGGGTGGGGAAGCTGCTTCGGCAATTTGCGATCCCCTGCATCTGTTCCCTTATCATTTCATGCCTCTACAATATTGTAGACCAGATATTTGTGGGCAACGGCGTGGGCTATCTGGGCAATGCCGCTACCGGCGTGGTCTTCCCGATCACGGTAGTAGGATGGGGGTTAAGCCTGTTCTTTGGCGACGGCGCGGCTGCCGCACTGAGCGTTTCATTGGGGCGCGGGGAAACAAAGGATATCCACAGGAGTGTCGGCGGTGCAGTCCTTGGATCGTTCCTCTCAGGTGTAGTTGTGGTTGCCATTGCTTATTTTTGGGGTGACGGCCTGCTGCGCCTGATCGGTGCGACGGATGCAAACATACAGATGGCGCACGACTATGGCGTGATCGTCTTTGCCATGATGCCTCTCGCCATGACACAGAATACGCTTGCCTCCATCATCAGGGCGGACGGGAGTCCCAGATATGCCATGATGGCCATGCTTACCGGCGCAGTCATCAATATCATCGGCGACCCGGTGGCTATCTTTGCCCTTGACATGGGGATCAGGGGTGCGGCATGGGCCACCATCCTTGGACAGTTTGTCAGCTTCCTGATCTGTGCGGCTTATTTAAGGCATCCCAAGACTTTCCGAGTGGCTGCCTGCAGCTTCAGACCGAGTATGGCGCTCTTAAAGCCAGTAATGGCCTTGGGGACTTCCAGCCTTCTGACACAGCTTTCCATCGTGGTCATTACGGTTGTCAACAACATACTGCTGGTGAAGTATGGCGCAGGTTCCGTTTATGGCGCGGATATCCCGTTAGCGGCATTCGTGGTCATCATGAAACTCTTCCAGATCGTGCTGAATATCGCCATAGGCATTGCTGCCGGCGCGCAGCCAATCGTGGGATATAACTATGGTGCAAAGAATTACGGCCGGGTACGGGAACTGCTGAAGCTGATGGTTAAGTGGACGGCTATTGTCGGGCTGGTCTGCATCGTATTGTTTGAGGCGGTTCCCGGCGTGTTCATCCGGATGTTCGGCTCGGCAGACGACCCCGTGTATTTTGATTTTTCCGTACTCTGTCTGCGGATTTACCTTTCCCTTATCCTCGTGACTTGCGTCCAGAAGGTCTGCGCCATTTTCCTGCAGTCCATCGGCAAGGCAAAGGCAGCCGCACCGTTGTCAGTCCTGCGGGATGTGCTGCTGATTGTTTTTTCTCTTTTAATCCCTGTTTTTATGGGCGTTACCGGCATTTTCTGGGCAGCCCCGGCAGCGGATGTGCTTGCCATTTTCGTTACGGCGGCAGTCATGGTACGGGTATGGAAGGAATTAGGTCAGGAGAAGAAAACGCAGGAGCCTGCTGCGGCAGCAATCCGACCGTCCCGCCAGGGAGCGGTCATCACGATTGCCAGGGAGCATGGTTCCGCCGGGAAACGGATCGGGCAGATGGTGGCGGAAAAACTGGATATCCCCTGCTATTATAAAGAACTGGTGGCGGTCGCCGCCCAGGAAAGCGGACTGGCTCAGGAATTTATTTCCGGCATCAATTCCGATGAAAATGCCGTTATGAGGGAAATGTACCTCACATCCGATCCGGTAAAGCGCGCTGTCGCGGCGCAGGAAAAGGCCATCCGCCATATTGCGGATGCAGGCTCCTGCGTTATCATAGGGCGCTCGGCGGATTATGTGCTGCGGGGTTACCCGGATGTGGTCCGTATCTTTATCTATGCCCCGGAAAGCTACCGTGAGAAAAAGGTAATGGAGATGTACGGGGACAGTCCGGAGGATGCGAAAAAGAGCATTGCAAGGTCGGATGCCGCAAGGGGCGCATATTATAAAAGCGTTTCCGGGCAGGAGTGGGGGAACCCCCACGGCTATGAATTGTGCATTGACTCATCCGTGGGTGAGGAGAAAACAGCCGACATGATCTGCAGCTATATCAGGCGGATGGGCAGTAAGTAAGGAGAGGGTTCTGTATGTGATATTGCTTTGAAGAAAAAGGCATCATCGATAGAGAACTATTATAAGTGAGATTGCCTAGTACAGCATTGTATTAATTTCGAAGTAATAGGTGACTGAATTTTGTGTCAGCGCAAGGCGGAGGAAGGAGGCAATGCGGCGGCATTGTTGACTGACAACAACGAAGCGATGGCGCAAAAGGCAGGTGCATATTACTCGAAGATTAATGCGACGCTGTACTAGTACACCGAATAATAAGTAACCAACCAACCATATAACTTGCCTGATTTTCCATCTGCGTCGTTGTTGTCAATCGGCGTAGCGCCCACTACGCCTCATTCCTCCGCCTTGCATATGAAAAATCATTCTGCGTTATATGGCTAGGAACTTATTTTTCGGTGTACTAGTAAAAACCGGAGATGATGCAAATACAGAATTGGTCATATGTCATATGATGGCCTTGAAGCAAACGTGTTTCAAGGCCATTTTCATGCCATATGATAGAGACTATCGGTTACTTGTTTTTCTTTTCTTCAAGAACCCAAGGTCTGCGCAGATCATACTTAAAGCAGTCCTCTATGTTCTTATTGGTAACTGTGTTGAGTACTTTGCTGTAAGGGTTTTCTTCCGCATTCATAAATCCGCCGTCAAATTCACCGCTGGCATGATGCGCACCGCCCCAGCAATGGAATTCGGCATAGGTCTTTGCTTCCAAAAGTTTTCCGTAAAACTCACGACAGCTGTCCCTGGAAGGATCGAATTCCGCTGTATGTATAAATGTTGGCGGATAGCCGATGCATTCTTCAACTGACGCGTGATTTGCATAAGACTCTGGTCCGATGCTGCTGTTTGCATAATTATATCCCATCCACATTGCAGTCATCTGTCTCTGTGTTGCAGAATCATGTCCGCCGACATATATCTTATATCCTATGGAATCTTTGTCTCTGTCGTCGACCGTGGGAACAATCGCCACGACTCCCTTTGGTGAAGGAAGTCCGTATCTCATAAGCCGGAATGGTAAAGCGGTTGCAAGATGTCCACCTGAGCTGATTCCTGTAATAACAATATTGTCCCGATTGATTTGCAGCATTTCTGCGTTGTCCAGCATCCACTGATAGGAGGCGTGCAGGTCATTGATTGCCGCCGGATAAGGTGCCTCCCATGCTCTTCGGAACATACAGATAACAGCTACGCAGTTGTGGAGAACACACATCTCCCCGATTGGAAACATCTCCGGCTCACGTGTTACCATTCCTCCGCCCAGGCAGTAGAACATGCACCGTGCTTTTTTCTTTTTGAGTTCCTTTGGACGATATACACGTACTTCTACTTCCACATCCGGTTCTTCCGGACATCCCGGTACCATGTAAGAACTCCTGTCGCAGAGCTTTTCCAGCTCAGTATTTCGAGAAACGCTTACTGCCTTCTCTGTAACTTTTATCGCCATAGTCTTTCTTTCTTCGAAAGGAGTCCGCGGATCCGTCATCGCAAGTGCCGCGCCGGATCCGTAATTCCATTGTTCCTGTAATTCAGGATGTCCCCATTTGGGATCCGATACGTCAAACACATAGTCTTTTTCCATATTTGCAGCGATTGTTTCCATCGAAGAATTATTTTTAACATTTTTAAAATAACGATTTTCCATATGATTTACCTTTCTGTTTTTTATAGGTCTGTTTACCCAAATACATATTAACGCTATGTATGTTCAGATCATCGTAAGTGTTAGTTTTGTTGTATTTTCTGACAATTTGACGGTCTGACAGTTTATATATTTGACAAAAAGCTTTCTATCTGATATATTTTTTATTATACGTTTATTTGATTCTAAATTCATCTCCAAAAGCAACAAAATATTGCTTTATTTTTTGTTGCTTTTGGACAATTTATATTTAAGGGAGCCGCCTTTATGGATGTCAATGAATTGTTGAAAACCTCTCTGATGAAAAACGCAAAGCTGCTTGCAGGCTCTAACGGCATTTCGCAAAGTATTAACTGGTGTGTTCCGGATACAGGCCTGGAGTTCGAAAACTGGGTGATGCCCGGACTTTTGTGTATTTATACAAATAAAATGAAAAAATACAGCTGGAAGCAATATTCTGATCTGTTGCTAAAACATTCTCCTGCTGGAATTATCCTTTTCAATATGACGGAGGAATCTGCGAGAGAGCTTTTTGATTTTGACTTTTTTGACAAGCATTACCTTCCTTTGATTCTTATGCCTAATTCCAAAAATGTTTTAAGTTTTACCAAACAGATGACTTCGCTTTTGTCCAAGTCCTTTAATGTCGAACGCCGTACGGAAGAGTGGCTGAGAGATCTCTGCTGCGGTTATAAGGATGCCTCAAATGAGGCCCTTGGAGAATTGCTGGGATATTCTCATGAGTGTTCTTATTACTGCCTTATCGCAAGATTATGTAAAGTGACGGTCTCTAATCCTCTGTCAACAGAATATGCACTAATTCATGCCAAAAATGAACTGCAGAGAGTCTTTCAAATACAGAATAATTCTGATATTCCCTGCCTGGCATATATTGAACAGCCTGCTCTTGTGATGTTCGTGCCATTTATCAATACAAAGAGAGACCGAAAATATCATCCGTTCCCTGAAAGTCCATGAACTGGTAAGTTTTTATGATAACTGGTATATGCATATGACTTTGTTGCGCGAACCCCGGCACAAGCTAGATGATTATATGAAACAAACTTTATCCCCGATACTGGGAAATGAGGAATATATAGATACTCTAAGTAATTACCTGGCGTTTGGTGAAAATATGAAGCTGACCGCAGAGCATCTTCACATTCATATAAATACGCTGAAATATCGTTTGTCAAAAATATCTGAGACCCTTCAATGTGACTTGAAGGATGCAAATGTCAGGTTCCGTCTTAGGATGGTTATTACAATCTACCAATATCTTCAGGATTAATTGTGAAATCTATACAAAAACCGAAAGGAAGGTGGCGATTAAAAAACAGCTGATAGCACCAAGAGGGAAGTCCGCCTTTTTTCAGTGTATTTTTATCATTCCCATCATCTATTATTATTGGTTCAATAATTTAATGTATATATTAAACCAGGAGATATCAATTTTACGACATGTTATGTTCAAAAATATTAGCTTCAAACCTTTCCTTAAAATATTTAAGAAACCGTTCTGCAATAGGGGTAAATACTTGGTATTTTTTCCAGATTAGATATATTTTTGTTTCGAGCATAGGTGTCAGTGGGCGGAATACAAGGCCGTTGCCAGGGCTGGTATCAATGAGATGCTGAAAAGTCAGAAGATATCCAAGCCCCTCCTTTACAAATAGGGAGCCATTATAGGACAGGCGGAAAGAGCCTTCGAGATGCAGTTTATCTATTTTATTGCCACACCATTTGGAGATATCATGGTTCCAGCCCTGCTCTGAACAGAAGAGTGGGAGCCCATACAGGTCATCCACGCAGACAGTCTGTTTTTTCGCAAGGAGACAGTCTGCCGGCATAACAATGCCCCATAAGTCGGCTTCAGGAAAAGGAAGGGAATGATATTTCACAGTATTTGGTTCTTCTGCCAGAACAGCAAAATCGATTACCCCTTTATCCAGTTTTTCCGTAACCTGCTCTGTATCGCCGCTTGTGATATGGTAATGCATATCAGAAAAGGTATTTTTAAATTGCCGGATAACAGAGGCAAGATGCCTGATCTGGTAAGACTCTGCCAGGCCGAAGTAAATGTCGCCGCCCAAAACATCATCTAAGGTAAGAAATTCCGTAGTAATCTTATCAGCCATTTTTATTAGATCTTCTGCTCGTTTCCGCAGCAAAATTCCTTCCTCAGTAAGCTGTATGCTGAAGCTGTGGCGGGTGAACAGCTTTTTACCAAGTTCGTCTTCAAGCGATTTTAATTGCTTAGAGAGTGTAGGCTGGGTAACGTGAAGCAGTTCTGCCGCGCGGGTCATATTTTCCTCTCTTGCCACTGCAAGGAAATATCTCATGGTTCTCAGTTCCATATAGTCTCTCCTTCTATGATATTCTAAAAACTCATATCATGATATAAATTATAGCAATTAGCGAAGTTAAAATCAAGAGGATATAATACAGACATAGCAGGAAGGGAGGCGGTCATACGGATGATATGGTTCAGAATCTAAAGGATGCAGGCTGCGGCGCGCAAACTATTGAAACGGTTTGCAGGATGTATCGTGGCGGTCAGGTTCGGGATGCGATTAAAGAGCTGCGAAAGCACCGGTGCAGCCTGATGGACAGCCTGCATGAAAGTCAGGAAAGAGTCGATTGCCTTGATTTTTTAGTATGGCGTATGGAAAAAGAAAGAGAGGAATAAAGAAAATGGAGAATACTGTAAAACTGGAATTAACAAAGGAATGGGATAAGACTTTCCCAAAAAGTGAGAAGGTGGACCACCGCAAGGTGACATTTTTCAACCGTTATGGGATCACACTGGCGGCAGACCTTTATGAGCCGAAGGAGGCGGAAGGGAAGCTAGCTGCGATCGCGGTGTGCGGGCCTTTTGGCGCGGTAAAAGAGCAGGCGGCAGGATTGTACGCGCAGACCATGGCAGCAAAGGGCTTTCTTACAATAGCATTTGATCCTTCTTTTACAGGGGAAAGCGGCGGCGCGCCCCGTTACATGGCATCGCCGGATATCAACACAGAGGATTATCAGGCGGCAGTGGACTTTCTGTCTGTACAGGAGAATGTTGACTCTGAACGTATCGGTATTATCGGAATCTGCGGATGGGGCGGCCTGGCGCTTAACGCGGCGGCGCTGGATACCCGTATTAAAGCAACGGTTGCGTCTACCATGTATGATATGACCCGCGTCAATGCCAACGGATATTTTGACGCTGAAAATTCTGCAGATGCACGGTATGCGAAAAAAGAGGCCATGAACGCCCAAAGGATCGTAGATTATAAAGCTGGCAGCTATGCGTTGGGCGGCGGCGTTGTGGATCCGCTTCCAAAGGACGCTCCTTTCTTTGTGGCGGACTATCATGATTATTATAAAACAGAACGGGGCTACCATAAGCGTTCATTAAATTCTAATGGAGGCTGGAATATGACAGGCTGTATGTCCTTTATGAACCAACCAATCTTAAAGTACAGCAATGAGATCCGAAACGCGGTCCTTATCATGCATGGGGAGAAGGCGCACTCCTGCTATTTCAGCCGCGACGCCTATGCGGACATGGTACAAGATAATCCTTATACAGACAATAAGGAACTGCTGATCATCCCAGATGCTGTCCACACCGACTTGTATGACGGCGGCGGAAAGGACGCGATTCCTTTTGATAAGCTGGAACAGTTTTTTGAAGAAAATTTGAAATAGAGGAGGAAAAATATGTTAGGAAATTTTATGTATTGTAACCCTACGAAACTTTATTTTGGCGAGGATTCTCTTTCCTGTCTGAACGAGGAACTTCCCAAATATGGAAAAAATGTGCAGCTTGTATATGGCGGAGGCTCCATCCAAAAGAACGGCATCTATGATAAGGTCATGGAAATCCTGAAGGCAAATGGAAAGAATGTTCTGGAAGATGCAGGCGTCATGCCAAATCCAACGGTACAGAAGCTGTATGAAGGCTGTAAGATTGCCAGGGAAGGTAAGGCAGATCTGATTCTTGCAGTTGGCGGAGGCTCTGTCTGCGACTATGCAAAAGCAGTTTCCGTATCCGCATTCTGTACAGAGGATCCATGGGAAAAATATTATCTGCAGATGAAGGATGTGGATAATGAGATCATCCCGGTGGGATGTATCCTGACAATGGTAGGCACCGGCTCTGAAATGAATGGTGGCGCAGTCATAACGAATCATGAGGAGAAATTAAAAATCGGCCATGTATTTGATGAGAGAGTCTATCCGAAATTTTCTATCTTAAATCCGGTATTTACCTATACGCTTCCACAGTATCAGATGACTGCGGGGATTTATGATATCATGAATCATATTACGGAGCAATATTTCTCCGGAGAGGATGATAATACCTCTGATTACTTGATGGAAGGCATGCTGCGGTCTTTGATCCATTCCAGCAGGATCGCTGTGAAGAATCCGACAGATTATGAGGCGAGAAGCAATATCATGTGGATTGCGACATGGGCGCTGAATACTTTGGTGGCGAAGGGGAAATCCACAGACTGGATGGTGCATATGCTTGGACAGGCGGTTGGCGCCCACACGGATACAACCCATGGGATGACGCTGGCGGCGGTATCCATGGCCTATTACCGTTTTATCTGCCCATTTGGACTGGCAAAGTTTAAGCGGTTCGCCATGAATGTGTGGGATGTAGATCCGGAAGGAAAGAGTGACAAGCAGATTGCGGCAGAAGGACTGGAGAGAATGGAGGCTTATATGAGAGAATTAGGCCTTACGATGAACCTGAGGGAGCTGGGCGTAACAGAGGATATGATCCCAGGAATTGCTGACAGTACACTGATCATGGATGGTGGTTATAAGGTGCCGGACAAGGATGAGATTACGGAAATCTTAAAGAGCAGTTTATAAGAGCTGATGAACAGGGAAATTGCAAAAATAAAGGAGCAAACGCCGGACCGTATGTCCGTCAGCAAAATTATAATCCGTCCGTGGGTTTTGTTTGTATTATTAGCAGAAAGATTAAAATTAACAGGTTAGGAGGAGCACGATTATGAAAATTCTTATATTAAATGGAAGCCCCCGTTCAAAAGGCAATACGAAGCAGATGGCAGAGGCGTTCCGGGAGGGCGCGGAATCGGCAGGGCACAAGGTGGATGTGGTGGATGTATGCAGAAAAAAGATTGCGGGCTGTCTTGCCTGTGAATACTGCCATACAAAAGGGAACGGCATCTGTGTACAGAAAGATGATATGCAGGAAGTCTATGCCCTGTTGGGGGAGGCGGATATGCTTGTCATTGCTTCACCCATCTATTATCATGGTATTTCAGGTCAGTTAAAATGCACTCTTGACCGTTTTTATTCCGCGGCTTATCCAAGCAAGCCCCGGAATCTGAAAAAAGCGGCTATGATATTAAGCTCCGGCGATCCTGAAATGTATGACGGCGCATTATTCTCCTACAAGGGGGATTTCCTGGAATATCTCGGTCTTGAAGATATGGGAGTCTTTACCGCTTACGGCATGGAGAACGGCTCCGCCGCAAAGTTAAAGGAACTCCGGGATTTTGGAAGGGCGCTGAAATAGCGGGAAGGGAGACTGTGAAGTGGGTAAAATATTTAGTCTTATATTCGTGTTCTTAGTGGTGTTATCTATGACAGCGTGCGTGCAGAACAGGGCGAAGGAACCGGAGACAGCCGAAGACATTGAGACTCCGCCAGCATTTGATTTTGACACAAAGACAGTCACGCTAAACAGCAGATATGAGATGCCGCTTAACGGTCTTGGAACCTACAGCCTTCATGGGGAGGAATGTATCAGTTCCGTGAAAACAGCGTTATCAAACTCCAGAAGATCGTTATATCCCCGTTCAATACTTCTATTTTTTCGATAAGAGAATGGACCAGAGCGAACAGAGCAGCAGGATCCCCGGAGGCCACGACGGAGCTGAAGGAGGCCACGGCTGCCCGCGCTACTTCCTTTGTCATTTTCCCCGGCGCTTCGGCTTCCAATTCTTTCAGGCTGCAGGAGAGTGCCGCCCGTTCTTCTTTCAGATCAGAGAGCCGCTCGGCTATTTCTTCCAATTCCACGGCCCCGGCCTGGTAAAGATTAAGCAGCCGCGTTGTTTGCCGCTCTATATCTTCCAGACGTTCACGGAAGGCGGCGGCTTCTTCCTTCGGCCCATGGTTCCCGGTACCGTTCTGCTGCAGGAGAACGTCCAGAGCTTCCGGGTCAAGGGAGAGATTCTTT
>Ga0137308_102184_pt1 | contig 10977 bp, 10 predicted proteins | sample Inofrocosms_June_FD_97181 | JGI IMG/M metagenome (GOLD analysis project Ga0137308, IMG submission 97181) | Mouse cecal microbial communities from Vienna, Austria - N-Acetylneuraminic and N-Acetylglucosamine D2O microcosms_June | ecosystem: Host-associated > Mammals > Digestive system > Large...
GGCTAAATTCAGCGCGAAAAGCGAAAACACCTTTATTGTAACGCTCGGAAAGCAATCGCAAACCTACCGCATAGGAGCTGCCGATAACGAGGATAAAATAGCCGCTGATTTCGGTATTCCGCATAAAACGGCGAGAAAGATATGCGATAAGGTCAAGAAATGCGTCCGCAAGCAGTTTGAAACCGACAACAACATTCTGCTCACACAGGAAGTCAGAATGTCGCTGAATACAAGGCAGCACCGCGAAAATCTGAATGTGCTGGTTATCGGCGGTTCGGGTTCGGGCAAGTCGAGGTTTTATGTTAAGCCGAATTTAATGCAGCTTAACACCTCGTATGTGGTGACCGACCCGAAAGGTGAGCTTTTGCGGTCGTGCGGAAAGCTGTTACAAAAAGCGGGCTACGAAATTCGCGTGTTTAATCTGATAGATATGAGCCACAGCAATAACTACAACCCGTTCAATTACGTCTACGATAAGGACGGGAATATGAATAAAACGTATGTTATGAAAATGGTGAATTGTCTTATGAAAAACACCAAACAGGAGGGCAGTTCCGGCGGAGAGCAATTTTGGGACGATAGTACCAAAGCATTAACGCTTGCTATTGCGTTCTATCTTCTGGAAAAAAAGGACGCGAAAGACCCGAATGGAAATTCTCTTGACCGCAATTTCAGCACAGTTATGAAGCTGATGAGATTAGCGGAGATTTCGGAGCAGGACGAAAACCATCGTTCCCCGCTCGATGATTTAATGGACGAGCTGCGCGAGGAAAACCCGATGAGTATGGCAGTGTCCTATTACGCGGATTTCAAGAAAGCCCCCGCGGAAACGGCAAAGTCAATTCTCATTTCGGCGGCGGTCCGCTTTGCGGCGTTCAATCTGCCCGAAGTCGCGGACTTGACGCACACGGACAACATTCATCTTGATACTCTCGGCGATAAAAAAACCGCGCTGTTCGTTATCATTCCGTCCTCGGACGCGACGTTCAATTTCTTGGCGGCGATGATGTACACGCAGTTATTCGATACGCTTTACGATACCGCGAATTTCAAATACGGCGGCAGACTTCCCGTACACGTTCGCTGTTTGCTCGATGAGTTTGCGAATATCGGGACTATTCCCGATTTTGACAAGCTGCTTGCGACAATGCGAAGTATGGAGATAAGCGCGAACATCATCATTCAGAACCTTGCGCAGTTAAAGAAAATGTATGATAAATCTTGGGAGATTGTTACGGGAAACTGTGACAGTCTTTTGTTTTTGGGCGGCAAAGAGGACAGCACTCTCGAAGCAATTTCAAAATCACTCGGCAAAGAAACGATTGACGTTGTTTCGCAGAACAGGACGCGCTCCCACAAATCTCCGTCGACCTCCGAGAATAATTCCATTCTGGGGCGCGAGTTGATGACCCCCGACGAATTAAAGGTTATGAAAACTAACGAGTGTGTTTTAATTGTTCGCGCTCTGTACCCGTTTTTCTGCCACAAATTCGATATTGAGAAGCACCCGAATTACCGTTATTTAGAGGACAGCAACAAGAAATACGCGTATCTTATCGACAACCTGCACACGGAAAAAGCGCCCGATATGAGCGCGAATTACACAGAGAAAATCCCGCCGAAAGCGGCTTCAAAGCCCGTGGATGATGAGAAGCCGATTACAGACGTGGATATTCCCGAAGATACAGGAGGTTATGAAATGGCGAATGACAGCGTTGAAAATGAATTTGTCGAGGACGAGAATGAGGTCGCGGCGGCTATCGCACGACACGAAGCGGAAGAAACCGCGTCAGCCGCACAGACCGTCTACAATCCCAACGACAGATTGGATTTCTCCGATACGGATTTACCGAACGCGGAGGACTTAGTTCCTATGGATATGTCCGAACACAAGATAATCGGAGAACAGGACTATCAAGCAATGCTTGAGTTTTAAGGATATAGCCGCATAAGGCGGTTATACATATACATTTTTTACAAAGGAGGTTTTCTGTTATGGAAAACAACAACACAACCCTTACTGTTCAGGGCAAGGAGCAGAAGAAAAACCCCGTATCCCGCTTTTTCTCGGCGGTAAACGCAAAGCGTAAGAAGATTATGCTCACCCTTACCACTATGGTAACTATGAGTATGATGAGTACGGCTACCGCTTTCGCCGCACCCGCAAACAGCGGCGGAGGCGGTGGTGGAACGGTCGACGGCGAGGCGGCGTTCAATGAGGTTATCGGGTTCTTCGCCGATTGGATTGGCAGAATTGGTCTTGTGGTCGCGTTTGTCGGCGGCATTATGTTCGCTCTCGCTATCAAGAACGATGACGCGGAAGCGAAAACAAGAGGTCTGATGACCCTTGCAAGCGGCTTTGTGGTGTTCGCGCTCACGCTCTCGCTTAATCTTTTCGGCATTACGGGATAATCGCGGCGCAGTTCCAAACTCGGCTCTCGGATTTCGGCGGCATTGTGATTTAAATTGCCTCGCACATTCGTTCGCTACGCTCACTTCGTGCGTATCGGCAAATAGCAAACGCCAAATAAATTTGGCGTTTGCTATAAGCGTGAAGTGCCGCCGTTTTCCATTTTTGGAAAGGAGGTTCTATGTTTCACTACGGTCAATGTATGGACAACATTAAGAATATCATTCGTGAACTCAACACAATGTTTTCTATGCTTATCGAGCTGCTTACAAATGACAGCTTGCTCCAGACCGCGACCGCGTCCGTTCCAAGCCTTATATCCGCGATAAAAGCGACCGCGCTTACCTTATGCGTGATGTTTTTCGTGATAGATTTTTTCACGAAATCGCTTCACTTGCAATGGGTAACGTGGGAAAACGTACTAATGCTTTTTATCAAGCTGATTGTTGCAAAGGTCTGTGTGGATAACGCGGAGCTGTTTACGACAATGCTGTATCGTGGTTTCAACGGCTTTGTAAACGCGATAAGCGGTACGATTACGCAGTATAGCTTTATATCGGGCGATGATATGACAAAGGCGCAATTTTTCGTGTCTGCGTCGGACGCAAGCCTTATCGTAAACGATGTTGACGCGGGATTTTTGAATTTTCAGCCGCTGTTGCTGAATTTGCAAATATCCATTCAAGGCTTGATAATGAAAATTATAATGATAATCGCAAATGTTGTGGTTATCGCGCGACTGTTTGAGCTGACGGTCTACACGCTCATCGCTCCCGTTCCGCTGTCAACGTTCGCCTGTGACAGTCTTTCAGACGTTGGAAAGGGATTTCTGAAATCCTACGCGGCGGTAAGCATACAGGCTATCGTTTTGGCGATTATGTTCATAGCCTATTCCGCTGTCAACACCGCGCTGATAAGCGGTCACATAGGAAGTACAAGTTTGCAGCTGAACGGCATTATGGGATTGGTGACAACGCTTACACTCGCTATGGGCGTAATGCAGTCGGGCGCGTGGTCAAAGAAAATTTGCGGCGCTATGTAAATCCCGAAAGCAGCCGCACAAGCGCAGAGAGCGAAGCGAACGGAGCTTGCGCGGCTTGGATAGACCAAATATTCGCGAAGCGAATGTTCGGGCGGTTCGGGATTTACTTTTAAAATATGGAGGTGCAGATTATTGATTGAAATTAAAATACCGAAAGAAATTACCGATTACAAGGAAAAATTTCTGTTCGGACTTACGGTGCGTCAGTTGGTTTCAGCGGTGGCGGCTCTTGCGGTCTGCATACCGCTGTTTATTTTCGGAAAGGCTTTTCTCGGTGAAGATGTGGTCGGCTGGCTTATTATCTTAATTGCCGTTCCCATTTTCGCCTTTGGTTTTTTCAAGTATGATGGAATGGCTTTTGAAAAATTCCTCGGCTTGCTGTTCCGGCAGAAATGGAAAGAGCCGCAAAAACGGCGGTATGAGGAATTACCCGTCTTTTGGGATTGCCGCGAGGAAATCATCGAAGATAAAATCATTCATCAGCTTGCACAAATCAAGCACAGCAACAGGAAAAACAAGCGAAAGGAGCGTGTTTAAGGAATATGCTTACAACAAAGAAGAAACCCGCCGCGCCGCATACGGCAAAGGACATAGACAAGGTGCGCGTGGCGAAACAGAAGAAGCCCAAAAAGGTAAAGAGCAAGAACGAGGTGCGAAAGGTCGCTCGTTCGGTGCAGGACACCATACCGTATGAACACGTCTGCGGCAAGTACATTTTTGAGGTAAGTCCTAATCACTATTCCGTCACCTATTCCTTTACGGACGTGACGTATGACGCGGCTGACGCTGCCGAACAGGAGCGTATCTTCCTTGCCTACGGGGATTTGCTGAACAGCTTTGATACCACGGACGATATTCAGATTACGCTGCACAATAACGTTATAAACCACAAGGAATTTGCGGGAAAGATTTTGCTCAAACCCGCAAACGACGGCTTTGACGAATATCGGCACGAGTACAACGAAATGCTCCTTGACAAAATGCAGCAGGGACAAAACGGCATTTCGACCAAGAAATATTTTACCGTGACAGTGACTGCGGCAACGCTTGAACTTGCACAGCAGAAATTAGCGTCCAACGAGCTGGCGTTACGGACGTATTTTCAGAAAATCGGCTCACAGATAGAAAAGCTGAAAGCGAATGAGCGTATCCGTATCATAGCGGATATTTTTCGCGGCGTTAATCAAGAGATACGCCCGATTACATCAAGTCAATTTATGCGCGGCGCGGAAAAATCGCTGTGCTGCCCCGATTACTTTGAGTTTAAGAAAGACTATTTTATGTACAACGATAAGTTTGCGAGAATGGTCTATCTGAAACATCTGCCCTCGTCTTTGGTGGACGATTTGCTGAAAGAGCTTTGCGAAACGTCTTTGCCGATAGTCGTGACAGCAAATATCGCGCCCGTTGAACCCGCCGAAGCTATCAAGGTGGTAAAACGACAGCTTACGGCTATGCGCTCGAACAAAATGCAGAAAGAGAAAAAAGCGGCGCAAAACGGCATTTTTACGGACGTTATCTCAGACGATTTGAAGCAGTCATTAGAGGAAGGTGAGGAACTCCTTAACGATTTGCAGTCGAAAAATCAGAAGATGTATCTGCTGAATTTAATCGTAATGGTTACGGCTGCAAGCTATGAGGAACTCGATAACAATACGGAGAAAATCGAAGCGGTATTCCGTACAAAGGTCTGCACGACGAGCCGCGCCAACTATCAGCAGGAGGACGCGCTTGCAAGCTGCTTGCCCCTCGGAAATTGCCGTTTAAAGGTGCGCCGAACGCTCACAACGGAAAGTGCTTGCGTATTTATGCCGTTTAATTCCAAAGAACTCTCGCAGGACGGCGGCGTGTATTACGGCTTAAATCAGACAACGGGCAATCTTATCGTGTTCAACCGCGCAAGCCTTATCAACGGAAACGGCTTTATACTCGGCTGTCCGGGCGCGGGTAAATCTTTCTCGGCAAAGCGCGAAATGGTGAGCGTTTTTCTTTCCACGAATGACGAGATTATCATCGTTGACCCCGAACGGGAGTACACAAACCTCGTTAAGGCTCTCGGCGGTGAATTATTGTACATTTCCGAGAGCAGCGACACGCACCTCAATCCGCTTGAAATCTCGATTGAGGAATACAACAAGGGCGAAGATGTTGTATCGTCAAAATATGATTTCTTCTTATCATTTTTTGAAACGATTATGGGCGAATCGGGCATTTCGCCCGAACAGAAAACCATTATCGACAACTGTCTGCACGAAGTGTACCGCGATTTTCTGCTCGGAAATACGACCGTAATGCCGACGCTCAAGGACTACTATGAAATCCTGAGCAAGCAGCAGTCGGAGGAAGCGAAGCCGCTGTATATGTCGCTTGAACTCTATGTCAATGGCAGTATGAAAACATTCTCCTACCCGTCAAATGTAGACGTGAATAACCGCGTGGTGGTCTACGATATAAAGGATTTGGGGAAACAGTTGAAGCCGCTTGGAATGATGGTCGTGCTTGAAAATCTCTGGGATAAGATAGTCCGCAACCGTGAGCGAGGTATCAGAACGCGCATTTACATTGATGAGATTTATCTGCTTTTTAGAAATGAGGAAAGCGCAAACTTCTTGTTTGAACTTTACAAGAGAGCGCGTAAGTGGGGCGGCATACCGACGGGAATTACACAAAACGTTGAGGATTTGTTAAAGTCCGACACAGCGCGTTCAATGCTCTCCAACTCGGAGTTTATACTGATGTTAAATCAAGCCGCGTCCGACCGCGAACAGCTTGCGAGAATACTGAAAATTCCCGAAGCGATGATGAAATTTGTGACGGGCGCGCCCGCGGGTTCGGGGCTTATATATTGCGGACTTAACGGTTCTCTCCCGTTTAAGGACGATTTCCCGACGGATACCAAACTCTATAAACTTATGACCACGAAATTTGGTGAATGAGATGAGAGTATTGGTAGCTTGCGAGGAAAGTCAGCGGGTAACAATCGAATTGCGGAAATTGGGTCACGAAGCGTTTAGCTGTGACCTTTTTTCGTGTTCGGGAAATCACCCCGAATGGCATATACAAGCGGACGTACTTCCGCTTATCAATGGCGATTGCGTGTTTACGACAATGGACGGACAGGCGCACGAAATAAGCGGAAAATGGGATATGATAATCGCGTTCCCGCCCTGCACCTACCTCACGATAGCGGGAACGCGGCACTTTTCGCCGAAATGCAACACGCCCGAAAAAATAGCGGAACGCGAAAAGCTCCGCGAACAGGCGGCGGATTTTTTTCTCAAATTCGCAAACGCGGATTGTAAGAAAATCGCTATTGAAAATCCTGTCGGGTATATGAGTAAGCATTACAAGCCGCCTACACAGATTATCGAGCCTTATTATTTCGCGGAAAGCGTTGACGATAAGGAAAACTACGTTACAAAGAGGACGTGCCTATGGCTTAAAGGCTTGCCGCCGCTGATACCTACAAACAATCTTCCGCGCCCCGCGCCGTATGGCAAATATACGGCGAAATGCGGCAAAGTCAAGGGAATTTGCTGGGCTATGAAAGTCAGCGCGGGAAGTCAAAAGGAACGTGCAAAGAAACGCTCCAAAACTTTTGCGGGAGTGGCAAGGGCTATGGCTGAACAATGGGGAAAGGAGTGAATGAGCCTTGAAAGTTATTATGGATAACGGCGGCGCGAAAACGCACACCGTCAATGACAAGGCGCAGATTTCTCACGAAATCGGGAAGAAAACCTCGCTTGACAAAAAGCGCGGCGGTGCGCTTGAAAAGCGTCGGGAGCGAACGGTCGGAGATACCGCCAAAGCAAATACGACACGAGGTTCGCCCTCGGCGGGACAGCGAAAAGCCGCGCACTTTTCAAAGCAACAGGCGGCGAATGGTGTTCCCACAGCGGCACAACAAAAAGCGGAGCATTTCTCGAAGCAACAGGCGCATAGAGGAAACACCGATGTTAAGTCTGCAAATGTGAGCAATTCCACATCCGAAACAGAGAAAACAGCGAATGGTGTTCCAACAAAGGCACAGCAAAAAGCGGAGCATTTTTCAAGGCAAACTCCCCGCCGCGCGGAAACGATGTCGGAGGTTCATCACGAGGTATCGGGCAAAAGCGCACACGCAAAGCCAAGCGGCGGTATGCTTCAAGAGAAGTCCCGAACGGTCGGAAAACTCGACAAATCGGCGATTGACAAAAAGCGTTTGCTCTCCCCCGAAGCAATGGAACGACGCAGGAAAAAATTCAAGAATAAACGGTTAAAATTCGCTCCTCGGAAGAACTATAAGGTGCTTGAAAACGGCGTTGTGAATACGGGGGAAATTACCAAGAAAAAGGCAAGGACGATTTATCGTCAAGTATCCCCGAAATTACAAAACGCAAAGCCGAGAAAAATCAGCCGCAAAGAAGCGGAAATAATCGGAATGGCAATGGGCGGCGGTATGTCGGCGGGAGGAAAGCCGCATATCCCGAAAGCTGCTGCGGGAGCGGGAAAAGCCGTTAATCTTGCGAAAAAGCCTTTGAGCGTCATTAAAGGCGAGTTCTACAAGCAAGCGGACAAATCCGGCGACGACGGAGTTAAATCCGTAAAACTCGGTATGCAGATTTCGGAAAACGGCACACGCGCGGTAAAGACCGTCGTGAGAACAGGCGTTAAAACCGTAAAGCAAGGCTCTAAAATAACGAAGCGCGTTTACCATAAGCTGCACAAGACCACATCGGCGGAGTTAAGGCGCTCAATCCGAAAACGTGTTATCCGCAACAAGCTGAAAACACAGGTCAATTATATGGCAAAACAAGCGGTCAAAAAGGGCGCGAAAGCGGCGGGGAAAGCCGCTGTTAATGCCGCGAGGAAAACGGCACAGGCGGCATTTAAGGCGGCACAGGCGGCGGCAAAGGCTATTGCGAGTGCGGTCGCAAAGGTCGCGGCTCTTATCGCGGAAACAATGCCTTGGAGCTTAATCGTTATCGCCGCGATTGTGCTAATCGTCCTGATAGCGCTGATGTTCGGCTCTCTCGTAAGCGGTGCGGGCGGCTCGGTCGCGGGCGGCGGCGCTTGGCTTGTCGATGATGATAAAAACCAGACCCCCGAAGAAATCTACGAGGGATATAAGGAGTTCGTGGAACAAGCCAAAGACGTTATGGAAACGCAGGCAAAGGACGCGCTGCAAAGCGAAGTTTCATCTTTCTGTTCAAGCGACACAGCCGACCCTCGGAAGATAATCGAGTATCACGACAAAAACAACACGCGTACCTTTTATCCCGCGGCGGGAGCTGACGCAACGATAAACGCCCTCATAGAGCAATTCGGAACGGACGATTATGCCGACTATATGTCGCTTTTGTTCGTCCTTATGACGAGGGAAAAGCAGCAGGCTGACGGAGTAGCGGACGATGAGATTTACGATTTCGACTTTAAGAAAGAGGATTTTGAGGAATTTATGAAATCCGTCAACGAAAACTCCAGCCGCTGGGGGGATACATTTGTTATAAAGACGGCGGTCGAAACCTCTCCCCACGCTTGTCCGGGGCAGAATTGCAAAAGAAGAACCATATCGGGCTGCCGCTGTTCGTCTTATACAGACAGCGAGGGCAAGATACATCACTATTGCGGCGGTCATCCTTATTGCCCTGTAAATCATACAAAGCTCACGGTTAAGCTGTACACGGTCAAGGACTATTACGGCAAGGATTACCCCGAAATTTACAACTTTACCGAAAACGAGAAAACCCGATATGAAGCGTCAAAGGCGATTATTCAAGGGCTGCTCGAATACTGGGAGGACAACGAATGATAAAGAAAATAAAAGCCTATTGGAACGGCAAAAGCGTTAAACAGCGCATTTACATCTGTATCGCGCTTACGGCGTTGCTTACGCTCCTGTTTTTCACGGTCAAGGTGAATTTTTTTGACAAGCCGACCGCGCCGACAAACACCTCGGAGTCTGCCGAAACGGATGAGTATGAGCCGCCCGAATTTCACATCAGCTTGATTGACGCGGGAATTTTGCTCGGCGTTATAGGCGCGTATTCCGTTCACAAGATACACGAAAAGAAAAAGCAAGGGAGGCTGTAAGGTGGCAAAAAGTCCGAATGAACGAATAGCGGCTTTGCGGGAAAAAATCGCAAAGAAACAGGCGGTTGTCGAAGGGTATAACGTAACGCTTGCAAACACGCAGAAGAATATTGACGCGGCGAATAAGGTGATTGAGAGCTATGAGAAACAAATCTCGGTTCTCGAAGCGGATATGCTTGCAAAAGCTCTCCACAAAAAGGGCATTAACATTTCCGAGGTAGCGGCGGCGATTGAAGCGGGTTTGTTTGACCGTTCCGTTCCCGAAAAGCCGCCAGACAAGGCAAAAACGGAGCCTAAAACTTCCGACAAGGACGGTGCTATATGTAGTACCGAGAATATAGACGCTGAAAGCAGCGTTGCTGATGATAAGGAGGATTTGAATGAGTAACTCAATTTTGGTCATTGCAGAGAAGCCGTCTGTGGCAAGGGATATTGCGGCGGTAATCGGCGCGGACAAACAGTCGGACGGTGTTCTGTGCGGAAACGGCTACATAGTCACGTCAGCGCGCGGTCATTTGGTGCGGCTGAAAGAGCCGCAGGAGTATGACGAACGCTACAACAAGTGGGATTTGTCGGACTTGCCGATTATTCCCGATTTTGAGTTTTTGCCGATAGAAGACGCGATTGATGTTCTGGAACGGCTCACAAGCCTTATGAACGGCAAGGAGGTCACGGAAATAGTTTGTGCTACGGACGCAGGACGCGAGGGCGAGTGTATTTTCCGATATGTCTATGACTACATCAGCTGCACAAAGCCCGTAAAGCGGCTGTGGATTTCGTCATTGACCGCCGAGAGCATACAAAACGGCTTTGCGAATTTGCGACCCGCCGCCGACTATGACAAGATGTATGCGGCGGGAATTACCCGCGCCAAAATTGATTGGCTTTGGGGTATGAATTTGACAAGGCTTTATACAAAGCACCTTGGCGCGATATGCTCAATCGGTCGCGTCCAGACCGCAGTTGTGAATATGATAGCAAGCCGCGACAATGAGATTGAGCATTTCACGAAAAAGCCGTATTTCAAGCTGCGTTTGGAGAACGGCGCGGAATGGTTCGATGAGAGTTCCGATTATTTCACCATGCGCGTCGAAGCGGAGAACGTCAAGGCAAAATGCGAAAACGGAATGTGCAAGGTGATTTCCGTAAATTCAAATCGGAAAAAGGAAAACCGCCCGCTGTTGTTTTCGCTCACCTCTCTGCAAGCTGAAGCGAATGAGAAATTGGGCTTATCGGCGGCTACAACGCTTATCGTTATGCAGTCGCTTTATGAGAAAAAGCTGCTTACTTACCCGCGCACCGACAGCAATTACTTGACGGAGGATATGGCTTCGATTTTGACGGAACGTGTAGCGCAGCTTGCGATACTTGACGAGGATATAAACGAGCTTATGCCCTCGGAACTCAACATCGACAGCCGTATCATCAACAATGACAAGGTTTCCGACCACCA
>Ga0137308_102688_pt1 | contig 10977 bp, 5 predicted proteins | sample Inofrocosms_June_FD_97181 | JGI IMG/M metagenome (GOLD analysis project Ga0137308, IMG submission 97181) | Mouse cecal microbial communities from Vienna, Austria - N-Acetylneuraminic and N-Acetylglucosamine D2O microcosms_June | ecosystem: Host-associated > Mammals > Digestive system > Large...
CAAAATATGTGAATTGATAGTTATTCATATCAAGAGGAACACAGCAGTAGTCCTTAAGGGATTTTATGATCCTGCCTGCAGGATATTTATTATCAAGTTTTGCCTGAAGAAGCCGCACCAGAACGAGTGCAGTAAAGCAGGTCGTAAAGTGGGCATCGATATGGTCATTGGTCCATACGAACACAGGCCTGGAAGCAAATTCGGATTTTGATATCTTAAAGGTGTCTTCTATACGGATGAGCCCCCGGTAGATTTCCCTCATTTCCATATCTGACATCTTTAACTCGCTTGTAACGATAGAATAGTAGCCGTCATACTTTTCTTCTTCTTTTATCTTTTCCAGGTCAAGTTCGAGTGATTTTCCTTCCACTATTTCGCCGGTATCTTTGCTGAAAGAGATATTCAGGACATAGGAAGCGGAACCAGCAGAAGTTACCTTATCATATTTCTTTGGGTGTTTGATCAGGTCTTTTGCCCTCTGTATCATCACTTCCCTGTCAGCCTTTTGTTTCTTTGCGTATTTTTCCGAATAGTATGCCATTTGTCTCTGGTCTATGGATACCGTCTTCTTTGATTTCTTTTTCTGCCCTGGCTTTGTTACATTTACATGCAGTTCTTTGGGGTGAATCCTTGATTTATGCTTAAAAGTTATTTCTTTCCCATCCTCATCTACGGTCTTATCCGTAACGTAGTTTCCGTCCAGAACCCAGGCTTTGAACTCTGCGTCCGCGCCCCTGACAGACTGGCCGTAAACATATCCGTCCCTGGTATTTATATCGCCCTTATTATCCCCGTTAAGGTAATAGATGTTGTCGGATGTATTTAATCCACGGTCTGCGACAAATATGATGCGGCTGTCTGAGAATTCATTTTTTATACGGTTTATGACCGGCCTCATATGGACCTTTTCGGATTCGTTCCCGGGAAACAGGTCAAAAGCAAGGGGGATCCCATTTCTGTCCATTAACAGCCCCATTTCCACGATAGGATCGGGACGGTGGTTTTTTTCAGGCCCGCGCTTCCTGTATTTAGCTGGAACAGAGTTCCCGTTTTTATCTACAGGCCTGCCTTCCTCATCAAGAGTATCCACATCAGAACGTCCGATGTCAAAGTAGTAATTCGTGCAGTCAAAATAAGAAACGGATAAGTCCCTTCCGCATATTTTCCCGGAATGATCATAGATCCATTTCTGGAGGGCTTCATTATTCGCACAGATGACATCTAAAGCATGGTAGACATCGTCAAGGGAAAAATCCCTAAAGTCTTCAAAGTAAAAACCCCTGTCCTCAAAGGTGCCCTTTTTTGAAGCGGGCGCAAGAATCCGTGAGAAGACAAGCAGCCTGAAAATCTGGTCAACATGATACCTGATGGAAAGGTTCCTCGTCTTCCAGTTCCAGAACTTATCGATTTCAAGCTGTTTATAAAGCTCTTTTAAAACACCATATCCTACATTTTTTACGTCGTCCACATCTGTGGACATTTTGGCAGTGTTATCAATAAAAATCCGTACAGATTGTTCTTTCTTTTTCTGAGCCGTCATTTCTGCTGCCATTTGAGAAAAATAGACAATGGGGTCTTCATATGTTTTCTGTAATTCACTGACATAGCCGAGGCTCTTAACCGTTTTTTCTCTGGCACCCTTTCCCGGCACATGGTATTTTTCTTTTATGGAAAGATAGATATCTCCGTTTGGCTTTTTTAATTTATGCAGATACATGTGACACCTCCGTCCTATAGTTCCATTATATCACACAAAGCCATATAAAGCCATACATAAAATACAAAATATTGACAAAAAATTTCCAGCATTCTCTAGGGATTGCTGGATTATTTTATGTTTTAAACTTCTGAACTTAGGAGAATGAATTGCTGCAGAAAATTAAAAAAAATTGTAAAAAACACTTGCAATCTTTCCGGATATGTAATAGAATAATCAAGTGCAGTACAGATGCACAAGAGAAAGATTGCAAAATGGCTGATTGGTCAAGCGGTCAAGACGCCGCCCTCTCACGGCGGAAACAGGGGTTCGATTCCCCTATCAGCTGCGACTGTTTTTAACAGCCCAACCCGAGAAGTTCTGAAAACCCGGTAAGATCAAGGGGTTCAGAACTTTTTTATTGTCTCTTAAAATGAGATATAAGAAGAGACTGAACAAAATGTAATCAAAAATGTAATCAGATATATGTTCGATTAAAAAAGAAAGGGGAAAGTTCATAAAACCAGCCTAAACGGGATTTTTTTCATAATATATATGTTAAGAGTACAGGGAAAGACAGGCTGTAGAATGATGGGATATGAAATCGGCTATTTTCCTGTTTAAAACCTGCTTGGCGTCTGAGCTGTCACCAAGCACTTAATGAGGTGTTTCACGAACTTGGTGTGACGGACTGATACGGCAGTGATCCTGTCCCCCTCTTTCGTAAGACTAGAGGGCATCTATCAGAAAACCGCATCCTGTTTTCTTTTCAATTATACAATCCCATTATGGCATGTCCGGAATCCTGCTCCGCAAAGATCGGGAGGATAACAGGACATGGATGAAATATTGAGTGGAATAAAAAATTGAAGTCTTCGGGTGATTTTGATAAAATAGACATGTTTCAACCGGACTGTTTTATGGATGAATTAAAAATAGTGAAGATATTATGCGGATATAATCCATGCTAAAGTGGCTTAAAACTGCATAAATACCGGAAAACCGGTATGTTATATATAAAAACTTTTGATTTGAAGATAGGGGACAGATAATATATGAATATGCTTCCGGTTATGATCGTAGATGACGAAAAATTGGCGAGAGAAGATTTACAGACGTTTATTGACTGGGAATCTCTGGGCTTTTATATTGTGGCGACAGCGGTAAACGGCAGACAGGCTCTGAAAATGTATAAGCAGCATCATCCGAAGATTATCTTTACGGATATCAAGATGCCTGTGATGGACGGGATAGAATTCAGTAAAGAACTGCGAAAAACGGATGAGGAGACGATTATCATATTGTTGACCGCATATGAGGAGTTTTCATATGCAAAAGCGGCTATCCAGCTTGGGATCACGGATTACGTGGTAAAAAATGAGATTACACAGCAGTCTATGGAAGTATTGCTGAAAAAATTGCGGCAGAGGATAGAGATAGTACAAAAGAGCAGTAATATTTTAAATGATAAACTGATCGAAAATTTTTTCCAGTCCGAAAATGAAAACAAAGAAATGCTGGGGAGTGAAATGCTGGAAAAAAGATTTTGTTATCTTATGATAGAACAGAATCTTCCCTTAAATATCAGCGGAGAAACATCGTGGACAGATCTTCTTATCAAAAAGCAGGAGATATCGGAGGCACTCAGAGGGCTGGAATATACCCTGATGAAGATGAAAGCCGTGAGTAATATGCGGGAAACCACTACCACAGTTATTCTGGATACGGATTTTGTCTCTCTGAATGACAGCTATCAGATCTTATATCAGAATGCCGTAAAGGTAAGGGAATTCCTTGCCGGACGGTTTGAGAAGGATTTTACGGTATTTTATACGATGGAACCCATGACGCTGCCTGATTGGAAAAAGCTTTGTAAAAATAATGAGGAAATATTCAGGCAGAGATATTTTAAACCGGAGGAAGCTTTGGTCAGGATAACAGGAAGTACAGAAAAGAAGGGGGTGAGAGAAGATTGTAATAAAGATTTATTACAGCAGCTGATCAGCGGGCAGGAGGAAGAGACGGAAGCGTGCATCAGAAAGATATATGATGATATTTGTGATGCCGGAGATTATCAGGAACTCTACCGTGTGTCCCGAAAACTATATGCCGGTTTGCGGGAAGAGTACCAAAAGCAGGCGCCGGCTGCGGAGATACCGGATTTTTCTCTCCGAAAAAACGGACAGGAATGGACGGATGCCGGCCGGATCAGGGAATGGATGATCAGACAGTTTCAAAGATTAAGGCTGGAACATGCTAAAGGAGAAGAGAAAAAGAATTCAAAGATCATTGCTTCAGTGAAAGCTTATATCCGCAGGAATTATGCAGATCCGGAATTATCTCTCGATGAGATCGCGGAGTATGTACACTTGAATACAAGTTATCTGTGTACGGCGTTTAAGCAGGAGACCGGAAATACCATAAAGAACTTTATCACGGATATCAGGATAGAGGCAGCAAAAAAACAGCTTGATGCAGGAAACGGAAAAATATATGAAATAGGAACTTCGGTGGGATATCAGTCCAGCCAGTATTTCAGCCAGGTATTTTATAAAAAGGTCGGTGTATCGCCAAATGATTACCGCAGATACGGAGGGTGATATGCGTGGAAGATCTATTATGGAGCAGATACGCAGCCGGATTCTGCGTATCGGTATTTTTACATTTGTTATAGCGATCCTGCTTTCTTTTCTTGTACTGTTTCCAATGCTGCAGGAACGTGCTATCATCAATGCGGAAAATGCCAATGAGGAAATCATCTGGCAGCTTAATACGGAACTGTCCTTTATGGAAAAATATACGGACATGCTTGCCTTGTCGGTTGCTCAGAATGAAGTGATCCAGAATTACTTTAAGGATCCTACAACGCAGAATAGAAACAGGGCTTCTCTGGCGTTGAATAATCTGGTTGGCAATAACGGCATTATCCGTAATGTCTCTATTGAATCTAATGATCTTCTGGTGCTGGATTCACTGAACAGGATCACGGATGAAGATTCTGCACTGCTGGAATCAAACTGGTATGAGAAGCAGCGCAGTAAGACATTTAACAGCGGCTGGTCTCCGGTTTATGTCACTACGGTGAAAAATGTGAAATATTATGTATTTGCCTATACCAAGAACTTTTATATGAACAATGAGTGGTATACTTTTGTGACTTTTGCATCGTTAAATGATGCGCTGTATGATATAAGAGAGATCGGAAAGAACAGCACGGATTATTTTATTTTATGTGATGCGACGGGAGATACGTTTTATGCCTACGGAGATGAAAAGTTACAGGAAGAGGCGGAAGAACTGAAAGGGGAGGAAAAGGCTACATCCAGAGTATCCCTGAATAACGGGATCGGCTTTGTAAATCATTCCATAGAAAACAGATGGGGTATCGTATCGATCGTATCCCATACAACGATCATGTCATCTCTTGCACCCTATATTTTGGAACTGCTTTTTATCCTGACTGCTTTTCTGATCCTGATCCTTGTATCCACTTCACAGACGGTCAAAAGGGCGGTACAGCCTATTATCGGCCTTTCACAGACGATGGAGTCTGCCGTGCAGGGAAATCTGGACTGTAAGGTAACGGTGGACCGTGACGATGAGATCGGGCAGTTAGAGAATTCCTTTAATAAGATGCTGGAAGATTTAAGGGAAGACAGAAAGCTGATACTGGAAAAAGAAAAGAAGGAACAACATGCAAGATTCGGGCTTCTGGTCAGCCAGATCGATCCGCATTTTATATGTAATACCATTAACAGCATCAATTATCTGGCAAGAAAGAAAAGATGTGAGGATATCATCGTGGTCAACAGTTCTCTGATCACGATCATCCGGGACCGCCTGAGGGTAAATGATATACAGATTACCGACACGATCGCGCATGAAAAAAGTATCCTGGAGACTTATATCAGGATTCAGAAGTATATGTATGACGGCGACCTCGAAATGATCTGGAATGTGGAAGATGAGGTAATGGAAGAACAGATCCCGAAAAATATGCTTCAGCCGTTGGTGGAAAATGCTATTTTTCATGGACTGATCGATGAAGAGATCGGAGAGATTACCGGGGAGATCGTGATAACCGCAGAGAGGATAAAGGACGGTATCAGGGTGGAGGTAAGGGATAACGGGCGTGGGATCAGTCCGCAGCGTCTCAGGGAAATCGTTGGAAGAGCCTATATAGAAGAGGAGAGAGGCAGGCAGATCGGGCTTTCCAATGTACAGAGCCGCCTGTATTATCTGTATGGGGAGAGAGAATGTCTCCATATAGAGAGCGCAGAGGGAAAAGGGACAGCTATTACGATCATTTTCCCTAAATGAATTTGGTAAAAATATACAAACGGGCTATCTTTTTTTAAGAGATGGCCCATCTGTTTTTCTAAAGAAATCTAACAAAATCAAAAGTTTCTTATGTTTACGATAAAATTCCACTTTATTATAATAAATTCATCAAATATTTTATGAAATTTGCAGTTGCGGGGTAGTGTTATGCCGAATATGGAAAATTGTCTTTTTAAAGCGGAAAGGATATGCAAATCCTTCGGGGCGGTGCATGCGCTGGTGGATTTTGATATCACGGTAGGAGCAGGTGAGATACGCGGTCTGGTAGGTGAAAACGGTTCGGGAAAGTCCACATTTTCATCTATTGCTGCCGGAATACAGAAATATGACAGCGGTGTCATGTATTTGAACGGAGAGGAGTATAAACCTGCGGGAACGGTGGATGCTGTAGATCACGGTGTCAGTATGGTGGTACAGGAACAGGGAACGATCACAGGAATATCGGTAGCGGCAAATATATTTTTCGGAAAGGAATCCGGATTTGTAAAACATGGCGTTTTAAATACCAGAGCCATGAACCGGGCAGCGAAAGAGGCGCTGGCTGGGATCGGCGCGGGAACGATAGTACCGGAACAGATGACGGAAAAGCTTTCCTTTGAAGACAGGAAACTGGTGGAACTTGCAAGAGCGCTCTACACAAAACCGAGGCTCTGGATCATTGATGAGACGACCACGGCGCTCAGCCTTTCCGGGCGGGATCTGCTCTATGAACTGATGAAAAAAGTAAAAGACAGCGGCAGTTCTATTTTATTTATTTCACATGATATTGATGAGATCATGCAGATATGCGATTCTTTAACGATCCTTCGGGACGGGGTGCTTACGGCGAACCTGAAAAAAGAAGAATTTGATGCGGACCGGATTCGCCAGCTGATGATCGGACGTGAACTTTCAGGGCATTATTACAGGGAGGACATCGATGAGAATATCAGTAAAGAGGTTGTTCTGGAGATGGAAAATGTGACGGCTGCCGGATTAAGGAATGCGACGGTGAAGCTGCATCGCGGTGAAGTGCTGGGAGTCGGCGGATTGAGCGACTGCGGCATGCATGAGCTGGGAAAGGTTTTATACGGATTGATTCCGCCGCGGCAGGGCAGGGTGCTGAAGGATGGCAGAGAGATAGTGAAAAACGCTTTCTGGGCCGTGCGGAACGGTATTGCCTATGTATCCAAAAACAGGGATCAGGAGTCCATGATGCCGATCTGCAGTATCAGAGACAATATCTGTCTTCCGTCACTGCGTGATTTGGCAAGGTTCGGCCCTGTCTCTGTGAAAAAACAAAAAAAGCTGGCGGAGACATGGGCAGCCAATATGGAAGTAAAAGCGGATTCGATTTCGGTGTACTGCAATACATTAAGCGGCGGGAACAAGCAGAAGGTCGTACTTGCGAAATGGCTGGCTAAAGGAGCGGATATTCTGATTCTGGATTGTCCTACGAGAGGAATCGATGTGGGAACAAAAGCAGCCATCTATCAACTGATCGAAAATTTGAAAAAGAAAGGAAAATCAGTTGTTTTGATCTCGGAAGAACTGCAGGAACTGATAGGTATGTCGGATCGTATCATTCTGCTCAAGGACGGAGAAATTTCCGGTGAATTTGAACGCAGTGAAGGCTTGAGTGAAGCAAAATTAATACAAAAAATGATTTAAGGGGTAAGGAATATGGCAAAAGAGAGTGCGGTAACTACCGGAAAAAAGAAGGTGAATATCAGAGAGATACTTTTCAATTATTTTTCCTTTATAGGTCTGATCCTGGTACTGGTGCTGTTTGAGATACTGACCAAAGGGCTGCTGCTCGGGAAAAGGAATCTGATCAATATCTTTAACAATTTTTTCAGTATCGGTCTGTGTGCTATGGCTTATGCTTTTATTATGGCACTTGGGGAGCTGGATCTTTCGGTAGGTGCGATTGTGGGATTTTCCGCGGCGATGGGAGCTTTTGCATCCAATATCAATGTAGGGCTTATTTTGCCGGCGGCGGTGCTTACAGGGCTGGCTATAGGATCCGTCAGCGGATTTGCGGTCGCGAAATTAAATGTGGAGTCTTTTATCGGGACGCTGGCAATGTCTTTTGTTGTGCGCGGTATGACGACATGGCTTTTAAACGGCTCGACCGGCATACCGATCGCCATGCGGGCATTCGATAAAAACCTTGTGAAGATATTGACTTTTCTTGTTGTATTAATTGTGTTTTATTTTCTGTATGAACATTGTGCTTATGGCAAACACTGTAGGGCGGTGGGGGCTTCGGCAGAAGCAGCAAGACAGTCAGGGATCAGGGTGGAAAGAGTCAGGTTTCTGGGATTTGCGCTGTGCGGCATGATCTGCGGGCTGATCGGTTTTTTTACGCTGGTCAGGGCGTGTACGGCTTCTTCCAAAACAGGAGACGCTTTTGAATTCGATGTACTGCTGGCGGTTCTTTTTGGAGGAATGCCCCTTTCGGGAGGCTGGGTAGTCAGATTCCGCAGCGCGGTAGTGGGCAGTATTGCAATGGCAATTTTAAAAAGCGGCATGTCGCTGATCGGTATCGACGGTCTGGTACAGCAGATCGTGCAGGGGGTCATTCTGATCATTGCGGTTGCCCTGTCTTTTGACAGGAAAAACGCGGGTGTTATAAAATAGGTGATTTACAGGGAATCCTGTAAACATATAAAAAGAAAAAGGAGGATATATCATGAAAAAAAGGCTATTGGCTGTGGTTCTTTCTCTTACGATGACAGCGGGGCTTCTGATGGGCTGTGGTTCTGCCGCAGAGGAGAATGCAGCGCCAGAGACGGAGGAGGCACAGGAAACAGGAACGGAAACAGAGGCGGCGCAGGCAGCGCAGGAAGTGGCGGAAAATGTACAGGGTACAGGGGACCCGGAACCGTTCAAGATCGGCTTTCCGTGGGATACTTCTTCAACAGACCCGACCTGGATCTCTATCTATGACAGCGTGAAAGTTGCCGTAGAAGCGGCAGGAGGTGAACTGGTCAATGTACAGACAGATCTTTCCGCAGATGATCTGATCAATAATGTGTCAGAACTTATCAGCAGGGACTGCGATGGTATTTTGTTTATGCCCGCGTCTGATTCCATGCTTCCGACAGTGGATGCAATGTGTGCGGAGGCAGGCGTATACTGGGGAACCATGTTCCGGACGATCAGTGATGAAGAGATCCGTGAGCAGGTGTATGCCTCCGAGTGGTTTGCAGGCGGATGCAACGAAAACGACGAGGAATGTGCGGCGAATGTTGTAAAGACCATGGCTTCCATGGGAGTTGAAAATCTTTGCTGCATCAATATCGCCAAAGGTGATACTTCTTCGGATTTAAGGGATATGGGCGCGGCAAAGGGTGCGGAAGAAGCCGGTGTTAAGATACTGAATACGACCTATGACATTGCGGTTACCACAGACATGACAAAGACGATCGAAAGTTATATCGCGGCATACCCTGAAATGGACGGTATCCTGCTGCTTGGCACATACTGTGATGCCGCACTGCCTACGATCGAGAAGGCGCTGTCTGACCACAATAAAGCAGGAGAGGTTATTGTAGGCCGCATCGATTTTGATTCCACAATGGGCGAATATCTGGAAGCAGGTTCCTTCCATGTTTCCTATGGCGGACAGCAGCAGATCGACCCGCTGATAAGTTCTGTTATTCTGGTAAACAAAGTAATCGGTACACCGCTCGAGGAAGAAGGTCCTTGTATCATCATCACACCTTATCTTGAGTTGACAACAGCGGAAGAATCCACACAGTTTAATGAGTTTTTCCTGGGAGATACGACCGTTTATACAAAGGAGGAGATCAAAGAATCCATGATCAGATTCTATGATCCGAATGTAACAAAAGAATCCGTTGAAAAACTGCTGGAAGGTTTTTCTATTGCCGATGTAGTGGAACGACACGGTTAAATTTACGGGGGATAAAATATCTCCGGTATCGGCGGGAATCTCCGTAGGGGATACCCGCTGGTAAACCCGAATTTCTATAAAAATATAAGGATAGCTTTGCCATGAAAAATTTAGGTGCCAAAACGATAAAAACGATCATGCTTCCGGTCATTGTATATTGCGTATTTCTCTGTATCTGTTTTGAACGATTCAGTAACTGGAACTGTGTCTATACTATTTTTTTACAGACGATTATTCCAACGATAACTGCTTATGCGGTAGCGTATGGAAATATATGCGGGATTTTTGATTTTACGATCGGTGCCCGTGTGATCATCAGCGGTGTTGTGGGAGGACTCCTTGCGGCAGATTATGGGATGCCCGGGATGATTCTCGGCGCGCTGGCTGCCAGCCTTGTGACGGCTTCAATTACAGGCTTTTTCAATCGGGTTCTCAGGATTCCGTCGCTGGTACTGACTATGGGGCTTACGATGATATATGAGGTAATAGGAAAGCAGTTCGCAGGCCGGTTTGGTTTTGTACAGATCGATACGGAATATACGGTGCTGGGTTCTTCACCTTATATCATTATCCTGTTTTTTGTTTCGGCAGCATTGTTTTATTTTATCTGTAACAATACACAGTTCAGTTTCCATATGCGGGCAGTGGGAAGCAACGAAACGGTTGCAAAAAATAACGGGATAAAAGCAGATCTGGTGAAATTCAAATCTTTTATATATGGAAGTGTTTTTATAGCGCTCGCTTCAGTTTTAACGCTCAGCCAGTCCGGTTCTGTCGGAGCACAGACGGGACTTGGCAGTGTGACTATCGTATTTAAGCCTTTGATCAGTATCCTGCTGGCTTTGGTATTACAGAACATATGTGATCTGACGATCGGTATTTTTATCAGTCAGTTCAGTTTAAATATTATTTTTATCGGGCTGATCGCGGCGGGGATGCCGGATACTTTCCAAAATGTGGTTCTGGGTATTTTTTTGCTGATCGTCATGATCTTTTTCCGTAATACGGAACGGATCAACGCATGGAAAACGAAAAGAGC
>Ga0137308_102689_pt1 | contig 10968 bp, 8 predicted proteins | sample Inofrocosms_June_FD_97181 | JGI IMG/M metagenome (GOLD analysis project Ga0137308, IMG submission 97181) | Mouse cecal microbial communities from Vienna, Austria - N-Acetylneuraminic and N-Acetylglucosamine D2O microcosms_June | ecosystem: Host-associated > Mammals > Digestive system > Large...
TTCCTTTTTGTTTACACTCTGCATAATCACTGCGTGCTCGGACTTTAGATTGTCGAGCACTTGTATCTTGTAGTCAAGCACCGTGTCAAGCCTGTATTTGAATCTTTTCACTTTCTCTCCTCTACAATCATCCTGTAATTGCTCTCATTAATTTTATAGTATCTTCATAACTAAAACTTTCGTTAATTCCCTGCTGTAAAAAAGCATTGATGTTTCCAATCTTGGATACTGCCTCATCAAGTGCCAGATTGGCTCCCCGCTTGTAGGCGCCAATCGAGATTAAGTCGGCATTTTTCTGATAAAGCCCTAAGAGATTGCGGAATCTAGACGCTACATCCTGATGCTCCTTAGAGACAATCTCGACCATCAGACGGGAAATACTTGCGCCAATATCAATCGCAGGGAAATGATTCTCATTGGCAAGCTGACGGCTTAGTACGATATGCCCGTCTAAGATACCACGGACGGTATCTGAGATTGGCTCGTTGGTATCATCTCCTTCGACTAGCACCGTATAGACGCCGGTAATCGAGCCTTTTTCAAAATTGCCGCTTCGCTCTAGAAGCTTTGGAAATTCTGCATAAATCGACGGCGTATAGCCTCTGGCTATCGGAGGTTCGCCAATCGCCAGACCAATCTCCCGCTGTGCCATTGCATAACGGGTCAGGGAGTCCATCATCAGTAAGACATCGTATCCCTGGTCTTTAAAATACTCTGCAATCGTAGTCGCCACAAGCGGACATTTCATACGAAGCATTGCCGGCTGGTCAGAAGTGGCAACGACCAGTACGGAGCGTCGCATCCCTTCTTCTCCCAGATCTTTTTGTATAAACTCCAGTACCTCGCGGCCACGCTCGCCGACTAGCGCAATCACATTGATATCGGTCTTGACATTCTTGGCAATCATACCCATCAGGGTACTTTTTCCAACACCAGAACCGGCAAAAATACCAATTCTCTGGCCTTTTCCAATGGTATTTAATCCATCAATAGCCTTAATGCCAAATTCGAGCTTCTCGCGAATTGGAGGACGCTCTAAAGGGTTGATATAGGGACTGTTGACAGTATATTGCTTTGGAGAGATAAATCCTTCTTTGCCGTCAATCGGCTCCCCTAAAGCATTGATAATCCTGCCGCGCAGAAAGTCGCCTACAGGTACTTTTAACCTATGCCTTGTGTTGCGAACAAAACTCCCGGAGGAGATACCACTTGTCGCTTCATAGGTCATCAACTGAATCTTGCCATCCTTAAATCCTACTACTTCGGCTGGCATCTGGCGATTCTGTTCTTCATTGTATATCATTACAATATCGCCAATACTTGAACGGCCCCCGGAAGCCTCCATGGACATCCCCACCACATTTTCAATTTTACCGATATGGCTGACTGTCTCTGATTTGGCAACCAGCTGAGGTATCTTATCAAACATCGCTCTATACTCTCACATTTTCCAGGATATCCTTGATATTTTCCATCTGGGTGTTGACACTGACATCCACAATCTCTTCCGGCATCTCGATGATACAGTTGCCGCTTTCTTCTTTGTCCATTACAATAAATTTAATATTGTCGGACAGATGGGAAAGCTCGGTTAAGATATCGGCATCTGCTTCCATCATCATATCATAATCATATTTGTCAATATAAATCTTAACCCATGCAGTCTTCTTAAGCTTCTCCGTTGCAGAGATAATCATCTGTTTGATAACCTCACCGCTGGAGCGAAGACTTATCTGTATGACCTTCTCGCCGATAGCAATGGCGCAGTCCTTTAAGTCTTCCATATAGTTTCGAAGGCAATTTGCTTTGGCTATCTCCACGGATTGAAGAGCAATCTTTACGTCACTCTCAAACGCCAAAAAATGTGCTTCTAGTTCTTCTTTAAAAGAAGCTTCTACTTTCTGACGCCCTTCTTCATAACCAGTTGCATAGCCTGCTTCATAACCGGCTTCTCTGGCTTCTTCCTGAAGCTTTTTAGCCTGCTCTCTTGCCTCCTCTAGCAATGCCTCTGCCTCTGCTCTTGCATCGGCTAGAAGCTGTTCTCTTTCATCTAGCTCTATCTCTTCCTCTGGTATCTCACCCTCTAATAGAAGGTCTGATATATCATTCTCCTCTAATGCCTGCTTAGGCTCTTTAGGGGCAATCTTTAACAACACTTCTACCGGAGGGGTATAGGGTTCAATCACACTGTTTGCAGAAGGTGCAGTACGCTTGATGATTCTCCTAGACGATGATGTCATCGTCATCTCCACCCTTCTTAATAATTACTTCACCTTGTTCTTCTAGATTGCGGATAACATTAACAATACGCTGTTGCGCTTCTTCGACTTCTTTGAGTCTGACGTTCGAGGTTACTTCCATGTCGCCTCTTACAGAATCCGCCATACGTTTTGACATATTGTTGAAGAAGATGGTCTTCATCTCCTCGGACGCAGATTTCAGTGCGTATACAATATCCTTGACCTCGAGATCTCTGACAAAACGCTGTACGGAGCGGTCGTCCATATCGAGAATATTCTCGAAGACAAACATCTTGTCGCGGATGTCCTGTGCAAGTTCTGGGTTCGATTTGCTCAACTGGTCGAAAATCTTGCGCTCGGTACTGCGGTCGATATTGTTCATCATATCTGCCACATAATCGATACCACCAAGGCTCATATTGTCCTCGCTTGTGATAATCGTCGCAAACTTACGCTTCATCTCCTCTTCTACAATCGCGATAGCCTCCGGCGAAACGCGGTCCATATGCGCCATACCTTCCACAACGGAGATACGCTTCTCATCTGAGAGATTCTCCAGAATCTGCGCTGCCTGCTGTGGGTCCATATACGCCATAATAAGAGCGATTACCTGTGGACGCTCATTTTGCAGTAATGACAGAAGCGCCTGTGGGTCTCCCTTCATAAAGAAGTTAAACGGCTTCGACTGCAAGGTCTTTGATACTTTCTCTAACAGATTGCGGGCTGTAGACTCTCCAAATGCCTTCTCCAAGACATTTCTTGCATAGTCTAGTCCGCCGTCTGTCATCATCTTATGTGTCAGACAAAGTTTGTAGAACTCATCTAAGGTAGACTCTACCTGGCTGTTGGTGGTACGGCCTAGCTTAGCCACTTCGTAAGTCAAATCTTCGATATCCTGCTCATTCAGATATTTATAAATCTGAGAGGCTCTGTCTGCCCCAAGGGATACCACAACTAGAGCTGCCTTACTTCTGACGTCAGTGAGGACTTCTTCCTCTCTACCTGGACTGCTTTCGACCGTGGGTATTATTTCTGGCGCTGCCATCGTCTCCCTCCTCTCCTCTTAGCCAGCTCTGTACTAGCTTGGCTGCAATCTGTGGATTCTGATCCACGAATTCTCCAATATTCTGTTTCAGACGCATACTGCGCTGCATCCGAAGATTCATAATCTCTTCACTCTGATTCAGTTCTTCGTCCTCTGGAAGAATCGGCGTTGTGCTGGTCTCACCTTCTATGAGACCTTCTCCCTCCAGACCCAGTTCACTGGCTGAAAGTTCATCTCCACCAATGAAATCTTCATCTGAAATCTCGTTCTTCTTCTTGCGTCTTCTGCGAAGCAATAAGAAGATAATCAATAATAGAAGCAACAATAATGCTGCACCTATCGCTATCAGAATCGGCAATGGAATCATACTTATGATAACGCCGCCTGGTGTATCTTCACCTGTTGTCACCGGTGTCTCTACTTCTTCTTCCGGTGCACGGACAATCGAGATCTTATTGGCTGCATCTTCTACAGGAATACCCGCAGAATTCGCCACCAAGCGAAGCAGCTCCTGGTCGCCTACATTTCGATTGTCATCTGTAATAATAACCACACCAATCGAAGTATCTTCTAGGACACCCGGATCCACTTGCCGCTGTTCCTTTAATACATTATATAACCATTCTCTAGAAGCGCTACCACTAGAATAAGAATCGGTGTCTTCTTCGTTGCCATCGTCGTTGGTATATCTTGGCGTATCCGCATTGGCATCGCTTCCAACAAGTCCTCCGGCTCCATAGACACCCGCCTGTGAATCCTCGTTGACCAAATCCTCCATCTCTAAAAGTCCGGTCTTATCTGTCTCATCGACTTTCTCTGGAGTACTATACTGCGTACTCTCAGAGATAAGCTTCTGCATATTGAGCGTTCCTTTGACAGATACCGCTACATTCCCTGTCCCATAGAGCTTCTCCAATACGACTTTTACATTGGCCGCGATATTGCTCTCCACAAGAGAAGTAAGGCTAGTCAGGTCAGAACCCGTGGAACCTCCACCAGAAGAACCACCTACCTGTAGCATTGTTGAACCATCATAGACGGTCACTTCTGAGAAATTCATCCCTTTTACTGCATGGGATATCAGATTCCTAACTGCCTGTGCCTTATCTTCTGTCAGCACACTGCCAGGCTGCATCGTAATCACAACCGAAGCAGACGCATCTTCCTGTACGGACTCCTGTAAGACATATTTTTGTTCCGACGCCTCTGCAATCGTAACCTTTGCATCCTGTACGCCTTCAAAAGAGCGAATGGTCGCTCCGATACGGTCTTGTAATTCATATAATTCAATACGCTGCTTATCAGACTCTGTGGTCATAAGACCCGTATTGTCCAGATACATTCCATATGTAAAACCACTCTTGGGATATCCACTCATCAAAAGCTGTGCTTTGGTGTCGTCGACTATCGAAGCCGGCACCCGAATTGTGCCATCCCCTGCATTGTACTTATAATCCACACCATCATCTTGCAACACCCCGGCGATGGTCTGTGCCTCTTCCTGGCTCAATCCTGTAAAGAGGACACTATAATCCTTATTTCGTCCAAAACTTAATGCAAGAATCGCAATTACAGCAATCACAGCTGTCCCTGCTATAATTGCCATAATGATTTTTTTTGTTTTTTCTGACATGTTCTGCCAGTACTCTTTTATATTTTGCACGTTCTTAACCAACCCTTTTCATACTTATGCCCGGCACAACTGCGCCGGGCATATCCTTACTATACATTGATCTTAATAAGCTCATTATAGGATTCCAGCGTTTTGTTCCGCAGGGTGATTAACACATCCAGACTAAAAGAAGCCTTGGCCTCTGCAATTGGCAGCGTGTGTGCATCATCTAGCTGACCCGTAGAGAGAAGATATTGCTTTGTCTCTACATCCGCCTGTGTCTCCTTCACCTGATTAACCACACTTTTAAAGACATCCTGGAACAGACCAATCTGTCCATTATCGTTTGTTGTCTCACGACGTCCACCGTTATATTCTCCGCCACGAATGTCATTTACGTTCTCCCAAGCTCTAAGCGGAGCGATAAACGCTGTTGCTTCCATAAATACCTTTACCTCCTTGGATTCACTCTCTTAATGTAATTCAGTAAAGTCCCACTCCCACTATCATCCTTAAGAAGTGGATACTTCAGATGTTAAAACGTACGTGCTGCACTATTCAATCTCTTAAGGTCATTCGATATGGAGTTTATCATATGCTGATATTCATAGGCTGTTCTTACTAAGTCAACCTGTTCCTGATCCATATCCACGTTATTGCCATCTAGGCGGGTCGTCTCTGAGCGAGTAGTATGCACATGCATCTTGGTTGCTGCAATCGCATCTTTTACTGCGCTTCTTGGAGTCTTACTCTGGCTGCTGGCTTCGGAGAGCCTCGCACCCATCTCCTCTTCAAAAGTTATGTACTGAGACTTGAATCCTGGAGTATCGTCATTCGCTATATTATTCAAGGTGACGAGCTGTCTGCCCCAGAGATAATCAAGTACTTTTTCTGTCAAGGCAACGCCATTACCATAGATACCTGACATATCATTTCCTCCTGCCTCTCCATTATATTCTGAAATAATCTATGTCATTCTCCAATTAATCGTTACTATTATAGCATCTTGTTTCCATAAAATCAACAATTCTGTCACAAAAGTTTAATTTTTAGCAGCAGATGAAAAAATTCTCCCTATATAAATAAGAAATCTTAATATATTCCAACATCTGCATTTTTTCTGACAAAAAAATCCCTTCGGCCTACTGTAATAGAACCGAAGGGATATATCTTCTTATTCTATGAGTATAAGCGTGTATTCTTCTTCAACTGGAAGTTTCCAATCAAGCCTTTTAATACCTGTGCCTGGCTTGCTAATTCTTCGCTTGCTGCTGCACTTTCCTCTGACGTAGCCGAATTGGACTGTACTACTGTAGATATCTGCTCAATACTATCCCGGATTGTATTAATCGCCAACTGCTGTTCTGTAGAAGCAGACGAAATTGCTTTGATATTTCTCGTTACATTCTCTGCGCCTTCTACCACAGAATAGAGGGAATCTTTGGTAAGTCCTGTCAGACGTGAGCCGGACTCTACTACTCTTAGTGTCTTCTCGATAAGCTCTGTGGTATCTTTTACAGCATCAGCACTCTTAGCTGCCAAGTTACGCACTTCATCTGCGACAACTGCAAATCCTTTGCCGGCAGTACCAGCTCTTGCTGCCTCAACTGCGGCATTCAGTGCCAGGATATTGGTCTGGAATGCAATGTCATCAATCGTCTTAATAATATGCTGAATCTCACCAGAGCAGGAACTAATCTGATTCATCGCCTCTGTCATCTCCTGCATCTGTGTATTGCATACAGTAATCTTCTCGCCCACCAAATCAGCTTCCTGATTGGTTGCTGCGGCATTCTGTGCGTTGCTGTTAATCTGTACCGTTACCTGTTCAATCATCTGTAACAGATTATCTACTTCCGAAGCCTGCTCTGTTGCTCCCTGTGCTAAGCTCTGTGCACCGACAGCCACCTGATTAGCTCCGCTGTCCACCTGGTTCGCAGAAGTGTTAATCTGTTCCATCGTCTGGCTAAGCTTCTCACTGATAAGGCCTATCGATGTCTGAATCTGTACAAAATCACCGATATAGGCAATGTCGCTCTCTTTGCCTAAGTTACCTCCGGCAATCTCTTCTAGTACCTGGCTGATATCTGTAATATAGAGTTTTAAGTTCTGTACAGAAGTATTCAGACTCTCTGCTAATACGCCCAACTCATTCTGGCTGCTTACATCAATATGGAAGTCTAACTTACCTTCTGACAAGCCACGGCTTGACTCGGTAATGGTCTGGATTGGAGCCACAATGCTGCGCAGTACATAGACAAACAACAGAATATTAAGCAGCAGGATAACCACCATTGCAAGAACGGAGACAATCTCTGTTCCAAGTACCGACCGCTCTAAATGAAGCGAAGTATTACTTACTTCTGCCTCTGTCAGCGCTCCCACTTCATCCAGAAGACCAATCAAACTGGTTACATTTACTTTTGTTACATTTTGATACATCTCTTGCGCTGCTTTTGGGTCACTCGTATTCAAATCCAGAATAGTCTGTGCTGATTCATGGATAGCCTGATGAATTGGCTTCATCTCATCAATAAGCTTTAGCATCTCGGAATCAAGTGCAGATAAATCCGAATCATAGAACCATTTGCCAAGTACACAGGTCTTATAGTCTTTGCTTCCTGTAAACTCTGTTCCCAAAGTAATGGAAGAACATAGGTTCTCCACCCAACTATTATGTGCACTTTGAGCAGTCAACACCAATGCATGAATATTGTTTGCTTCTTCTGTAGACTTGGTATAGGAGCTGATATTTCCCATACTAGAGACGGTCATCCATCCACTGATAATTACTGCAATAAATGTAATTGCAACACGTATCATAACTTCCTGTTTGATTGTACGCTTCATTTTCCCCTTATCTCCTATCTCATATTTTAAGCTGTCCTGCCTGTTTTAGCAAACGACAGGACAGCCCATAAAATTATGCCTGTTTAATATTTATCATTATGTCCATAAGAAATAGCTGGAGTCTGTTCCTGCTCATAATAGGAAGTGTCTGGTTCCTCGTATCGGCTGCTTGTTGCAGGAACGATGGAACTCTCTCCCTCTAAGCGGAAATTCTTCACCAGGTCTTTTAGAATCTGTGCCTGACCAAATAATTCTTCGCTGGCTGCTGCGCTCTGCTGTGCAGTTGCTGAGTTCGTCTGTACTACACTGGATATCTGGTCAATACCAAGCGTAATCTGAGAGATAGCCTCCGCCTGTCCTTTGGATGCTTTCGCGATGGCATCCATCATATTGCTTGCATCCTGGATATCGTTGATAACCACCTCTAAGGACTTCGCTGTTTCATCAGCAATCTTTGTACCATTCTCCACAGCCTGCAAGGAAGTCTCAATCAAAGCAGCTGTATTCTTTGAAGCCTCTGCAGATTTGCTTGCAAGGTTACGTACTTCGTCAGCCACTACCGCAAAACCTTTACCTGCCACACCAGCCCTTGCTGCCTCAACTGCTGCATTAAGAGCAAGGATATTGGTCTGGAATGCAATATCTTCGATGGTCTTGATAATCTTGCCAATCTCTCCAGAAGAAGAATTAATCTCCTCCATTGCTTTTAGCATATCCTGCATTCTCTGGTTGCTCTCGCCAGCTTTCTCTCCAACCTGCATCGACTTCGTGCTGGCATCCTGTGCATTCGCTGCATTGTCTGTAATACGGGAGGATACATCACTGATAGATGCTGCCAGCTCTTCTACAGAAGAAGCCTGCTCTGTTGCACCCTGTGACAGTGCCTGTGCACCAGAAGATACCTGGTCAGAGCTAGAAGCCACCTGATTTGCAGAATGGTTCAATGTTGATAAGGTGTCATTAAAGTTGTTTTTAATCTTCTTCATGGAATGGAAGATCTTCTGATAGTCACCCACATACTTCTCAGCCGCCTTAGAGCCAACGGTAAAGTCTCCACTTGCCATTGCACCAAGACAATATTCGATGTCGCTGACCATCGCACTGACTTCACTTGTCATCTTACGTATATTTCCAACCATCTCGCCGAGCTCGTCTTTTGCATCATATTCTACCTGTACGTTAAGGTTACCCTTGATTACTTCTTCAACCGTATCCTCAATCAGACGAATCGGTGTAGCAATATTCTTCGTCAGGCTCAGTCCGATAATCACGGTCAGGACAAATGCAAATACTGTGATAGCAATACCAATGCCAAGCAGTGCATTCATCTGTAACATCTGATTGTCATAGGAATTCTGACAGGATGCCTGAATATCTGCAAAAGCTGCTTCTAACACATCTACATACTGATTGACAAGTGGCTCATATTCTGCATAAATAATCTGGAGGGCTTCTTCATTGCCAGCCTCTGTACACAGAGCCGCGCTTGCAATAATACGGTCCCGAATAGTCTTGCCATTCGTTCTCAAAGCGTCGAATTCTTTCAGAAGCGATAAATCTCCTTCATAATTCGCATACACAAAATCCAGCTCTTGCTGAATCTTGTTCATGTATTCCTCTAATTTCTGATTCCTGGTTGCAAAATCCTGTTCATCAGTTGTCACAACCATAAACATCATCTCTTTTAATGCCTGTTGTTGTGCCAGCTGCATTCTGTCTACGCTGGATGCTACCTGGAAATCTTCCTGGTAGAACTTTGCATATCCACTTTTTGATATAGCAATTCCAGAGCAGGTAGCGAGCACTGTCACCAAAAATAGCACCAGTACTATACCGAACGCAACGATAAATTTTTTAGTCAATTTTAGATTCTTCATCTTTGCCCTCCTTAGTGAGACAGCAAATCTCCTGCCAAAAAGACAGGAAACTCTACATCTCTTATACATCTCAATCCATATGTCGGCGTTTTTTAAATTTTTATAATAGATTTTTTAAATTTTTTTTCTCTGCCCTTATAATTTTTTTTTTTTGGTCGATATTGTATAAGTATGCTTATGGAATTTTGTATAAGTCTACACAAATTATGTTTTGAAAATATATCAAAAGATAGGTGGTGTCTACAATGGATAATGGTATGGAGGGTATGCTTGATACATACCTCTTTGAGACAAATTCCCTGCTGGACCAGCTGGATGAGATGCTCGTGAAGGATGAAAAAGTCGGTGAATTTTCTTCCGATGACGTCAATGAAATCTTCCGCATCATGCACACAATTAAAGGTTCTTCTGCTATGATGGAGTTTGGTTCCCTCGCAAGCATCGCACACCATATCGAAGATCTGTTCTTCTATATTCGTGATAAAGGAATCGATTCTCTAGGTGCAGAACACAAAAAGGAACTCTTTAATCTGATGTTCCGCTCTGGCGACTGTCTTCGCGGGCAGGTCGAAAAGGTCGAAAACGGTGAGCCTCTAGATACTGATATGGATTCTTTCTCCGCAGAAATTAACCTATTTCTTAAAAAAATCAGTGGTGCTGCGACGGAAGAAGAAGCTCCTGTACAAGAAGAAGCTCCCTTAGATGCTTCTTCTGCAAGCTTACCAGATGACAAGACAGCTGTATGTTTTCTCCATGTATTTCTCGATGAAGGCATTGGGATGGAGAATCTGCGCGCATTTATGATTATCAATGCGTTAAAAGAATGTGAGTTGGATTTTCGCTATTACCCGGAAGGGATGGAATCGAACTCTGATACCTGTGCCATTATTATAGAAGATGGTTTCTATCTTGCATTTGACGAGGCAGAGCTTGCTTCTCATGCAGAAGATATCCTAAAGACACAGGGTCATATCCGCTCTTATGAACTTCTAATGGTGCCAACCGAGGAGCCGGTAGCTTCAGAGACTCCAAAAGAAGTACCAGAGGCTGCGGCTGCTCCTTCTGCTCCAGCACCAGTAGCTTCAGAGACCAAGCAGCCACCTCAGAAAGCAGTTGCCTCTAACGCTCCTGTAAAACAGAGTCTTATCAGTGTCAATCTGATGAAACTTGACAGTCTTGTTAATATCGTTGGTGAGATTGTAATTACAGAGTCCATGGTGACTTCCTCTCCTGAGCTAGAGCAGCTTAACCGTGACAGCTATGACAACTTTATGAAGTCTGCACGGCAGCTTCGCAAATTAACGGATGAGCTTCAGGATATTGCGATGTCCCTTCGAATGGTGC